>Ga0256845_1001961_pt1 | contig 15637 bp, 12 predicted proteins | sample RiftiametaG_FD_189101 | JGI IMG/M metagenome (GOLD analysis project Ga0256845, IMG submission 189101) | Tube worm associated microbial communities from hydrothermal vent at the East Pacific Rise, Pacific Ocean - Riftia | ecosystem: Host-associated > Annelida > Integument > Unclassified ...
CGCGTGTTTGTCGCTGGCCTTGCTGAAGAGTAACGGGTCGTCTCACTGGCCCTTTGCTCGCTTTTGTTGCGTGTCACCCCGTTCTTAATCACGAGGACATTTTCTAGCCAAGAAAATGACGTTCAAAAACGAGTTTTACCCCTCGCGCACACAATCACGCGGGTGTTCGTGCGCGCTAACACCTGCCAATATTTGGGTCATTCTACCCCTTCCACTGTCCGGAGAACGGCTCCTTGGGCGCCAGGCTGATGGAATTTGCGGAGGAGATCGAGGAGAGCGCCATGAAACGAAAAATGGGCGGTTTTTTACGTCCTCGTCCGGCCCCAACGAGGGGAGGGGCGGAGAAACCCGCTGAATCGTCTCGGTTTCCCCTCGGTACTACTTTTTGTCTCATTGGTGCCAAAACCCGACACGAAGTTCCGGTCCCTGGTACTAGCGTTTTGGTGAGATATTTAGCCCGTCTATTTCGAACACCCTGCGGGGGCGTCCTTTTCCCATTGGGACATGCTCCCTATTTCGCTCACCGTACGCCCCTCCTTTTTTAAGAGTAAAGCTGCGCGATGAGCACGCTTACCCGAGTGGCAATAAACTACAATTTCCTTGTCCAGTGGTAACTCTTCGAGGCGATCTTGCAATTCTTCGACGTTGATATTGACGGCGCCATGCAGGTGTTCTTCTTCAAATTCATCAGGAGTGCGTACGTCCAAGAGTAAACCTCCGCTTTCTATGATATTTTGGGCTTGCTTCCCTGAAATCCATCGTGAGCAGGGGGGCGTATTTGCGTCTCGTTCGGCTGAAGAAGGCTCGGAGGCGGGAGTGTGTTGAGGCTGTGGAGGTGGGCTCGAGGCGGTGCGGCCAGAGGCGGTGCAGCCAGAGGAGAAGAATAGGAGTGCACCTGCAATGATGAGAGTTTTTCGCATGGTTTTAGCCTGTTGATTGTTGAGACTGCATGGCTTCAGCTTTGCCGACCCAATCTGAGACTACTTGGAGTAGTCGGGGTCTGTCGAAGGGTTTCGTGGCAAAGTCGTCGCAGCCAGAGTTCATGGAGAGCTCGCGGTCGCTCGTCATGGCATTTGCGGTGAGGGCCACAATGGGAAACAGGTACCCAGCCTCTCTGAGTTTTCTCGTCGCCTCGTAGCCATCCATTACGGGCATATGCATATCCATTAGAATTACCTGATAGGGTTCGTCTGCTCCCCAAGCTTCCAACGCGCGTTCGAGGGCTTCTTTTCCATCGTCTGCTGTATGCACTTGATGCCCTGCTTTCGTGAGAAAGCGCTCTGCCAATCGTTGGTTCACTTTGGTATCCTCGACCAATAGAATTCTTCCACGATTTTGTGGGCCGTCATTGGAATTTCCGGCTTTCGTGGCGATTGATAACCTCGGCGGACGTTCGTGGGTGAGGAACTCCTCTCGATGCGGTCCACCGTCAACAAGTAGAGAAAACTCACTGCCTTTTTTAGGCTTGGAATGGAGAGTGAGCTCCCCTCCCATGAGCTCGGCGAGATAACGGCTAATAGTCAGTCCTAGCCCTGTACCCCCGAACTTTCTTGTGGTGGAGGTATCGGCCTGGCTAAACGGAGTAAACAGTCGAGAGATTTGTTCTTCGTTCATACCAATACCGCTATCGATTACTTTGAATATAAGTTGCGCGCGATTGGCGTCGCTCCTGTAAGACACTCGGAGTTCGACTTTTCCTTTTTCTGTAAATTTGAGAGCATTTCCTAACAAGTTGAGCAAGACTTGGCGCAGTCGCACTGGATCGCTCTTTAGAACTAGGGGCAGGGGGTAGTCGAACTGAAGGTCGAGGTGTAAGCCTTTCTCCTGCGCTTTTTCTCTCATTAAGCGACAAGCGTCTTCAGGTATCTCCCAGGGTGATAAGTCAATTTTCTCAACCTCCATTTTACCCGCCTCAATTTTTGAAACATCAAGAATGTCGTTGATGATGGCCAAAAGGTGGGAGCCGTTCTTCTTGATAGTGCGAACATGCTCCCCACGGACAAATTCGTCTAAGTCGGGCTCCGAAAGTAGATCGGCATAACCCAAAATTGCGGTCATGGGCGTTCTGATTTCATGGCTCATATTGGCTAAGAACGCGGACTTCGATTGACTTGCTTTTACGGCCGTCCTCCGAGCTGCTTCTAGGGCAATGAGCGAATGTTCTCGGGCTGCGTTGCTTGATTGGATTTCTACCTCCAAGCTCAATCGCTGGAGCGCTGCGCCTAATACTTCCGAGAAAGCGCGTAAATATTCAACATCGGCACCGTTGCGAGTTGCTCCCGAGGGCACTGTCAGAATGAGCATTCCAACCACGCTTTCCCCCGATGAAATGGGTACATTGTACCGCGAATGCTGGAGAAGCTCTTGAAAGAGAATCCCCTTGCTCTTGTTTGAGCCTGGGGGAAATATAGGATCGGTTTCGCCGGGCTCTCTACCTTTTTGAACTTCTAAGTGAAAACTTTTTGGGTTTCCTTTTAGGAGCAGGATGGCTCCTTGTTGGGTAGGAGATAGTGAACGAAGACTGAGTAGCGTATTTAAGCTTTGTTCAAGGAGTTGTTTTTCGGTGGCGGCTTCCAGCGAGAGTTCTAGGACTTGGTAGAGTACGGCTTGACGCAGCGAGGCGTCTTCGAGAGCGGTCGTGCGCTCCGCAATACGTGTTTCCAGTTCTAGTGCTGCACACTGAGCCCTGCCGTACTGTCCCCCTGCAAAGGCTGCAAGAAGACCGAGGACGAGGGGCGCCGAGTAGATGATCCACAAAAGTGGTTCATCAAGCAGCCGGGAAGGAATGTCTTCCTCCCCCGGCATCCATTGCGTAGCTATCGCGACCAAGACGAAGACCAGCCCCAACGCAATCCCATAGATTGCCCCACTTCGTCGCGCGTCGCGCGCGTGAATTGCTCCCGATGAGGAATTCATAGTGATCTATGCGGCCAAATTAGAAAGAGCTTTAGGCGCCTGCTATTCTCCTGGTGGGCAACTGACTTGCATTTTCCAGTCGACGAGAGTGGGCACGTCTAATCCCGAAGTTCCGGGAACTAGCTCTGCCTCCACACGCAGATAGTCAAGAGTCTGTGGAGCACCGGCTGATTCCAAAATACCATCCAGCAATTGAGTTCCAGCTTGGGTGTCTCCGGTCGCGGAGAGGGGAGGAGCTATCATGCCCCCTAACGCGGCGCTTCTTGCGGCGACCGCGAAACCGCCGCTCAGGGGAACCCGAGGAGCACTGTCCAAATCGGAGGCTGTTTCTGCCGTTTTGGCGAAGAAGCGAATCTTCGAATCATTGGGAGTGGTCGCTATCCAGGTAAAGAGCCCCCAAAGCGGTAGATAACCATCGCTGCAGACGTCTGTGAGGTCGAAGTCGCGATTGAAAGAGCGCACGCTACTTGAGGCTTGTGGGACGACGATGACGACGTCTTTGGACGCGACGATGGCTCCGCCCGCCATGGCATTGACTTGAAACCCGAATATTTGGTCTTGAGCCTGTAGTTGAATTTCTGATGGAGCAGAAAACGTAACTCTAAAGTTTACGACCGTGTTGGCAATGCATTGCTCAATGATGGCGGGCGTTGAAGGATCGTCCAAACAACGCTTGGTAACGCCATCAGGGGATAAGTCCCCGCTACCGTTGACCGAGTTGACGACGGGCACGTTTGTGACCGTATCAACAAAGAGACCAATTGGACGCCCTCGAGCGGGGGCAGGGCCTTCGTCAATATTCAGTGGGCTCAGTTGTGGCACGGTGCCTGGTGGGCCGGAGTAGTCAAAATCCACTCCATCATCTTTGTCAAATGCCTCTAGGTAGACATCCTGACGAATGTTTTGAGTGAGTGATAATATAGCATCTGTTACCTGTTCGCCGAGATCACTATCACCGCTATGACATCTCTTTCCCTTTCTATTCATGGCGATGACGTACGGGCTTGTCCATGGGTTGCTATCTTGACTGTTTACTGCACCCGTTCGTCTGGCCGCTTCTTGTAGGTGTTGATGAGCGTAAGCGCGGACCCCATCCGGGTTGCGGCCATCTGAGTCGCATCTTGAGTAATAAGGGTCGCCATTTGTATCCGTCTCAATTGGTCCGACGCCTGATACGTCTACACCAATTGCCTTGTATCCTCCGGCGTTGAGGGAGTTCATGGTGTCCTCCCAACTGGGGACACCAATCGGCTCCACGTCGTTCATGGCGTTGACTTGTAGAAACCACCGAGGTGGTGAACTCTTCATGTTCACTGGACGTTCGCAGAGGGCGCTCACGACGTCGTCTGCGCTGAGGCGGGAACCGTTCAGTGCTCGAATCCCGTCAGAAGAACAAAAGTGGGTAAAGTACTCATCGCCTCCCGTTCTATAGGAGCACGAACGGGGAGCCGTAGGGGGTTCCCCGGGGGCCCATTTGTTGATGGTACTGGTGTCGATAGTCGAGTTTACGTCCCAGACGTGTATCGAGCCACGCTCTATTAGGCCAAGCCAAGTGAAGGCATCGCTCGCAAGCTGAGGGTACTGGGTCGACAATGCGCTTTGTTTGTTTGCGCCAAAGAAGCCCGCGAGTTTCCCTTCCTCTTGAGCACAATATCGAGAGGCATCCCGCCACGATCCTGTGTTGCTCTTGTGCTCAAAACATGCCTCTCCGGGATCTTGACCATTGTCTGGCGTCCAGGTCACGTGATCATATCCTGAGGGGCATTGATCAAAACTTTTTGAATCGACGACGAGATAGTAGTCACCTGGCGCAAGTCTCCCTCTGAGACTGGCAAGCTCTTCCGTTCCCCACTCGTAGGAATTGAGGCGGCCTCGGTAGATCCAATCGTCTTCGTCACCGCACAGAACGCGCTTGTTGGTGGAACGGTCGATTACATAAAGCACGGTGTCTATTCCCGAGCCCCAGGTGTTAAAATGCACGAACTCGGTCTGAGTGAGGGTAAACTCGAAGTAGGCCTCTGGCTGGTTCTCGCCATCGGAATCCTCGCAATGACCACGAGAATAAGAGGGAAAGTTTTTGGGGTAATCGGCAAATCCCTGTGAGTTGGTGCCATCTGATGAAGCACTTCTCATTCCAGTTCCTCCCACAGAAGTAGTGCTAAACGTACCAGTATATCGTGAAAATACACTCGGAACGATACGAATAGCATTATTTTCAACACTATTTAAAAGAGGGTCGGTATCTATCGCAGTGGGCCAGGGACTTCCTCCCGGTATTGCTAGGGTCGAAGTGGCTACTTGCTCAGGGCTTTCGTGTCCAAAGGAAAAGTGGCCACCTGGACCATTTTCAGTAGCATCGTCGGTCATCGTGACGACAATTTTTGTTGAGAGCGTATTCATGCACGCATAACCAACAGTCCCAGCCGGGCAAGGTCCTCGCTCTGGTGTAAGAGCGGAGCCGCTGTAGTCACTGATCCATTCCAAGGCACCACCCGCATTGCGTGGGCGAACCCAGAAATTGTCCGAGTCGTCGGTGTCTGATGTATTTGTGCCCGCGCCGCGGTACAAAAACGAACTCACTCCCCCCGAGGGGGTCCCATTGGTGAGAGAGTAGAGCGCTGTGCCAAAGCCTTCAGTGTAGTTTCTATTTCTTGTAGTCCCGTTGCTCTGGAGCCAGTCGATTACCGCCTCGGCGTCCGAGTCATTCGATGTCATATTGAGGGTATGAATGAAGGGGAGAATGGGAGAGTTTTTTACGGCGTGTGGTAGCACCGGGTAGCCATGAAAGTGTCCCACCCCAAAACGCGTGTTAGGAAAAGTGCCCCTTACTTGTTGAATAATTCCGCGTGAGCCGGCTACGCTTTCTCCCAACTCCTCGATGGCGTCGGCCATTGTGTAAGACGTATCGATATTGAAGTAGACGTCGATGAAGTTGAGTTCAGCAGTCAGTTCTAGGCTATCGGGGTCGCTCGGAGCGCCGCCTGGAATTAGCTCATGGTAGATATATGGACCGCTGGGAAGTAGGCCCGCGTCGCTCAAGCGTGTTTCTGTGGCTGAAGACGCAGGCCCATTGGCGGCTACAATAATAGCTTCAGTTTTTACGGTAATTCCGTTGTCGAAGAGAAGATCGCCTCCAGCAAGGGAGTCAGAGGGTTCATCTGGAAATTCTTTGCAATAGGAATCACACGTGTTGCCGAGACAATCCACGGCGGGGCTGAGGCCCATTTTTATTCCCCGGTGGGGAGGAAGGAGCCCGGCCGAAATGCCGCCAGATCTTTCTTGAGCCATGAGCTCAAACCGGCAATCGGTCCAGAGTCCGTCGCTTCCGCAGAGGGCGTGGCTTGCGCCGCATGCTTGATTGCGCGTTGTGGTGATAGTTTTTTTGCCGCAATCGACCTGCTCCCCAGGAATATCGCAGGGGCAGCCTGGGGAAAATTCTGCGAACGAACACACCTTTTTCTCGGAGCATTCGTTTGTGTCAGAGTCGCAGAGGGGGCCTCCTCGTAAGGAGCTGGTACCCTCAAAATCAGAGCCTGGAGCTCTTGTTTCCACGTCACATGACAATTGGAGGAGGGATACGCAAAGAGCGATGGCGAAGCGATGAATGAGAATCATTGGAAATGTGCTCGTGAGCTGGGACCGCGTAGGTCAAGAAGCCAACCATTGGGGCGAGACTCCTCCCCAATAGTTGCCGTTTTTTCACCCAGTGCATTCACGAGGCTGAGATCGTCTGTTAGTGATACTGCCGATTGGTCTTCGTGAATGAAGAGGGTAACCTGGAGGCTTGATGCCTCAGTGCAGTTGGGTTCAAGAAGACCATCTATTGACAACTCACGAACCTCGAAGGCGAAGCTGCCCATTTCGATGGAAAAAGTTCCACTCGCTCGATCGGCGACAATAGATTTTTCTTCATTGAACAAACCTGTGAGAGTGACTGATGGGTTAGTTGACGCAGGGGCTGTCTTAGACGTCAATTCCACTTGGGGTCCTATTTGTTTCAAGAAGATGCCATCAAAAGAAGTGACTGGCCCCAGAACCAGAGAACGGTCCAGGTCGTTCGTTTCGTCTCCACCCAAGAGTTCGATGAAAAAGCCGCCTCCAGGGAGCTGAGCGAGTGAATCATTGAAGACCTGAACGAATTGTGAATTGTTGTTGGCAATCATCGCTCGTAAGTTTGCGGTCTGAAATACGTTCTCATTTTCTGGACAGGGTCCGCAGCTAGCGCCAGGGTCGAGTAAGTTGCAGCTCCCTGGTTCTGCTCTAGCGGGGGCTCCCCCGCTCGCAATGGATCCCTTCGAGTCCCCTTCTTTTCCAGAAAATGTGTTTTGAGCTATTTCTTTGGAGCACTCGTCGTCAAAACAGACGTTCTCCTTGGTTCCAGAGGAGGCTCCAGCGCTTCCCTTCACCCCACTAAGTTCTGAAGGCTCAAGGTCGGCTGCAGGCGGGGAGGCCAGAGGTAATGTATTGGTCAATTCGGACGGAATTGCTTCTTCGGCGCATGCGGAGAGATTGATGAGAGAGAAAAAGGAGAGCCAGAGGCGGAGTGACCCGGCCGCTAGGGGGCTGGGGTGAGAACGAAGTTGAGTCATTGAATAAGCCGGTGGAGCAACTTTTCGTCCTCAGCCAAAAAACGGGCCGAGGGCAAGAGGGTCAAGTTTCCAGCCTGGAGGACGGACACTGAAGCAAAACCTTGCTAGCCACAAGAGGCCTAACTTGATTGAACTACAGGATGTGAAGAAATCGATCAGTATTCTAATAGAATTCTATTTGACGGCTATCGTGGTGAGTACATTGTCTGGGGGAGATGTTCCTGTTGGTACCGCGTTCGGGTGAGCCGTGGCTTCTTTTACGGAATGAACAGCAACATCTCTTGGCGCGGCTGCAGCTCCTCCGTCTAGGCGACAGACTGGAACGCCTACGAGCGAGATAGTTGCCGGGAGGTGGCCATTTTGCGCAGCTTGTTGGTTGAATTGTCCTCGGGCAATTCCTTGGTTGTACGTGAAGAAGAGCATGGCCGTGGCGGCGCCCGCCAGGAGCAGACGTCGGGGATGCTCTGGGTAGCGTTTCATTATATGTTGAGCAGCCATTGTTTGCACGCTGGTGAAAGCTACGCACTTTGAGTAGACGGCTTTTCTGAGAAGTTGAAAGGACTGAGTGAATTGGCGCAGGGAGACCGATAAGTCGGCGCCGGGGTTTTTTTCTACGGGAGAAGCACTGTGTTTTTCGATGCCATTGGAACCGCGGGTACCCTCATTCGTATTTTGTGCGCGCTGACGACTCGCGTGGAGAGCGCTTTCGATTACCACCATGCGAGCTGCCCGTTGCTCTCTCAGGGGTTCTACAGCTCGCGCAATGTCTGCAGGGGTGATAGGTCCTTCGCGCTGGGCGAGACGCTCGAGCTCAAGTTCCATCGCTCGGGCGCTCGAAAATCTTTTCTCTGGGTTGTTTGCGAGGGAATTTTTGAGCACAGCTCGCAGCTCAGGTTCAATGTCTGGGGGAAGTTCACCATCTGCGCGAGGTGTTGTACCAAAGAGCAACTGGTGAAGAATGACGCCGCAGGCCCAGAGATCGGCCCTATGATCGACGTGACGACCTGCTGCATGCTCTGGAGCCATATAGCTCAACTTACCCTTGATTACACCAGTGCGCGTCTCTTCGGAGAGACGGTTTTTCGCCTTGGCGATACCAAAGTCTATCAGTTTTACCTGTCCCGCCTGGCTGATCAGAATATTTTGTGGGCTCACATCTCTGTGAACAATGCGCTGAGGGGATCCATCAATTTCTAGATCATGTACTGCGCTCAAAGCGGCACACACGTGGGCCACGATTTTGAGCGCTATCGGAGCAGCTATCAGCTTGCCCCTACGCACCGCAATTCTTTGGAGCCCAGAGAGCGCCTCCCCATCTATCCACTCTAAGACCTGAAAGGGAATGCCGTCGTCCTCGCCCACATCATGCACTTCTACCACGTTGGGGTGGTGCAAGCGCGCGGCGATATTTGATTCGTCGAGAAACATGCGCTGGTAGGCTGGGTCGCGGGCGTGGCACGGGCGTATTGTTTTTACAGCCACCAACTTTTCGAAACCGAATCCACCCGTAATGCGTGCTAGCCAGACAACCGCCATACCTCCTTCAGCGATGCGCGTGATGAGTTCATAGCGTTCAATGAACTGTCCTGGCTCGTGCTCCAAGACAGGTACATTCGCTGTTGAAGGGGACGTCACTGAACGGTCTGTCGAGGAGTTACGCATATTCACGGAATGCAAAGCAACCTTTGTGCCACCTGAGTAAATTCTAGATAAGCTAGAGTTTTTGCCGCTCAGAGAACGATCAATCACGTCCATTTTCGCGCGATCGTTACTTCCAGGAGACGCACACGGGGGAAGGCTGGGCGTCTTGTCTCCTTGATGCATCAGTTCAGGGGGCTGAAGGCATCAAGATCTCAACAAATGGGGCGCATGGTCGTCTTGCACAGGGTGTCTTGGGAGACACGCTTTCTCACTTCATGTCGACAAATTCTCCGTACTCTGACTTTCAAGGTACCCTGGCTATTTCGGGATCCCTGGACCACTTGCGTCTGAAACGCGCCACCATCACGGTGATTGCCGGTTCAAATCAAGGAGCTCAACTCGTTGTCGGGGCCAATCCTTGCTTCATCGGTTGTAGCAAAGAATGTGATCTCGTCTTGGACGACGGATTCGTATCGAGAAAACACATTGAGGTGACTCCAAAAGAAAGCGGAGTGATTGTAAAAGATCTTGCTAGCCGAAATGGGCTTTTCATGGGGAGCGTGGGCATCGGGGAGATTTGCGTCACCGAATCGGCGACGCTTACATTAGGTAAGACGACGTTGCTTGTTTCGATAGAAGGTGAGGAACTCGATATACCTCTGTCGAAAGCCTCTCATTTTGGGAAGGCCCTGGGCATCAGCGTCGCTATGCGCGCCGTATTTGCCCTCTTGGAGCATGCTGCCCAGACTGATGTGACTGTATTATTTGAAGGAGAGTCCGGAACCGGAAAGGATATCTTGGCGACTTCACTTCATCAAAAGAGTCGCCGGGCCGAGGGCCCGTTTGTCGTGGTGGATTGTGGTAGTATTCCGGAAAACTTGATAGAAAGTGAGCTGTTTGGTCACGAAAAGGGAGCTTTTACAGGTGCAACAGGCACCCGCCAGGGTGCGTTCGAACAGGCCGACGGCGGTACCCTTTTTCTGGACGAAATTGGTGAACTCCCTTTGGAACTGCAACCCCGTTTGTTGCGCGCTCTTGAGACTCGCTCTTTTCGAAGAGTGGGGGGGAGCCGCACTATTTCCACAGACGCCCGCTTCATTGCAGCTACCAATCGTCGCCTTGCCGAGGCAGTGCGCTCTGGGCAATTTCGCGAAGATCTTTATTATCGACTGAATGTCGTGCAAGTCAGAGTCCCCCCTCTCGCGGAGCGTCCCGAGGACGTTCCTCTATTGGCTGAGCAGTTTCTGAAGCGATCTCTAAGAGACGAAGACGCTGAAATGCCTGTCGATCTAGCTCGCGTGCTTGCCTCCCATACCTGGCCAGGCAATGCGCGTGAATTGAGGAATGTTGTAGAACGCTTCGCTACTTTTGGTTCGACCAATCCGCGACTACTTTTTGGCTCCACTGGGCTAGTTGAAAGCCCCGAGACCGAGCCCAACGAGGGCTCAACGCACCTAGCGCTCTCTGGTCTTCTAGATTTGGACTATCACGAGGCCAAGAGGAGGGTGATTGATCAATTGCATCTCACTCTGTTGCCTCACGTTGTGGAGGCGTCCGGTAACAATATATCTGAGGCGGCGAAGAAACTGGGGCTTCCCCGAACATCCTTGCATCGCATGCTGAAAAAGCTCGATTTGTAAAATCATGAGGCGAGAGGATATTCGCTTTTTCTCTTCTCACGGAGTCCTTCGCCGACACACTTCAGAATGGAGAAATGTTGAAGGCGACGTGCCAAGTTCGCAATACGAGTGGCTACATCAATGGGGCCGCTTGTTTTGGCCGTGGACCTTACGCTTGTACGCAAGACGCCCAACTGTCCGACCGCAGGATGACGAAATTCCAGGTGGCGGGGAAGGATGCGTAATTCGAACTTTGTTTGGCCACTGTCCCCCCATATTCGCCCCGCCACTCGATGACCCTGTGACCAAAACCTGAGCGAGAGCACTGTATTGTGTATGTCTCCTAGGGGCACTTGTACGTGGTCCTTTTCCCTTGAAACGCCCAACGATTGGACCGCCTCGACAAGTCCGTTTACATAGTCCGTGATGAGTTCCTCATTGTGCATGATTGTGACGTAGCAAGTTTAGTGCCACCTTATGGTAGGTGGAGAATATTTAACTAACAATCGTGGAATGTTGAATATTTTTTCTCAATCTGGGTAAGGACACCGCGTTGTACAGAGGGGGTGTGCCCACCAGGAAACACTGGGGCGGTTCTGGCTCACCAGGCTGTCGCTCTCAAGTGACGGTTCCTTCAAGGAGGGGGCGTTGCATTATGTAATGGCGAAAAAGCGCGTACTGCCAGCCGATTCACATGGTTGGCTTGCGTCCGGTTTTTGTATTTACCTTAGCGACTCTTCTTTTTTTGGTGAGCCCGGCTCTTGTCTATGCACAGGGCGAGGCGGCTTCTCAGGAGCGCAGCGACTTGAGTCTATCCGATCCCCTGGCTCTTGAATTAAAGTCCCGGGGTGACTCTGCCATGCTCTTGGGGAATTACGTAGCGGCCTTAGACGCCTATGAGCGGGCGAGCGCTATCGAGAATCACCCCAAGTTGCTTTACAATCGAGCGCGGGCATTGCAAGCGTTGCAGCAATACACCAAATCGCTCGAACTCTTTCAAGACTTCAAAGTAAGTGCTCCCTCCAGTTTGTTGTCACGGGTTCCTCAGCTGGACTCCATGATAGGCAGTGTTCGAAAGAATATTTGCTTCGTTTACTTTCAGGTGGCCGTCTCTCACGCGCGAGTAAAGGTCAGGGGGAGAAGTGTTTACCAGCCCACTCGGGGACCTCATGCCTTTGACGCAGGGCCGGCTGAGGTGGTGATTGAGGCACGTGGTTATGAGTCCTATTCGCGAAAGCTGCAGTTGAACGGCGGCAAGCGTCTCACAATATCACCGCATCTTGTGGAGTTACGTCGAGAGGGAACACTGCAGGTGGACTCATCCGTCGCGGGGGCCGAAGTTCTGGTGGACGGGCGCTCTGTGGGTATGGTGCCGGCCGAGGTATCCCTCGCGCCAGGGAACCATCAAATTCAGGTACGCCATCCCAAATTCAAGACAAACAATTCGCGGGTACTGGTTGAGGCGAGGCTGACACGGACGATTCATGTCGATTTGGAGCGTCGCCCCAGCGTGTGGCGTAAGTGGTGGTTTTGGGTGTCGATTGGAGCTGCCACGGTAGCCGGGGCCACTCTCGCGGTGATCCTGACCACGGAAAAATCACCAGGTGAAGGGGATATACCCCCTGGTACAATTAAAGTGCCTGGAGGGTAGTTCTTAGAGAAAGAGCGGCGGGGCGATTTCCTTATTTTTTTGAGGAGCCTTTTTGCTATCGGGCCTGTTTCGCGGCTTTGGTTTCTTTTGTTCCAGCTGCTTGAGCGGTATGCGGGGAAGTGCGTCTTGGGGAGCCTGCTCCGGAAGGGGGGGTAATACCAAGACAGGGGGTGGATCTGCCGCGCGAATAGTTGCCTCCTTTGTGAGCAGGTTGGGTTCTGCTTTCTTTGCTTTTGGCGTGTCGATATAGAAATAGTAGACGGCGGAGCTTGCGAATAATGCAAACGTGACACCCGCCCATAGAAGCGACTGGTAGCGTGCTTTTAGAAGGGGCTCTTGTGATGTTGTAGAGGGGCGGGCACGCGAAGTTTCCTCTCTATCGGAGAGGTGAATGTTCTCTAGACAAGCCTCCTTAAGTCCGCCATCGGGAGCAAGCGGCGCAAGAAGTGGAGCCGCTTTTACCGCATGGACCAACGCCAACGTGGCGGGCTCCGTGGCGGTAAATCTTTCACTTTGTTTGCCTTGCCAAGCACGGTCCCGAGCAATGAGGGGGTTTGCTCTTGCCCCCATTGGCTGCCCCCCTGCCTGAGTCCCCAAAAGTACAGGGGGAACGGTGTCGGGCACGTCTATGGCTGGGGCGATAATGATACCTTCGGGCGGACCAAAAGGGAGTAAGAGTTGATGCAATTCATCAGCAGAAGCGGGCCTTCCCTCTGGATCTTTGCTGAGGCAGCGTTCAACAATATTAATAACTTGTGCAGAGATATCGTTGCGAAATGTGCCCAAGGGCTTAGCAATTGTATTGGGAATTGCCGCGATAATGGCGCTCGGACTTGGTCCATTAAAGGGAACGCGTCCGGCCAACAGAAAGTAGAGAACAACTCCCATCGACCAAATATCCGTCAAATGGTCGACTTCTCGGGTTCCCAGTATTTGCTCAGGAGACATATATTGAGGTGTGCCCAAGGTGCTCTGAGTCGCAGTGAGAGTTGCCTCGCCATCGGAGTCCATCTTTGAAATACCAAAGTCCAATAACTTGATATGGCGCGCACCTGTGAGCTGAGTGATGAATAAATTTTGCGGCTTGATATCCCGATGCATAATGCCCGCATCATGCACCGCGCCGAGGGCAGCTGTGGCTTGCAGCACATAGCCAATGGCTTCTTCAACAGGAAAGCGCTCCCGAACCCGAATCTCTTGGCGTAGGTCACGCCCCTTGAGTAGCTCCATGACAAGAACGGGGATACCGCTCTCGAGTTCTGCTACTTCGTAAACATCCAAGACATGGGGGTGATCAAGTTGCACGAGGAGGCGTGCTTCTCTTTCGAACCTGCGCACATCTTCGCTGGATAATTCGGGGGTTGGTCTCAGGACCTTGAGAGCCACATGCTCATAGGTCTGCTCGTCGAGGGCTCGAAAAATGAGGCCCATACCGCCCGCTCCGATGAGGCGCTCGATTTTAAATCTCCCCAGGAGAATATCGCCTTCATTGAGCACGTGAGTTTTCCAGGGAATGGTTCTTTGGCGACAGGGCTCGCCTACTAGGGTTGGACGGCCAATATCAGTCAATCTTGAGGCGCCGTGAATGATACGACCCGCGCCTTTGCGGGCTAGCGTGACCCATGGTAGTGAGCTGGCGGAATATTTATTATGAAACGCTCTCTTCTTACTTTAGTCGCCTCCGCACTCACCTTAGCCCTCTTGGGCGTAGCCTGTGGGGACAATGAGGACACTGATTCTGGCAAAGACATAGGATCGGGTGGAGAGGCGGGGACATGTGATGAGTCACAAATACTTTGCGACGAGATCTGCACGTCGGTTGAGATTGACGCCAACCACTGCGGCAACTGCGGCACCGAGTGCGGGGCCGAACAAGGTTGCTTAGAGGGAAAATGCCAGGACTTTGCCTGCAATACTGGCGAGGTGCGGTGTTCGGGCGACTGCGTGGAGCTGCAGTCCGATATCACCAATTGCGGTGCTTGTGGCAACCAGTGTTCGGGAGCGCAGGTTTGTGATCGCGGAGTGTGTTTGGACAATTGTGCGCCGGGGCTTCTTGCATGCGACGGCAAGTGCATCGATCCTCTGACCGATTCAGACTATTGCGGCGTCAGCTCTTGTGATGAGGTTGCGATGGGAGGAGCGAGCAGCGGTGGTGCTGGTGGCGGCAGTCCGGGACCCGTCTGTTCACCTGGTAGCCTATGTGAGTCTGGCCGATGTATCGTCTCGTGTACCCCAGGGCAGCTCGAATGTGGTGGTAGGTGCGTCGATCCTCTCAACGATGTGGAATTTTGCGGAGCTTCGGACTGCAGTATTGAGGATGGGCAAGGGGAATCCTGCAAAGAGCACGAGAGTTGTTCCATTGGCGAGTGCAGGCGATTTGACCCGCGCCGGCGCTAGAGTCAGACTTGTAGAGTGCAGGGGGAAGGTTCCCCTTTTTTGGGCGCAGGTGATTTCGATGAGAATTACCAGCATGTTTTCGATACAGGATTCGGTAGCCCCTCAGCTTGTAGAATCCGAGCGGGTGGCAGGGGCCGAGCTGCCCTCCGCGGTTCCCCAGGTGGTTTTCGTTCAGGCCAGCCTGCCCGAAATGTCCCTTGGCGGTAGTCGCGATAATCCTGTGACGGTGGCGGCCTCTCAGTTTGCAGATCTCATTCGAGGTCGCGATAGGGGCAACGCTCCTCCTTCGGGTAGCCCAACTCCAGTAGATGGTGGTCGAGCAAGAGCTTCGAGCGCGATGGGAGCCGCCCGCTCCCAACTGATCTCCGCTGAAAATCTCGAGAGCATTGCGCGCATGCTGCATAGCTCACAAATTCAACAGCCAGCAGCGCAGATCAGGGGCCCGATGAATGAGCAGATGCTTTTTAGCGATGGGGGCGGTCGTGCTCGCGAGGTTTCTACTTATAGCAACGCCGACGACCGAGTGGAACAATTGCGCGCTGCGGCTCAACTGGACGAGGGCATCAATCTCGTCGCTTGAGTGACTGTTGACTAGTTCCGAGGGCAAATAAGCCGGCACGAATTTCAGGAGCGAGGTCCTAGAGCGGCGAGCGTTTTGCCGGTTGTCGCGAGCAGTAGCAGGACATGTAGAGCGCCGATAAGTGGACGCAAATGGAGCTAGTACCAAAGGTCGGAACTTCGTGCCGGGTTTTGGTACCCATGAGACAAAAAGTAGTACCGAGGGCAAATAGGGAGGCTATTGCGGGTTTCATCAGGCCCCCACT
>Ga0256845_1001962_pt1 | contig 15635 bp, 19 predicted proteins | sample RiftiametaG_FD_189101 | JGI IMG/M metagenome (GOLD analysis project Ga0256845, IMG submission 189101) | Tube worm associated microbial communities from hydrothermal vent at the East Pacific Rise, Pacific Ocean - Riftia | ecosystem: Host-associated > Annelida > Integument > Unclassified ...
CTTCTTTACCTTGATAGTATATAGCTTCTGCTTCTTTTCTTGTCATCATTTGATATTATATTGTAATTTGTTCTTTTTTGTCAAATGGTTGGTTGGTGATTACGTTGTTTTTTTGTGTAGGAGGTGTGGAGATTAATATGAAATATGGAGATAAATTATTTCTCTTCCAAAATCATGAAAGAGGATAAACTCTTCATTTTCTTTAAAAATTTTTAATGGGTACTCTTCTTGGTCAGTAAAATAATCTGTTTTAATAAAAAAAGATTTATTTTTTTTCTTAATAACTACATCAAATCTCTCTTTTTCCTCTTTATCAATATTTTGCATAGTTACTCTAATAGTTTTATTCTCTTTATTAAAAACAAAAGTATCATCTATTTGTTCATATTCAAAAAAACTTTGAGTCTCTTTATCAATATATCTCATTACTATATCATCTATTTTTTTTAACTTCACAAGTTATCCCTTTTTGATAAATATAAATTTACTGCTTCCATCTGTTATTCCTGTTTAGTTATATTATTGTGGCATATTAATATTATTTTTTAACCTATAGATAGACGAGGTGAAGCAGAGAGTTGAAGCGAAAAAGAATTCATCACTTTTATAACTGTATCAAATCTAGGCTTTGCATTTGGTCTAAATGCTTTATATAAACTCTCTCTTCCTAAACCTGTATCTTTGGCTATCTGTGCCATTCCTTTTGCTTTTGCAATATGTCCAATAGCACGGATAAACTCGTCAGTATCTTCACCTTCAAGTACCTGTGAAAGATACTCTGCAATAGCCTCTTCACTATCCAAATATTCTGTTATATCAAAAGTTTGTAACTCATTCTTGTGCATCATCATACTCCTCTAATAGCTCTTGGGCTTTTTTAATATCTTTTGATTGGGTAGATTTGTCTCCACCAACTAACAAAATAATTATCTTCTCTCCTCTTTTGGTAAAATAGACTCTATAACCTGGACCTGTGCTAATTTTAAGTTCAGATATATGTGTGCCTACCGATTTCACATCTCCAAAATTTCCATGCTCCATTCGTTCAATACGCCTAGCCACAGCAATTCGTCCTCTCATATCTTTAAGCTTAGAGAGCTACTTGGAAAAAATTTGTGTTGATTTTATTTCATACATATCGGATTGTATCTAATTAGATACTTTTTGTCAAGGGTTTTATGTATTCTACATGGTAATTCAAAACTAGATTTAAGTACTGTGTCATGAATTGCCACTTTCTTATGACACCATATTACAATATTTTATCTAAAAAATCTTCTTCTTTTATCCCAAAACAACAAATAAAAACAAAAGAAGAAGACCAAATGCAGACTTTAAGATATTGTCTTGTATTATGGGAAAACGAGTTGAGAAATGGTGAAGAGAACTTGACTCCTGTGATTCCATTTATTTTTTATCATGGTGAGAGAGCATCAAAACTGCATGATAATTTTCGTGACTATTTCAAAGTTGAAGATTGGTTAAAAAAGTATCTTTTGAGTTTTGAGATGATAATTTTTGACACTACCAAGATAAAAGATAGCGAGATTAGAAAGAGTTTGAATCATAATGCGTTTGTAATGACTTATCTTTTGTTAATGAAAAATATTTTTGCAGATATAGATAAATGGAAACCTGTAATAGAGAGTATAATTGAGCTTGATGATGATAGGAAAATTATGCTTTTTGAGTATATAGCAATTAAAAAAGAGCTAACAGAAGAAAAACTTAATGATATAATAATTGATTTAAAAGGAGATAATGAAATGCCTAATTTAGCAGAGATTTGGATGGAAAGAGGAAAGAAAAATGAACTTTATGAGAGTATTAAAATTGGATTAGAAGCCAAATTTCAACAAATTTCAAAAAAGCTTTTTTCGACTATTCAAAAAATAACAGAGATGGATAGATTAAAAGAGATTCAGAAAGCTCTTTATGTAATAAATGATGCTGATGAGTTCAAAAGATTTATTAAAAAACAGCAATCAATCTAAACCCAACCTTGCCAAAAAAACAAAACTTTGATACAATATCCCAAGATAAAGATTGCCGTCTTTATCTTAGAATAGACAAATTCTAGTTATTAGAAATTTATTTTTCACTTTTGATAATCAGATTTCCATTTTCAATTAGTTCTCTGATTATCGTACTAGCTACTTTAAAATTCATCTCTTTATCGCTGTCTATTTTTCTATATTTTATAGTTTTCCCATCTATCCATTTATGTTCTGCTTTGCCAAAATGCTTGTTGAATTGTAGACCTATTTTTCTATCGGTTTCACTATTATTTACGAAAACCTTATACAAAATCTTTGCAATATCATTTTTGATATAGTTACCATTCATCTGTTTTTGTAGCTCAATAATAAAATCTTGTGGATTTTTAATCTCTAATTTTTGAAAATCCTCAATTAAATTATTATACTCTACACTTTGATAGAACTCTTCAACAATATCCTGAAAATACTCAATACTTTTCTTTTTCAGCTTATCAGATAAAACCTCCATTTTAGACATACTCGCTTCATATATTAGCTCTTTCTCTTCGGTGTGAAATGGTGTAGAGGCTAATGCAAAATCATATTTTAGGCTAAGGTATTGGCTATAGAACATATTGCACAGTTTTATATAAAAAAATATTGATTTTTAATATGCTTCGAGCATATTTGTAACTTCTTTGGCGATAAAAGTTGTAGACTCTTTTAATAACTCTTTGTTATAATTACTCTTTTCCATATTTAATGCAATAACACAACTTGTACTATAATAATTATTTGAATCTTGTTCATTACACTCATTTCCATTATTTATTTTTCCATAAGTTTCACATCTTACACTATTGCTCTCTACTGAGAAAATAAAATCTTTTCCAAAAGATATCATCTCTTTCATATAATTTTTAAATTCAGATGAACTACATATCTCCGAAGAGTAATGATAGTTAATTGATACAACATCGCGATTTGAAATCTTTTCTACGCTTGAGGTGTTGCCTCTTGAGCTACCTTGACTACTACCACAAGCTACAAATATAAAAATTGTAGCTATACTAGATATTAATTTAAATGCTTTTTTCATAATCTTTCCTCTCTCTAATACTTATATAAAATTCCAAGAGAAAACCCAGATAGCTTATAATCTTGGTCATTACTCAAATCATCATCTTCTGAAATAAAAGTACTCATATTATGTTGTGTATAATTTGCAGTAAGTCCAAAATTATCACTAACATCATAAGTTGCTCCAATACCATAATAAATTCCTGTAGCTCCCGTATATTCACTAAGGAATTGTATATCTGCACCTAAAATTCCATAGGCTTTTAATTTATCAAAATGTCCACCCATTTTAAAATCAAAATTCAACATACCTCCATCAAAAAATTTCCCATCATTTAGCATTAGGCTTCCACCTGCTCCCCATAAAAAAGGTGAATTTTGTTTAGAATATAACTTTTGAAATTCAATACCTACAAGTGAGAAATCTTCATATCTCTCATATGGACCGATATTTTCATACCCTGATGTATTGGCAATGACTGTTTTATCTGAATCTAATTTTGATAATTTAAGACCTATATAACTATCTTTTGCACTTAAGTTTACAATACAGCTTGTTGTTAATAGCACCGATAATAATTTTTTTTTCATAATGTTTCCTTTTATATTTTTTTTGAAAAATGGATAAATCCATCACCTCTATTTAATTGTTTTAATTTTTTAACCCCACTCACTACATAAAATCCTCCTTTTTAGTAGTCATAGCTAAATCCCATACTATATTTTTCACCAAAATTATTATTTTGGTACTCTATTTGTATATTGAAATCATCTATTTTTTTTGTAATAAATAGCTCATGGTTATAGTACTCCTCTGTAAAATAGTATTTATATTGACTCTTTAGTCCAAATTTTAAATCATCAGAGATATAGGTACTAGCTAAAAATGAGGAGCTTAGATACCCATCTAAACTATCATTTGAGGCATCAAAACCTCCATTGAATAGAATGCTAGTTGATATTTTTGATAATTTTTTGGTAAAACCAAATCCATAACTATTTTGAAATTTAAGTTCATTAGAGTAGTTTTCTCTATTAAATCCCAAATAGAGTGACCAACTTATTGGGTGATAGAATGAGTACTGTTGTGGTAGAGATTTAATACTAATTAAATCAATATTTTCTATATCTAAATCCTCTTTTTGAAGAGATAAATTAAAGTTTAGTAATTTAAACTCTATCTCTTGCATAGGATTTTTTTGAATATCTCTATAATCTATAAATAGGGGCATATAGTTAAATTCCAATGAGCCATTATCACTATAACTAATCCCTAATTTTGATGGTTGAGTATTCTCTAATGGATTTTGAGAACTATCCTCTATCTTGGTTTTACTATAAGATAAACTCATTATACTATTGTAGTTACTGTAGGATTGATGATATTTTCTAAATAAAAATTGATAATAGTAAACAAGAGTCTCTTTTGTTATATCTGATAAATTATCTGAAGGTATTGAATTATCTTTAATAATATTTAAAAAATCTCTTTTCTCTTCTATAGACATCTTGTCTGTTAAGTAGTTTATCTTTGATATAAGAGGTATAAATTTTGTTATATTCTCTATATCTTCTTGATATATTTTAATTGTATCTATTGGTAGATGAAAAATACTCTTATTTATTGTTCTATCTTCGTTTGACATCTCTAATAAATCTACTATTTTAGAAGCACAATTTTGATTTAAAAAATAGTACCCAAAGGTTGCCTTTCGTAGTTCAAAAAGATGATATTGAATTTTTTTAATCTCATCTCTGTTAAAATCCAATTTATAAGCATAGATATATCGTTGCTCTTTTATATTGTATTGGTACATTTTTTGAAAAAGTGAAGCTCTCAAAAAATAGGAATCATATCCTCCTGTTAATCCTTTGTAAGAGTATGTAAAAAATCCCTCATTATCTGTTTTGGCGGCAAAATGTATCACATCTGATAACTCTAATGGAGTGGATTTATCTTTGAATGCTATCATTGTATGACCAAATGATGAAGAGGGGGAGTTTGGATACTCCGAAGAGTAGATAAGATATAGAGTATCTTTTTGTAAAGTCTCCAAAAAACTATTTAGCTCTTGACAACTTTCTAAATCAAAATAGGGAACATCTAAATGCTCTTTTATCCATAAATATCTAGCAGGAAAGTTACAAGCTATCTCTTTGCCATATCTTCCTCTTAAAAGAGTAACCATACTATTTAACTCATCTTCTAGTGATGGATTAGGATTATCTGACAAGAAAAACTCTTCTGAAATAACATTACTCTTGCTATTTTCAAAATGTAGTAGTTTTTGCCAATAACTATTTAGATAGAGTTCCTTATTAGCACTTAACAGTGAAACTATTAAAATAGATAGATATAACACTCTCATTTTGACTACTCTCTTATTTTTTTACGAAGCAAGGTTAAAAACTCTACATGCGATTTTGCCTCTTTTGCTACCAATAGCACCATTTTATAGGCTCTATCGGAGCTAATCTTATAATCTTTGCTAATCATCAATGCAAGATTTTTAGAAAAACTTTTTCTATTTACTTTGCTTTCCATTTTTATATCATTGAAATAAATCATAATATAGGCTATAAGTTTAGAGTTGATTTTAGAATCTAAGAGCCTATTGTTATAATTTCACTTCTCTGATTTTTTCTCTAGTTCAACAAAATATTGATTAGGTGAATATTCGGAAATAGCACCACTAATCAAATCTGTTGTACTAAAATCCCAAAAAAAACTAAGCAGAGCTACACCATTATAAGAGCTTTCTAAAGGCAAAGTTTTGTTAGCATATCCATCTTTTTGAAATGTTACACTCTCATTTGCACCTCTTGTTAATGATAAAGTACAAGGTGTTTTACACTTTTGAATACCATCTACAAGTACTCTTGCACCTTCTGGTTCACTATTAAATGAGACACTCTGTGTTGTTCCACTAATCAATGTTGCACTACCAAATACTAAACTAACTCCTACTACTGACAATAATAAAATTTTTTTCATAATTTTTTTCCTTTTAATTTTTATTCTAAATAGGATGGATTTTCCATCATCTCTAAACAGATACCAAGTTAAACCTCACTCAAAACATCCTCCTCACCCAATAATTTAATCTATATCTCTATATACGAACCTAAAAAGTCTTTTTCCCCTTTTTTTTTAAAATTAAAAAAAATTTTACTTTTCTCGACTTGAATAACTAATGCCTTCTCTTTAGGTATTACTAAATTAAATAATCTCGTATTATAAAGGCATAATGAAAAGATTCTAAATAGTTTTAAAAACAGGGATGGTTAAATTAAGATATTGATTGGATAAAAGTTGTTACTACAAGTATATAAACTAAAACAAAACACTCAATAAATATTAGAAATATATTGAGAGAATATAGAAAGGTATCTAGTGAAATTACAACAAATGGACAGTGGAGATATTCTTATAAAAATGGAATGGTGTGTTGTTATTTTTGAAAAATTTAACGATGATAAGAGAGTTTTAAACTCTCTCTTTGTTCTTTAGAGGAAAAACATTCCGAAATAAAAATGAAAACTTGTATAAAAAATAAAAAAGTCCCAAAAATGCCATACCAAAAAGAATTTTTGTGGGAATAGTTTTTAGGAGTCTAGTAAAAAGAGTATCAAGATTCCCTTTGTATCCAGTTTTTACTAGATTTGCAGAAATTCTCATTCTCTTCATAAATTTACTCTGTCCCATCCTTTTTAGAGCTGTAATTCCTTTTGAGCCGTAGGTTGAGGCGTATAGAATATCTCCTTTTTTGACATTAGGCATTTGTTGTATTAGTTTTAAAGATTTTACTCCACTATTTTTAATTAAAACACTACTTTCTTTTCCAAATTTAGATGATAGTTTGACCATACCTTTTAGTTCAGATAGGTTTTTGGTTCTTTTGATGAGGTCTAGTGTTTGGTTTAGACCCACTTTATTATATAGTGTATGTATTGGTTCTACTATTTTTTTAATATTTTTAAGGGATTTTGTATCTGTAGCTATTTTTGCTTCTTTGATAATTAGTTTATCCAACCAAGTTGGGATTTTACCTGCTCTTTTACCAAATTTTAGAACAGATATAGAGCTTTTGATGGGTGCTGAAGCTCCTAGTGTGTAGAGAGTTGATGCAGAAGCAATTATTCCTAGTGAAGAGAGTGCTACTATGGTTTTGTCTACTTCTTGTCCTTTGGCGTAGTTTGTTCCTGCTATAGTTAAGTCTCTCACATCTCCAACAACCAAAAAATCCGATACAATAGCTGTAATTCTACCTATATCTTCATCACTTTTTCCCTGTGTAAGTCCCTCAAAGAACTTATCTTTTTTATATTTATAGCTCTCTCGTACTTTTTTTATATCATTTAGTAGAGTGATAGCTTTTGGGTCTCTATTGACATACTCATACTTCATAAAGTATGATAGATACTCATTCGCCTCTGCATATTTGTTCTCTTTAATTAGCTGTTCGGTTTTTGGAACAGGGTCTATATGTGCTAGTGTTCTTATATCAAATACTTTTCTCTCTTCTAATAGAAAGAGAGAGAGAGTTACAATTAATATAACTATAATGGGGGTTAGTAGCTTAAATAAAAATCTCATCTAAAATAGTATCCACATACTCATTGGCTTTGAACTGTATAAGGTCATTTGGTTGCTCTCCTGTTCCTATATAGTAGATTGGTATCTGAAGTTCATGAGCGATTGATAGCACTGAACCACCTTTTGCCGTTCCATCAAGCTTTGTGATAATTATACCATCTATACCTATCATCTCGTTGAAGGCTTTTGCTTGATTTATACTAGAGCTTCCTTGAGTACCATCTAGTATAAGAATTTTACGATGAGGAGCCCCTTTCATAGCTTTTCCTGCGATTCGAACCATCTTTTTTAGCTCCTCTCCTAGATTGGTCTGTGTATGTAGTCTCCCTGCTGTATCTATCAATACATGGTCTATCCGTTTTGATATTGCAGAGCTGATAGTATCATATACTACGGCTGATGGGTCATGACCCTGTTTTGTTGCAACAATAGGTATATCTAGTTTTACAGCCCATCTTGAGAGTTGCTCTATAGCTGCAGCACGAAAAGTATCACTTGCCCCAAGTATAACCCCTCTACCACTATTTTGTTGCAGTTTAGCCAATTTGGCTATAGTAGTTGTTTTACCTGCACCATTTACACCTACTATCATATCAACAAATGGTTTTGCACTGTACTCTTTTCTCCAGTTGTTCTTAGATTGAAACACAGATATAAGTCTATTATAAGCTTGGTCTCTATCTATTTTTTTAGGTAACTCCTCTAAAAACTTCTCAATCAACTCATAGTTGACATCAGCCTCTAAGAGAATCTCCTCAAACTCATCTTGTGTTATCTTTTGCTTTTTTTTTGGTACTATCTCTTTTATAGCATCATTTGTTTTTTTAAAAACTTTTTTTAGTATATTAAACATACTCTATCTTATCCTTCTATTTTCTTAAGTGCTTGTTTTATATCACTTTCAATCATCTCTTCGGGTATGCTTCCCTCATAGTGTGTGTAGTACTCCCCCTTTACAAAGAGAATCATAACAGGTAGAGGAAAAGTAGGGTTAAGTTGTAGTTTTGGAGAGATAAAATCGGAGAATTTCATATTTTTATCCTGATGATTTGATATATAAAAATCTATTTTTTGAGACTCAATGAAATTATTTAAGTCTTGATTGTTTATATCATCATGTAGAAGAAGACCTAGAATAGTTAGTTTATCTTTGTAGTTCTTTTGGAGTCTGTTGAGATGAGGGATTTGACCAATACATGGAGGACACCAAGTTGCAAAGAAATTTATCATAACTATCGGTTCGTCTATATCTAAAAAACTATAAAAATTATTTTTGACAGTGACTATTTTGTCTCTATTGTTTGAGTTGGTAAATATAAATCTATACTCTTTTGGGGCTATTTTTTTTATAACTTTTGGTCTAGGCTTTATCTTTTCAATTTTTGGTATATCCTCTATCGTTGTTGGCTTATCCCCACATGCCATTAGTAGCAGTAGATTTATGATTAGAAAAAATATATAAAATCTGTTTCTCATTTAAAGCAATCTTTACTGTTTTTTGGTGATTATATCAAAAAATTATAAAAAGAGTAGATAAAAATGGACAAAAAAGAGTTTAGAGAGATTTGTATAGATAAACTAAGAAGCTCAAGCAGAGCGAGGAACTATTATGCAGATAAAATTGTTAGTCAGAAACTTTATAAATATATAAAAGATAGTGGTAGTCGTGTTGTAATGCTTTATGTTCCTTTGAGAATAGAAATTAATATATTTAATTTAATTGTACGGCTTAGAAAAGAGAATGTGACTCTTTTTGTTCCATTTATGGAAGGTAAAAGCTTTAGGTTGGTAAAATATAGATTGCCTATAAAAATAAAAAAGTTCGGTGTAAGAGAACCCAATATATCTAATAATTTTTATAAGAGAATAGACCTTGCTATAGTCCCTATTATTGGGATGGACAAGACCTTTAGGAGGGTGGGTTTTGGAAAAGGATTTTATGATAGATTTTTTGAAAAGCATGGAGACAAAATAGACAGAGTCATCTTTGTTGGGAGGCAGAGTTGTATCTGTTCAGATGTAGTAACTGATAACTATGATGTAGAGGGAGATTTTTATATTACACCAAATATAGTTTTTGATAAAAAACATTTTAAATAAAGTTAGGCTCCAAAGAAAGGAGAAAATATGACAGAGATAATAGCAACAACTACGGCTATTATGGGTGCGTTAGCTAGTTATTTTTTTGTAAAAAGAGATAACAAAAAACAGTTTAAACATTATGAGACAGAGGCGAGAGCAAAAGCGAGTGCAATTGCACATGAGGCTGAAAATCTTCTACAAAATGCAAAGATTGAGATAAAAGAGTATGAGGTTGAGCTTGAAAAAAGATTTCAACGAAAAGTTTTAAAGGTTGAAAAGCAGAGAACAGAACTCTCTTTGGAGTTAAAATCTCTGAATGAGAAGAAGAGAGAAATATCTAATATAAAAAAATTTATAAAGAAAAAAGAGGAGTATATAAAGAGTCTTGAGGAGGAGAAGCAGATAGAGATAGCCAATACTATCTCTGTTTTGGAGAGAAGTGCTAGTATGACCAAAGATGAAGCAAAAGCTCATCTCCTTCAGCAGGTTGAGGAGCAGTCTGCACTCGAACTAGCACAGTTAATAAGAAAATATGAGAAAGAGGCCAAAAAAGAGGCAAAAGCAAAAGCAGACTATATTATATCACAAGCAGTTACTAGATACTCAGGAGAGTTTGCAGGTGAGAGATTGATTAATATTATAAATCTTCCAAGTGATGAGCATAAAGGTAGAATAATAGGTAAAGAGGGTAGAAATATCAAGAGCCTAGAGCAACTATTGGGTGTTGATATTATTATAGATGAGACCCCTGGTGTTATTATTGTTAGTAGTTTTAATCTCTATCGCAGAGCAATTGCTACACGGACGATAGAACTTCTCGTAGAGGATGGACGGATTCACCCTGGACGGATAGAAGAGGTTCACAAAAAGGTCAAAAATCAGTTTGAACAGAAGATTTTAGAAGATGGTGAGAATATCGTAGTAGAGTTGGGGCTACTCCCTATGGATGAGGAGTTGATGAGGTTGCTCGGACGGATGAGGTATCGTGCAAGTTATGGACAGAATGCTCTAGCTCATACACTAGAGGTTGCCAAACTTGCATCTACTATGGCCGCAGAGATGGATGGAGATGCAAAACTAGCTCTAAGAGCAGGTCTTCTTCATGATATTGGAAAAGCATTGACTCAAGATGTGGGTGGAAATCATGTCGATTTGGGTGCAGATGTCTGTAGACGGCATGGTGAGCATCCAACAGTTATAAATGCCATCTATGCACATCATGGTCATGCAGAGCCTGATAGTGTAGAGAGTGCTGCTGTGTGTGCTGCAGATACTTTGAGTGCATCAAGACCAGGTGCTAGAAGAGAGGTGCTTGAGGCATTTACAAAACGGGTAAAAGAGATAGAAAAAATTGCTAAAAAACAGAGAGGTGTTAGAGACGCTTATGCTATAAATGCAGGACGAGAGATTAGAATTTTTGTAGATGCAGGAAGAGTTAACGATAGTCAGATAACTGTTTTGTCAAAAAAGATTGCAAAAGAGATAGAGAATAAGGTACAATACCCTGGCGAAATTAAAGTTACTGTTATTCGTGAAAAACGGGAGGTTAATTACGCAAAATAAACTATTTAGTCAAGGAAGAAAATGAAGAGATTGAGTTTACTTTTAGTCATGTTTGTGATGTTTTTTACTTTAGGGTGTAATGCAAATGAGTCCAAGGACTCCAATAAATCATCTGTCAAGACAGAAGAGTCCACAATTGTTGTATTAGAGACAAATCAAGGTAATATAGAGTTAAAGATGCGTCCAAAGGTTGCACCTCTAGCTGTTGAAAATTTTGTAACACATATTAAAAATGGTTACTATAACGGTCTTATTTTTCATAGAGTTATCAAAAATTTTATGATTCAAGGTGGTGACCCTACAGGAACAGGAACAGGTGGAGAGTCTATTTGGAAAAAAGAGTTTATCAATGAGTATGCTCCAAATGTTGTTTTTGATAAACCATTTATCTTGGCTATGGCAAACCATGGACCAAATACAAATGGTAGTCAGTTTTTTATCACTACCGTACCAACACCTCATCTAAATGGTGGTTATACAATTTTTGGTGAAGTTGTAGCAGGTAGTGATGTTGTACAGAAGATAGAGAATACAAAAACAGGTAGAGCTGATAGACCTGTAGTTGAGCAAAAAATTATAAAAGCTTATATCAAAAAGTAGGAATGTCAATCAAAAAAATAGATTTAGATGCTCTGCGAAGAGAGCGAGAGAGATGTATTGGTTGGAAAAATATAAAACCATATTGGAGAGCTGTAATGGGTCTCCCTGTTGTTGAGTCTGTTGAGGTCAAACTTGGTGATACGATAGAGATTTATCCATCAAATCTATCACAAGAGGATGAGGAGTATATCTATAACTCTGCGAAAACCATTTGGCCTTGGAGAAAAGGACCATTTCAAATCTCAAAAACATTTATTGATAGTGAGTGGAGAAGTTATATCAAATATGATTTACTTCGACCCCATTTTAATTTAAAAGATAAGATAGTTGGAGATATTGGTTGCAATAATGGATATTATCTCTTTAGAATGATGGAGGATAAGCCCAAAAGATTGATTGGATTTGACCCATCTGCTATTCCCTTTTGTCAATTTAAGTTCCTAGACCACTTTATGCAGAGTGATATTAAGTTTGAGCTGTTGGGTGTGGAGCATGTGGAGCATTATGAGCATAAGTTTGATATACTATTTTGTCTTGGTGTTCTATACCATAGAGCAGACCCAATTGGCTCTCTTAAGTCTCTATATAAGGGGTTAAATTTTGGTGGGGAGCTTATACTAGATACTTTTATGATAGATGGAGAGGATGAGGTCTGTTTAACTCCTAAAAAGAGATACTCTAAAATTCCAAATATCTATTTTATCCCAACAATTAATGCTCTAAAAAACTGGTGTTATAGAGCAGGTTTTGAGGAGATAGAGGTTCTGCAAATAGCTAAAACTGAACTAAATGAGCAGAGAAGAACAGAGTGGATAAATACAGAGTCTCTTGATAACTTTTTGGATAAAGAGGATGATAGCAAGACGGTAGAGGGGTATCCAGCACCCAAAAGAGTTTACATAAAAGCTAAAAAGATTAAAAAAAAGAGTTGATTCCCAAAAATTATTTTTAAATAGGCAAAAAATAAGGTATAATTAAAGAAATATTTAACTCTTTAAAGCTTTATAGAAAATTAATGTAAAAATGTAACTATAATATATTATTCTAAAATAAGTAATTTTTGGATATAACATAAAGCGATAAGATAATTAGGATTACAATGAGAATATTGACCATAGGGTTCGATGACGAGTTTGTTAAACAGCTAGAGATTGAACTAGAGAAATACTTTATATGTATAGTAGATAGTGCCAGAGACCTGTATGATGCTACTAATTTTACCGATTTTAGACACTACGAGCTTATCATAATTGTTGATGAGAATCAGAGATACTCACTAGAGAAGTATAGCAATGAGGTAAAAAAGAAAAAGAGAGAGACTAAGATTGTAGTTTTGACAACTAAGCCAGAGAATCAAATTTCTCTCTTTGATTTAGGTGCAGATGATGTTTTGATAAATCACATAGAATCTCCAGAACTGATAGCTGCTAGAGTACTATCTAATATGCGTAAGCTTTTTGGTACTAGAATTGATGTTGGTAAGCTTACAATAGATATTGCCAAGAAAAAGATAGAGTATGATGATAAGATAGTATCATTAAATGGTAAAACATTTGATATATTAGCCTATTTAGCTCTTCGCGAAGAGAGGGTCTTCTCCAAAGATGAGATTATTAATGCACTTTGGGAAGAGCCAGAGTATGTCAGTGATAATACTGTAGAGGTAGCTATCAATCAAATCAGAAAAAGGCTAAAGAGTATTTTAGGTTTTCAGGTTATTCATACGGTGAGAAGAAGAGGATATAAGTTCTCATATGAGAAGTAATATATTTACATATTACTTTTCACATAGTTTATCCACATAGGCATTCCTTTCTGTTCTTGTTTGAGTGTTGTACTCATACCATGTCCAGGATAGATAGTAAAATCCTCCTCTATCTTCATAGCTTTTTTTAGACTTTTTATCATCTCCTCTCCACTTGAGTATGGAAAATCCCATCTACCTATAGATTGTTGAAATAGAAAATCTCCACTTAGCCAAATGTCATCTATCTCAATTATAGAGTTCCCTGGTGTATGACCTGCAAAGAGTCTATATTGAATCTCGACTCCATCTATATTGATTTTCTCATCACCATCAACTAAAAAGTCTGCTCTGCTCTTGGGTGCGCCACGACCTAGAGGGTCTCTCTCTAGCATAAAAGCATCATCTTTTGGTACATAGAGTGGAATTTTTAACTTTTTTTGTAGCTCTGCGTTGGACCAAATATGGTCAAAGTGTCCATGAGTGTTTAGTATAGCAATAGGATTGGTGGTATTATTTATTACCCATTGAGTAGCACCCATACCAGGGTCAATGATTAAATCTCTCTTATTAATGGTAATAATGTAACAATTTGTTTGAGTCATACCCATTGGTTGAATTTTAATTTCCATATAAATAACCTTTAAACTTTTTTGAGTATTGTATCAAAAATGAATCTATTTTCTCTGAAATCGTTTTTTTGATTGCTTAAAAAAATAGTTTAATTATGTTATTTTATATTAATTTTATAAAAAACAGTAAAAAACATTAAAATATCATATATTACAATGAAATTTAATATTATTCATTGTATAATACTAAATATAAGTTATTAAAATAAATTAAAAATGGAATTAAAAATGGAAACTGTAGTTGAATTTTTCAAACCGACCATCCGTGATAATACAGTGCAATATATAAATGATGTTCTCTCATTTACTGATAATACAAAAGTTAAAAAGCTAGAGGATTCATTCAGAGAGTTTATCGGTTGTAAACATGCTGTTGCAACTAATAGTGGTACTTCTGCTCTTCACTTGGCTATGTGTGCTTTGGATTTTAAAAGAGGTGACAAAGTTATATGTAGTATAAATGTTTTTCCCTCTGTACCTGAGGCTGTTAGGCACTTTGATGCTGAACCGATTTTTGTTGATATAGAGAGTAGAAATTACAATTTAGATATTAACAAGCTAGAGAAGGCGTTAGAGAAGAATCAGAGTAAAAAACTAAAAGCTATAATAGTAACTCATATGGCAGGTAAGATTGCTGATTTGGATACTATATATGAGTTGGCAAAGAGATATAAAGTTAAAGTCATAGAGGATGCTAGTAATGCTATGGGAGCAAAATATAAAGGCTCATATATAGGTGCATCTGGAGCAGATATAACTATCTTCTCTTTTGCTCCACACTTATGTAACTCTGTTACTAATGGTGGTATGATGGTTACAAATGATGCCAAGATTCAAAAGAGAGCAGAACTTCTCTCTTTTCATGGTATGGAGAGGCTCTCTTGTGATGAGTTTGGTAATGTAAATTATATATATGATGTTATTGACATTGGGTGGAAGTATGATATTTCTCAACTAGATGCTGCATATTGTCTCTCTGATTTAGAAAATCTAAAAGAGAGTATTGCACGAAGACAAGAGATTGCTTCAAAATATTTTGAGTCACTAGCTAATCTTAAGCATGTAAAACTTCCTTCAGAAGAGGAGGGGTGTGTATCTTCTCAATTTATAGTTGAGATTGATAAAAACCGTGACCACTTTGTAAATGAGTTAAAAAAGGAGAGCGTAAAGGTAGGTGTACACTATATGCCATTACACTTGACAAACTACTACAAAAATAAATACTCTATGAAGGTTTTTGATTACTCTGTTGCACTTGGTGCTTTTCAGAGAGTAATGTCTCTACCAATCTATCCATCTCTAACAGATGAAGAGGTTGAGAGAGTCTGTAATGCTGTTAAAAAAGTCGCTAATGCACA
>Ga0256845_1001963_pt1 | contig 15630 bp, 15 predicted proteins | sample RiftiametaG_FD_189101 | JGI IMG/M metagenome (GOLD analysis project Ga0256845, IMG submission 189101) | Tube worm associated microbial communities from hydrothermal vent at the East Pacific Rise, Pacific Ocean - Riftia | ecosystem: Host-associated > Annelida > Integument > Unclassified ...
GACCATCATTATCCAGATCTCCTGCTGCAAGACAGTGAAGAACGTCATTCATCCTGAACCGTTTTCTGAACCCTTTAGCAGCAGGTTGTCCGCTATTTATAAAAGGTGATTCTCCCTGGTAGTAAGCTCCCTGATTATCAGGGGTTTGAAAAACTCCCTGTTCATTGGAAGCACTGGATCTGTCAATGGGTTTTTGTCTGATACTCCTATTAAATATTTTTTGATTAATATCCTTGGCAAAACTGTTTACAAGCGGAATAGCATCTCCCAGGGAGCTGCTCTGTTCAAAAAAAGAGACTATTGGCTTTATACCTGCTACATCAACCATGGAACCGTCAATGCTGAAGCTGTCGCCAAAGTGTGTCATGCTGCCAAAAAGAACATAGTCCACACCAAGATTTGCTCCAACTATCCTTGCCTTGGAAACATTTAAAGCACCCTTGGTTGAGGTGTGTTTTTGTGCAGTGGTTATTGCATCATCAATAGCTTCTCTATCTAAAACAATAACCTTGCCAGGATCTGTAAGGCGTGAAGAGAGCATGGAAAAGAGACCTTTTTGTAAAAATGTAAGGTCATCTTTTGAGTTCATTGTAAACGGGAAAACTGCAACTTTTTTGGGTGTTTCGCCAAAACATGGATTGAAAGCTGTTGTTGAGAAGATCAACAAAGCAGCTATAAAACATATAAATTTAATATTTTTTTTGTCTTTTTTCAAAGCCTTACTCCTTTTTCAACCATTACTTTTAATAAGCTCAGGCATTATAATTTAATGCATCAATACATATATAACATCAAGTAATATCCTACAACCTTTTTAAAAAAATTTCTGTTTTTTATCCAATCTTTGATTCCAAGCAAAAGAAATTATTGCATATATATAATTTGTATGGCATTTATATTAGTTGGTGGGTATGGAAATGATTGAGCGCTCGCTCAGTTATTTGTCAGTATGGAAAAAAATTAGGACAGGAGGGGGCTCAATGGCTGATGATATAAAACTTCCCTTTGATCTTGGCAAAGATGAGAGATCAAGATTTATAATGAATATGTTTAAGACAATTGTTGTTCATTACTCTTTATGGTTCACAGAGGTGAGGCATCAAATGGGTATGGAAAAAGCTCTTGAGGTTCTTGAGACTGCTACAGATAGAGGGATGCCCATTCAAATGAAAAAACTTGCAAAGGTTTTAAACTTTGCACAAAAAGACGGGATTCCTGCAGCTCTTCTTGAAATGGATGATGATACTGGCATTGAACTCATGAAGACAATTGCAAAAAACTGGCTTGTTAATGATGGGGTCTGGTTTCAGGCTGTGGAGTTTGACAGAGGTATGAATGATGCTAAACGATGCAATGATTCATGCTGGGCACAATTTTCTCCCTATGAAGCAAACTCCATAAAAATTTTTTTAAACCTAGATGGAAGCCCTGGATTAGAAGGTTTGAAAAAAGCTCTTGGTTTCAGGATGTATTCAATGATAAATGAACAATCAATAGTTAAAGAGACTGAAAACAGTTTTATATTTCAGATGAATGAATGCCGGGTTCAGCTTGCAAGGAAGAGAAAAGAGCTTGATGATTATCCCTGTAAGTCCGGGGGACTTGTTGAATACACATATTTTGCAAGGACCATTGATAAGAGAATAAAAACTGACTGTATAGGCTGCCCTCCGGATGATCATCCAAAAGAGTGGTATTGTGCCTGGCGTTTTAGTATAGATGATAAATAAGATAGAACTATTATTAAGATAAAGAAAGGAATTGTCATGGGAGTAATTGCAGATAAGATTCAAAGCTTAAAGGAGCAGGAAAATAAAATTTTACAGATGGGTGGCACCAAAGCTTTGGAAAAAAGGCGGGAAAAGGGGAGGTTAAATGCAAGGGAACGTCTTGACATCCTCTTTGACAAAGGTTCTTTTAGAGAGATTGACATGTTTGTTACCCATAGATGTACAAATTTTGGCATGGAGAGTGTTGAAATTCCGGCAGATGGTGTGGTGACCGGGCATGGACTTATTGAGGGAAGGGTTGCTTTTGCTTATTCCCAGGACTTTACCTCAAGGGCAGGAAGCTTGGGTGAGATGCATGCAAAAAAGATATGCAAGGTAATGGACATGGCATTAAAGTCAGGAGCTCCTATTATTGGAATTAATGATTCAGGCGGAGCAAGGATTCAAGAAGGAGTTGATGCTTTGTCAGGATATGGTGAAATATTTTTTAGGAACTCGGCAGCCTCAGGTGTGATCCCCCAGATTTCTGCAATAATGGGACCTACTGCCGGCGGTGCTGTATACTCCCCTGCCATGACTGACTGGATTTTCATGGTAAAAGAGTCGAGCTATATGTTCATCACCGGACCCAATGTTATCAAATCAGTCACAGGAGAGGAGATAACGTTTGAAGAGCTGGGCGGTGCCATGACACACAATGAAAAAAGTGGTGTGGCACAATTTGCCTGTGATTCAGATGAAGAGGCTCTGATGCAGATAAGACAACTGCTCTCCTATCTGCCATCAAATAATATGGATGATCCACCTTTTGTTGATACCAGGGATGATCCAAAAAGGGTTGATGAAAGTCTTAACACATTAATTCCTGATTCTCCCAATCAGGCCTATGATATTAAAGATGTTATTACTTCAGTGGTTGACAATGGTGAATATTTTGAACCCCATCAATATTTTGCAAAAAATATTGTGATATGTTTTGCAAGACTGGATGGGAAAACAATTGGTATTATTGCCAACCAACCCAATTTTCTTGCAGGTTGCCTTGATATTGATGCATCGGATAAAGCAACAAGGTTTATACGGTTTTGTGATTCATTTAATATCCCCATGCTTACCATTGCAGATGTTCCAGGATATCTTCCTGGAAGCAACCAGGAGTGGAATGGAATCATAAGGCACGGTGCAAAGCTTTTATGGTGTTATTCTGAAGCCACAGTGCCAAAACTTTTATTGATTACCAGAAAAGATTATGGCGGATCCTACCTTGCCATGTGTTCAAAACATCTTGGTGCTGACATGGCATTTGCATGGCCCGGTGCAGAGATTGCAGTTATGGGTGCAGGGGGTGCTGCAAATATTATACATGCCAGGGAGATAAAAAAATCAGATGAGCCCGAAGCCAAAAGAAAAGAGCTTATTGACGAGTATGAAGAGAAATTTTCAAATCCCTTTTGTGCAGCCCAGAGAGGTTATGTTGATGCAGTTATTGTACCTTCTGAAACAAGACCTCGTCTGATTGATGCACTTAATGCTCTTTCAACCAAACGGGAAATGAGACCTGCTAAAAAGCATGGTAATATTCCCATGTAGAATTCCAGTGCAGGATAGTTTGGCAGGGTACAAAGCATACTAAAATAAGAGATAAAGGGATATTTAAATGGACAATAAAAAAATTGCCGCAGCAACCTCAGCGGTCTTTACATACATTAAAACCCAGGAAGAGGCAGCATATTATGCCGGTGCCACAATGGATGCCGAGGCAAATGCAGTTGATCCCATGGCAGGAGATATGACAGCTGAAATGGCAGCCCTTGCAGCCCTGGTTGAAAAAATAGGAGCCAGAGGTTTTGATAACAGGTTCAGTGCATGGGCAAATGCAGGAAGAATAAGCCAGATGCAGCAGAACTCAATGGTAAACATGAAAATTAAATAATATATAATATAATTTCAGGAGATGAAAATGAGTGATCACGGCAAGATAGAAATGACAGAAGTACAATATGAAAAAGAGAGACCAAAAGCTTCTAACCCCCTTATGATTGAGGACCTCTCTTTGCGTGACGGGCATCAATCACTTTTTGCAACCCGGGGCAGAACAGAAGATATGATTCCCATGGCAGAAAAGATGGATAACATAGGATTTTGGGCGGTTGAGATGTGGGGTGGTGCAACATTTGACACAATGCATCGTTTTCTTGGTGAAGATCCCTTTGAGAGAATCAGAACTTTAAAAAGATATTTTAAAAAGACTCCTTTTGCAATGCTTCTTCGGGGTCAAAACCTGGTAGGTTACAGAAATTATGCCGATGATGTGGCAAAATCCTTTGTGGAACGGGCATCTGAAAACGGCATGGATATTTTCAGAACATTTGATGCTTTAAATGACTATAGAAATTTTGAAGCTGTTGTTCCTGTTATTAAAGCGTGTGGCAAACATTTCCAGGGGACAATCTGCTATTCATTGACTGAAGCTCGCATGGGTGGTGATGTTTATAATATTGATTATTATGTTAAAAAAGCTAAAGAGCTTGAAGATATGGGCGCTGACAGTATATGTGTGAAAGATATGGCAGGGCTTATGGCACCCTATGATACATATAAATTGATTAAAACATTAAAGGAGAGTGTGTCTCCTCTAATCCATCTGCACAGCCATTTTACATCGGGCATGGCAGCAATGACACATCTTAAGGCCGTGGAAGCGGGCGTTGATATCATTGATACCTGTCTTTCTCCCTATGCCTACAGAACATCGCATCCTGCAATAGAACCCCTTGTTATGACTTTGCTTGGAACAAACAGGGACACAGGGTTTGATATTAAAGCACTTACTGAGATTAATGCAATATTTGAAAAATCAATTTTACCAAAATATAAACATCTTTTAGATGATACAAAAGTCTCTGTAATTGACACCAATGTATTGATTCATCAAACTCCCGGAGGCATGCTTTCAAATCTTGTAAACCAGTTAAGAGAGATGGATGCTTTAGATAAACTTGATGAGGTTTATAAGGAACTTCCAAGGGTTAGAAAAGAGTTGGGTCAGGTTCCCCTTGTAACACCTACAAGCCAGATTGTTGGAACCCAGACTGTGAACAATGTTTTGTTTGATAAGGGAGATGAACGTTATAAAATGGTTACAGCCCAGGTGAAAGACCTGTGTTATGGACTCTATGGCAAAACATCTATTCCCATTGACCCTAAAATACAAAAACAGGTTTTAAAAGGTTATGAAAAAGGAGAGACACCAATAACATGCCGACCTGCTGAAACACTTGAGCCGGAACTTGAAAAGGCAAAAGAAAAAATTGGTGATCTTGCAGTAGATGCAGATGACCTTCTTGTTTATGCATTGTTCCCTGTTACAGGAACAAAGTATTTAAGGCGTAAATATGGTAAAGAAGAAGTACCTGATGAGCTTAAGCCTATAACACTTGAAGATATTGAAAGAGAAGCAGAGTTTGTAAGAAAAGCAAAAGCAGGAGAGCTTGTTGAACCAACTTGTCAAGAGAGTATACCGGAAAAAACTGAAAGTTTGCGGACATTCAATGTTTTTATTGATGGTGAATATATTCAGGTTGGTGTTGATGAAGTAGGCGGAGCTCCGGTCCTTGCTTATGCCCAGGTACAGCCTGGGTCACCAGCGCCTGCAGCTCCAGCCCAGGGTATTACAGTTCCGCCTCCACCCGCAGCTCCTGCAAAAGTAAAACCTGCTGCACCTGCACCTCCTGCGCCTGCACCAAAGGCGGCTTCTGCACCTGCTTCTGAACCTGAAAAAGCTAAAGCTGCCGAAGCAAAAGCAGAGCCAGCTGCTGCATCAGGCTCAGGAACTGATATGAAATCTCCCATGCCCGGAATAATTATTCGTTATGAAAAGAGTGTTGGAGATAGCGTGGAAGAGGGTGATATAGTGGTTGTAATTGAAGCCATGAAAATGGAAAATGCTTTGCCTGCACCTAAAAAAGGTGTTGTACAAGCTGTTAATTTTGCCATTGGAGATTCTGTTGCAAAAGATGCAGTGCTTGCTGTCATTGAATGATTTGCCCGATTTAACTAAATATTCGGCATAACTCCAATTGACAAAACAATAGTGGTGCTTACTTTTTCGGTGATAAATTAACCGACCAGGGAGTCTAGATATATGGCATTTGAAACAAGAGAAGAGCTTTTACAAAAGTATATGGAAATGGATAAACCACAATGTCCTGACTGTAAAAAAGAGATGACATTGTGGGAAGTACCCCAGATAGCTTTTGGCGACGGGCTGGGCTGGGGGACTCCATATCTTTTTGTATGTTTTAATGATGATTGTTCTGCCTATAGTAATGGCTGGAAAAATCTTCAGGAGAGCATGGAAGCAGTAGCTTCATATAGATGTATCCAGGAACCTGGGACAGAGAATTTTGAATATATGCCTGTTTTCAGCCCCATGGGTGGAAAAGGGCAGGAGATGAATGATGCTGCATTGCTTGCGCAAAAAGCAAGAAAAGAGGCTGCAAAACAAGGTTTTTCCCTGCTCACAGATTATTATATGAAAAAAGATTGGGATGAGCTTTTAAAAATGGTACTGGATGCCCAATGGCCTGGTAAGGTTCGGCTCAAAGCTGTTGAGATGGTCGAAGAACTTGGAGAACTTGAAGCGATTGAAAATCTTTTAAACCATAAGTTTCCGCAGGCTTTACAGGAGAGGGTTGATGCTGCAATTGAAAAACTCCATGAACGCCTTTTTACAAAGGAGTGTCCATATTGTGCCGAGATTATAAAAAAACGGGCAAAAGTATGTAAACATTGTCAAAAAGATTTATAGTTTTACAAGTTATTGGTTTATATAAATCTAATGGTTCATGCAAATCTAAGGTTCTCAACTTTAGATTTGCATGAACTTAAGATCTTAATAATGATTCTCCGGTCATATCTTCTGGTATATCAATGTCCATATTTTCAAGAATTGTTGGAGCAATATCACCCAAAACTCCCTTTTTTCTGAGCTTATTGTCTAAACCTTTAAACTCTTGCTTTGCAATGATAAATCTGACAGGGTTCAGGGTGTGTTGTGTGTGAGCAGTTTTATCTTTTGAAATCATCTGTTCTAAATTCCCATGGTCTGCTGTAATAAAAGCTGTTCCCTGTTTTTCCCATATTTTTTCAACAACTTGTTTTAAGGCTGTATCAACAGTTTCACACGCTTTTACAGCAGCATCAAGAATACCTGTATGTCCCACCATATCCATGTTTGCAAAATTGATAACAATAAATGAGAATTTATCACTCTCTATTTGTTCAACTGCAGTTGCTGCAATTTTTAGAGCACTCATCTCAGGTTTCAGGTCATAGGTTGCAACATCCCTTGGTGATGGTACAAGAATTCTCTCCTCATTTTTAAAGATTTCCTCATTGCCTCCATTGAAGAAATAGGTAACATGGGCAAATTTTTCTGTCTCTGCAAGTCTGAGCTGATATAAGTTGTTTTTACTGATGATTTCTCCTAAAACATTGAAGAGGCTGATTGGTTCAAAGGCAACTGGCAGATCAAAAGTTTCATCATACCGGGTCATGCAGACAAAATCTGAAAGGTCTATTTTCTTTGTGCGTTTAAACTCTTTGAAATCTTCTTGTGTAAATGCCCTTGTGATCTCTTTGGCTCTGTCTGCTCTGAAATTAAAAAAAAAAATACCATCCTGGTCTTGGACAACTTGTCCGGTGATGCTTAAAGGTTCAATAAATTCGTCAGTGATGCCCGAATCATAGGAATTTTGTACAGCTGCAACCGGATCGTCAGTAAACTCTGTATGTTCAGAGCTGGCTTCAGTATAAAGTTTGTAGGCTTTTTCAACCCTGTCCCACCTTGTATCCCTGTCCATTGCAAAGAATCGACCACAGATTGTTGCAATCTCACCAAACTGTCTTTTTGCAAGGTAGTCCTGAACCTGTTTAACATATTGTATACCACTTGTGGGTGAGGTGTCGCGTCCATCCATGATCAGATGCATATAGAGGTTTTTCACCCCGGACTCCTTTACCATATCAATCAGGGCAAAAACGTGGTTTATGTGGCTGTGCACACCACCGTCAGATAAAAGCCCGAATATGTGGACAGCTCTGTTTTTATCCTTAACTTTATTTAGAAGATTCAGTATTTTTCTATTTTTAAAAAAGGTCTTATCTGCAATGGATTTATTGATTCTTACAAGGTCCTGAAAAACTTTTCGACCAGCGCCTATATTCATATGTCCAACTTCAGAGTTGCCCATGGTATTATCTGGAAGTCCCACAGCTTCACCGGAACATTCAAGGGATGAGCATGGGTATGCTTTTTCAACCATGTCAAGGAATGGAGTGTTTGCAATGGCAACAGCATTGCCATTTTTTTCATTGCTTATTCCCCAGCCATCCAGAATAATTAATGCATTTAATTTGATTTTATTGTCCTCCATATTAGTCATTTTTTGTAAGATCATATTTTGTAAGATCAATTGCAGCAGCGTCTGCCCAGAGGTTTTTAAGATCATACAGATCATTGGTCTCCTGGTCAAATACATGGACAATAACCCATCCATAGTCAAGGAGTATCCATCGCCCCTCTTTTGCTCCTTCAATACCAAGCGCCTGGGTTCCTTGTTTTTTAAGTGTCATGGATATATGCTCTGCAATTGATTTTGTCTGTCTTGTTGAACTGCCGGTTATAATAATAATAATATCAGTGTATGAAGTTAGGTTGCTGACATCAAGTGCTGCTACAGATGTGGGTTTTCTTGAGAAGATTGGTTTTAAAAAGTTGTCAAGATCCATCTTTTTTTTCATAAATATAATCCTTTGTTAACAATTATTTTTTCAACTGAAGCCGGAGTAAAAGTTTTGATTGAATCCCCCTGTTTTACTGCTTGTCGAATTTTGGTTGAAGAGATATCAATTTTTGGTACATCTGCTATAAATATATCTTTCTTGTCTTTATGGATAAATGTGTCATCAATGCTGCTGAGCTTGTATTGATTTGATATGTTATCTTCTATGTAAGATTTTAGTCTTTTAATTAATTTTTTTCCTCTGGTTTTTTGTTCCCGCAACATTATAATAACATAAATCTCTTTAAATATCTTTTTGAAATTTTTCCAGGTATGGATGTCAAGAAACGCATCAGAGCCGATAATAAGAAAGAATTTATTATCACCTTTTATTTTATTTTTGATCTCTTTTATTGTATCAATCGTGAAAGACAGCCCTTTACGTTTAAGCTCAATATCTGATGCACAAAATCCAGAGAGATCCGGCAGAGCTTTTACGCTGAGGTTAACCATATCAAATCTGTCTTTTGCTGAAGCCAGGTTTTCCTGCCCTTTGTGGGGTGGGATCGAACACGGGATAAAAACAACCTTTTTTAAAACAAATTTATCTGCAACATATTGAATGGTGTCAATATGCCCATTATGCAGAGGATTGAAAGTTCCGCCAAACAGACCGATGTTCATAGCTTTACTCTATATTAAGTGCCTTTGCCATGGTTCTGATAAGCTCTTTGGTGCCTTGTCCTGTTGCAGCTGAAACAGGGAAAACTTCAGAATTTTTACAGGCATTTTTAAAAAGGCTGATTTTCTCCTTAGAATCAGTAAGATCTATTTTGTTCAGAATAATTATTTGTCTTTTTTTTTCAAGTTTGGAGCTGTGTCTGGCAAGTTCAGTGTTGATAAGATTAAGCTGTTCCAGGGGGTTGTCTTCATTGATAAGAGAGACATCAATAATATGAAGCAGTATTTTTGTTCTTTCAATATGTTTTAAAAACTGGATACCCAGACCAGTGCCTGTGTGTGCCCCTTTAATAAGCCCTGGAATATCAGCGACTGCAAAGGGCTCTCCAAATTCAGGTTCAACCATGCCAAGGTTTGGGGTTAAAGTGGTAAAAGGGTAATCTGCAATCTTAGGTCTTGCTTTGGAAATACTGCTTATTAATGTTGATTTTCCAGCATTGGGAAGACCCACGAGCCCTACATCGGCAATGAGTTTCAACTCAAGTTTAATTTTAAGTTCAACCCCTTTTATTCCTGGCTGGCTGAATCGTGGAGTCCGGTTGGTGGATGATGAAAAATGCTTGTTGCCTTTCCCGCCCATTCCACCTTTGGCAATAATGTAGGTCTGATCAATGTCTGTGAGATCTATGAGGGTAGTATCTGTCTCTATATCTGTAATTGTAGTACCGGCGGGAAGTTCAATTATTTTGTCTTGACCATTTCTACCATGTTTTTTTTTGCCTTGACCCGGCGTACCGTTTTGAGCTTTTATGAGTTTTTGTCTGCGATAATCAAAGAGAGTTCTTTTTGCAGGGTTGACCTTAAGTATTACATTACCGCCATCTCCTCCATCTCCACCGTCGGGTCCGCCTTTTTCAATGAATTTTTCTCTTCTGAAACTTACGCACCCGGCACCACCATTACCGGATTGGACGGTAATAATTGCTTCATCTACAAATTTCACGCTTCATAAACAGAGACTTTTTTTCTGCTGCGTCCCAGTCTTTCATATGTGACGACACCATCAATTTTGGAAAAAAGAGTATAATCTTTACCCATACCAACATTTTGACCAGGATGAATTACAGTTCCAACCTGTCTTACAAGGATATTGCCTGCAATAACCTGTTGCCCGCCATATTTTTTCACGCCGCGCCTTTGAGCGTTACTGTCACGACCGTTTCTGGTACTTCCTGCTGCTTTTTTATGTGACATTTGTATATCTCCTTTAAACTATGCTGTAATGGAATCAATTTTTATTTGTGTATAATTCTGTCTGTGGCCCCTCATTCTTCTGTATCCCTTACGTCGTTTGTACTTGAAAACAAGGACTTTCTTGTCTTTTGCCTGTTTTATAATTTCAGCTTTAACTGTCACATTCTCCACTAAAGGGCTTCCAAGAGTGACGTTTTCACCATCAGAATACATCAAAACATCATTGAATTCGATTTTTTCACCTTCGTTCTGCTCTAGCTTTTCAACCTGAAGGACAGTTCCCTCTTCAACCTTATACTGTTTACCTCCGGTCTTGATAACTGCGTACATTCTAATATCTCTCCTTAATAAAAACTTTATATTTAAAGTTCATTTAATAGTCTGTTCAATAAGTCTATAAACACCGAATAATATAGTTAAAGAACAATTTTGTCAAGATAAAAAAAAAGTTGATTTAATCTAAATATGAAATTTCTTCTTTAATTTAGTTTTTAATTTTTCCGGTACTTTATGGTAATAAAAAAGCAATAACAGTGAAAAAATAATTATTTCTCCTGAAATGAGTATTGATATGGAGAGTATAATTTTATCATACATATATCTGCTGATGATTGCTTCCATTCCCACAAGCAGACATGAGATTGCAATGGCAATATCAAAAATTATGGAAAAAGTTATTGTTTTTTTTAATCTGACCCTTATGGCAATAATTATTAGAATGATTGCTGCCAGGGTAGTTGAAGGCAGAAAAACAGGAAAGAACCAACCCAGACCGACATAATAAAGATCAATTAAAAATGTAAAAAAAAAGGTATTTAGTACAAGGGAAAAAATTATAACTCTTTTATTGTTTATCATTCCAGATAATAACAATAAATAAAACCAGATCGAGAGTGCAAAAAGAGTAATAATACCAACTTTTGAGTCAATCCTGGGAAAGGCAATGCTGAATGCAATATATGCAGCAATATTAAATATAAACAAGGTTGTTATTGCAAAAAAGGTTTTTCTTCTGAAATCTACAACATAGCCTGGATTAAAATTTTCTGGAACAGGAAATTTAATGGGAGACTCCCGGACAACATCATCTGTTTTCTCAGCTTGTTCAACCCGGGGCATATTAAAATCACACAGGGGGCATTCATAAATATTATAATCAGTTTCAACACCGCATTTGGGACAATATGGCATATGATATTCCTTAACTGGTTTCTATTTTTATGGGTATCCCCATTTTTCTAAGTTTTCTAAAGAAAATACGTTCAATGGCATTCTCTTTTGTTAATTTTCCAAAGGAAAAATAGAGCTTATCTTTATAGCTGATAAGGGTTGTTTTGATTTTATTTCCTCTGCTGGGAGGAGGATAAAATTCAAATCTTTCAATATGCTCATCAAGTGGTTCAGGCATGGAAATCCTCCCAACATTACTGATGCTGCTTGTGTAACCATTCTCACCAAAAAAGAGGTAAACAAGAGGCATTATTATGTCTTTTAAACCAAGGGGTAAAAGGCGTAGGAAAATAGAGGCTTCACTTTTAACATTGCGTGAAATAACAGCAGCCAGATTATTTTTATCAAAGCTTTTATTTAATTGTTTTGAGACAATTTCTAAAACTGTTTCAAAACTTTTTTCTCCCTGGGTAAAATCAAGGGATGCAGTAATGCTTAAAAAAAAATTACACATGGTTTTTGATGGGAATAGACCTCTTAAATTAACAGGTATATTCATAATAACAGGGTTTTTAAGTTTCCGTATATCAAAATCAGGTTCATATTGTCTATAATAATCAAAAACGGTCTGGAAAAAAAGAGAGACAAAAAAAATATTTAAGGTAACCCCATAACTCTTTGATAATCTGAGCAGATCCTCTAGAGGCATAATTCCGGTTACAATGTGGTAACAGCCTCGCTGTACAAGAGGAAAAGGGAAGTGTGATGCAATTGTTATATTTTTAATTTTATCTGTTTTTGGGGAGTTAATTTTTTTAAAAGCATCTTGATACTCCTCTTTTTCTATTTTTTCACCCGGGGTTAAAATTTCTTTGGTATCATTGCATTTAATTCCAAGCAGTTTAAAATATTCTGCCAATAATGATTTTAGAAATATTATTGCTCCTGTTCCATCGGTCAGAAAATGAGCCATTTCCAAAGAGATTCTATTGTTAAAATAGAGTATTTGAAAAGGGAAATACCCATTTTTCCTAAAGGAGAGATACATACAAGGGTAATTGTTTTCCTCTTTTATCTTTGGTTGTGCATTGGTTTTTTCCAGATAATACCAGAAAAATCCTCTTTTAAGATTTACTTGAAAATATGGAAGGCGGGTCATCATATGATTTAAAGCTAATTGCAGCATGTCTGTGTTTACAGGATTATACAATGTTGCACTTACCCGGAAAACCGTAGTGCATCTGTATGTTGCAATCGAGGGGAACAGTTTGGCAGCATTGTCAAGCTTGAACCAGATATCCTCCTTTTTTTCCCCTTTGTGCTGATTCAGCATTGGTCCAGAATAACCAGATTGTCTCTGTGGATTACCTCATCATAATGTTTACTGCCAAGGCAGCTTTTTATCTGGTGAGTTTTTAATCCTTTTATCAGCCGAACATCTGATGCAGAATAATTCACAAGTCCAATGCCAATTTTTTCAAAGTTTGTGGACTCAAAAGTAACAGCAGAACCCACATCGAATTTACCTTTTACATCCACAATACCTATGGGGAGAAGGCTTTTCCCATTGGACATAATCGCTTTTTTTGCTCCATCATCAATTGTGATTGTCCCCTTGGGAATCAAGGTATAGGCAATCCAGCATTTTCGACTTGCCAGTTTTTTATTTTTTGGGGCAAAATAGGTACCATGGGCATGACAATCATCCAGCAGTCTGAGCAGGATATTTTTTCTATCTCCCTTTGCAACGATCATGGGAATACCTGCCATGGTAACTTTTTTTGCAGCCTGGATTTTACTTAGCATGCCTCCGGTCCCAAGTGTACCCGGGATTTCACTGGCAAAATTTTCAAGTTTTTTTTCAAAGGTGGTTACTTTGGAAATTAATTGTGCATTGGGATGAAGTCGCGGGTCTTTGTCATAGAGACCATCAATATCTGTTAGAATAAAAAGAAAATCAGCATCCATGAGAAGGGTGATCATGGCAGCAAGGTTATCATTGTCTCCAAGCTTGATCTCCTCTATCATTATGGTGTCATTTTCATTGATAACAGGAACCACATTCCAGCTCAGGAGTGTATTCAAAGAGTTTCGGGCATTAAGATACCTTTTTCTGTTGTTGAGGTCTTCACTGGTTAATAAGATTTGGGCTACTTTGTTATCAAATTGTTTAAAGGCTTTTTCATAAGCATTTATCAAGCCGCTCTGACCAATGGCTGAAACAGCCTGGCGTTTTGGTATCTCTTCTGGTCGGCTGGTAAATCCCATTTTTCGGATTCCTGCTGCCATTGCACCGGATGAAACTAAAATTACTTCTATCCCCTGGTCCATGAGCTCACTTACCTGGCGTGATATTGATTGAATCACATCAAGGTTCAGGCTGTTTTGGGAAGTAATGACATTACTGCCAAGTTTTACAACAATGCGTTTAGCATTTATCAGACGTTGTTCAGGCATGGTTTCCTTTGATTTTGTATGAATTTATCCAAATGTTTTTTTAAGTACTTTATGTGTAAATGGTCGGGCATTAATGCCGGCATAGTCTGCCACTTTATGACCATTGCCTGTCATTCGCCATTGATAGATCATCAGTCCCTCAAGACCCACTGGGCCCCGGGCATGTATTTTGTTGGTGGAGATGCCCACCTCGGCGCCAAGACCAAACCTGAACCCATCACTGAATCGGGAAGAGCAATTCCAAAAGGCATCTGCAGTGTCAGCCATGTCCATAAACTTTAAAGCTCTCTTTTTGTTCCGGGTCACAATTACATCGGTGTGACCAGAGCCGTAGGTGTTTATATGATCTAATGCTCCATTTAATGAAGATACTATTCTTAAAGATACAATATAATCAAGGTATTCAGTTTTCCAGTCTTGCTCATCTGCTGGTTTTACATCAATGATATTACATGTTTTGTCACAACCTCTGATTTCCACATTGTGTGCTTCAAGGGCTCTCTTTAATTCGGGTAAAAGCTCTCTGGCAGATTTTTCATGGATTAAAATGGTTTCTGTGGCATTGCACACAGCAACATATTGACATTTTCCATCAACTGCAAGGTCAACTGCCATATCAGGGTCTGCATCTTTATCAATGTATAAATGGCAAATGCCATCAGCATGCCCCAGCACCGGGATCACAGTATTATCCATTATATGTTTTACAAAAGCATTGCTGCCCCGGGGGATGATCAGATCAATATATTTATCAAGTGAGAGCATATCTGCTACATCTTCACGGGTCTCAAGCAGCCCTAGCCATCCCTGTGCAAGCCCTGCTTTTACACCTGCATCATAAATAATTCTTGCAAGGATTTGATTAGTGTTTGCAGCTTCACTCCCTCCTTTCAGCAAAACACCATTACCGCTTTTCAAGCAGAGAGATGCAATCTGTACCAGAGCATCCGGGCGGGATTCAAAAATTACTCCAATAACACCAATGGGTCGGCTGACTTTGTAAAGCTCCAGACCTGTGTCAAGCTCCAGGGCGCTGATGGTGATGCCCACTGGATCATCAAGAAGAATCAGGCTCCCAAGACCTTCACACGCATCTTTAATTTTCTCATTGTCAAACTTCAGCCTTTTAAGCAAAGAAGAATCAAGGTTTTGTTCTTCTGCTTTTTCAAGGTCTTTTGTGTTGGCAGCAATGATTTTATTTTGGTTGTTCTTCAGAGCTTTTACTATTTCAGCTAAAGCCCTGTTTTTTTGGTCTGCAGGAAGTGCAGCCATGAAAATGGAGGCCTTTTTACACCCAACTGCAAGGTCATGGATTGTCATTTTAATATCCTAAATAAAGTTAAATGCGTTGTTCTGTCAACAACAGCTATTCAATTGATCATACCCATAATATGTAAGAAGCTGTTTTTTGTCAAGAATTGCTGGGTTTTAAAGAAAATCTGCCACAAGGGTATTGTCAGGGTTTTCCAAGAGCAGTAAAACAAGTTGAGTAAAAAGTAAAAAAGTGTCAGATTCAGGTTGCCCGAGAGCTTTTATTATTTGATTTGTTTTAT
>Ga0256845_1001964_pt1 | contig 15630 bp, 12 predicted proteins | sample RiftiametaG_FD_189101 | JGI IMG/M metagenome (GOLD analysis project Ga0256845, IMG submission 189101) | Tube worm associated microbial communities from hydrothermal vent at the East Pacific Rise, Pacific Ocean - Riftia | ecosystem: Host-associated > Annelida > Integument > Unclassified ...
TGGAGATAATTCTGATTTGGGGAAAACAGCCATTTCTGTGTTTTACCAAGCCCACCTTCATCCTCAAAGCATTATGAAATATCCTACTAAAACTCCAGGCTGGGAGACTTGTGGAGATGCGGTTTTTGCAGGTTTTACAAATAAAAGTGGAATTGGCTTAAGCTCAACGGATGGGCAGTTTCTAGTGGATGACACTAACCTAGAACAGGCAGGGGTCGGTACTTATTTCTATGGATTTAGTCCTGATAAAAGAGGAGAGAAACAAGTAAAAATAACTAGTAGTAATGGTAATGTGGCTGCATTATCAGTTGCACCAGCAGCTCCCCTAGAAATAATTAGTGTGGATGGAAAGACAAAGGGAGAAGAAATTATTATTGATGGTTCAAAAGATATAATTATTGAATTAAGAAATGGCAATGCAGATCCAACATCTAATATTCACGTGCAGTTAATATGTAAACTGGTAGGCACACCTGTTATTTACGATGTAATAGTTACCAAAGCAAAAAATACAATTTATATACCCAAGGAGGCCTTTTGGAATTTTGAAGGCTCTCCATCTCCATTTATGGAGAAAAATACTTTAATAATTAATAGAGTTAATGAGGAGATAATAGAAAATACCGATGCAGGGGCTATTCGTACAATTAGTGCTTATATGGATTGGATGCAGATTAAACTAACTGGTAAAATTGCTAAAGGTAGCATAATGACGGCTGGTTTTGACGAATCTAAAAATACCAATATAGATATTGACTTAAGCACAATAGGTGAATACAATTTTGTTGTAAATAAAGGACAACCTTTCACCTCGCCTCCAGTAAAGTTGATTAAAAAAGTGGCCTTTGCCTCTTTTGTGGTCAGAGGAAATTTAATAGACAAACAAACTGAAGTTTCCTCTGGTGGTGGTTGGGTTACTACTACAACTACTACAAAATGGTTTCCAGAGCTTTCGAATGAAACCTGGCAAAAATTGGCAGATAAAATGTACATTGAAATAACAAAAAAGCTAATAAATGAAATGGGTTGGGATATTCTTCCCTTAGATAAAGTGGTTCAATCGGAAGCCTATAAGCATATTAAGTCGATTAAGTCTAGAGCAGTAAAGAACTTTGTGGAAGTTGGTGCTGGCCAAACACAAAGGATATTAACCACTTCTTCTGTAGATTATTGGGAGGATTTGAGTATAACTTTTGGGAGTGATTTTATAAGCCAAAGGTTGGTGAAAGAGTTGGATGTAGATGCTGTGCTAGCTATAACAGTAGATTTAAACTTTGATTTTGAAACCGAAGGACTTGACCCCGTTTTTAATATTGTCGCTTTTGCTCCTGATGTAAGTTATAAAACGTCTGCCCGATATTTTTCAATGGGAGCAAACACAAAAGCCAAACCATTGGAGGACAGTAGAAAATATACCGGTGGAGTTGAGAATGTGATTTATCAAATGATAAAAACTGATACATTTACGAAGGAATTTATTGAAGCTCTTAAAGCACTTTCAATCAAAGAAGACGAATATCCTGTGTACGAAAAGCTTTGGAAGGCAAAGCTTTAAAATATTAGTTTTATTAGTAATAGCTAAAAGTCTTGAGAGTTAATTCTCTCAAGACTTCTTTATTTTTGAGCTATGCCTAAACTTCTCGAATCCTTTTACACTAATTCTGATGTTGTACAAATAGCCCAAGACCTAATTGGTTGTAAACTTTGTACAAATGTAAACGGTGTTTTAACAGCTGGCGTTATTGTAGAAACCGAAGCCTATAATGGCAGAACCGATAAAGCTTGCCATGCCTTTCCTAATAAAAGAACACCACGCACCCAAGTAATGTATGAAAAGGGCGGTATAGCCTATGTCTATTTTGTATATGGAATGCATTATCTATTTAATGTAGTTACAAATAAAAAAGAGTTTGCAGATGCTGTTCTTATTCGAGCCATCGAACCAACCGATGGGTTGGAAGAAATGTACACCAGAAGGAAGATGAATAAAAATGGTAAACTACTTACAGGAGGCCCAGCTCGATTGGCCCAAGCATTAGCAATTGATAAGCAGCTCAATGGAGTAAAGTTGGAAGGAAACAAAGTTCGGATTGAATCGAGAGATCCAGAGTTTGATGGAAAACTAGAGGCAACTAAACGAATTGGGGTTGACTATGCAGGAGAAGATGCAAATCTTCCTTGGAGGTTTTCAATAATTGGCAACACTTTTGTAAGTAAATAATAAGCAATATTTAGTATCATTGTTAAAGAGAACAGTAACAAGAAAACTCCGTCATTCCTGCGTAGGCAGGAATCCCTTACTTATTAGCAGATTCCTGCCTACGCAGGAATGACGGCATAATGGTTAGAATGAAGCAAACAATATTTTTTATAATCTTCTTATTAGTGGCTTTTTCAGGAGTTAGCCAACACAGTTTGGTAGGCAAAGAATCTGTATTTAATTCCTATTCCGATGAACAAAACCCTGTACTCCGCCCCGATGGCCAAACCTTATATTTTATTAGAGCACATCATTCGCAAAATGTAGGTAGTAAAATGGACTTGGGTGATATTTGGTATAGCAGCTTAGACTCTGTTTCTGGCAACTGGTCTGTTCCACAAAACATTGGCTACTTACTAAACAACCAATTTCATAATGGAGTGATTGGGTTTGGGTTAAAGGATGAAATGTACCTCTATAATATTTATGAACTAGATGGTAAAACGCCTAAGTCAAGAGGTGTTTCTGTAGTAGATCCTATAGATCCTCCTAAGTATTGGACGGTGCCAATTACTTCAACAGTACGCTATTTCTATAACCTTTCTGATAACCATAGCATTTCCATTTCTGAAGATAAAAAAATAATGTTGCTCTCTTTAGAGTCGTTTAAAACGAGAGGGGCCGAAGATTTATATGTAAGTAAGTGGATACCTCAATTAAAGGCTTGGTCAGAACCAATAAATTTAGGGGATCAAATTAACACGATGTACCAAGAAGTAACTCCTTTTTTAGCGGCCGATAATAAAACGTTATATTTTTCTTCTAATGGGCATGGAGGAATGGGTAGTAAAGATATTTTTTCATCTCAGCGTTTAGATGATACTTGGACCAATTGGTCGAAACCCGTTAATATGGGACCAGACGTGAACTCAGAAGGTGCTGAAATGTATTACCAGTTTTTAGCCGATAAGGAGTTAGCTATTTATACCAGCACAAAAAATAGCGATGGCTATGGTGATATTCATTTTAAACATATGCCTATTCCAGAAATGGCAAAAACTATTGGGTATGAGATAGAAGTGCCCAAAGACACGACTACGGTAATTAGTGAAGAACCTATTGAACCTGATTATTTTGTTCAGTTAATTGGCTCCATCACTGATACAAAAACTGAAAGCCCTGTAGCTGCTACTATTAAAATTGCAGGCGGTAGCTATTCGGAAAATCAAACATTGGCAACGGCATTTGCTTTTAATTTACCCTCGGCCAATGATTATACTTTAGTGGTAGAGGCTGATGGCTACATTAGCCACAGTGTAAAACTAAATATTACCACAAATAAACCTCGAGAATTCGAGCATAATGTTGTTTTACAACCCATAGAATTAGGTACTACCGTAAAATTAGATTTAGTGCTATTTACAAGAGGGACCACTGAATTTTTAGATGAATCGTATGAACAACTTGATTTAATGATTCAAATGATGAAAGACAATCCAACAATGGAGATTGAACTTGGTGGTCATACTGATAATGTGGGTAACTCCAGATTAAATAAAAAATTGAGTCAAGAAAGGGTAGATGCCGTGGTTAAGTATTTTATTGATAATGGAATTGATTCAAAACGATTATCTGGTAAAGGATATGGTGGCACTAAGCCAATTGCCTCTAATAAGAGCGAAGAAACCAGAAGATTAAATCGTAGAGTAGAATTTACAGTGGTTAAACAATAGAATTATTCTAAGTTTTACCATCTTTGCAATTCAAATAAAAAATACCTTTAATTATGCATAAAATAGCAAAGCATATTCTTTTATTAATGGCTGTTGTTTCATTCACAGCGTGTTCTAGCGACAAAAAAAATAATGAATCGGAAAAAGAACAATCTGAAGTATCTCAAGATTCTGTTGTAAGCTTACTTTATCCAGGTGAGACCCATTTTAAAAACATTAAGCAGATCACTTTTGCAGCAGATAATGCCGAGGCATACTGGAGTTTCGATAATTCAAAAGTTGTTTTTCAATCTAATAACCCAGCTTGGGGAGTAGAGTGTGATCAAATTTATTACTTTGATGTGGCTACTGCCAATATGAAAAGTGAAATACCTTCTCTTATCAGTACTGGTAAAGGAAGAACTACTTGTGCTTATTTTATGCCGGGTGATTCTACAATCGTTTATGCTTCTACTCATTTAGGAGATGACGCTTGTCCTGCTGAGCCAGAACGTGTTCCTGGGGGTAAATATTTATGGCCAATCTATTCAACCTATGATATTTTTGTTTCAGACATGGAAGGTAATATTACTGCGCAACTAACGCACGAGCCTGGTTACGATGCTGAAGCAACAGTTTCTCCTAAAGGAGATAAAATTGTATTTACTTCTGATAGAACTGGTGATTTGGAACTTTATACCATGGATATTGATGGTAGTAATGTAAAACAAATTACTTCTGAACTAGGTTACGATGGTGGTGCATTCTTTTCTCCTGATGGCTCTAAATTGATTTTTAGATCATCTCGTCCTTCTACAGATGAAGCAAAGAAAGAATATAAAGACTTGCTTTCGCAAGGGCTTGTAGCACCTACCAACATGGAATTATACATCTGTAATGCAGATGGTTCAGATTTAAGAAAACTAACCGATTTAGGTAAAGCCAACTGGGCTCCATTTTTTCACCCATCTGGCGAAAAAGTTATTTTTGCTTCAAATCATAAAGGAGCAAGAGGATTTGAATTTAACTTATTTATGATCAATGTTGATGGAACAGGACTAGAGCAAATCTCACACGATAAGGTGTTTGATGCATTCCCTATGTTTTCTCCTGATGGAACAAAAATCATATTCTCTTCCAACAGAAATAACGGAGGCAATCACGATACGAACTTATTTATTGCTGATTGGGTAGATTAAGGTGAAAAATCATTACTAAAAAAGGCGGCATCAAGTTTTAATGTCGCCTTTTTTGCTATAGATGAATATTAAGAATTCTAAATTCCCTCAAACTTCGCTTGGAAAAATCGTAAATATTTAGGCTCATAAGTCATTTTAAGGCCTGTAATGCTATCTCTCTTGCTGTAAATACACTCAACCGATTCGGCAATTACATCCATATGTGCTTGGGTATAAACCCTGCGAGGAATGGTTAATCGAACTAACTCAAGCTTTGGGTAATTATGTTCTCCTGTTTCTTTATTTCTACCTGCAGAAACCACACCACGTTCCATAGCACGAACACCAGAATCTATGTAAAGTGCGGAAGCCAATGTTTGGGCTGGAAACTCATCTTGGCTAAGGTGTGGTAAAAACTTTTTAGCATCTATAAAAACACCGTGGGTGCCTACAGGGTTTACAATAGGTATTCCGGCATCAATTAGCTTTTGTCCTAAATAATGTACTTGCCCAACACGAGCTCGCATATGGTCGTCTTGCACGCTTTCTTTTATTCCTAATGCCAATGCTTCCATATCTCTTCCGGCCATTCCACCATAGGTGTGCAAACCTTCATAGATAACCACCATATTTCGAGCTTCTTCATAAATATGTTCATCATTAATAGCAAGGAAGCCTCCAATATTTACCATTGCATCTTTTTTAGCACTCATGGTAGCGCCATCGGTAAGTAGGCATAAGGCTTTGGTAATTTCAGCTACAGACTTGTCTTTATATCCTTCTTCTTTTTGCTGAATCATATAAGCATTTTCAGCCACACGAGTCATATCATGTATTATTTTAATGCCATATTTATTGGTGAGGGTTCTAGTGGCTTTTAGATTTTCCATGGAAATGGGTTGGCCACCCGCCATATTAACTGTGGTAGAAATAGATACATAAGGGATGCGGTCTGAACCGTATTCTTTAATAATGGCTTCGAGCTTATCAAGGTTTACATTTCCTTTAAATGGATGCATGCTTTCGGGGTCGTGAGCTTCATCGATAATGATATCCATAAATTTTCCTCCAGCTAGTTCTTGATGAAGCTTTGTGGTAGTAAAATACATATTGCCCGGAATGATATCGCCTTGCTTAATCATTATCTGAGATAAAATATGCTCTGCTCCACGGCCTTGATGCGTAGGTATTAAATGCTTATACCCGTAATAGGATTGAATAGTTTCTTCTAGGTGGTAAAAGTTTTTGCTACCTGCATAGGCTTCATCGCCCATCATCATGCCTGCCCACTGGCGATCGCTCATGGCAGAGGTGCCGCTATCGGTTAGTAAATCAATATAAACGTCATCTGAACGAAGCAGGAAAGTGTTGTAACCAGCTGCTATTATAGCTTTTTTGCGATACTCTTCGGTTGTTATAAAAAGTGGCTCAACCATTTTTATTTTAAATGGCTCGGCCCAAGAATGTTTAATTGTTTTATTCATTATGAGATTGAATTACATTAAAAAATTGTACTTCAAATCTCGTTGATGGAGGGTTGGGATAGTATGACTTGAATCAGTTCTGGGGAACTTATATTTAACAAAAAAAGTCATTCTGAACTTGTTTCAGGATGACTTTTTTGCAATGTGAGATTCTATAATAAATTCAGAATGACAATGATTTCAACTTCAGCTATGTTCTAATTGAACCCTGTGGAGTTGCAATTCGCTCTTAATCTCTTTAAATTTTTATGGGTAGAAAAAATAGGGAACACTGATCAATGAATGATTTTATGATCATTGGATTAAACTTCAACATTCAAAATCGTTAATCAGTATTCAAATTCTATATGTTATTCAATGCCTAACCAAACATTACGAAGTTTGAGTTGGACATCTGTGGGCTTTTCCATAATAGTTAAATTAAATGGTACAGGTTTTTTAACTTTAAAAATTTTTTCTTCCAATTTAACTTCTGATGTTTCTTCTTCAATGGTACGTTCTACAGTTACCGAATAATCATCATCAACTTTCATAGTTGATAATATTTCATCAATAAAAGTGCCGAGTTCAGGCCCTAATTTTGGAAACTCCTGTTCGTTTATTTTTTTAATTACGTCTCCATTTTTTAATCCTAATGCTATTCCGAAATCATTTAGAGCATCCTCATCTTGTACAAAGATGGTTCCTTTTTCAAAGTCAATGCCTATGCTTTTCTGGCTTAGCCCTAAAGAAAAATCCATCACAGAATCTAATAATATATAATTAATGCCTACTTTATTAAAGTATTCAGCATACGGAATGGGCGTTTCGCCACCCACATAAGTGGTTAAAAAGCTGCCAACTTCGGGGTAGGTTAATTCTGTAATTACACCAAAGAGCTCCTCATCTTTAAAGGATTTATCCATTCCGTAAGTTTTGGATAAATCAGCCATCATATTTTGCACACCATAGGCTCCATCCGATAACTCTCTTAATGTAATATCCAAACACATACCAATTAAAGCTCCTTTTTGATATACATTATAATACTGATCTTCGTACTGGTCTAAGGCTCCTAAGCTTATGTTGGTAAAAGCCACAGTATCTAAAAATTGACTTGATATTTGAAGTTTTTCTTGCAGCATGGCAAGGTATTCTTCAGTGGTAATGAGCTTTCCTTTTACCTGTGCATTCCCTGCAAAATACTCTGTCATCCCTTCGTATAGCCATAAGTGTCGGCTCATTTTGGGGTCGTTAAAATCGAAGGCACCAATTTCTTCAGAGTGTATATTTAAAGGTGTTACAATATGGAAAAATTCGTGCGCAGCAAAATCTCGTAATTGTTGCTTCATTCCTGAAATGGTAGATTCAGGCATATAGTAAAATGACGAAAATGAGTGCTCTAAGGCGCCATAAGAAGTAACAGGCTGATCTGTAAAGTAGAAAAGAAAAGCATACTTGTCAACTGGTAAAGAACCCCCTAAATAATCGCGCTGCGCCATTAACACTTCGTTCATAGAAGCAGCGATTTCTTTGGCAGTTACTAAATTATTTGGTGAATATACCGAAACCAACACTTCTGTTCCAGCAACATCTATGAGCGCAGTGTCTGCTTCGCAGTATAAAATAGGCGAATCTACTAATTGATCGTAATTGCTCGTTCTAAAATGGTCGGATGTTGTATTACTATCAAATGATTGGCCTTCTAATTCAAACTTGGCATCTAAAGGTGTATTCATTGCAACCGGTATCATTCCGGTACCACCATAAAAGTTAGCTGGCTTAAGTACTTCTACATTAAACTCTGTTTGTCGCATGCCTTCGAAAAAGCCAAAAAAACCTGAGGCATTAATAACAAAGCTTTTTCCTTCTTCGATGTTTGTTCCTGCTGGTTGAAATATTTCAGGGCCTTCAATGTTAGAATGATAGCTGTCTTCTATCCAATAAGATAGTTTCTTCATCTTATTGGCTTTACTAATTTTCCAAGAGTTCGTGGAAGTCTGCTCAACAGGTAGCTCTCTTCCTTTTTTATCAAATGCCTTTAGGTTTGATAAAAACCTTCCATAATCTTCTATAGCATAAGTTCCCGGTATCATTTTAGGTAAATAAAATGTAATTTCAGTTCCTTCTATTTTAGGGGTAGATAATTCTATATACACTTTGTTATCCACTACTCGGGTTAAATCAATAGTGTATTTGTAATTGCCATCGGCAGCAATGGCTGCAGATGATATAAATAATACTGCTATAAAAAAAGTGAGTTTAAATTTGTTCATTTTATATGTTTTAAAGGTTTTCATAGGTTTATTATTTTGAGTTATGTTGTTAACGATTTTTAATAGAATATGGTATTTCGCAACCACTTTTTTGCCGTGTATCTACAAGGTGGAAAATTCTCCATTGGCTATCAACTTTAATTAATAGGAAGTTTTCGGATCCGCAATGAGAGAACTTTCCATCTAAATAAAAAGCATATTGGGTCCAAACAGAGGCTAGATAGTTATCTATTTTAATGGAAGTATTCCAAATCTGCTCATCATGTTCTTTGTCTAAACCACCGCCAATATAAGTTATAAAAGCATTTATGCTTTCTGGTTGAGATAAGGTGGATTGCCCTTCGGCAGAATAATAAGCAGATTGAAATGTGGCGTTATTTGTAAATGTGTTCCTTACTTGTAAGCTATCCCCAGTACGGTATCCGTTAAAAAGTTCAGCGATTACATCTTTTATTTGCTGCTCGTTATTAGTAGGCAACATACTGCCTTGTGCAACTGATAAAAATGAGCTTGAAATAAAAACTGAAGTAAGAAATAGATATTTCATATACCTCTAAAAAACGGTATATGAAGCTCAGAAGTTTGCAAAGTTATATAAGTGGCCTTATTCTTCTATCACTTCAATTTCAACCCTTACGTTATATCTAGCTTGTGCCGAATGCTTATCGTAGAGCATCTTTTTACCCCCCCAGCCTTTTATTTCAAAGCGGTCAGCACTTATGCCTTTGCTTTCAAGGTATCGTCCAACAATTCCAGATCTTTCAGATGATAATTTAACAGCAGTGCCCTCTAACTCTCTATGGTCTCCATTTAAATTAAAAAAATCAACATCTTCCTGATCTTTAAGTGCTATTATTTTTCCGGCTGCTTTGCCATTGGTGTGGCCGTGTATTACTATTTTTAATTTAGGGTTACTCTCCATTAATTCAACCACTTGGTCTAGTTCATATTTAGATTTACCCATCATTATGGCAGCATCTTTATAAAAGAACACTTGATATAAAACGATGACTTCTCCTTTTCGAATAGGGTTCATCTCAAATTTTACAAACGTTGTGTCACCCAAATTATCAAGAAAAATGCTTATTGGGTCTATGATGGGCTCGTAATATTTAAAATCAAAAGATTGTTTCTGCCACCCAATATCATTTGATTGTACCTGAATCATTTTTGAGGCGCTCGTTGGTTCCGCCAGTTCAAACGATCCATGTGAAGGGGCAGTTGCAATTAATTTCTGGCGCGCTAAATCTATTACATTAAAATCAATGACAATCGCTTTTCCACTTCTAGCATCGTAGGCTTCAATAAAAAGATAGGTTTTACCCTGATGAGAAATTGGAAGTGCTTCTTTAGCTAAATTCTTAAGGGTATCAACCTCTTCTATTTCTTCGGTTCTTAAAGAATCTTTCTCTATGGGTTCAGTATTAAATTCAATTTTGCCATCCTGTTTTTCATTACCCTTTATAGGTTGAACTGGTAAGGGCTTTTCTTCTTCCCCTTCTTTTTTAATCATGCCAGTTTGGTTGTGGTGCACATAAACCCAAGCCTTTGGTTCTCCTGTACGTTCGCGTTCAGAGTTAATGGCTTTTATGGCTTCTGATCTTGTACTATAACTAACCGAGTAAACAAAAATTAAATTTTTAGCATGTGAAAAGCCATAATTAGCTTCGATTCCTTTTTCTTTTAGATAATCAACATACTTTATGGCATAACCTTCAGCGGAAGGGGCATAGGCCGCGAGTACCATATAATAGCCGTTTGGTAGCTCTTTGGTGGCAGTATTTGCCCACAAGCTAGTAGAAAAGCAAACGCATAGCGCTGCGATAAATAGTATTTTCTTCATGATAGATGGTCTTGCAGTGCCTCAAATAAACAAAATATTTTTTTATTAACCGTATATTTTACCGTTAAAATGCTAATTGGAATAGTTCAAGGTAGTAAATGAGAAATAGCCAACAGAAATAATCCTATTGGCTATCAGTGTTAAACCCCTTTGGATTGAACTTTAAAACTAAGCTGCTTCGGCAGTAGATTTTGGTGTAAGCATAAGTATTTCGTTCACCACTATTTCTGTAATGTAACGAGTTTGGTTGTCCTTATCGGTATAAGCTCTATGCACAAGTTTGCCGGATATGGCTACACGGTTTCCTTTATCTACATAATTATTAATATACTCGGCCGTTTTGCCCCAAGCCACAATTTTGTGCCACTGCGTATCTTCTATTTTTTGTCCTTGCTGGTTGATATAGGAGTCAGTTGTAGCAAGAGTAAAGTTTACTATTTTTTTGCCTGAATCAAACTCTTTCATTTCAGGTGTAATTCCTAGATGACCAATTAGCTGTACATTGTTTGTTAAATTTTTCATAGTTGTTTTGTTTAGGTGAATGAAATAATTTCTCCAAAGGTGGGAGCAAGTTTATGTGATAGTCGTATGATACTTGTTTGTATATGTTTATATTCGATTGTAAATGTTTGAAAACGGATAAAGTGTGGAATTATGGAATCAAGACAGTGTAGTGAATGTGGGGAAAAGATAATTGGGCGAATAGATAAGCGTTTTTGTTCCGATTTATGCCGTAATGCGCATAATAATTCGCGCAGTAGAGATAAGAATAACTTGATGCGAAGGGTGAATGGCATACTCCGTAAAAATCGTTCATTGCTCGAATCTCATAACCCAAATGGCAAAGGAAAAGTGAGCAAAGCAAAACTTATGAAACAAGGGTTCGACTTTAGCTATTTTACCAATGTATATACCACTAAAGCTGGTAAGCAATATTTCTTTTGCTACGAGCAAGGCTACTTGCCCATTGAGAATGAGTACCTCGCCTTGGTTATAAAAAAGGAATATATCGATTAATTAAATTTCGCTGAAAAGAATAAGTATCTCCGCTAGTTTTATTACTCAACTACTGCCGTTAGCTTTGCTTTAAATTATATCTCTTGGAAAATTATAACTACTGCCATAGCCTAACCGAATACAAAAGGCGTAAAACCATTGAAGTTAACATTGGCAATGTGCCTATGGGAGGAATTAATCCTATTAGAGTGCAATCGATGACTACCTGCGATACGATGGATACCGAGGGTACTGTGCAACAATCGGTGCGAATGGTAAAAGCTGGCTGTGAGTATGTGCGTATTACTGCACCTGGCATTCGTGAAGCTAAAAACCTAAAAGTTATTAAAGAGAGATTAGTGGCTCTAGGAATTAACGCTCCACTGGTTGCAGATATTCATTATACGCCCAATGCAGCAATAGAGGCTGCTAAACATGTAGAAAAAGTGCGCATTAATCCTGGTAATTATGCAGATAAAAAGAAATTTGAAACACTCGAATATACAGATGACACGTACCAAGAAGAGATTGAGCGGATTAAAGAAAAATTTATCCCACTTATAAACGAATGTAAAAAACATAATACTGCTTTACGTATTGGCACCAACCACGGCTCTTTATCCGATCGAATTTTAAGTAGGTATGGAGATACCCCAATGGGTATGGTAGAATCAGCGCTTGAGTTTGTTCGAATTTGTGAGGCAGAAGGATTTTACGAAATTGTGCTTTCCATGAAAGCTAGTAATACGCGAGTAATGGTGCAAGCATATCGTTTATTGGTGCATAAGTTAGAAGACGAAGGCTTAAAACCTTATCCATTACACTTAGGTGTTACCGAAGCAGGCGATGGAGAAGATGGACGAATTAAATCTTCGGTGGGCATTGGAACCCTGCTCGAAGATGGTCTAGGCGATACCATTCGAATTTCTTTAACAGAAGAACCAGAATTAGAGATTCCTGTGGCAGAAGCAATGGTAAAAAGGTATGCCTCACACACGCAAAACTCATTGGATAGTGTGGAAGTGTATTCTAAAAATCCATTTGAATATGCTGCCAGAGAAACCACTGAAGTATTAGATTTTGGCGGCAACAAAAGCCCACGAGTAATTGCCGATTACTCGAATCAGATATTAACAGAGTTGAATGATTTAACTGCCATAGGCTACCGTTATATGCAAGCCACCGATAAATGGGTTAGCTTAGATACTGCTGCAGATTTTATTTATTTGGGTTCAAATAAATTAGAAATTGAACTTCCAGCTGGCTTAAAAGCTATTTTAACTGCCAATACTTGGTTGGAGAGTGGTAAACAGAATAACAACTATCCACTATTTACCCTCAACGAATATAAAAACAGCGAGCAAAAGCACGAGGAATTAAATTTTATAGAAATTGATTTACCAATGGCCGAAGTGCCAGTTGTTGATGCTAATGTAGTGTTGGTTCTTAAGACAACGATGGCTAACCCAATGCCTGTATTCAGGCAATTTGTGTTGCAGCTAATGGCACATAGTGTTTTAGCTCCTGTAGTGTTATCACAATCATATTCTGGTATCGATGGCGATGATTTTCAATTATTTGCAGCTACAGACATGGGAGGCGTGCTCATTGATGGGCTAGGAGATGGCATAATGCTAACATATAGTTCTGATAAAGAAAATGGGTTGGAACTAGCCAATAGTACGGCATTCGGTGTTTTGCAGGCAGCCCGAACTCGGATGTCTAAAACCGAATATATCTCTTGTCCATCCTGTGGCAGAACCTTATTTGATTTGCAGTTAACCACCGCAAAAATTAAAGAACAAACAGATCATTTAAAGGGAGTTAAAATTGGTATTATGGGCTGTATTGTAAACGGACCAGGAGAAATGGCCGATGCTGATTATGGATATGTAGGAGCTGGGATAGAAAAAATATCTTTATATAAAGGTCAAGAAGTTGTTCAAAAGGGACTTAAGCCTGCAGTGGCAGTTGATGCGCTCATTCAATTAATAAAGGATGATGGTAGATGGGTAGAACCGGAAGAGTTAATGGCCAATTAATAATGATCAATTGGTCATGTATAATGATCAATGTAAAATATCCAATTCACTAATAACATCTTTTTCAACATGAACATTGAAGAGTTTAGAGATTTTTGTATTTCAAAGCGAGGAGTTACAGAAGAGTTCCCATTTAGTGAAACGGCCTTGGTTTTTAAAGTGATGGGTAAAATGTTTACGCTAATTAATGTAGATAGTTTCGAAATTATAAGCTTGAAATGCGACCCTGAAAGAGGAGTGGGGCTACGAGAACAATATGCAGGAATTAATCATGCCTACCATTTTAATAAAAAGCATTGGGTTGGTGTAGCAACCGATGGTTCTGTACCGGAGCAGTTAATGTATGAACTTATAGACCATTCGTATGAATTGGTGGGAAGTAAACTAACAAAAAAAGTAAAGGAGGAACTCCGAAATTTACTTTAACAAAAGGGTAGCCAACCAAATGGCGGTGCAGCAACCACCCTTAAAAAAACACCGCAAATTCAATTTAACTCTAATGCTCAAATATCATACTAGTCTTAGTAGGGAAAGCAACACTTCTTAACCAATAAAAGGCTCAGAATATAAAAAAGCTTTGCTATTAATCTAATAGTATATCGCTATAGGTAGCAATAAAATTTAGTGTGAACATGGTTTATTATTTAGTCCTCATTAGTCGTTTTGTTCTAATTTACAAGCGTAAATGTAGGAATTTGATGAAGGGATGGCAATGATGAATGGCAGACGAAAAATTGACTTCTATCAATAAGTAACAAGCAATTTATATTTGATGCGACTGGCTACAAGAAATAAGATTAGTATTTAATTGATGAAACCTTAATGAGTTTACAAAATATTATCCTTTCGTTATTTCCTTATCAATTAGATTTATGAGTTTTAGTGACATGTTTTTCATTTCCAACATTTGAGCATTCATTGTTGAAAATTCTAATATTGTCATTACAAAACCGTTTTTAATCTTGGTACTAGCCAAGAATTTTTTATAATAGTCGGCAGTTAGAGTTATGTCGCGACCTGCTGTTCCATTGCTTAATTTATATTGGAAATTGTTAACCATTGGATTAAGGTCCATCATCTCGTAAAGAGGCCTATATATTAGTTCTTCCGTGTCAAATCGGTAGTGTTCCTCTTCGCTTTTTAGTTTTTTATAAAGACTTTCAATATTCAAAAGCATACTTTTGATTGAATCATTTGATATAAGTGCAAGATTTCCTGAACTCACAAGTTCTTGGAATGTATTATTATTTTGATGAAATTTTTGCCAGTTATAAATTGGTAAACCAAGTGCGTTAAATTTTTCTATATCTTTTATAGGTTCCCCTTCAATATGTTCAATAATTGTATTAGCAGATTCAATACCTTCTTTTCGTATTTTGATGTAATTATCTAATTCAAAAACATTAATCTTTAAGTCTATTTTAATATTTTTCAGATAGTGTGTTTCTTTTATTCTTGCTTTTCTTATATCATTCCAATTATTTATTGAAAGAGCGATTAAAATTCCAATTACCACAAGTAAAATTTCACCAATAGCATAAAGTAAATATTTGCTGAATTTATTTTCAGTCAGTAAGCTCTGTCTAATCTTTCTAAAGAGTTTTATCATTTACTCATCTGTTTTTTAATGAAGGCTAACGCTCGGACTATATGTCCGTAGGACTAAATTACGAATAATTAAGATAACCCACTTAGGCGGATATTTGATTGGTAGCAAATCAGAATAACACTTAGTCAAATTAAAAATTTGACGGGACAAGCTACAAGAAATGAACTTTGTGTTTAACAGGTGCTGTAGGCTTCCCCTTTTTAGGACTGGTTAAAAGTAGAGAATTCTCATTATTTTAGTATCATTTCATTAAGAACTTTTCCACATATCCATAGCCCAACTTGAAGCTCAATTATCAGAGCTTCTTTACT
>Ga0256845_1001965_pt1 | contig 15623 bp, 19 predicted proteins | sample RiftiametaG_FD_189101 | JGI IMG/M metagenome (GOLD analysis project Ga0256845, IMG submission 189101) | Tube worm associated microbial communities from hydrothermal vent at the East Pacific Rise, Pacific Ocean - Riftia | ecosystem: Host-associated > Annelida > Integument > Unclassified ...
CGGTAAATCCCCAAAGCTTTAAATCGCCGTATCGTTTTCTCCTTATATTTTAGGCGCATGCAATATACATGGCCAAAAGTTACGGGTCTTCCACCTGAAGCCAGCCCAAATGTGAATGGATTGATGGGCAAGATGAAAGAGCGTACGGCCAGCCGCCGCCCCTATATCATCACCGTGGTTTATGCGGTGATCGAAACTTTGCGGGCAAACGGGCGTAATGTGACGGCAATGAAAGTTAAAGCTTGATTGGCAGTTTTTTGAGTGGAGAGAGGCGGTCTGATTTTGCAAAACATTGAAACCAGCCGTGTAGATATGTACGGACTCTCGGGACACTTCCTGTAAATTCCCTGATTTAGGGTGGAGGAAGTTTTGATGACGAACGAAGAGCGAGAGATTCAGCGCAAGCTTAGAGTTCTACAGCACGCCGAGAAGACCGGGAATGCCCGTAAGGCCTGTCGATATTTTGGCGCTGTTCCTTTGGTCTGTGTGTAGGTCTGCTGATGCGGATCACATTCTTGCTCTTGTGGCGAAAGGATTGGTTTCTGTTTCAAATACAAGTATTAGAAGAAGGCGACGGCGAACACAAACACCTTGGACTGAATAACGAAGACCCCCAAATTCTTTCCCAAAGCAATTTAAGAGGCGCAGCATATGGCATCCTTTAGCGGCTTTATTCGCAAATCGCCGGCGCATCGGCTCCGACATTTTTTCGAAGTAAGGGGCGTGGATGCGCCAGATGAATTTGACTGGACGAGTGACGGGCGTGGGACGGCGTTGGTCAGGTCAATCGAAAACCTATTGTCTAACTTGACTGACCGGCAACAGGATGCCTTGAAGGCAGAGTTGGATCATCTCGCCAGTTTGGCCGATAGTAACGGTTTGATAAGCGCTGAACAGATTTGCGCTGGGCAAGGTATTGATATTGAGGGGCTGGAAGGTGTTCAAGATGTGCTGTTGATGCTCTCGGTTGACCATCCTCAGATTCTTGACCGGGTGGCAGCGCAAGCGTCTTTGATGCGACGGACCGGCGGGAAAAACTGGTCCGCATTCCAGTTCGACGACGACGGATTTTCGTGGGCGCTTGAAGATGAAATGGCTAGGGCTTCGTTTCTGACAGACGCCATTGCCATCCTCGACTTGCCAGATCACCGAAAGCGCGAGGCGGATTGGTACAAATCCATTCGCGTGCATCCCATAACCGGCGAAGAAACCGAAATCGTTCAAGCAACGATCTACGTTGAAGAACGCGCAGAAAGCGAACTCGCTTTTGGTCCAGCTGAAACCCTTGAACGTCAAATAGTCCAAAAGGTGTTGGAAGTCGGAATCGCTTGCAACGCGCGGGATCGAGTTGTTGAAATTTGCTCAAGAGGTGGCAAAAAGGTTAGGGATGAATACGCCAAGTCTTTCGCCAAGCATTTTGCACCGCAGGCAGATGCGCCTGTCGAGACACCGCGCAGGGAAGTTCTCTTGGATACACTGCGCCAATCACCGGAATTCGAAATTGAGCCAGCAGACAGCATCGAAAGGGTCGAAGTCTCTTCGCTTGAATGCTATTCAACCGGCGGCGGATTCTGCCGGTTTGAGAGGCGGGGCGATGACGAAAGCATATACCAATTTCTGGAAAGACGTTTCGGTGGGTTTTCTCCCTTGAAAGCGAGTGGTTGGACGATCACAGCGGCAACGATTCGCATCGTTCTTGCGGCTCGCGAGGGCCAAAGACGCAAAACGTTAACCGTCACGCTTCGAACACCCAACACCACCACACTTCCCAACAAGACGGAAAAAGACCGCCTTTTTGTGTTCGATCTCTTGGAACGGTGGAACCTCTTCGCGCCTCCCTCCAAGGAAACTGATGTTATCGAGGTGGCCTAGGTGTCGGCGGCGACATTGCTTTGTGAAATCATAGCGCAGGGCGCAAAGGCTTCCGCTGGGACATTTCGCTCACGGGCTGGATATCACGCGCTAATCCTTCAAGGGTTGGTGCAGGAATCCGGAGTCGTTCAATCTATCCAGTGCGATGATTGCGATGATCCACATGATGCCGAAGTAGTCTTCGAAAGTGGACAATACGGTTATTTCTGCCCTGAGAATGGGTTTGTTGCTATTGAACGTTCCGATCTCACTGGCGTGAAGTCTGATCTGCAAACGCTCACCAGCTTTATCAGCGCTGCACTAGGCTGCAATCGCCGCAAAGGAACGCCGGTAAGTGGCTCGACATGGCGCGTCGGGGCCTTGGACACCATCGCGGGCGATTTGACGATCTACTTTCACCCTCGCTTGCAGAGCTGCGAAGATTTACACGAACTCGAAGCCGCCTTGCAACGCGAAGTCGTTTCGCCGTTCCGATTGATCCTAACGGCCGCTGGGTCGCTCAATGTTCCGGGCGCAAAATCCGCGCGTTTGGATGAAGTGTTGGAACTGGACCCTGTTTCCGGCGATCTGGTGGAATATTCGGACTTGCGCGTCATCGTCAAAGTCCCGCTCGAAAACTCCGGTGGTCGTCCGAATGTTTATGGGAAAAAACTGGACACAATCATTCGTACACGTATCGGAAATGGCCAAGCTTTGTTGGGGCGAAACGAGGAAGGGAAGGCGATTCTCGACGTGTTCCGCAAGCAATTCCAAAACGAAAAGCCACCGTCATTACCCACGATAATGCGCTATCTGACCAAAGCACGAGGTGGATCATAACTGGATCAAAACGCAACGGCTATTATGATCCAACCATTGTCCGTCAACGTCCGCTCACACTCAAACAATGGAGAATGAGCGATGACGGACCACACTGAACTTCTCTCGCAAGCAATGCAACTCATTGCAGTTTCGCCAAACGAGGCCGCCCGTCTGTGCAGCATCGGGCGCACGACGCTTTACGCAGCACTTTCATCGGGTGAGTTGAAAAGCGTCAAGATCGGCACTCGGCGGCTTATCACAATTGACGCAATTCGCGCATGGCTGCAAGACAACGAACAGAAATTTGGCGAGTGAGGGACGCCAGATGCCAAAGCAAGCACGACTCAGCGGGATCAAGGCCCTACGCTGTTACACCCTCGAAGAGGCCGCCGACATCGTTGGCGTCACAACTCGCACGGTCCGAACTTGGACGAAGCAAGGTTTGCAAATGATGGACAGTGTTCGACCTGCTCTCATCCGTGGCGATGATTTGCGCGCCTTTATCAAAGACCAGCGCGAAGGCCGAAAGATAAAAATTGGCCTTGATGAGTTCTATTGCTTGCCATGCCGGGCCGCCCGTAAGGCTGCTGGTGCCATGGCGGATTGTGAAATTGTCGGGACGCGGGCCAAACTCACGGCGTTGTGTGAGCACTGCGAAACGCTGGTTACAAAGCCGGTTAAAAAGGCGCGTATCCCTGAGATTGCCCGCACCCTCGACCTCACAATTACACGGCTTCAGGTGACACTATAGTGGCGGACGCATGCCCCCCTGTTCTTCCTCTTCGACGCTATGCCGACGGTCAAGCTTTTGACGTCCCCAAATCGCAACAAACTGGAGATCAAAATGGCCAAACGCCCCAATGAGAAAAACGAACGGATCAAGCGCCGGTTTCTGGAGTATCGCAAATTCGCTCGCCAGCTTTCTGAAAAATCCCTCGACCGCGAAGTGGCTGCACTAGAACGCTTTGATGTGTGGAATGGGCGCAAAGAGTTCGCACACTTTCATATCGAACAGGCGATGGGTTTTCGCACCCATCTTGAGCAGGCCAAAAGTACGGCGGGCAGACCTTTGGGTAAATCTACGATGCGCGCAATTCTGGCAACCCTACGAGAGTTCATTCTTTGGCTGTCTCAACAAGAAGGGTTTCGCAGCCGGATAAGACCTGCCGATGCGGATTACTTCAACCTGTCGCGGCGTGACGAGGCGGAAGCCCGTGCCGCTCCGGTCCGACCGGCTCCAAGTGTGAACCAAGCCAAACGAGCGCTAGATTTGATGCCATCCAAAACGCCGCGCGAGTTGCGAGACAAAGCGGTGTTCGCGCTTTTATGCTTGACTGGCGTCCGCGTAGCAGCACTTGTCTCTCTGCGCGTTAAACACGTCAATTTGATTGAAAAGTCCGTGAAGCAAAATCCGCGCGAAGTCGACACCAAGTTTGGCAAAAGCATCGACACCTTTTTTACCCAAGGTTTCGAAAGGGCTGAAGCCGCCCTGACTGCTTGGATTACCCACCTTGACGAAGTCGAACTCTACGGCCCCGATGATCCTTTGTTCCCTGCTACCGATATTGTTGCCAATTCGAATACCGGCTTTGCAGCGCAAGGCTTTAAGCGTTGTCCGTGGAAAAGCACCGAGCCGGTGCGCAAAATTGTGCGCGGTGCTTTCGAACGTGCGGGCCTGCCCAACTACGGCCCCCATGCCTTCCGCCACATGCTGGCCCGCCATGCGGTCAACACATCAACGTCAGTGGCCGAGTTCGTCGCCAACTCTCAAAACCTCGGTCACTCGGACGTGCTGACTACTTTGCGCAGCTATGGTCAAATCAGCCGCGAACGCCAAAGGGAACTGGTCACAGGGAAATCTAGTGAGGAATAATACGAGTCGGGTGCAGCATCAGTTGCCAAACGGTTAAGCTCAAGTGCCAGATGTGGGAATGAATGTGGGAACTCTATCAGGCATTATGAAAATTATTCAGTAAATTCAATTGCCTACATGTGGTATGTGGCGGAGCCGAAGTCCGTCAAGTCAACCTAAAAATCTCATATTATGTAATTAAATCAAATAGATGCAACTTTTCCGTGCCGCAATATGTGTTGCAATATGTGTTGCAAAATATGACGCCGATAGCCCCAGTTCCCGATATATTTAGAAACAATTTCACCCCCCGGCTGACTGGCCGAGGGGCGGAAGAAGCGCACCCTCATGCAGAGGCCAATAGGAGACCAAAAGATGCCTGATAATGATACGATTTTGAACGATAACCTGCAAGCGGCCTTGTCCCATGCCAAAGCGGGACGGCTCGTATTCCCGTGCAGCCCTGACAAGCGCCCATTGGTAAAATGGCGTGCCCGTGCCAGCACCCGCCCGGAGCAGATTGAACGCTGGTGGAGTAAGTGGCCGGACGCTATGCCCGGCTTGCCGATGGGGCGCGCGTCCGGGCTGGCAGTGCTGGACCTTGACAAACGCCCGGACAAGGATGGGGTGGCTGCTTTGCGCGATCTGGGTTTTGACCCGGCCTCCCTGTCCCCGTGTATCGTCGGCACCCCATCCGGCGGCCAGCACGTCTATTTCCACTGGGCCGAAGGCTTAGGGAACTCCGCCGCCGGGCTGCCCGCTGGCGTGGACGTGCGGGGCGAGGGTGGTTATGTTATCGCGCCCGGTGCGGTGAATGACGTGGGGGCCTATTCTGGCGAATTGAAGTCTGATCTGCCTAGTTGGCCAGATGGACTTCGCCCGACCCGCTCTGATGTGCCTGCGTCGGTCTCTGGTGAGTGGAAATCATTGCCCTTCGATAATGTCAGGGAAGTCCTCATGACGTTGCCCAATGACGGGGATGTGTTCGCCAGTCGCGACGATTGGCTAAAAATCGGGATGGGGCTTCACCACGAAACGGATGGCAGCGAAGCCGGGCTGATACTTTGGCAGGAATGGAGCGCCCAGCATCCCAGCTTTGACTCAGATGCCACCGAGGCCGCTTGGAAATCCTTCCGCCGGGAGTCCGGCTCTACCGTCACCTTTGCGTCGGTGCGGGCCAAGGCGGAAGACTTTGGGTGGGTGGACCTGTCTGCGTTTGACGATTGTCTGACTGCTGAAGAACTGGCGGAGATTGACGAATTGGTGGGGATGCCCACTGTTGCCGCCGAAGCCAAGGCCAATCTGGACAAGATAGCCGCGCAATCCCGGCTCCGTTTCCTGTCCCCGTCTGATTGCGAGGCCATGCCCGCCCGCCATTATGTTGTGAAGGGTCTTTTAGCCGAACGTGACGTGGGGTGCATTGTGGGCGCTCCGGGTGCGGGTAAGTCCCTTCTGGCCCCGTTCATCGGCTACGCGGTGGCCCAAGGTGAACGGGTGTTCGGACACCGGACACGGGCGGGCGGCGTTCTCTACGTCGCGGCGGAAGACGGTCACGGGATGCGGGGCAGGGTGAAGGCCCTGAAGGACACCCACGGGGACGCGGACGCCTTTCGTCTGGTGGATGGTGTGGCCGACCTTTTGAATAGCCAAGTGGCGGGCAAGCCCAGCCCAGATTTGGGCGCGCTTCTGAAAGCGGTGAAAGAACGCAAGCCCGCGCTGATCGTGGTGGACACCATTGCAATGGCCTTCCCGGGTTTGGAAGAAAACGACGCAAAGAGCATGGGCCTTGTTGTGGCCGCCGCCCGGTCCCTGACCAAATGGGGTGCGGCGGTGCTTTTGATCCACCATGACACGAAGGACGGGCAGCAAGGGCTTCCGCGTGGTCACTCTATCCTGAACGGCGCGTTGGACATGTCACTGCACCTCAAGCGCCATAACGGCGTTGTCGTAGGGCGACTCACCAAGAACAGGAACGGCGCAACCGATCAAAGTTTGGCGTTCACGGTGAAGACCGTGACCTTGGGCGAAGACGAAGACGGCGATGCGATCACTACGGCGATTTGCGAGGAATCCGGCGCGCCCGACAGTGCTGCCCCGAAGCTGACGCCCAGCGGCGCGGCAGCCCTTGCCGTTTTCAATGATCTGTCCCAACCCGTCACTGAGGACGCTTGGCGGCAAGCCGTGATGGACTCGCGCACCGTGTCTGCATCCGATGACAAAGACAGCCGACGCAAGGCTTACAAGCGGGCGGTAGAAGACCTGACCCGTAAGGGTATGGTGGTGTTTGCCGACGGCGTATTCACATTGGCAGCGGGTGATTGCGAAGACTTCACCGACGATATGGTGGAGTGGGTGCAATGACCAAGGCGGCGCAATTCTCCACGGTGGCCGTTCCTTCCGAGCCTTTCCATGACGGTCAAAACGCCGGGACTGAATCCATGCCGCGTCAGCAAAGGCGGCGGCTGAACAGCCCGAACACCGGACAAAGCGGACGGACACGGACAAATACCGGACATGTCCGTCTCTGTCCGGCGGGCAATAGGTGGGCGCGATACCGGACGGACACGGACAGGGGTCTTAAGACCTGTCCGTCTGTCCGGTCCGCCCATGCCCCAGACATTCAGGTGTTAGGGGAGAGTGAGGGAGAATTGACCACGGCGGTAGGTTTACCAGCAACGGGTCCCTCTGGGGGCCGTGGGGTGCGGGGGACGCGGAGCCGCGTTGCTTCGCTCTGTGGAGAAACATTGAGATCGGAAACCCGGTTAGCCTTGAAGCCGATCCTCCGGGATGTCAGCAAAGCCGCCAATTATTCCGATAGAACCATGGTTCCCCGGATTCCCGTAATTTCCGATGTTCCCGTAGTTGCCATGGTTGCCGAAATTCATACTCTGGTATGGCGAGTTCGTTCTGAGGAGCAGACGGTCCTTGGACACGATTTCACCGAGGTATCGGCCCTGCATATCAATAAAGATGCCCTCGCGCTCCATGAAATGTCCAATGTTTTGACCGGTAGGGGCATGGAGTTGACCGTTAGCGAAATTGGCAATGTGTTGGCCTCGACTGTTGAAAAGAAACTGCATCAAATGACTCCTTTGAAATGGGTGTTTAGGGAGGTTTTATATCATGGGATTTAGCGAAGTCGAGATTGCTGAGATTGCTGCCCTAGTCGGGTTGCCGGAAACCCCCACCAACACCGCCGATCTGGTGGACGCTGGGGGGCTGGCGGAATGGCTGGGCCTGACACCTAACCGTGTTAGCGCCTTGGCGCGGGAAGGCGTGTTACCTCGGACACCGGAAAAGATGTTCCCGTTGCGCGCCTCGATCTTGGCCTATTGTGACCATGCCCGCGCTGGAGCAACAGGCCGCCGAGTTGACTCCGATCTGGCCACCGAGAAACTGCGTGCCGCTAAGGCCACCGCCGAAAAGCTGGAAATCCAGAACGCAAAATCACGGGGCAATTTGCTGGACGGCAAACAGGTGGCGAACGAATGGCGCTCGATCATCACCGATCTGCGCGCCGCCGTGTTGGCTGTACCTTCGAGGGTGGCAGGTAGGATGGGGATGGACCGGGCCACGACCGCCGCACTCGACACTGAAATCCGTGACGCAATGGAGGTGATTTCCAATGACCGCTGATCCCCGCCTTGGCCAGATGCGCCGTGATGCGCTGCAAGCCTTCCGCCCACCTGCAAAACTAGCATTAGCAGATTGGATTCAAAAGTCCGTCTTCTTACCGTCCAGCATCGCCGCCCAACCGGGCCGGATGCGCCTCTGGAAGCCCCAGATGGAGATTGCGAACTCCATTGGCGACGATACCGTGGAGCGCGTCACGATCCTGAAATCTGCCCGCGTCGGGGCCACGCAACTCATGGTGGGGACGCTGGGGCATTTCGTGGAGAATGACCCATCCCCAGTCCTTTGTGTCGTGCCAGCCGAAGCGGATGCGCGGCACCTTATGGTTTCAGTGATTGAACCAACGTTTCAAGAGTCCCCGTTGCTTCGGGCCGCCTTGTCCAACGATAGCCGCGATACCATGCTTCACCGCCGCTTTGCTGGGGGCAGTCTGTCGATTGTCTCAGCCCGCGCTCCGCGCAACCTTCGCGCCCGGACGGCTCGGATTCTGTTTGCTGACGAAATCGACGCTTACGAATTGAGCGCCGGGACCGAAGGAGACCCGGTGGAACTTGCCATGCGCCGCACCATGACCTTCGGCAATCGCCGGATTGTGCTGGCCTCGACTCCCATTGATGCTGAGACCAGTCGGATTTTGCGGGCCTATGAGCAATCTGATAAGCGTATCTTTGAAATCCCGTGTCCGCATTGCGGGGAGTTCTCCGAAATTGTCTGGGCTGATATAAAGTGGGACGCGGATAAGCCGGAGACGGCCCATTGGCGCTGCCCGACGTGCGAAGGCCGAGTGGAAGACCGTGTGAAGGCCCAACTGGTGCAGGCGGGCCGTTGGCGGGTGCTTGCGCCGCATGTGGAAGGGCATAGGGGGTATAAGCTGACCTCGTTGACCTCCACGTTACCAAATGCGACGTGGCCCAAGCTGGCGGCGGAGTTCCTTCAGGCCAAACGGTCCCCGACCACGCTCAAACCGTGGCTGAATACTGTGTTGGGCGAACCATGGCGTGGCGAAGGCGATGATCTGGATTCCACCGATTTTGCGGCCCTGCAACGCCCCTTCAGCCTCGACACCGTGCCTGAAGACGCCCTTGTGCTGACCGTTGGCGGGGATGTGCAGAAAGACCGCGTAGAACTTACCTACACTGGCTGGACGGCGGAAGGCGATATGAGGGTGCTGGATCATGTCCCGATCTGGGGCGATCCGACGGACAGCGAAACTTGGATAGAAGTGGAAGACGCCTTGCGCCGCCAGTTCCGGCACCCGCTGGGTGGTGTGTTGAATGTGGACGCCGCCGTGATCGACTCCGGCAACTGGGCCGACCAAGTCTATAATTTCTGCCGCCCGAGAACCGCACGGCGCGTTCTGCCCGGTAAAGGCGTGTCCGGCTTCAGCCGCCCGTCGCTGGCCTTCAGTTCTTCCCGCAAGGTCCGGCTGGCCCTGATCGGGGTGGACGGGGTGAAGTTGACCTTGCACCAGCGTCTTGCACATGGCGAAACAATTCTGTTTTCTGACCAGTTGAGTGGGGATTATTTCGATCAAGTCCGGGCCGAACGTCTGGTCACCAAATTCAATAGGGGCCGCCCGATGCGCGTCTGGGAAGTGATTTCGGGCCGCCGAAATGAGGCGCTGGACACTTTGGCCTATTCCTATGCTGCGCGGCAACTTGTTGGGCTGGACATGGAACGCCGGGTAAGCGATCTTGCGAGAAAGGATGGGCCGAAAAAGGCTCCTATGATTGTTAAGTCCGCGTGGTTGGGGAAATAGATGCTTGAGCAAGAAAAATACATTTTTGAGGCTATGGAAAATATCGACCGTGATCTGGAAATGCGCGGAGTAAAACTTTCAGATCGCCCACTAATGGCTGCCATGGAATTTGTCCGTCTATTTGTTCTTGACGTTTCACATGGCGACAAAGACGCCCCTTGGAATGAACCGTGGTTCGCGATAATTAGCCATCATGTCAGGGATTGGTACCAAAAAACCTACGGGGATGCGCTTGAGTCTGAGAAGAATAACTTTGTCGGAGTAGTCCTAATTCGTTCGCTGCCATATGAACTTAAGATACCTCACACAAGGCACGAGATCGAAACAGAGGGCGAACGGATATGGGTTGTCTTTCCGTCTGGTGTAGACGATGCCGAGACGCCTTTTGATTGGCTTGTTAACCCGCCCAACATTGACCGATTATCTGATGAAGCCACCACTGACCTTCGGGCGCAGATTAGTTATGTGACCTCCGCGCTACGACAGATTTCTGCAAACCTTGGCACCACAACAAAAATTGAAGGTGACTTTTCAGGGTTTATTTCGGGCATTCAAACAGAACTCGAAAGCGCAGCAAGAAACATAATTAAGAATACGCCGGATTCTTTGCAAATTGCCGTGTGGTCTATTCAAATGGCTATGGAGAGAACTCTTAAGGCAATATCAATCCAACAGCGTACCGAATATAGAGAAAGCCACGACCTTTTCGTCTTATTTGACGACTTGGAAGGGGTCGACAACGTGGCCCCCCGTGATCTTTTAAAAATACTACCCCGACAGAAACAAGCCGTGTCTGCTCGATATGGGCATAGTCCAGATCTTCGACTTTCGAATTTAACGGATACCTACAGGGCTGCAATTGAGTTTATTAGGTTGGCCACTTCGATGTTTGAGCGAAAAGTGAAAATTTCAAACGCTAGGTTTCTGATCCAGAAGCCACCGTGGCTTGAATTACCTTCTGGTGAGAACGGATCGGGTAGGAATGATGCCTAAGCTGGAAGCTGGCCACGCCCGTTACGAAGTTCCAACACTTTGTTCAACATGGCAATAAATCCAGTGTCACTTTCCATGTCGATGTTGATCATGTCGCAAATCTGATTGTCGGACCATTGCAGGCTAGCAAATTCGCCTGTCCGCCGTCCCCACTGGTGAATGAGCCGCTGGGCTGCGTCTTGGCGCTTGGGGTGAATCTCGCCAGTGATGAACGGTGCGAAAAGCGAATGTTTGTTGCGGGTCCTGCGGTCCATTGATCAGTCTTTCTGTAGGGTCGTCGGGCGCGGCGGAGAAAGCACCACGCCCGGCGGTCTTGGCTGTTGATGAGGCACCACGAAGCCTCATCTATACTTATCCGATTCCTGCAAGCGGATACAAGAGAAAAATCCATATCACACCACTGTCAAACTGAATTATACTATAAAAACAATGCTTTGACTCCGCTTGCTGCAAGCTGATATACGGGGATTCGTCAAACTAGGAGTCCTGATATGACCAGCAATGAAGACCGTGATACAGAATATGGTGGGCCGTTTTTCGTGCCTGCCGATGCGTCTGACGAAATGGGCGTGACTACCGAACAAGCCGCCCGCGCACTCGCTCATGCGGGTTTAGATCGTCGGCAAGCGACCGCATTTTTCCGCAACCGCGTTTTGGCAGGGCAAGTGACACCTTGCGGACGTGTTGAAAAAGAAAAAGACGGACGGCAGCCCTATTTGTTCCATGCCGACCAAGTCTTGCTCACGGCAATCCTGCACCGTTTGGCGGAGTCTGGCCTCACTGGCGAGCCGCTTCAGGAAGCATTTCGCGTACTGTCTTGGTGGAATGCGGACGAAGTTCCGAACCCGCCAGCCCCCACGCCGTCGTCTTGGGTCTTCCGCGCATACTTGGCGGGCCAACGCAATTTCGGCTTTGAGCTGATCACCGTTCGCAATACGACGGGGCGTGGCGACGTGAAATATTCCGCCCGTGTTCGCCAATTCAATCTCGACACCAAAGAATCCGTCGGTACGCATTTCTTGGACCGTGGCCCGACATGGGAACGCCGTTCCGTCTGGGCCACCGATCTTGACCCGATCTTGGCGCATATCACTCGGAATAAGGGCGAACACTAATGGCCCTTCTGTTCTTCCCCAAACTGTTTTCCCGTCCGGCCAAGCCGCAAGCCGTCCGTCGTTTTGACGGCGCTGCTGGTGGTCGCCGTGGTTTTGGGATGGGGACGTTTGGGCGGGTCAATTCCGAGGTTTCGGCCAGTGGGGCCACGCTCCGCAGCCGCGCCCGGTATCTCGCCACTAACAACCCTTGGATTTCGCAGGCAGTAGCAAATTGGGCCGGGGCGCTTGTCGGGTCTGGGATCGTGCCGAATCCGAAACACCCCGACACTTCCATACGCGCCGATCTGACGGCAGCCTTCCAAGGCTGGGCCGATGACGCGGACGCTGATGGCCGCACCGATTTCTGGGGTCTTCAGGCGGACGTTGCACGCGGGCTGGTGATTGATGGCGAAGCCTTTCTTCACGTTCTGCCCAGCGAAGATGGGCCGCGCCTTCGTCTCTTGCCGCCTGAACTGGTGGACGAGTCACTGACCCGCGAACTCGGGAATGGTGCGGTGATCGTTCAGGGCGTAGAGTTTGGCGCCGATGGCCGTCGTGTTGCCTATCATGTGTTGCCATATCGGCCCCATGACCAGTTCGCCAATTATGCGCCGCCCGTCAGAGTTCAAGCCGATGAAGTTATCCATGTGATGAAGCCGCTGGCGGCGGGGCAGGTGCGCGGTATCTCTTGGCTGGCCCCTGTGATCCTTTCCGCTTCGGATTTTGACCAGCTTTGCGATGCGCTCTTGATGGGGGCCAAGGTGGCTGCCATGCACTCCGCCTTCCTTATAGACCTGAACGGAACAGGTGGGGAACCTTATGATGGTACGGGCGAAGGTGGAATCTTGGAAACAGGGCTGGAACCCGGCACCATGAAACGCCTGCCGACCGGATATGACGTGAAGTTCAACACACCCGGCCAGTTGACCGAAATCGGGGCGTTCCTTCGCCTTCAGCTTCAGCAACTTGCGGCGGGCCTTGGGTTGCCCGATCACTTGCTTTCGGGCGATCTTTCGAACGCCAACTATTCCAGTCTGCGCGCGGGTCTTTTGCCGTTCCGACAGCGGGTGGAACAAATCCAATATGGCGTCTTTACCCCCCAATTCCTTGCACCAATATGGCGGCAGGTGGTGGCGTTCGCCGTCTTTTCTGGTGATCTGGCCGCGCCCGACTACGAGACCACGCCGCGCGCTTATGGAGCCGAATGGTTGCCGCCGAAGCCGATGCAGGTGGACCCACTCAAAGACACGCAAGCGACCGTGGCCGAACTGGAAGCGGGCCTGACCTCGCGCCGCAAGGCCGTGGCCGAACGCGGCTGGGCGTTGGAAGACCTCGACTCCGAAATAGCCGCCGACCCGCGCCAAGCTGCCAAGGAGTCCACCGATGACGCCTAAGCAAAAGCGCGAGCACGAAAAGTACCTTCGCGCTCTGGCCGAAAAGGCCGGGGCCAGTGACGAATTTCGCGGCCCAAAGCTGACCGTTAACCCGGCCAAAGCCGACGTTATCGTGCTGCCCCGCGAAAGCCGCAAACTGACCCGCAAAGATAAGGAATTTGGAACATGGCAACGCAAACTGACTTGCTGACCCGCCGGGCGGTATTTGCCCCGGACACGTTCAACGCCGATGCTGGCACGGTGGAAGCTGTTATCAGCACCTTCGCCCCGGTGCAGCGCAAAGGTTTCATGGAGCGGTTGGACCCTGCCGGGCTGGATACGTCCCGCCTGATTGGTGCGCCCGTTCTGGACGGCCACCGTCAAGGCTCTGCCCGTGATGTGATCGGCACCGTTACAGGACACCGCATGGAGGACGGCAAGCTGCTGGCAACGATCCAGTTTTCGGGGGCCGCCGACGCTACCCCCATTGTGGATCGTATCCGCGAAGGGACGATCAAGGGAGTCAGTATTGGCTACCGTGTCACTTGCTGGAAGGATTCCACCGACCCAAATTCTCGCGCCCGCGTTCGGACGGCGGCGGCGTGGTCTATTTCCGAAGTCTCTGCCGTTCCGATCCCCGCCGACCCCGGCAGCCAATTTAGAGGTGAAAACATGCCCCAAGATGAAATTGAAACGGTGGAGAACCCCGCCGAAGAAACGACCCAAACCCGCGCGGCCATTCGCCAGATTTGCCGCACGGCCAATATGACGGCAGAACAAGCAGACGATATGATTGACCGCGATTTGTCGATTACCGAAGCCCGCGCGGAAGCCTTTGAGACGATGCAGCGCCGGACCCCGGCTCGTATCCGCACCGCCGCTCCGGCCAATGATGACCCCACCGTTACCATGACCCGCCGCGCCGATGCGCTTTATGCCCGTGTCAGTGGGGAAACGCCCAGTAATGAGGCCCGCCCGTTCATGGGAGAAAGCCTTCGGGACATGGCGCGCGCTTGCGTGGAAGCTTCGGGCGTCAGCACTCGTGCAATGGAAGCGGATACGTTGTTCCGGGCCGCGATGGCAACGACCAGCGATTTCCCACAGTTGCTCACCAGTACGGGCAATCGGACATTGATGGGCGCATATCAGGCCGCCCAGTCTCCGGTTAAAACGGCATTGGCCCGCCGTTCAACAATGTCGGATTTTCGCCCCAGCACGCGCTTGAAATTGTCGGACATTGGCACTTTGGAAAAGGTCAGCGAGTCCGGTGAGATTACCCATACATCGCGCGGTGAAGCGTCGGAGTCCTACGCTCTGGACACCTACGCCACGCAATTCTCTATTAGCCGAAAGGCGCTGATCAATGACGATCTGGGCGCGTTTCGTGATTGGGGCAACACCGCAGGGCGCATGGCTGCCGAAACGGAAAGCAATCTCTTGCTGACCCTGTTGTTAGGTAACCCGACGATGGGAGAAGACGGCAAGGCGCTTTTCCATGCTGATCACGGCAACCTTGCCGACGTGGGCTTGGCCCTTGGCGATGCAGGGGCAGGCCTGAACGCTCTATCCACTGCGCGGCAAGCCCTTCGCGGTATGAAGGCTCTGGATGGGAAGACCCCGATCAACGCCACGCCCAAGTTCCTTGTGGTGGGGCCAGAGCAAGAGACAACCGCCGAAAAGCTGTTGTCCGAAATCGCCGCCGCAACTGTCGAAGACGCGAACCCCTTTGCCAAGCGCCTGTCGCTTCTGGTGGAGCCGCGTATCACGGACAATCAGTGGTTTGTCTTTGCCGATCCAGCCCAACTTCCCGTCCTCGAATACAGCTACCTGTCTTCGGCCCAAGGTCCGCAGATGGCGAGCCGGGAAGGCTGGGACGTTCTGGGCATGGAGTTCCGCGTGGTACTGGACTTCGGGTGCGGCGCTGTCGATTGGCGCGGCGCTTACATGAACGAGGGCAGCTAATGGCGACCGTGGCCGAGCTTCAGACAATGCGGGCGGACCTTTTGGTCGCCCGCGCTGGCGGCGTCCAGCGCTACCGGGACCAGAACGGCGAAGAAGTGGAATACCGCTCTGACACCGAAATGGCCCGTGCTCTGGCCGCGCTTGATGCGGAAATCTCTGCCCAAACGGTCCGGCCCGCCAACACGATCCACTTCCATATGAGTAAAGGACTCTAAGATGAAAAACTACGTTCAAAAGGGTGAGAATATCACCGTGACCGCCGCCGATGATGCCACCAGTGGGCA
>Ga0256845_1001966_pt1 | contig 15621 bp, 15 predicted proteins | sample RiftiametaG_FD_189101 | JGI IMG/M metagenome (GOLD analysis project Ga0256845, IMG submission 189101) | Tube worm associated microbial communities from hydrothermal vent at the East Pacific Rise, Pacific Ocean - Riftia | ecosystem: Host-associated > Annelida > Integument > Unclassified ...
TGGTGGATAGATTTAGTGGTTCCATTAATACCCAATCTCCAGCCTATAAATCTCTAAAAGTCGCCTTGCAAGAAGGCTCAGTTATGGCTCAAGTGGCAAATGCTAAAATTGCAAAGGCACAAGCCATGCAAGCCAGTATAGAAAAAGCACAAAACCAAGCTGATATTGATCAAAAAGTAGCTGCCAATGCGTCACTTGAGTTGGAATATGCGGCACAACGAGCACATGATGCAAAAGTAGAGCTACAGGCTGCAACCAAGGCTCGATTCCCCCTATCAAATAACCTTTATGAAAACAAGAAACTTTCAGAATTGGCGGTTAATGCTCTACAGAAACACTATCCAAATCACAGGATTCTTCGTCATTATTTGGTTGGCCCTGGCATCGTTAAACAACAGGCTTTGATCGAAGGAGATGCTTTAACTTTCGGCACATATAATTTTCTTAATGTAGTGACAGCTATGCGAGATAACTCTGGTTCAACTAGGGTCTATTTTATGGAATTAGCCCAAGCACAACAATCGGACGGCAGCTGGGCTATACCTGTTGTTAAAGGCAGTTATGGTGCTAGTTTTGCTATTTTGGCAGAAAACGTATTGAAATAATATGTCTCTAGTAATAGGTTTTTTTAACCTCTTTAACTGATGGACACAAACTTTAAAATAACAATCAGATCTATAGAAACAGTTTTGAATAATTATTGGAGAACACAATGAAAAGAATGACACTATATACGATACTATTATTTTTACTTTTTGCATCAATTAGTTTTTCTGCTCCTATCGGCAGTGGTTTTAGTTATCAGGGCGAGTTATTAGATAATGGAGCGCCTGCAAATGGCAGTTACGATATCCAATTTTTGGCATTTACTGTTGCAACAGGAGGAATTGCTGATGCCGTTGAACCAACTTTTTTGGCAACACAAGTAACCAATGGCTTGTTTAGCATCAATTCTGTGGACTTTACCAACGCGCTTTTCACAGGAGAAGAATATTGGATAGAGGTTAATGTTAGGCAAGCTGGCGCCAGTACATATACTCCTTTATCACCCAGACAAAGACTCAGTGCTGTTCCTTATGCTGTTCAATCAGAATATTTGGCAGCACAGGGTGCAAACAATGGAGATGTTCTGCAGTTTAATGGCACTGACTGGGCACCATCAGTAGTATCGGGAAACATCTCTCCATGGACAACCAATCAACCCCATATTAACTATACATCAGGTAAAGTGAGTATTGGAACAACTACCGCCAAAGCTTCTTTAACATTAGATGTTGCCCAGGGTTCAGGATCTCCTTTTGTTGCAGCTATTGATTCAACTACAGTGGTTTATGTAGCTCCTAATGGAGGCACATCTCTTGGTGATGGCACTTTGCCTCCCGAAAATGGGCTTTATGTTGCAGGGAATACAAAACAATCCCTCAACTCAAATGGTATGCTTAAGTATATGCTTCATGTAAGTTGCGGTGATATTTGGGCTGGCGTTTTCCCGTCATTTATCTTTAAATCTTATATAGGAGTAAATACCACAGGAGGTCTTAGTATCTCAGATGTAGACGACGGAAACGGTCTTGGGAAATGCCTTATTGAGTTCCCTACACCGATTGTTGATAGATTTTGGGTTGTCTCTACCGTTCTGGGTATTGACTCCACAGGAGTAAATTCAGGTTGTAGTGTAACTTCTGCTTCTCCTAATGTATTAGCTTGTCAAAGATTTGTTAGCACAACAAATGCCAGAGCCTCTGGGGGAATGATGATTTTGGTATATTAAAGATTGATAAGTTAAAAAAGTAGCCTTACAAGAGGTTCCTTATTTGTCAGGAACCTCTAGAGATTTGCGCTTTTTTAATATTCTGCCCATAACAATGCCGACTTCAAACAACAACCACATGGGAATGGCCATTAAGGTTTGAGAAATAAGATCAGGAGGTGTCAGAATCATACCGACAACAAATACGCCAACAATAACGTAGGGGCGCGAATTGGCTAATTTTTCAGGTGTGGTAACGCCCATTAATATCATCAAAATTACCGCTATAGGTACCTCAAAAGCCAAACCAAAGGCAAAAAACAGGCGCACCACAATATCAAGATAACTGTTTATATCTGGCATATAATTTACCCCCACTGGAGAAATAGCGGGGATAAACTGAAACAAAATAGGGAAAATCACAAAATAAGCGAACATGCAGCCCAAATAAAATAAGAAAATACTAGATACCAATAAAGGTCTGGCAATGCGCTTTTCGTGTTTATATAAACCCGGGGCTACGAAGGCCCAGATTTGATAGAGGATAAAAGGCATGGAAATGATTAATCCTAAAATAAAAACCATTTTAAAAGGAGTTAAAAATGGAGACAATACACCTGTAGCAATCATACTGCTGCCCTCTGGCAAATAAGCCATGACAGGTCGTGCCATTATTGTATATATTTTACCCGCAAAAGGCAGTTGAACAATTACTATAATCAGGATAGCGACCACTGCTTTTATTAAACGGCTGCGCAATTCCAATAAGTGAGATACAAAGGTTTGTTGATCTGGCATTGTTTAGCTTTTCCAGTCTTTGGTCTTGGGTATTTCTTCACCTGCTTTTTTTGCGATGTCTTTTAATTCATCAGAGATATCTTTCATATCATCCTTAACATCTTTAAGGAGATTGTTTTCTGCCAAGCGTTTGTTGAGCTCTTCTGTTTCCAGTTCACTTTGAACTTCTCGTTTGACATTTTCGAAGGTTCTTTTGGCTTTGCTTACATAGCGACCAATTTTTTTTGCCACTGCAGGCAAACGCTCTGGCCCAATTACAATCAGTGCAATCACCAAAACCATAAATAATTCTGAAAAACCAATGTCAAACATTACGAAATATTGCCCTTTAAGATATTATTTTTTTGTATCTTTCGATTCAGCTTTATCTGCCGACTTTTCTGCAACTACTTCTGCTTTTTCTTCTGTGATTTCGGGCTTGTCTTCGTCTTTTATGCCTTTTTTAAATCCCTTGATAGCTTCTCCCAAATCACCGCCAACATTTTTTAATTTTTTTGTTCCAAACAACATAATAACAATAACCAAAACTATTAATAGTTGCCAAATACCAATTCCACTAAACATTATATTCTCCGAGAAGTTTTTATCTAATATGGAGCATTATAACTTTTTTTGAAACAATGTTTAGCTCTTAGTTGGATAATGTGGAATAACGCAGTTTTTTAACAAACATACTATGCTTTGTAAAAACAACGGCTTTAGGTAAAAGGCTGGGAGAGTTTTACTCTTTTAATCAATTTAATTCTTTGTTGATTTATTTCTATGCCCAACAACTCTCCAGCAAAGCCTTTGGCAATTAATGCTTGGACATCAACAGCATTGGTTGAATTGAGGCATTTTCTGAGATAGTCGGCTTGAGGGTATTTTTTATCCTCTAGTCCCTGTCGGCCCAAAGCATCAGCTTGACAGGCTTGCAAGAATTTATCAAATTGTTGTGGGTTTTGATAGGCGCCTGTGCTTTGAAATAATTTGTTAATAGTTCCTGCGCGCAACTCAAAAGCCATGTGTGAATGCAGATGCCAACGACAAACATTGAGTGCCAGTTTTTTATGTTGGCTGGGCACTTTGAGTCTATCACAAACAGCTTGAACCAAGGGCACTCCTGATGCTTCATGCCCTTTGTGTGAAGGCAGTATATCTTTAGGGGTTATGCCTTTTCCTAAATCGTGATTAAAAACAGCAAAGGCGGTATCATTGTCTAATTTTGCTGCCTTGTCCATCGCCATCATACAATGTATACCTGTGTCGATTTCTGGATGCCATTTTTTGGTTTGAGGCACGCCAAAAAGTTTATCAAACTCAGGAAATAAAACTTTTAATGCCTGACAATTACGTAACACTTTCACAAATTCAGAGGGTGTTTTTTCATTGAGAGCTTTGCTGAGTTCTTGCCAAACACGCTCAGATACCAAGGCATCTACTTCTCCTTTTTTCACCATTTCTTGCATCAGTACATTAGTCTGGGCATCAACTTTAAATCCAAGATGTGCAAATCTGGCAGCAAATCTGGCAATGCGTAATATTCGCACAGGGTCTTCCTTAAAAGCATCGGAAACATGCCGTAACACTTTGTTTTTTATGTCCGTCTGACCATTGTAAGGGTCAATGATAACACCTGATTCAATCTCTTGTGCCATGGCATTGATAGTTAAATCACGGCGGCTTAAATCATCTTCTAACGTGACTGATTTGTCCGTGTTAAAAGCAAAGCCGTGATAACCTTTGGCGGTTTTTCGCTCGGTTCGGGCAAGAGCGTATTCTTCATGTGTTTTAGGATGAAGAAAAACAGGAAAGTCTTTGCCAACAGGTTTAAATCCTTTTTTTAACATTTCTTCAGGTGTGCTACCAACCACAACATAATCATGGTCTTTAACTTCTAACCCCAACAATTTGTCTCGAACGGCTCCACCGACTAAATATATTTTCATTGGTGGCACCCTACGGTTGCTGTTTGCTGGGTAATCAAATCATTTGGCCAGTTTTTCATGGTACTTCCATCAACGGGAAAGGTTGGCATCCAATAGGCAATTCGTCTAGGGGTTTTATTTATTAACCAATCATAAATGGTAATATTGGTGAGAATTTTAGTGATATATCCTCGTGTTTCGCGATAGGGAATAGTCTCTGCCCAAATATCTGGAGCTGTAGGAAAGCCATTCAACCAATCATTGGCTTTGGTTTCTCCAGCATTGTAAGAAGCCAGAGCTAACAGGGGATGGTTATTAAATTGATCAAATAGCAGGCGTTGATAATAAATACCCAAACGCAAATTAAAATTGGCATCGTGTAATTGTGGTTTGCCCCAATATTTTATCCCAAGTTTTTTACTCAACCGTTTTGCTGTAGCATCAATTAACTGCATTAGACCCCGTGCATCGGCGCGAGAAATTGCATCAGTTTGCCAAGCACTTTCTTGAGTGATTATTGACATAATCCATTGTGGCAATAACTTTTGCTTGTTGGCAAATAGGGTGATTTCTTTTTGATAAGCCAGAGGATAACGTAATTTGTAGTTTTTCCATAATCCCAATGCTCCCATGATAGCAGAAACCTTATTGTACCAACCTTTTTGGTAGGCTAAATCTGCCAAAGCTCGGCGTTCACCAATATTGAGTTGTCGATAACCAATAATCCACTCTTTTCGTGCTTCGGCAATCATGTTTAGAGCAAACAGTTCGAAGGCAATTTCAAGACTCTCTGGTAACTTTACAATCAAGGTTGCCGCTATGTCTTCATTACAGATTTCATAGGGCAAACGCATGTGATCTGCTGCCAAAAAACCATAGTAGTTGGTTTTTAGTGCCAATTCTAAAAAAACAGCCTTTGCCTTTTTTTTGTTACCTGTCTTTGCAGAAGCACGCGCTAACCAATATTTCCAACTGTCTTTGTTTCGCTGAAAAGTCGGCATGCTGTTAATGGTTTTTAATACATTTTGCCAGTCTTGATTAAACAGATAATAACGGGTTTTCCAGGCATAAATTTGTGAATCATGTTGAGCCGCAGGCAAGGCATCCATTGCTGCTATTGTAAAAGGCAAATAATCGGTGGCTGCAAACAAAGCGATGGTTCTTTCAACTTTTGCTTTTTGTTTCCCAGTAAAGGAAAATCTTTTAATCAATGTCGGCCAAATTGTATGCATATTATCCGGTTGTTTTTGTGCTTGGGCCTTGGCTTTTACGTACAACAATTCACGGTTATCGAGAGTATCTTTCCAACTCAAGGCTTGTTTAAAACCTTTTGTTGGATTACGCATTAACAACAAAGCACTATTAACCCATTTTGGTCGTACCTTCATCTTCGCGGCCAAAAACCCTACAGTAGCGGCATTGTTAATTTGATAGGCAAGTTTAATTCTCTTGGCAATCTTTGTATCATTGAGATTACCTTGTTTTTCCCACCATTTAAAAACATCGTTACATGCATCGGGCAAAGACAATCCATTCATCCATGTGTCGGTTATGGCTTGTGACAAGCCGCTAAAATCCTTGGTTTCTATTCGTGCTTGCAAATACCAACAATGCATTTTTTTTGATGCTTGATTGTTTTTGTAACGTTTTAGGAACCTGATCCATTTGTGTTGTCTGCCCAATTCATAGGTGAGCATTCTATCTAAGTCACCATTTAACGGGCTGTCTTTGTGTTGCTGTTGAAAGGCAGAAACCTCTGTTTCTGGCAGGTGTGATATCTTTGCTTTTATCAAGGCATAATCAAGATAATGTATTAAACGATAGTCTTTTAATTGTGTTTTTCCTTGCCTTACTGCTTGTTCATCACCTTTTAAGGCTTTGGCATAAACTTTTTTAAACAATGTTTGTTGTGTCGTTAATGCATTTGCACTAACGGCAATGGTCAACAGAACAATTTGTATTGAAATTTTAATCAACTGATTTCTGTTTTTAATTGTTGTAAAAAGTTTAACATATAATCATGACGCCTTTGTGCTTCGTCTTTGGCTGCTTGGGTGTGAAACCCTGAATTCAATTTTAACAATTTTGAATAGAAGTGATCAACAGTCCATTTTCTGTCTTGTGGCTCTCTGTTATCGCAAAAGGGATCGTCTTCATGATACAAAGTACAATCCAACTTGCCACCAACCATCATCATACGTGCCACACCTATTGCACCTATTGAATCTATTCTATCAGCATCTTGAACTATTTTCGCCTCTAACGTTTGGGGTATGATATTGGCTGAATAGCTGTGAGCAGTAATGGCGTGCATAATCTCATCAATATTATCTTGTGGATAACCCCAATCCTTTAACAACTCTTGAGCCTTTTGGGCAGATAAAGCAGAAGCTTTTGCGCGCAACTCTGAGTTTTTTGCCACGGTGACACAATCGTGTAACCAAACTGCAGGGATGACAATCTCAAGATTTGCCTTTTCTAGGTTGGCAAACTTTACCGCATTAACGGCTACTCTTTGTACGTGTGCCGCGTCATGTGCAGCATCTGCTGATTCTAGATTATGTATATAGCCGCTAAATATTTTGATCCATTTTTTCATGTCTTAGTCTTGTTTTGGAAAGATATTAAATAAAGCGGCATACAGTTCCTTTAGCTCCAAGCTCATCAACGTAAAGCGTGAGTCCATCAGTTGCTCTTCTGATTCTATGCTTTCGTGATCCATTTGATCCAAAACGATGTCGGTAAACTTAATACTCTTTAGGGCAAAATCATGAGTTAAAGTAAACTCGATCCTGTCATTATAAATTAGTCCTATTTGAGTCACTAAATAACCGTTTTCTATATGTCTTTGCATTTCGTCTGTTAAATAGTTAACGTTTTTGGCACGGATAACACTTTTGGCCTCATCCAATGTTTCTAAAACTATGCTTGATCCAAACTCTAAACCTTCTTGGGCATGACCATCGGTAACCCATTTGGTTAATACCGTTGCCATACCTGATGATTCACCAAAAGCAGTGGCTTTAAACGAACCTAGAGTTTGACGTAGTAGTGAAACCAGATTTTCAGCTGGGTTTTGACTGGTCGAATCTACAATCATTAAATTATTGGTGTTATCAAAGTAGGCTCCCACTTTCTTAATTTTAGTGAATGCCTGGGGCAGCAAATCAAACAAAATTTCTTGCTTCATATCGCTTTGTTGTTTGCGACCAGGTTTATTGCCGGTATCTGTTCTAATTTGAGAAACTTTTTCCTGTAGGTGCTGGTTAATGACTACCGCGGGCAAGATTTTCTCTTCAATTGCCATGGTAAATAATTGTGCATTGCCACTTTGTAAACAATACAGTTCATTATTGCTTAACGAAAATGGAGAAATCCAACCTTGTGAAGAGGTATCTTGAGGTCCGCAGGGCTTTAAGGCATCATCTCCTAGTTGCTCTGAAAGTTTATCTGAGTCAATTGAGAAGTCATTGGGTAATTGAAAAATTCTGGCGTTTTTAAACCACATGGTAATCCTTGTTTTATAATTAATCGGATATTTTAACCGATAGCATTAATTGAAAATAGAAAAAAAGAAGATATTCTTCGCTTCGTGATATTTTTGTGAAATTTGTATATTACAATTGTGCCCATGAATTATGTTATCCTATCTGTTGTCTTGCTTTTCTCGTCTCTTTCTTTAGCTTATGATTTTAAGTTAACTAGTGGAGAATATCAAACACAAATTATTGAACTATACACCTCCGAGGGTTGCAGTAGCTGCCCACCTGCTGATCGCTGGTTATCGTCATTAAAAACCTCTGCTGGTTTATTCAAGGACTACATTCCGCTAGCGTTTCATGTTGGTTATTGGGATTATATTGGTTGGAAAGACGAACTGGCATCACCGACAAATGCGAGCCGACAAAAGCGACATAAACAAGCCAAAAATCTCTCTTCCGTTTATACCCCTGGCGTATTAAAGTCTGGTAAAGAATGGCGCAGATGGAGAGGAACGAACATTGATGTAACCAATCTAAAAGTAGGTCTGTTACAAGTGAGCTTGAAATCCAATCACCTTAAAGCATCATTTAATCCAGCAATCCAAAATGATTTCAAACTAAACATTGCTTTAGTTGGTATGAACATTGAGAGTAGAGTTCTTGCTGGTGAAAACAGTGGTAAGACATTAAAACATGATTTTGTAGTCTTGAAACATCAATCCTTTTCATCAAGCAATAACGATTGGAGCATTGAGTTAAGCCCTTCTTTTTTTCATTCAAAATATAAAACCACCGCTTTTGTTGCATGGGTAGAATCAACTCTCAACCCCTCTCCCATTCAAGCCGTTGGCCAAATCCTCTAAAAAACCTTGTTTTTCTAATTTAGGGCCTTCGGTTAGCCTTTTTTTAACTGGTGAAAAGATTTTTCCCAAGCAATGTTTCGAACTATAATTATAACCGCTTAACATTAAAGGGTCATCCTTCTTTTTCTGGTTCAGTCTTAAAAATAGCAATGCCCAAATATGCAAAGACCACAGCCAATAGCGGATTGATGTAATTTAACAAAGCATACGGCGCATAATCAACAGTTTTTATCCCCAAGGTTGTGACGTAAAAGATACTGGTTGTGCTCCAAGGAATGAGGGCTGTTGTTAATGTTGACCCCTCTTCTACTGATCGTGATAGCACCGATGATTTAACACCTTTGTCTTTGTAAGCTTTTTTATAGAGTTGGCTGTTCAAAATGATAACGATATAGGTTTCTCCCATGGATAAATTACCTACTAAAGCTGTTGAAATTGTGGCAGCAACTAATGTTCCTGCTTTTTTTATTCTAGAGATTATTCCCTTTAATAATACGGTTAAAAACCCAGCTCCATGTAATATTCCTCCCATAGCAATCGCCATTAAAGACAACAATAATGTCTCAGCCATTGAATACAGCCCCCCTCTTCCCAATAGCTTGTCAATCATTACTGTGCCTGTTTCTGTGTTTTTGTTTTCCCACAAAGAATTGGCAACATTTGCAATTGTGTTTTCCTGATAAATTATGGCAATCAAACTGGCAACAATAATGCTTGCTGTCATGGTTACCTCTGGCGCATAGCGTTTCATGCTTAAAACAAATAAAACAACAATAGGAATAAAGGTTATAAAAGGATTAAGATTAAAGTGTGCTGCCAAAACATCTTGAATTTTTTCAATTTCTGCAAAAGAAGCCGTTTGATCAACACCATAGCCCAGATAAGCAAACACCACCAGTACAATCAAAAAAGTCGGAATGGTAGTAAATAACATCGAACGAATGTGCTCATATAAATCGGTATCACTACTCATGGCTGCCAAGTTGGTGGTATCAGAAACAGGAGATAGCTTATCGCCAAAAGTCGCACCTGAAATAATCATCCCAGCAACCAAAGGCAATGGAATATTAAGCACGGTGCCAATACCTATAAACACCACACCCAGAGTCCCAACTGTTCCCCATGATGTGCCTGTTGCCAAAGACATAAAAGCGCATAAAATTAAACCAACTGGCAAAAACCATTGGGCAGTTATCCAATCAAGGCCATAGTAAATTAATGCCACAACTGTGCCACTTTTCATAAATGAGGCAATCACCATACCGATCAGTAAAAACACATATATGGCAGAAAGCGAACGAGAAATACTCTGGCTCATCATGCGCCTGATATCCCCAAAAGTATATCCCAACAGGCGCGCATTTATCGCCACCCAAATTAACACAAGATAAAGAATAATGTGTAACGATATTTCCATTTTAAAAAAACCAATGGAAATCATCAACACCAAAGTAAGAAAAACCAATATAGCGTGTGGTAATGATTTGCTCTTTGCTTGCATTTTTAGCCTTTAGAATTTAATATTGTTATAATCATAAAACTTCTGGTGTTGAATGTCTCGATTAAAACATAAAATTGCTCTAGTTACTGGGGCGGCTCGTGGTATTGGCCAAGCAATTTCAGAAATGTTTGTCGCTCAAGGAGCGCAAGTCATTGTCTCTGATATTAACGACCGTGATGGAAAAATCGTTGCTGATAATCTTGGTGACAATGCTGAGTATGTACACCTTGATGTCGGTGTAGAGTCTGATTGGAAAAATGTGACTAAACACATTACGGATAAATATGGCAAGCTCAATATCTTGGTGAACAATGCTGGCATCACTGGTTTTTTTGAAACCCAAGGCCCACACGATCCTGAAAACCTTGATTTAGACAGTTGGCACAAAGTACACCAAACCAATTTAGATGGCGTAGCTCTGGGTTGTAAATATGGTATAGCTTTGATGAAAAAGTCAAAGGCTGCCAGTATTGTCAATATTTCTTCTCGTTCAGGAATTGTTGGTATTCCTGGTGCTGTGGCTTATGCCTCCAGCAAAGCCGCTGTACGTAACCATACAAAATCTGTAGCATTATACTGTGCCGAACAAGGTTACAAAATTCGCTGTAATTCTATTCACCCAGGAGCGATACTCACACCCATGTGGGATGCCATGTTGGGAGAAGGAGATGCCAGAATCGAAGCAATAAAAACCGTTGCTGCTGATGTGCCACTACAGACCATGGGAGAACCCAGTGACGTGGCCTATGCTGTGGTTTTTTTAGCTTCGGATGAATCGAAATATATAACAGGGGTTGAATTAAATATTGATGGAGGGATTTTAGCAGGAAGTTCTGCTGCTCCGAAACGATAGATTCTTTAAATTTTGTTTTCTTCTTGTTTTTCATTAAGCATTAATCCAAAAAACATCAGTATACCGTTTATAAGCAATAATTCGTAGCCAAATTTGTAACCAAAAAACATATCTTGTGAATATTTGTCTATATAAAAAGTTAGTATTGGAGCAGCAATTGCAATAAAAGGAACGGCTTTATCATTTACTTGTTTTTTAGTGATTATCCCAAAAACAAAAAGACCCAGCAACGGACCATAAGTAAATCCTGCGACCCGAAATAAATTCTGAATGGCTGAAGACTCCATAATGTACCTAAACACCATGATTGTTATAAACAAAATTATGGTGAAAGCTACATGAATTCGTATTCTGGATATTTTAGGCAGATTAATTTTCTCAAGAATATCTACACAAAAAGAAGTTGTTAATGATGTTAAAGCAGAATCAGCACTCGAGTAAGCAGCTGCCAATAACCCAATCAAAAAAACAATTCCTAAATACACAGGCATGTGATTTAGAGCTATTTCTGGAAACACTTTATCGGTTATTATACTACCAGAAGAATTGACTGGTAAAGCAACTCCCGTCTTGCTTGCATACAGAAATAGTAACACGCCCAAACACATTATAATAATATTAACCAACACTAAAATTACAAAAAACCAACGAATGTTTTTTTGTGACTCTTTTAAATTTTTACAACTGAGGTTTTTTTGCATCATGTCTTGGTCTAAACCCGTCATCACCACAGCGATTAAAGCACCAGCTAAAAATTGTTTATAGAAATTGTTTTTATCAGACCAACCTCCCTCAAAAAAGAATACTTGGGAAAATTCACTGTTGTTAATTTCAGTATATACACTCCAAATATCTAGTTGTAAACTCGATGCAATAGCAATAATGGCAATAATGATTGCCGTAATCATAAAAAATGTTTGTAGTGTGTCTGTCCAGATTATGGTTTTTATACCTGCTTTGGCTGTGTAACTCCAAATTAACATCAAACTAACTAAAACTGTTGCCCAAAAAGGAATCCCAAAATGAACAAATATAAAATCGTGCAATACCATGGTCATTAAATACAATCTAAATGATGCGCCTATTACCCTAGAAAAAATGAAGAAAACAGAACCTGTTTTATGAGAATAATAACCAAATCTTTGATTCAAATATCCATATATGGAAATAAGGTTTCTTTTATAGTACAGCGGTAACAATACAAACATTATTATAGTATAGCCAACGGCATAGCCCATAACCATTTGTAAATAAGCAAATTGAGTTGTATATACCCAACCAGGAACGGAAATAAATGTTACACCAGATAATGAGGCGCCGACCATTCCAAAAGCAACGATATACCAAGGTGATTTTTTTGAACCGTTATAAAAATCTAAATTTGTCGCGCCCTTTGAGGTTATCTTTGAAATGATAAATAACAAGGAAAAATACCCTATCAATGCCATTAATAGCATTATTGGTGTTAAATTTGTTGCGTTCATATTTTCTTTTCTAGAAACCCTTTAATAACTTTAAAAACTTCTTTGGCATTATCCATATGTAAGTGATGATGTCCTTTTATTTTTACTGTTTCATTGGCATTTAATTTTTCTATTCGTTGATTTGCGGTTTTATAACTCAAGGCATAAGTTATAGGATCGGCTAAAATTAATTGCGTTGGTGGTTTCTCAGACGATAATACGTCTTGTACAATTTGTTCTGAGAATCTAAATAAACTTCTTAATCTTAAACGTTTATCTGTTCTCCAGCGATAGCCTTTTTTGGTTTTTTTCAATCCCCTGGCAACCATTGGATATAAAAGTTCTTCCTTCATTGGAGTCGCTTTAACACGTGCCTTTAGTGCCTTCTCAACATTAGGATAAAAATGTTTATGTTTTGTGCTGTGGCTTTTCCATTGTTTTAATGATTCTGTTAAATTGCTAACAGCTGTGCCAGGTTCATAAGACGGGACAGGACCTACATTTTCTATCATAATTAATTTTTCAATATTTTCATAGTTTGTTGTTGCATACATTTGTGCCATTGCCGCGCCCATAGAGTGTCCCAAGAGTATAGGCTTTTGCCAATTTAACAGCTCTAAAACCTCTTGAACATCTAGAACGAAATCAATAAAGTGTGTAAAATGGCCCTTTGCTCTATGAGAAGATTTACCATGACCAGGAAAGTCAATGGCAATAACTTCATAGCCTATTTCAGCAAGCATCGGTGCCAAATGATGAAAAGATCCAGCATTATCTAACCAACCATGCAAGGCTAAAATCTTTTTATTGTTACCTTCACCCCAACACAACCCTTTTATTTTACCAAACCCAACCGATAAAGAAATCTCTCTCATTTTAATACCCATATAATTAATGCTGCCAATATTATTCTATACCAAACAAATATTGATATTGAAATGTTTTCAATTACCTTAAGAAATAATTTAATTGAAAGCAATGATGATAAAAAACTAACCACTAATACAGTAAAGACACCTACCATATTAAAATCTTCTGGATTTTTTACCACTTTTAAAACACCATAAGCAGTGGTCATTAATAAGGCTGGAATGGCCAATAAAAATGAAAATTTCGCCGCCTTTGTTCGACTAAACCCTTGAGCCATTGCTGCACTCATAGTTACTCCTGAACGTGAAGCTCCTGGGATTAACGCTAAAACTTGAGTAAACCCTATGATTATTGCATGTTTAGTTGTGATTTCCTTTTCTGTTTGTCTCTTGGCTTTTCCTATAACATCCGAAAGATACAACAACAGACCAAAAACCACGCTTGATATAGCGATAACCAATGGCGAACGCAGGTTTGATTCAATAAAATCTGCAAAAAGAAAGCCCACCAAACCCAATGGTAGGGTCGCCAATGCCAAATATTTAAATAAATTCCAATTTTTTCCTTGAAACAGTTTTATGATTTCTGTCTTAAAATACCACATCACAGCTACAAGAGAGCCGCCATGTGCCGCAATATCCATTACAAGCCCTTGATCCGGCCACTGCATTATCTTTGAAACCAAAATTAAATGAGCAGATGAAGATATAGGCAAATATTCTGTCAAACCTTGAATCAATGCTAGCACCAACCACTGAATAAAATTTGTTTCTTGCATATTTAAATTCCTGTTGCTATTTTACTGTTATCTATTATGTATTGTTCTATCCAGCTGTGCATACTCCAGCTGTTTATAAAACCACAGTGACCACCATGTTTGGTTGTTACCAATTTTATGTACTGTTGTTTTTCCAAGATACTAAAATCTTCAAAAGGAATAACCGGATCATCCCAAGAAGTAATAACATGACAAGGAGTTTTAATTTTTTCAATAACGTTAGTATCAATCTGATAGCCTTTAAAATAGGCATCTATAGTCTTATAACCTGAATGTTCCACTATCAACAAATGTGTTAATTCATCCAATGACTTTATCTTTTTATACATGGAGTCTTTAAAATTTTGTGGATAAATTATATTTTTTTTCGCCAATGATTTTTGCCATTTTTTCATGAAATACTTAGCATAAATAGGATTTGATTCAATCGCTTTCATACTGTTTTTTGGTACCAAGGGTGGAGATATTGCAAAAACTTTTGTCAGCTTTATTTTACGACTGTTCGAATTTGCTGCCACCCGTAAAGAAAAATTTGCACCTAGTGAAAAACCACACAAATAAACGTTTTTATGCGGATAGTTATCGGTTATATGTTTAATAGAATCTATTACTTCTTCAAGTCTACAGGAATGAAACAGCCCTTTATTTAAATGATGTGTTTCTCCATGGTCTCTAAAATTCAATCTAAAAACCGACGCATTATTTGTGTTATATAATGTATTAGCCAACAATTGTATATAGGTAGAAGTGGCTGATCCTTCCCAGCCATGTAACAAAATAAAAAGATTATCTGCTGCATCTTTTTTTGTGTAAAAACCCTGTAAGTGTGCTTGTTCTGATTCTATAATAATTTCTTTTGATTGGGTTGTAATCGGGTTGTTTCTCTTTAAACGCAACAGTCTAATTTTGGAACTTGCCAACAATGACTGCAAATGCCGATTCTTTGGTTTTATTCCTGGGTTATATATAATCATTAACTGACAAAGCCTGTAGTACTTGTTGATGGGTTTTAATTGCAACTTCTCTAGCACTCTTGCCTTCTGTCTCTATTGTTTTGCAAAACGTTAACTCTGCTGTACTTATTGGCAAACTAAGAATTCTAAACACATTGGATAAAAAATTTTCTTCATCTATAAAACAGACATGTTTGTTTCTGTCGCCATCCTTATTATAATATTTAATTGCAATGGCCTGAATTGGTGTTGCTGTTTCAACTGCCGCGTGCATTAATTGTCGGTGAAAACGGCCTACGTGGCTTCCATCTGTTACTTTTCCCTCAGGAAAAACAGCGATTGACCTATGTTGTTTTAACCTGTCTTTAATTCTATCTAATACTTTCTTTCTTGATTCATGTTT
>Ga0256845_1001967_pt1 | contig 15620 bp, 14 predicted proteins | sample RiftiametaG_FD_189101 | JGI IMG/M metagenome (GOLD analysis project Ga0256845, IMG submission 189101) | Tube worm associated microbial communities from hydrothermal vent at the East Pacific Rise, Pacific Ocean - Riftia | ecosystem: Host-associated > Annelida > Integument > Unclassified ...
TTTGGTACCCATGAGACAAAAAGTAGTACCGAGGGCAAATAGGGAGGCTATTGCGGGTTTCATCAGGCCCCCACTTCAGTTGGGTCTGGTGAAACCCGGCACGGACTTCCGGCACGAGGTACTAGTCTCCACTCCCTGCGGCCAAGGCCCGCAACTTTGCGACTTTTTGTGTCTGACTCTCCGTTGGTTAAAATGACTCATGGAGTACCAAGGAGCGCTTTGCTGCGCGGCGCATGATCTCCTGGGGATCTTGCGCCTGGGCTAGTACCAAAGGTCGGAACTTCGTGCCGGGTTTTGGTACCCATGAGACAAAAAGTAGTACCGAGGGCAAATAGGGAGGCTATTGCGGGTTTCATCAGGCCCCCACTTCAGTTGGGTCTGGTGAAACCCGGCACGGACTTCCGGCACGAGGTACTAGGTTTGCTTCGTCTCGATAGTAAAGGGCACTCTCATAGAGAGAGTCGGCTGAGCTTCTGGAGGCTGCAGACAAGCGGTCGTCAGCTATTTGCAAAGAACGAAGCTCGCTCTCTGAAGCTTGTAGCTTGCTCTGAAAGGCCGCTATTTGCCTTTTTAAGAGCTAGACGCAATTGATCAATCTCTGCACTCTTGTCAGCCGCGAGCGATAAAAGTAACTTTCGCTCGCGCTCCACTTGCTCACTACGCGAGCTGACTCCTTTTCGGCCTTTTTTTTGGCAACACTCTGTTCCGAACAGTTGAGCTGAAGTCACTTCGAGCAGTTTCTCGGTATTGTCAATTGTCTTACGTTGGGAGAGTAACTCCTGATTCAAACGCTTCTCCTTCTTTTCTAATATCTCAGTCGTTATTTTTGCGTCTTTGAACGCCAAGAAATATTCTTCAGTAGAGTCTTTTCTTTCTCGGTTTCTAAAAGCTCCCTCTTCATATCCCGAACGTCGGCGTCCCCCTGCTCTTTCTCTGCTTTGAGACTAAAAGCCTGTGCTTTGAGCTGACTCATACCGCTTTCTAGAGAGCGGCGCTCTTTCTCTTTTTAGCTGGGTACCCATATCAAAGAGGTCCACGATAGCGGTCTCAAAACGTAGCCCAAAAACTGAATCGTTTTCGTCCGCCATGGTGGCTATGACACCGACCTGCAGCGTCCCCCAATTGCCCTGCAAACGATCAGAGCCCATTGCCTCCATTAGCTTTTACACAAGATCAGCCTGCACTTGGGTATGCCTATAGTCGCGCGCTAATCGGCCCGCAGCAAAGGGCACGACAATAGCCGAAAGCATGAGTGCTACGTTGGTGCGAGCAATCAGCTGCTCGTAAAAAAACAGAGCCTCCCCTGGATTAAATAGCTAATATCTAGCAATCTATTTCAAAAAAGCAGCAGTGATCAGAGAACCTAAAACCGTGCCGACCCGAACGCTTTCTTTATTATTCCCCACACATGTAGATGAGTTTTCTTCTATGTTGTCGATTGCAAGCTAATCATCGTCCCTGCCTTGAAGGGTAAGGAGAACTCGCAAAGGCAGGTGGTCACTGACCGTTGAGAAGAATATTGCATTGGATGCCGATACTTCTCGCACATCCAATACCTCCGCTTTGTCACCAAGCTCAGGGGTGGTCACGAGGCTAGAAACAAGAAGATGATCGTAAAGATTTGATGTGCGCTCACCCTGCGAATTGAGCGTCGAGCCAGTTCCTTCGGTGTGATCGATGAGTGTGGTGACTTCTGCCAGTTTCTTTGGAACCAAGTTGTAGTCACTAAAAATAAAAATATCGTTCTCACCGGGCCTGGAATTTTTCATTTCGGCCAGAGCCCCATCAATATTTTGCACCTCGGCCTGAATGGTACGAACGGAGCCAGAGGCCCAGGTAGCGTGATAGGCCGCCAACAAGAAATCAAAGCGCCCTTCAGGCCCCACCATTTCAAAACAACCATAGGCAGGCTCTCGCACAAATCTATTTTCACCGACGCCGCCTAAGGAACCATCATTGTCGGTGATATAACGTAATTCTTCCCAACCGTCGCAGCGTGAGAGCCTGCCTTTTCTCCAGAATATAGCGTAAAACTCTGAATTGCCGGATGTCGTATTGGGCCTGGGTGTATCGGTAACAATTGCCGTCCAAGACTCTCCCAGGGCTGTCCGCAGCGCCGTATAGCCGGGGCTACCTCTCTGTTTCTGCATGACCTCCACGACGACCGTCGCGTCGCATTGCTCCTCTAACACCTGAGCCAACAATGGAGTGTTCTTGAGCTCGCCATGTCCCAGTTTCTTAATATTCCAAAAACAAAGGCGTAGCGGTATCGTAGAAGGCGGTGAGTGTTCAACGTACCCGCCAGCACCGCCACTCAAAGGGGACATCCCTGCGCCCTCTGCGCCCCCTGCCCCACCAGCAGCAAGTACTAAGGAGTCCCCCTGACGGTCCCGTGGGACAGATCTTTCTCCCTTTGACGAAGAACCGGCGCTCCCCGTCGAAGATTCTTTTAGAGTAGACTGAGGGAGACCGCTTGGCCCCAGCGAATCTACGCCAAGCAGAGGACCCGATGCCGAGAGACTCCCCAGTGGGCTAGAATCAGCGGAGCAAGAAAGCTGAGTCAAGGCGACCAGACCGAGGGCAACCCATGGCATGCGTTGCGTAAAAAATGTCGTAGGCCGACAGGGTGTTCCGTTGAAACCTTGTCGAAAATAGAAAGAGAGCTGATCTGTAAGCACTGCTGGAAGCTTAACTCATAGTGGACCAGAGAGAACTCAGAAGCAGCGCCTAGGAAGCGCGTAGGATAAAGTTCCCATGGCTTGCAACGTGCCCTCTACAAATCGAAAGCTCATCTCCCAGCGCGAAGAAAAGCATCTTTCACTACTTCTAAGGAGAGGCAACGCATCAACCGACACCCGCTTTCAAGTGAGATAAAGTAGCCAAACCCTCTTGAAACCTAAGCAACCCGCACCACTGTCACTTGAAGATCGCGGCGCCCCAATCAGCCACAATCATCAATGACTCATTGCACGCTATCAGTCATTGCCTGCAATGCTCCGTGCGACAAGAAGAACTGCAGGGAGCGAGGTAGGTCACGACCGCATCGCTCCCTGCAGACTCAGCTCACTCCCCCCGCGCAAGCTCGCCCTCAACACTAAGCATTCCTAATTTATGCGCCAGAGAAATACGTGGCAAAGTGCACTACTTTAACCATATATTGTAAATAAAGTGCAATTTACCACTACTCAGTCAAGACACATACCCAATAGAGGCGTTGCGCTCACCATAGAATAATAGTTCAATATTACTCTTTACCTAGTCTCTAATAGAGAGCCAATGCCTCTTCTAGCTCTTTTTTTACGCGTTCCAATAGCTCTACAGGTTCGATGACTCGCACGCGGGGGCCCCATTCTAAAACCCAACTCACCACCGGTGTTAAATTGCCAATAGTCATTGTAAGTCGCACTCCACCGCCGGCTATTGATGTGAGTTTTTGAGAGGGATGCGCCTTTCTCATGCGCGCGTACTCGGCTCCTTTTGCGTCAAATTCAACGACCACTTTTTGCTGTACGTCACTGTGAAAAACACCAAATTCTCCGTGAAAGTACTCATCGATATTAAAATCGTCCGGTAAATCAAAGGTTGTGGTGTATTCGACCTGAGTGTCACGCATGCGGTCCAATACAAAGGTGCGCATCTCCTCTTTGGCCGTATGAAACCCCACGCAATAGATGGAATCTCGATGCAGAACCATTGCATAGGGGTGAATCGTTATACGCTCCTCTTTTGTTTTGCCTGCGGAACGATATTTCATCGTCATGGGGCGTAAATCAGCCACTGACTGAAAGAGATCGTCTAATTCTTCGGTTCGATCGGAATAATTTTTGGGAGCAAATGGTAAATAGAGAAATCTATCTTCTAAGCGAGCATCAGCACGCCCCGCGTTGGGTCCCCGCCCTGGACGCCTAGAAAAAGCCAGGAGCTTCTTCGTTGCTATGTCGATTTCTTCATAGAGCGTGGAGCCTGCCATTGGCTCAAAGAGCCTACGCGCCGCTAAGAATGCATATGCCTGAGTACGCCGCAGCTCAATCTTACGTGGTAGTTCACTCGTGCGAATTTTCCAGAGGAGAGCGCCCCCACCTTTGGTCTCCACACTCTGTAGCTCAAAGTCTCTATCTACCTCTTTGAGGTAGCGGCGCATGGTACGCGGAGTCACTTCAAGAGAATCGGCCATCTCATACAATGTGAGACCTTTAGGATGTCGTAACAAGATCTCGCGTAAGCGGTCAAGACGACGGTGTTGAGTGAATTTTCCCGAAGGACGTCCAGAGGTCGACATCAACCAGATCAATACCAGACTCCGAGCAGGGCGCGCTAGAGCGAGTCTCAGTTTGAATAGATTAGGGGGCATTTTATCCACCCGACAAGCTACGGAGATGGCCCTCAATGCCTCCAACTCCACCAATTGCCAGTAATCGCCACTCTTCATGTCCCTTAGGTCGTCACCAGCGACAAATCGGTCGTCCCTCGAGTAGCAAAGGCCGAAAATTCAATCCGGTTTTGGTACCAATGAGACAAAAAGTAGTACCGAGGACAGGCCCGCCTCAATATTTGAGGCATATCCTCCCCAAAGAGCAAACGCGCTACACTGGATCCATGGCCTCCCTGCCCACAACAACCAAGAGATTCACCCTCAACCCAAGCGCATTCATCGCTGAAAAGCGTGACGGCCAAAGGCATCACCCCGAGGACATCGAGCGTTGGATCAAAGGGTTTCAATCTGGTTTGGTGCAGGACTATCAAATGAGCGCCTGGCTCATGGCGGTCTATTTGAATGATCTGTCCCGCGAAGAAACCGTCGCTCTCACCCGTGCCATGCTTTATTCTGGGCAAACCCTCCAGGCGACAAGTGCTGGTCCCCCTCGTATTGACAAACATTCAACGGGGGGCGTGGGGGATAAAATAAGTATTGCCCTCGCCCCCATTGCGGCGGCTTGCGGCCTCCATGTGCCGATGATTGCCGGGCGCGGGCTCGGTCATACCGGAGGCACCCTCGATAAACTGGAAAGCATACCGGGTTACCGCACCACCCTCACCCTGGGGCAATTTGAACGCGCCATCAAGAAGGCAGGGGCTTCTATCATTGGGCAAAGCAAAGAAATTGCTCCAGCAGATCGACGAATGTACGCCCTGCGGGATGTCACAGGCACAGTCGCTTCACGCCCGTTGATTGTCGCCAGCATTCTTTCAAAGAAACTCGCTGAGGGTTTGCACGGTCTGGTGCTCGACGTAAAAGTCGGAAATGGCGCATTCATGAAGACCGAAAAAGAGGCGCGTGCCCTAGCCCGCAGCCTGGTGGACGTGGCCGGCTCCATGGGAACAAAAACCGTCGCGCAATTGACTCGAATGCAGGCTCCCTTGGGGCGCACCATTGGAAACTCCCTAGAAATAATCGAATCAATGCAATTGCTGCGAGGGGAGGGTCCCACTGACACCCAACAGCTCACCTACTCATTGGTAAGTGAAATGTTAATATTGGGTGGTCTTTTTAAGACACGTCCCGCAGCTCGCAAGCAGATCGAAAAGGCTGTAAAAAGCGGCGACGCCCTCGACGTATTTCGCAAAATGCTTCTTTGTCATGGGGGAGACGCAAAAGTGATTGAATCCCCTCGTCGTCTCCCCCATACAAAATACGTTCTTCGGGTTTTCTCTGCTCGTTCAGGCTGTGTGCACGCAATTGATTCTCGTCGTCTTGCTCTACTTGCCCTCGATATGGGAGCAGGGCGAAAAACGGTTCACGACAAGGTCGATCCAGCCGTCGGAATCGAGATACTCGCCCCTGTCGGCACCCGAATCACTCGGGGGGAACCCCTTGCCTTATTGCATGTACGAAAAAAAAACGAGGAGCAGGTCCAACTCGCAGTCGATTGTTTTACCATTCGCTCCAAGACCATCTCGCCCCCCGCACTCTCTATCGGAAAACTCATCACCTAGGTGAGACTTCAACCGACTCGCTGCCCTACCTTGGCACCACTGTCAGCAGCGAGGACAAAGAGATCGCTGCCGCCCTCGCCGGCGCAAACCACCATGCCCTCGCTCAAACCAAATTTCATTTTGCGAGGTGCCAAGTTTGCCACCACAACGACCAAACGCCCCTCCAAATCTTCGGGTTGGTACGCGGCCTTGATGCCCGCAAAAATAGTATGGCGCTCTTCTCCGCCAAGAGAGACGGTCAATTTGAGCAATTTGCGGGCATCTTTGACATGCTCCGCACGCACAATACGGGCCACGCGTAAATCAACCTTCGCGAAGTCATCAATAGTGCAAGTAGCTGCCAAAGGTTCGCCTGTTACTGCTTTGTTCGTATCGCCGTAGTCTTGTTCGACAAACGGTTCCGCCGCTGCGGCGGCATCGGCCACTTCTTTTTCTTCTTCGATCATTTTCTCGGCCTTTTTAAGGTCAACTCGCTTCATCAGATGAGAAAATTTTCCTATTTCTTGGTCAAGCAAAGGAGCTTGTGCCGCCAACCAAGAATCGAACGACGTATTCAAGAGGCTGGCGCTGTCTTTGGCTAATTGGGGCAATACGGGAGCCAAATAAACCACTATTTGACGATAAAGGTTGAGAGCTATTGTGCAGATGTCAGTCAGTTCTTGCCCTCGCTCAGGATCTTTTTTTACCTTCCAAGGCTGAGCTTGATCTAAGTACTCGTTGGCGCGATCTGCTAAGGCCATAATTTGTCGCATCGCCCCGGCGTAGTCGCAGCGTTCATAGGCTGCAGCTATCTCTTCGCCTGCATTCTTAGCGTTCTCAAAAAGTCCTCCGTCCTCTGGATACTCCCTGGACAACTTGCGGGTGAATTTTGCGGTTCGACTCGCAAGATTCACAACCTTGCCCACTAGATCGGCATTCACTTTCGTGGCGAATTCTTCCAAATTCAGGTCAATATCGTCCACCTTATCGCTCAGTTTGCTCGCGTAAAAATAGCGTAGAAATGAAGGATCTAAGTGTTTGAGATAGGTCGAAGCCCGCACCATTGTGCCTCGCGACTTACTCATTTTTTCACCATTCACTGTCAAAAATCCATGAACTTGCACGCGAGTCGGTAAATTGTAACCGGCACTCTTCAGCATGGCTGGCCAAAAGAGGGTGTGAAAGTAGGTGATGTCCTTACCAATAAAATGGCGAATCTCACACTCTGGATTCTTCCACCAATCGTCTAAGTTCTCGCCGTTTTTATCGCACCATTGTTTAGTAGAAGCGATATAACCAATGGGGGCATCAAACCATACATACCAAAAATGACCGGGAGCATTGGGAATCTCAAAACCAAAGTAGGGAGCTGGGCGCGATACATCCCAATCGCGCAATTCTTCTGAAAGAAAATGTCCCTTTAAGTAATTGGCAATCTCCGATTGTAGGTGTTCACCCGATTGCGTCCATTCGTTCAAGAAACCGTGTAACTGCTCAATCTTTACGAAATAGTGTGGAGCCGTTTTTACCTCGGGGGTTGCCCCTGTATGCACGCTTTTGGGCTCAATGAGGTCGGTCGCAGCATAGGCCGCGCCGCATACCTCACAATTGTCTCCGTACTGATCTTTAGCTTTGCACTTTGGGCAGATGCCTTTTACGAATCTATCCGCCAGAAAAACGCCACTTTTAGGATCGAATAATTGCGTGACTTGTTTCTCGGCAATCAATCCCTTGTCTTGCAACGAGGCCCAAACTTCTCCGCAAAGCTGCCTGTTTTCTGGGGAATTTGTACTACCAAAGTGATCGAACTCAATTCCAAAGCCGGCAAAGTCCGCTTCGTGGGCCCCTTGCATCTCGCCAATGAATTCTTCCTCGGAACGCCCCTCTTTCTGGGCTCTCATCATGATAGCAGTGCCGTGGGTATCGTCTGCACACATATAAAGTGCTCGATTTCCACGCAATTTCTGAAATCTTACCCAGATATCGGTTTGCAGGTACTCAACCAAGTGCCCAATATGAATATGGCCGTTCGCGTAAGGAAGGGCACTTGTTACTAAAATGCGGCGTGGTTTGGAGACTTCAGTTGCCATGAGGGGGCAGAGGTTAGCGGAAGTGCGCCGCCCTACAACGATACTTGGCGATTATCACAGACCAGCAGAAAGAGCCTATGGCCCCCGACCAAGCCATAGGTTAAGGGCTCTTCATGGCCGACGACCTTCCTGCACCCGCCTCCGATTCTTCAAGCCTTCTTCAGGGACGTGTAGCTCTCATCACCGGTGCAGGCCGGGGTGTAGGTCTTGAAATTGCGCGAGCCTACGCCGCTCAGGGCGCCCAACTGATCCTCAACGACTTAGGGTGTGAGGCCGATGGTACGGGCCGAGACCCTTCAATCGTTGAAGCCGCGGCAGACGAATTACGAGGCAAGGGGACCATTGTTTTCACCAACTGTGACGATATGAGTGATTCTCAGGCGGTAGAGAGCCTGTTTTCGACAATTCCTCAAGAGATCGGGGCTGTCGATATTTTAGTCAACAACGCTGGAATCGCGCAAGATAGCAATCTTTTCGATCTCTCAGTTGAAGCTTGGGACCAAGTATTGCGTGTTCACCTGCGCTCTACTTTTCTTTGCACTCAAGCTTTTGCCCGCGTGCTTCGAAAGAAACGCCAAGGCGGCTCAATCATCAACATGACAAGCACTTCTGGCATGCTAGGAAATTTGGGGCAGCTCAATGAGTCCAGTGCAAAGGCAGGAATCTACGGGCTGACGCGGACCGCTTCTATTGAGCTTCAAAAGTACGGCGTTCGAGTCAATGCGCTCGCGGCCATCGCCAAGACTCGCCTCACGGAAAAACTCCCCATGTTTGAAAAAGTAGGAGATACCCTCAGTGCGCGCCACGTCGCCCCCGCAGCGCTTTTTCTGGCGAGCGATCTCGCCAGCGACCTGAGCGGTACCGTTTTGAGTGTTGCTGGGGGACGCATCAGCACTTTCGAACTAGCGGAGAGCCAAGGGCGCATTAAAGAAAGCGACGAAGGGATTTGGACTCCCGAAGAGATAGCTGAAAATTACGGCTCTATATCGCGCCGCTGATCCCTCAGCGCTTTACTGATATCGTCAATAATTTCGAAGACTTGCAACCAAAGCGAGAAGAGCTCGCCTCGACGTGGTATTGTCGGGACTCAGTGGGTCCGCGTCTTTTGACCCAGCCTGCCAGCCCGCTCCATGCGCTCCGAATCTAACAACATACCCCTCTTTCTGTGGATCGCAGCTGCGCTCGTGGTGCACGCAATGGGCGGCGAGAGCGTGACAAAAGTCGTGGAGCAACTCGAAGAGACATTCGAGATCGGTGATTTCGCCTCTTCGGTTCGTCGCCAAGCACAAGGAGTGGGCAGGCCCGTCGAAATTTCAATGATTTCTGATGATCTGATTCCTGAAGAGACGCCCTCTCCTGCGCCACTGGTGGAGCCCCCAGAAAACTCCAACGATTCAGCCGACACCGACCCACCACTCACAATCAAGGCCAAAGAAAAAAAGAAAGACGAAAAACAGAAGTCAAAAGTCGCTCAAAAAGAAAAAAAGAAACCCGATTTGGGGCTCACAAAAGCGCCCCCCCCTGCGCGCCCACCTCCTGCATCCAGTCGGCGCGTGGCTGTCGATCAACACGTCGAGGACAAAAATCAAGAAGACAATCCGAACGCGGAGTTCGCGGGCGAACACGCCAACCGCGTCAAGGAACAGACTCGCGCCCAAATTACAGCCACCGACCAAAACGCGGAGAAGCCGACCTTGGGTCAGAACTTTGCGGGTGAAGATCCCGCTCCGGGCAATAGCGACGAAAGTCGCGTAGCGCAGAGTGACGAAAACGACGCCTCCGCAGACGAAGCGCCCGCTCTTCCCGCTCCTCCACCGACGAGCAACAAGAGCCAAAAAGAACAAGAAGCTCGTCAGGCCTCAAAAACCAACCCCAGTGCGGGAGCAAAACCTCCACCACCAGTCCTGTCCCCCCAGGAAGCTAAAAGAGCAGCTGCCGGCCGCGACGCAGTAGCCTCAACAATGAATAGCTCCCACGGTACTTTTTCGGTGCAAAAGAGTCGAGCGGCAGAGGCGGCTCAAAAAGCCCAGCAGGCAAGACGCACCCAGGCTCATATTCCCCCCCACCTGCTGAACCAACCCCAAGGCATGCTCGGTTTGGGAGCAAAAGGCACAACCGACCGGGGGGTCAATCTCAACATCAATCAACAAATGGCGCGAGCAGCTGTTGGTCTCGACAAGATGGCTCAACTGCGAAGAAAAACCGGTAAACGACGTCTCACCAAGCACAGAGGCTCTTGGACATCTGTTGGCCTAGAGCGCTGGCGCCCCGCTTTGGAGAATTACGTCGCAAACGTGAAACCAGGAAATCAAACGGCACTCAATACTGCGCGAGTTCCCTTTGCGCGCTACCTCAACCAAATTCATCAGAGGCTGCACGAAGTCTTCGCCCATGGCTTCTTAGGACATCTTGACCAACTGCCGCCAAAACACCCGCTCAACAATCAGCAGATGAGCACGCATCTAGAGATTGCCCTCAGCCGGGAGGACGGTCGAATCGTAAAGATGGGCATCACCAAATCAAGTGGGGTGACCGCGTTTGATGTGGGAGCTCTAGAATCGGTAAAAAAAGCAGCCCCTTACGGCGTGCCCCCAGGTTCTATTGTCTCCTCCGACGGTAATGTTTACTTGCACTGGGAATTTCATCGTAAGCCAGCTTACGCATGCTCTACCTACTTCGCTAAGCCTTACATCATCAACAGAGAACAAAAATCAGCGCCTCCTCATCTTGAAGCGCCCCCTCAGCCTCGCTACGAAGAAAAGAAAAAGTCAGGCGAACGCAGTGGATCCATCCAACAAGAAAGAAAACGTGCAAGCAGCGCCAAGGCTATCTAAGTCATCCGATGCCTCCGAACTATCCCTTGTAGTCTGGGCTCTGCAACTCTGGGCTCTTTCAGCTCTGCTCAGTCTCTTGTTAGGAGGGGGGCTAAGTAGGGCGATAAGAGGAGCCATGGTGGGTGGCGAACACTGGATCGCCCGGGTCGACCATGTGGCAAATTCCATCTCACAAGTCGCGGCTTTGGGCACCTCGCTCCTGCTGGTGCATATGGCGTTATTGAACGTACGTACAAGCTCGCGCTTGCTGGTAAGTCTTGTGGCGGTCCTCTTTGCTTGTCCCCCTGCAATTATCCTATTTCAGGCATCTAAAATGCCAGTGTTTCACCTCTTTGGCACCGTTGGTATAGTGTGTGCTGGGGCAAGTTTGTTACTTTGCGCCTTGCAAGCACGCACCGCAGCCAGCCTGCAACTGAGCATCTTCGTGGGTGGTCTCACCCTCCTAGCCACAGCACTTCGGGCTATCTCCCTCGGAAAAACTAGTTGGTCTCTTGTAGAGTTGAGCGCCCATGGGGCTCAGTATTTTCTTATTTGGGCCACGGTTGCCCTCTCGTTGGGACAACTTTTGTGGGCGGAACGCCGAGCGCCGTGGAAGGGTGCAGTGCTCTTGGGTAGCGCGCTTCTCCTCGCGGCAACAATACCTATCGCTTCAAATCCCAATGCTGCCCCAGCCCTGGTTTTGCTAGGACGAACACTCTCAGAAATCGCTCCTTACTCGGCGTTGGGCCCCTCTGCGCCCCTCGCCCTCTCCTTAGCGCTCTTAGGATTGGTAGGGAGTTTAAGTAGTACAAGGGGAACTCTATCGCGCATGGTCATCGCCTTGATAGCCTTGTGTGCGGTGTCTCCTCATACTCCCTTAGTGACAGCCTGGTTTACCCTCTGCGGTTTCACCTCAGCTGTGATTGCAGCTCATCGTTCGTCCGAGCCCGTGGCTAGCACAGCGTGATCCATAGCCCTCGTCGAAGGGAGCCCTCGTCAAGTAGAGGTCGATGAGTTCAGTCGACTGCAATGACGAGGGCCGTCATAACAAGGACCAAATGAGGCATCGATGCGAAGAAGAACCCACGGGCCCACTTAGGCCCAGCGTCTGCACGCAGACCCCGCGCAGCCCATAAAACGTAAACAAGGCCGCTGACTCCAGCTACAATGCCGTACGCCACGGATACATCCGCCCGAAAGGCTGGCAACATCGTCACAGCGAGCAAAACGATAGAAAATGCAAAGGCTGTCTTTTTAGTGAATGCTGCGCCGCGCTCGTTGGGGAGGACTTTGAGACCTGCGCGCCCGTACTCTTCACTACGAAATAGCGTGATCGCTAGGAAATGAGGAATTTGCCACACCAGCAATATCAAAAACATCGCGAGTCCTATTCCGTCCACCGTGCCGGTGAGAGCCGCATAACCGATAGCGGGTGGTAGCGCTCCGGGGACGGCGCCCACGTAGAGCGAAATGGAACTTATTGGCTTGAGAGGTGTGTAGACAAGAACGTAGGAGAGCAGCGCCAATGCAGCTAGACCGACCGCCGCCATTGAAACAAATTGCGCGAGAACAAAGAGACCCGCTATGGAAACCAAGACACCAAACGCCAAAGCTTCGTCTGCGTTCAATCGTCCCGTGGGAAGAGGGCGACCTTGAGTGCGCTTCATGTAGCGGTCACTGTCACGCTCCAATAACATGTTGAGAGCATTGGCTCCTGCCACGACCAAACCCGTGCCAACAATAGTTGCAAAAAGGTCAATCCACTCAAAACCACCTGGAGCAGCGAGTACTCCAAGGGCAGTAGTTATAAGAACCATGCGCGTAATACCCGGCTTTGCCAGCTCAACAATTGCGCGCAGCACATCCCGAGCTTTACGCTGACCGATGGCCTCATGGTTGGCACTCGCGTTTGAGGACAAAGCTGTCCCTTCAGACTCGAGGGAAATAGACTGAGTCATGCTCAAGCCTTATCGTCGTCGCTTGTTTTATCCGAAGAATCTTCGGCATTCTTCTTGGACTTCGGGTCGTTGGGATCGTCAGCGATTCCCTTCTTGAAGTTGCGAATTCCCTCGCCTAACCCCTTACCCATGTCGCCCAATCGATTAGCTCCAAAAAGTACGAGAATAACAACTGCGATAATAGCGATCTGCCAAGGCCCTGGGGACATAATACTCCTTCAATAAGGGTGCGAGGGGCACCGGGCGTTGCTTCTAACACCCGAAAATGAGGTCGGCAATTCTTGGAGGTGAAGCAAAAGCGATTCCTCACCAAGAAAGAGTCGATTTTATCGTCTTGATTTGCCGCTCACTTCTATAAATATCAGATAACTAGCTAATTTCACACATAATTTGGAGAAAGAGGGCTGAGAAGCAATAGTATATTTGATCAGATTGCAATATTATAGGCACACTGTATAATTGAGACTATCTGGGAAAAAATGGATGCCAGATCAAGGCTATAGTTTCACCTCAGTTCACCCGTTGGTATAGTGAACGCCGACTCGCGTTGGGGGACAGATCGAATCTTCCTCTGACAATTGATAGAGAAGCAATTGCAATGACCTCGTCAACTCGCTCCCAACCAATCCAAACCGGCACCAGAGATTTATTTCGTTCTCCGGAACTCTTTCGAAAACACGGTAGAGCAGCGACCTTAGCTCTCTTGCTTTCTGGCACATTGATCTCACCTGCCGCGAGGGCTGAGGTCGGTCAAGAAAAGATTCCCTCGGGCGCCAAGGGAACAGTGGGGCTCGGGCTTTTAGGAGCGGAGTCGGTTCTTGCGGTTGAAGCTGCTTTTGGAGTTAAGAAATGGTGGGCCTACGCAATTGGCGGTGGTCTAGGCGCTGTCGGCGGAGCCGTAGGAGGCTACCTAATCGATCAAAGCGATAACGCTGAGCTATCAACAGGCTTGCTCGTCGGTGGGCTTGTCTTTGCCATTCCTACCACGATTGCGGTGCTGAGCGCGTCGGCCTATTCGCCACAACAAAACCCCTCTGTTGACGATAACCTTTCCCCTGCAGCCCGAGCGGAAGAGCAGGCACAGCTCAGTGTTTATCGCCCTCATTCTTTGGTAGGAATTGATGAGTTTGGAGACCTCGGTTTAGAAATGCCGGCGATCCAAATTGCCCCTGTTTACTCCAAACAGGCCCGTCAAATTTACTCCCTCCCGGACGCCTCTTCTGTTCGCGTCCCTGTATTCAGTTTGATGTTCTAACTCTCTGAATACCTCTCGTTCGACTACTCTCTACAGGCTGCTCACCATGGCTTTGAGGATTATCCTCCCCGATAGCGCAAATTATGCATTCACGCGATAAGAAGAAAAATTCAGATCCGGCCTTGGGTAAGGTAATTGCCGGGCGTTATCGCCTAGAAGCCAGAATTGGCGAAGGCGGTATGGGCATTGTGTACCGGGCCCGCCATGTCCTCATTGATCGCGTTGTCGCAGTTAAATTAATCCGCCCTGACTTGCGTGGCGAAACCCATCTACGTGCCTGGATGTTGCGCGAGGCGCGCGCCGCCAATCGGGTTGACCACGCACATATCATCGATATTCACGATATTGGTGAAACGGACGAAGGCGCTCTCTATTTAGTCATGGAGTACCTAATTGGTACTCCTCTTTCCACTGAGCTCTCTAAAGGTCCCATGCCGATTCATCGTGCAGTAGACATCATTGAGCAAATGGGCGCCGCCCTTTCACGCGCCCACGATTTGGGCGTGGTTCATCGGGACTTAAAGAGCGATAACATTCTCCTCACAGCTAGAGGAGGGCGCCCCGACTACGTTAAAATTCTCGACTTCGGACTTGCGGCACTCGCGCACGATCCGCGACTTGCTCCTAAAGGGGCCGTTTTTGGCACTCCCGAGTATATGTCCCCAGAGCAGGCCCGGGGCGAACAGGCCGGTCCACAATCCGATCTCTATGCCCTTGGGGTCCTCTTCTTTGAGATGCTCACCGGACAACTTCCTTTTAGAGCCGGCGATAGAGATGCCTTGCTCGAACTGCAGCGCACGGCCACTGCCCCGGACCCGCGCAGTATTCGTAAAGATTGTCATGACGACGCGCGACACATCGTTCTTCGCTTGCTCGAAAAAAGTCCCTCAAAGCGCTACCGCGACGGGCATCATTTACTCGAAGAACTCAAACGCTTTCAGCGCTCATTACCCAGTACTTCAACGTGGGAAAATCGGCGCCAAGGCAATGGCTCCGAGACTCCTCAACAGGCTCAGGCGCAAGCCGCCGCACCAGCCCCCAAAACCCTTCATGTCTCCAAGTGGGGCGAACGAGCTGGCCTCTTCTCTCGGCTCATTTTTCGAGCCTTTCCTGGGGAGCTCGCTGCAAAAGAGGTCTCCCAGGCCGTCGATACCGTTTGGCGAGTTTCAGCGTCAGCCAACAAATTGGAGGGCGAAATTGCCCATCAAACGCGTAAGTTGGAGGCGTTGGAGCGAAGAGGTCGAGCACTGCGCGCTGAAATCGGAAGAAAAGTAGAGGAATTGGCCCAGGATGAGTCCAAGGCCCTTCGCAAAACAGCAACCTTCACCGAAGAAGAGGCGGAAGCACGAAAAGACCTCCTCATCGCTCAAAATTCGGCGAACGAGCACATCGCAGCCGCAGACCATGCTGAAAAAATCGGGCAAGGGTCACGCACACTTTACGAACGAGCAGGCGCTGCAAAGGCTCTCATCGACGTGAAGTCAAAACGCGTAGAGGACCGTCGTGCAGGCTGCCAAGAGTCTGAAAAAGCGGCCTCTGCTCTACGCGGTCAGATCGAAGATTTACGACGCCAACTCACCCGCTACTCTGG
>Ga0256845_1001968_pt1 | contig 15614 bp, 18 predicted proteins | sample RiftiametaG_FD_189101 | JGI IMG/M metagenome (GOLD analysis project Ga0256845, IMG submission 189101) | Tube worm associated microbial communities from hydrothermal vent at the East Pacific Rise, Pacific Ocean - Riftia | ecosystem: Host-associated > Annelida > Integument > Unclassified ...
TAGTGCTGCTAGACTTAAGGCTCTCGTGTAGTGAAAGTTAATGGTAAAAAACAGAAGTGCCATACCTTCGTAAGCTAATATAGTTAAAAGCATAGCTAAAATTGTAACGCTAAATGAACCTTGAAATTCCCATGGTTCATAGCCGTACATGTAGAGCAGAAAAAGTATGCCCCAAACGAGATAGACTATGGTATATGGAAGAGTTTTTCCTATAACTGCAGCAAAAATATTTTTATTTTTAAAAAAAAGTTTCTCTTTTTTATCTTTGAAAGTTCTACCAAACGAAGATATAAGAGTTACAACAATGAGTATTTGCCAAAGTGTAGGTATGATGGCTGAAACTAAAAATAGAAAATAATTTTGATAAGTATTAAAAAATGGAGTAATTTGAACGTTTATAGGTGAAGTTGCATTTAGGGCACTTTTAGCTTGTCCATCAACTACTAAGTTTGAAGCGAAGTCTATACGTCCAGCACTTTGTGCTATTGTTGTGCTTAGAGCAGAGCTTATCATCTTTGCGATGAGAAGATATTGTGCATTTATAAACGCTGTAACTTGTGGCTGTTTTTTTTGAACTACATCTCTTTGAAAATGAGCAGGTATAATTAGAGTTGCGTATATGTCACTTTTTTGGATGGAGTGACTTGCTTCTTTTATATTGCTTTGTATGCTCTTTACATGTAGAGATGGATTTGCTTCTATTTGGGTTATGATTTGGCGTGAGAGTTTGCTGTTGTCATTGTCTACTACTGAGATAGGAAGATTTCGTGCTACTCCCTCATGAAAGATAGCAATGACAAGTAAAAAACTAAAAAGTGGAATCCAAGTAAGTAAAGAGAAGAGGTAAAATGAGTTTTTTATCTCTAAAAGTTCAAGTTTAAAAGCTTCTATCATAACTCTAAAAGAACACTCATGCCAACGCGAAGGTTTTCTATAGGTTTCACCGGAAGCATATGAACTTCAAAGCTTTTCATATCAAAGCCTTTTCCAGCTTGTGGTGCTTTCCACGTTGCAAAACTACCCATAACAGAGATAAATGATACCTCATATTCATACATTTCATCTCCTAAAGCTGGGATTTTGACACTAAATTTACTTGTCTTTTTAAAGTTTTTTAGTAAGTCTTCACGTACAGTAAATCTAGCCCATGAATCACTCATGTCTGTAAGAGTAACTATAGGAAACCCAGTAGGTGCTAGCTCTCCCTCGTGTATAAGAACTGAAGTTACTTCACCATTATGAAATGAGTATTGATTTAGCTCTTTTATGTAAGCTTCTACTTCGTCGATTTTTCCAGCATATACCTCTTCTTTGGCAAGGGCAGCTCTTTTGTCTTCACTTCTTGCTCCCTCTTTTGCCATGATGTAGAGCTGTTTAGCTGCATTTGAAGTGTATTTTGAAGCTTGTAGTTTAGTGTATGCTTCATCATGTTTTTGTTGTGAAACAACACCCTCTTCATAGAGTTTTTTTATACGTTTGTAAGTTGTTTTCATTAGTTTTTGTGCAGCATAGGCTTTTTGATATTGGCTATATGATGCCTCTACCTCTTGGACTCTTGCACCACTATCTGCTTTGTTTTTAACTGCTTCTGCTACATCTTTTGACGCACGAGCCTGTTTTAGTTTGGCTTGTACTTCATCAGAACTTATTGAAAAGATAAAATCACCGACTTTTACAACGTCGCCTTTCTTAACAGCTATCTGGCTAATGCGTCCTGCTACTTTTGAAGATATGTTGTAGCTTTGTGCGTCTATTTCACCTTGTAAATTTAGTGGTTTTGGTTGGTATGCTGTGTAAAAAGTAGTTCCAACCCAAAAAATAAGACCTACAACAAGGGCTGAAATAATTATTAGTATTTTGTTCATTTTATCTCCGAAGAATTATGTTCTAGTTCAAAAAAGATGTTACTATCACCACTTAAAACTGCAAGTTGTGAAATCTTTTGAACGTAGTTATATATAGCATTTAGTCGTTTTGTTTTTGCACCTGTTAGAAACATTTGTGCATCTACAACATCGACTGAGGTTGCTAAACCCTCTTTAAAAGCTAACTCTCTTAGTCTGAGGTTTTCATTTGCAAGTGCTAGAGATGAACTTAGGTCTTGGTACTCTTGTCTGTATTGGAGCATCTCTTTATATGTTTTTTCTACCAAAAGTGTAAGGTCGTTTTGTGCTTGTTTTATTGTGTGTGAAAGGCGGTTTTTCATGATTTTTGCAGCGGCAAGTTTTTCGCTTTTACCCTCACGTGAAAGTATGTTAAACTTCACACCAACTCCTGCTATCCAGTTTGGTGTCATATCCATCATAGGCGATTTATCTTTATATAAAAGATAGTTTCCAAAAGCAAAAAATGTTGGATGAAAAGCCGCTTTTTCTATGGTTATGCGAGAGTCAATTTGGTCTTTTTTAGACTTGAGTACATCTAAGCCAGCATAGTTCTCTAACATCTGCTCTTTATACGCTTTTTCATCTTTCATGTTACTATCTACAAAAAGGCGTGAGAGTGGTAACTCTTTTTCACCAATCATATCTGTTAGTGCTAGTTTGGTTATCTCATACTTATGCTTTGCTTTTGTAGTTTCTATTTTTGCAGAGTCTAGTTTAACCTGTGCATTTAGTAGTTCTATGAGAGCTATTTGTCCGGATTCTTTTAGTTTTTTTGCATTTTCGTAGTGATGTGCTAATGCATTTTGTGCTTCTTCTCTTGTGTTTAAAAGTGATTCTGTGATAACAACTCCATAGTAGATTTTGATGAGCTTTAAAAAAGTCTTATCTTTTTCCATATGATGTTTTGCTTCTGCTTCAGCATGTTTTGCTCTGTATGCATCACTTGCAGCGTCAATCTTTCCTCCTGTGTAAAGAGGTAGAAGTACACTTAGATTTGACATAAATACATCTTGGTCTTGAAGTTCCGAGTGAAGGTTTTTTGCGGGAAGTGTCCCAAGCCCTGGTATGGTTATGGGCGGTATTTCTGTGTCCATTGCTAAATCTTTTTCCATCCTTGTATAGCTTGCATTTATGCTTATCTCAGGAAGATATAAAGAGTTTGTTGCTTTTTGTAGCTCTTTTGCATGGTTTACTTCAGCTTGTGAAGCTTTTAGTCCTTCGTTTACATGTAGAACTTTTTGCCAAGCATCTTTTATGGTAATCTGAGCATTCAAGAGTGAAGTAAACAGTAAAAAAAGAAGAGTTTGTCTCATCAAATCATCTTATTTTTAGACATACTTTCAACATAGATAGATTGAGATGGAAATGCAAACTCAGCTCCATTTTGTTCCACAATCTTCATCATTTTAAGATTAACATCTTCTCTTACACTTAAGTACTTAGCCCAAACAGTGGTTGTTGTAAAAAAGTAACAAAACAGACTAAGTGAGCTATCTTCAAACTTGTCAAAGTGAACCATGATGGTTTTTTTGTGCACATCAGGATGGTTTTTTAGCATCTCTCTGAGCTCTTTTAGTATGTTTTCCATTTGAGATGTGTTTGTTGAGTAGGTAAGTCCTAGTCTCATTTTGATTCTTCTCTTACCCATTTGTGACCAGTTTGTGATGGCTGAGTTTGCTATGACTGCATTTGGAACGCTTACAAGTGCTTGAGCAAAAGTTCTTACTCGAGTTGAGCGTATACCTATGCTCTCTATAGTTCCCTCAACATCAGGAGTTAGAATCCAATCACCCTTTTTAAATGGCTTGTCCGAAAAAATCACTAATGAGCCAAATAGATTTGCAGCTGTATCTTTTGCGGCCAAGGCAAATGCCATACCTATAAGACCTAAAGAGGCTACAAATGCACTTACATTTATGCCCCAACCTTCAAATATGGTCATAAGACCAATGATGATTATGATGACTTTAAGAAACTTTATAACAAAGTTTTCTACATCGGCACTTAGTCTTTTTCCAAACTTGGTTGAAAACTTTGCAAATATATATGAAAACTGATTGATAGCACGATATAAAATCCAAAACAGAACAAAAGTGATAAGAGTTTTTTCAATACTCTTTGTAACTTCTTGAAAACTACTAAAGTCCAACCACTCTTCTGCAAGAAAAAATCCTAAAATCAAAATTGAAAATTTCATAGGAGGTTCAAGTATGTCTATAAACTTGTCATCTGTCGTAGTTTTAGTTTTACTTGTTAGTAGTCTTAAGTTTTTCAAAATGATTTTTGTAAGAAACTCTTTTGCAAAATAAGCGATAACAAATATAGCAATAGCTATAAATATATCGATTACTTTTATGTCAAATATTGTGTATGAAAGAACTGTATCCATGTGTAGCCTTATTTTAGAAATAATCATATTTTAACACAATTTTCTATATAATCGTATATATTTTTACAAGGAAATGACTTTGAGTCATATAATTTTAATTTTTTTACTTGTCTCCTCTGTTGTCGCAACAGACATAAGTGCCAAATACAAAGTTACTTTTGGTATATTTGGGAAAATTGGTGTTGCAAAAACTAATCTACATGTAGAGAATAATAAGTACAAGATAACAGTTCATGCAAAAACAACAGGTATGGCAAATTTTCTTAGTGGAGAAAGAGAAGAGTGGTACGAGAGTAGAGGTGTTGTAAAAGGTGATATTTTAGTGCCAGATTATTATAAAAAAACAGTACAAAGATACTCTAGTTACAAGGGTGAAACTATACTAAAAAAAGATATAAAAAAGTACATATTTGACCATGACAAAAAACAGCTACATGTAGAGAAGATAAAGCTAAAAGGCAACATAAAAACTTTAAAAAAACAAAAAGGTGATTATTATGCCCCTAACGACCTGCTTTCTCTGTTTTTTAATTTTAAAAAAATGCTACCAAGCTTAGAAGTGACATCAAATTCTACATTTTACGCAGTGGGAGCTAATAAAACAGATGGTCGCATAGACATAAAGCCTCTACATGTAAAGGATGAATTTGATTGGAAGAAAGGTCATTTGATGAGAGTGATTGTAAATGACAAGATATTTGCAAGCCAAAAAGGTGAACTTTTAATCAACCTAAGAGATGATGGATTGTGCCAAGAGGCTATTTTAAAAGATGTACTGTTTTTTGGAGACATAAGAGGAGAGATGATTGATTAGGTCGGTAAACATAGGAGTGCAGTATATGCTCTTTGCCTCCTTTTGTTTTGCTATTATGGGGGCTATGGCAAAAGAGCTCAGCACCCAAATGGACTCTTTGGAGGTTGTTTTTTTTAGAAATGTGATAGGTGTGATACTCATAGGAGTTACGTTTTTAAAGATGCCAGTAAAGCAGGTTGGTGGAAAGCCATTTTTACTCTTTTTTCGTGGACTCATGGGCTTTATGGCACTTGTAGCATTTTTCTATAACATAGCGCACATTTCACTTGCAGATGCTATGACTTTTTCAAGAACTTCACCAATATTTACAGCGCTTCTTGCCTTTTTGTTTTTGAAAGAGAAGCTAGGCACTAAAGAGATTTTTGCTCTCGTTTTTGGTTTTATAGGTATTGTTTTTATCATGAAACCAAATGGACTACAGTTGGAACTAACCGATATATTGGGACTTTTGAGTGGAGTAGGAGCCGCGTTGGCATACACTAGTGTAAAAGAGTTAAAAAAGTACTACGACACAAGAGTCATAGTCTTATCATTTATGCTAGTTGGAACCATAGGACCACTACTTCTTATGGTCTTCAATGACGCTCTACATGTAGAGTTTCTAAAAGCTACTTTTATAATACCAGATTTAGGAATGTGGGTTTACATCATAGGTCTAGGAGTAAGTGCCACAGTAGCCCAAATTTACATGACAAAAGCCTATGGTGCAACTAAAGCAGGCATAGTTGGAGCAGTAAGCTATGCAAACATACTCTTTTCACTCATAATCGGAGTTATGCTTGGAGATGCCTTACCAGACTTCTGGGGAGCTTTTGGGATAATCTTAGTGGTAGTAGGCGGGATTTTAGTGGCTAGGAAGTAGGCTAGGTGGTTTGTTTTTTACAAATCAATGAACACTTTTAATGTTAGATAATTGTCAAATAAGAGCTAAGTGTGTTATAATGTTCGTTGAATAGATAGATGCGATGTCCCCGCTTTGCGGGAACATCGCATCGGTCGCGCTGAGCACTGAACGTGCCACCCGCCATTTGCTGGTTTCCGCTTCGCTACACCCATCAAATGTCAGGAGTCACACATTAAGTTTAATCCAAGAAAAACCTGACGGTATTTTCTTAAATTAAACTTAATGGTGCTCAGCGCGACCGTTAAATTCACTCAAATTTTAAGGGTGACATTAAGTTCTATAAAGTGTAACATTTTATAAAAATTATATATAAAAGGAGATAATAATTTGAATAGCTATATCATTGATATTGATGGTACTCTTTTAGATGGAAACACTGAAATTAATAGCTCGAAGTTATTTATCGAATATCTCCAAAAAACAGGAATAGATTTTCTACTGGCAACTAACTCGATAAAACCTCATGATAAACAAGTGGAAAGACTTAAAGAAATAGGGATTAAAGTCTCTCAAAAAAAGATATATAATCCCATTGATTCCATTAATAAATATATTAAAAGAAATAAAATATGTAATGTCCATGTTGTTGGATCAAAAGATGAAATTTCTCAGATAAAAGCAATACAAAATACAAAATCACCTGAGCTAATAATACTACTTGATTTTGAAAAAAATAATTTTTCATATAGAGACTTACAAATAATAGTAGATTATGTAAATAACGGTTCTAGTATTATTACAGCATCAAAATCATTATTCTATTTAAATAAAAATAAAAAACAAATTGATACTGGCTCTTTTGTAAATCTGATTCAGTCAATTACAGGAGTATCTATTCCTGTTCTGGGAAAACCATCTAAAGAATATTTTTATAATGCTCAATCTATTTTGAATAGTCCGATTAACAGCACTATAGTTATTGGTGATGACTGGAAAACTGACATAATTGGTGCTAATGAAGTTGGGTTTGGTTCTATTTTAATTAGATCAGGGAAATACATGCTTGGAGATGAAAAAAAAGGAAACCCAGACCATATAATTAATAATTTACTAGATATTGGAATGTCCCCAATAGACTAGACAAGAGAAAAATGTATTGAAAATAATTTGTCAGAATTAGATTTAAGCAAAATATTTCAGCCTAAATTATTTTTTTGTCTTATACCAGACAAGATAATCATCAACAATTTTCAACTTCAAACTTTTACCCAAACCACGATCTGTTTTTAATCAACATTTTCATAGGAGAAAAGACTCCTCCATCTAAAGAATTTCAGAGAAACTTTTTGCTAAAGCAAAATCACTATTCGCTAGTTTTGTAGTGTTTGGAATGTGATTTTTTTTATTTTTTATATGTAAATAGATAGAGCAAATATACTACCCCAAAACCATATGTTGAAATATACAAAAAAGGGTTTGGCCTACTGTACATAATAGTTTAGAAAATTAACAATATTAAAATATATTTTGATATAATAAGATATAAAAAATAATTGGAGTTCATTATGCAAACAATGGCAGTACAAATTCAAGATAACTATGTTGCAAATTTTATGAGTTATGTTAAAAAACATAGTGAAAATATTACTATCGAGAGAGATAAAAACTTGGAATATGACCCATATTTTTATGAGAGAAAAAAAGAATTAGAACAAGTTATTGAAGAGTGTGAAAATGGAACAATGGAAATGTTGTCACAAGAACAATATGATGATGAAATGAAAATATTTTTTAAAGATTTAAAAGCCAATGCAAATCTTTAAAACTAGATTATATAAAACTCAATTATTAACTATTTTAAAACATATATCGGGAGATAAAATTAGTGCAAGTGAAAACTTTCATAATGACTTAAATAAACAAATAGAAAATTTAATAAACTCGCCACTTAAATGCCGACAATCATTTTATTCAAATGATGAAAATGTTAGAGATATGATATTTAAAAAATATACTATACAATTTAAAATCTATCAAAATAAAATAAGTGTAGTAAAGATATTTAATAAAAATAAACCATCACAGTAACAACAGATACAACAAATCACAGGAAGAGAACAAGTGTACAAACGGAAATTTTGAACTTTTAAGTGTCAGATTAAGATATTTTAAAATTAAAATATAAAAGCTATTATACCCACTTGTTCTTCAGCCTAACCGTTATATAGAGGAGATAAGCAAATATGCGAATTTTATTACTAATAATTATGATGATATTTTCAGCATCAGGGACAGGATTTCAAAATGAAAATTTATTTGTAAAAATACCTAAAAATTTTAAATTAGATTTCAAAGACTACAATAAACAAACTAATATCAGTTTATTGGAATTTGTTCCAAAAAATGAAAGTGTGAAAAATTGGTCAAAAATGATTACAATAACCAGCTATACAAAAAACATAAATTTAACAGCTTCTGAATACATTCAAAGAATGAAAGAAATGTGGAAAAAACACTGTAAAAAAAGTTACACAAAAATCTTACCTAATGGTATGCAGAATGGTTACAAGTATGCTTTTATTAAAATGTATTGCTCTAAAACAAAAATAACAAATAAAGAAGAGCTTGTCTTTATGAAAGCAATTAAAGGCAAAACAAGGTTTTATGTTGTCCAAAAAGCTTTTTCATATAAACCAAACAAAAAAACTATTGAAGAAACAATGAAATATTTTCAAAAGGTAACAGTATTTGATACAAAAAAAGGAAATGGACCTAAAATACTTAGATAGTATAATAAGTACTTGAGACTGTGAACTTAGTCCGAATCAACTCTAATTTTGCGACTTAATTAAAAAAATGGGCGCATAATTTTCTACATATTTTTATAATTTACAAATAATAATCAACTAAATTAAACTTCAAACTTTTACTCAATCTACGATGTAAACTAATCATATTTTTCACATGTGAGAATACTCCACCTTCGAGTGCATTTCAGAGAAACTTTTTGCTAAAGCAAAACCGCTATTCGCTAGTTTTGTTGTATTTGAAATAGATAAATATTTGTAGTTTTTATAGGTGAATAGGAAAGGTAAATTTGTTCTCAAACTTCTGTAAGCTGCACCCATTTTGTTAATTAAGTCGAAAATATTGATTAAAATACATCGTGGTTTGGGTAAAAGTTTGAAGTTGAAGATTGTAGATGATTATCTTGTTAGTTATAAGAAAAATGAATAATTTTGCCTGAAATATTTTGCATTAAGTCTAAAAATTCATCTATTAAGCAAAATATTGTTATAATTCGTCGCTCCATAATTTTGCCTCCCATGGCTTTTTATGGAGTTTAAACAATTTTTATTCCTCTTTTGCAACTAGCAATTTGGGTTATTATATAAAAATAGATTGGAGTTAAAATGAAAAAACTATTTTTAGTATTGCTCATAAGTTTGGAATTATGTGCAGGTTCTCAAATGTGTGGTGTTGGAACTGTAATTAAACTTTTAAGTGATGACAATCAAGGTAGCCGTCATCAGAGGTTTATTATAAAACAACCATCAGGAAGAACATTATTAATTGCACACAATATTGACCTAGCGCCAAAAATATATTCGCTTAAAAAAGGCGGATTAATAGAGTTTTGTGGTGAATATGAAAGCAACTCAAAAGGTGGAGTAGTACATTGGACACATCATGACCCACAAGGGCGACACAAAGCTGGTTGGCTAGATTATAAAGGCAAGAGATACCAGTAGTATATAGCTACAACAAAAATAAAACATTACAGATTGACATATTTTTATACTTAACAAATAAAATATACTATGCTTTACAAGATTAATTAAAAAGGGTAGTGATGAAAATAATTTCGCATGAAAAATGAATGAAATTTTAAGATTATCAATAGCAGATCAATTTAGAAATACTCCTATGGGATTTATAAGAATAAGAAAAAACCTTCGTATCTCTAATTTATCAGACAATGAACTAGAGAGTTATTTAAAAAAAGTTATTTTATCGACTCCTATTGACGCTATTGAAACAAAAGGCAAAAATTATTACTTTTGGTGTCTTAAATACAATGCTGTTTTAACTGTGAATTCTCACACTTTTACTATTATAACCGCAAAACAAATTAAAGGAAAATTATGAGAATAGAAGAGATTGAAGCAAAAACAATTTATGGTATTTCAACAAGGACTAAAAATTTAAATGAAATGAATCCAGAAACTGCAAAGATCGGTGCTATATGGCAAAAATTTGATATTACAGTAGAAGTAAGTTACAAAGATGGTGAAAGAGTTTATGGCGTTTACTATAACTACGAATCAGATGCAAATGGTGAATTTAACGTAATGGCAGGATATGCAACACTAAACGATGAGCTAGATATGGTAAAAATAGAAAAAGGAAGATATTTAGTCTTTAATAAAATATTTGAACCAACTGATGAGAGTACAAGAATACAAGCCATAATAGAAACTTGGGGTAAAATTTGGGACTTTTTTTCAAATGAAAATTCCCAATATAAGAGAATTTATAAAACTGATTTTGAATTTTATAAAAATCAAAATGAAATAGAAATTTATATTTCAATAGAGTAGTTAAATCAAAAGTAAATTTTATGTGATGATTAGGTATAATCATTTAAAAATATACATATAGGACAAACAATGATACTTATAGCAGGACCTTGTGTTATAGAGAGTAGAGAAAAGCTTTTCTCAGTAGCAAAACAGCTTATGAAATATCACGAAGATGAAACTATAGATTTTTACTTTAAATCTAGTTTTGACAAAGCAAACAGAACAAGTTTAGACAGTTTTAGAGGTCCAGGGATGGACGAGGGCTTAAAGCTTCTTGATGAGGTTAGAAGTGAGTTTGGGTACAACCTTTTGACTGACATCCATGTGCCAGACCAAGCAAAACCAGTGGGTGAAGTTGTTGATGTTCTTCAAATTCCTGCATTTTTGTGTCGTCAGACGGACTTACTTGTTGCTGCTGCAAAAACAGATGCGGTTGTCAACATAAAAAAAGGGCAGTTTTTAAACCCAGCAGACATGAGATACTCAGTAAAAAAAGTACTAGAGACTCGTGGAGTGATGGAAGAGGGTAAAGAAGTAGCACGAGCAAATAAAGTATGGTTGACTGAGAGAGGAAGCACTTTTGGTTATGGAAATTTGGTAGTAGATATGAGAAGCTTTATGATTATGAACGAGTTTGCACCAGTAGTTTTTGATGCAACCCACTCAGTTCAAATGCCAGGAATGGCAGGAGGAACAAGTGGAGGAAAAAGAGAGTTTGTAGCACCACTTTCAAGAGGGGCAGCTGCTATTGGAGTTGATGGTTTCTTTTTTGAAACACATGATAACCCATGTGAAGCACTTTGTGACGGACCAAATATGTTGGATTTACAGGCACTTGGAAAAACTATAGAAGATATAAAAGCTATACAAAATAGTTTAAAATAAAAATATTGTATAATAAATAAAAAAACTAAGGAATAAAATGAAAGTAATAGAAGGCAAACTTTCACTAGATGGTAGTGAAAAGATAGCGATAATAAATGCAAGATTTAACCATATTATCACAGATAGGTTGGTAGAGGGAGCAAAAGACTCTTTTTTAAGACATGGCGGAGATGAGAGTAAACTTGATTTGATTTTAGTCCCAGGGGCATTTGAAATACCTTTGGCTCTTGACAAAGTACTTGCTTCAGGAAAGTACGATGCTGTGTGTTGTGTTGGTGCTGTGATTCGTGGTAGTACACCTCATTTTGATTATATATCTGCTGAGGCTACTAAGGGAGTTGCTAGTTGTGCGTTGAAGTATCAGATGCCAGTTGTATTTGGTGTTCTAACAACTGATACGATTGAGCAAGCAATAGAAAGAGCAGGAAGTAAAGCTGGAAACAAAGGCTTTGAAGTTATGACAGGACTTATTGAGATGGTAAGTTTGTATAAAGGACTATAAGTGGCAACTAGACATCAAGTAAGAGAGAGTATTGTAGGACTTTTGTATGCAAGTGACATAGGAAATGATGGAATAGATAAGTTCGTAGATGACCTTTTTGAAGAGAAAAAGATTAGAAACAAGCAACTTGAGTTTGCAAAAGAGCTTTATAGTGGAATAAAGATAAATCTTGAGAGTGTTGATGAGGTCATAAATAGCTACTTAAAAGAGTGGAATTTAAGTGAGATCGGAAACATAGAAAGAGCAATTCTTAGACTTGGAACATATGAAATTTTACATAGTGATTTAGATGATGTAGTTGTTATAAACGAAGCAATAGAGCTAGCTAAAAAACTATGCAATGACACAAGTCCAAAGTTCATCAATGGTGTTTTAGATGCTGTCATGAAAAACAAGGCAAAGTAGTGAAACTATGTGTTGCTCTTGATCTACCTACTTCTAAAGAAAATTTAGATTTAGCAAAGTTAATCAAGAGCGAAGATGTTTGGTTAAAAGTGGGTTTACGCTCGTACATTCGTGATGGAAAAGCACTTTTAGAAGAGTTAAAAGCTATAAATCCAAGCTTTAAACTTTTTTTAGATTTAAAGGTTTATGACATACCAAATACTATGGCTGATGCAGCTGAGTCTATGGCATCTCTTGGGGTGGACATGTTCAATGTTCATGCTTCAAGTGGTAAGAAAGCCATGAGTATGGTAATGGATAGACTTAGTAGTATAGAGAACCCTCCTATAGTTTTGGCGGTTACTGCTTTGACAAGTTTTAATGAGCCATCCTTTGAAGTTATTTATGGGCAAAGCATAGAGAAAAAAGCAACACAGTTTGCGAAAGATGCTTATGAGAGTGGTTTAAATGGTGTTGTTTGTTCAGTTTTTGAAAGCAATATGATAAAAAACAGTACTACACAAAACTTTTTAACTTTAACTCCTGGAATTCGTCCATTTGGTGAGAGTGCAGGAGATCAACAAAGGGTAGCTGATTTGGTTACTGCAAAACAAGAGATGTCTGACTTTATTGTAGTAGGACGTCCAATTTACCAATCTAACGACCCCCTCGGAGTTGTACAAAAAATATTAACAAGGATATAGAATGATAAAAAAATTAACTATAGTTTTTGGCATAGTTATAGTAGGTTTAGTTATATTTATAGCTACAATGGACTTAAATCAATACAAGCCAAAGATAGAACAAGCCGTATATGATGCTTCAGGATATGAATTGAAGATAAACGGTGATATAGCTGTCTCTTTCTCTCCTGTTGGGATTAGTGTTGGAGATGTTAGTCTTGCTGTACCAAGTAAAAAAGCATTTGCAACTTTTAGCAGTTTTGATGTCGCTTTAGAGCTTATGCCTTTACTAAGCCAAGAAGTAAAAGTAAACTATGTGATTCTTTCAAACTTGAATCTCATGATAGAAAAAATGAAAAATGGTAAAACAAACTTTGATGTAGCTCCAAAAAAACCTGCTGTTAGTAGTGAAACAGTATCTACAAAAGAGACTAAAGAACTAGCTAAACTACCACTTATCAATGTAACTGAAGTAAGACTAGACAATGCAAACATAACTTATATAGATAACATATCAGATTCAAAAGCAAATGTAAAAAATCTAAATGTAACTATAAATAACATAAGTTTAGACTCTACAAAAGAAAAGTTAAAAAGCATTGCCCTAAGAGGAGATGTAAACATAGCTCAAATAACATATAACAAATACAATATTTATGATACTACTTTAGACTTTGACCTCAAAGATGCTGTAGCAAATTTAAATAGTATGAAATATACTATCTTTGATTCTAAAGCAAGTGCAAAAGCGAGAGTAGATATGAGTGGTAAAGAGCCTAAAATATCACTAGAGGAGCTTATACCAAATCTAAAATTAGAGAATTTTTCTAAAGAAGTACTTGAAAAAGATCTTCTAAAAGGCACTGTAAATGCAAAAGTAAATCTGTCTTTTACTGGTGCAGATGAGCTTAGTGCTAAGAAAACTGCAAAGGGAACTATACTGTTTGATGGACAAGATGTTGGTGTTAGTGGTTATGATATCGATAAGATAATTAAGAGTTACAATGCACTAAAAAGTGGAGATTTAAAGAAAGCAGGAGCATCATTTTTGAGCTCAGCTCTCGATAATGCCTCGAAAGGCAAGGGGGCATTTGATGATCTTAAAGGCGGAACTACTGCAATAGACCGTCTACATGTAAAGATTGATATTGCAAAAAAAGTTGCAACTCTAAGCGATGTAGCAATCGCAACAATGAGTAATAGAGTGGCAGTAAAAGGTGGAATCAATATAGTAGATGAGAGCCTAAAAGGTGTAACAGTAGCTATACTAGATAAAAAAGGGTGTGCAAGTTACTCTCAAGGTATCTCAGGCTCACTCTCTAGTCCAAAAGGTAAGTCTCTATCTTCTAAAGATGAAGTATCAGTAGAACAAGTTCAAGAAGTGGTAAATATGGTTTCATCATTTTTTGGCAAGAAAAAAGAGAAAAAAGCTGAGAAAAAGAGCACTAAAAAATGTAAACCTTTTTATGCAGGAGTTGTAAAACATCCATAGGAATAGAGTTTGCTTCTTTGATTTAACTTAATCAAAGGAGTGCTATGATGTTTCTCGATAAGATAGAGATGATTGTGATGTTAAAAGAGAAGATTGAAAAAGCTGAATCTTCTAGCAAAGCAAAAGCAAAAAAGTTAAAAAAGCTTCTTGAAAAACTTACAAAAGGTACTGATGTAAGTTATATATAAAAATAATCTGCTTAAAATATAGTTTTTAAGCAGATTATTATTTTTAAATGGTATAATTTCGGTCTACTTTTTAAGTATACGGACAGATGGGTGAGTTGGCTGAAACCACATCCCTGCTAAGGATGCGTAGGAGTAATCCTACCGAGAGTTCGAATCTCTCTCTGTCCGCCATTATTCCCCAAACTTGGGGCTTCAAAGCACTTTAAGAAAACTTTTGAAATCTCTTGACGTAGGCGAAACTTAATCAAAAATTAACTATATACAGATATAGACCTGTCAAACTTAGTATAATTATGTTCCAAATAACTAACATATATATCAAAAACCATTTGAGTATTAGCATGACCTAGAAGTTGAGAGAGCTGAACAGGTGTAACTAAATTCCTATAAAGCATATTTGTTGCATAAGTATGTCGCATATTATATGGTCTACGATATGGAATCTTTAAATCTTTTAATGCAGGTGTCCAGAAGTGGTCACAAAAGACTTTAGTGTCATAGTATGGTTTACCGTATTGTGTAACAAATAGGTACTCATTATCGTGTGTGAGCATTAAATCTTGTATATATGGAAGTAAACTATCAAGAATAGGTATCTCACGAGTACTATATTTTGTTTTTGGTGTACTCTCTCCAAATCGACTACGAGAACGTGAGATATTAATCACTCTGTTTTTTAAATCTATATCTGCTTTTTTAAGTCCTATTATTTCCCCTGTTCTCATACCTGTGTAAAAAGCAATAGCAACATAATAAAGATAGTTTGTATTTTTTGTTTTGGCATCATCTAAAATTGTTTTAACTTCATCAGATGTAAAAGGATTAACAGTTGCAGTTGTTACTTTAGGAAGACGAATGAACTTAACAGGATTACGAGCTATAACTTCATCATATAGAGCCTCTTGGAATATACCAGCTAATACTCCAAGATAACCACGTTTAGACTTATTACCCACATCATTGA
>Ga0256845_1001969_pt1 | contig 15601 bp, 18 predicted proteins | sample RiftiametaG_FD_189101 | JGI IMG/M metagenome (GOLD analysis project Ga0256845, IMG submission 189101) | Tube worm associated microbial communities from hydrothermal vent at the East Pacific Rise, Pacific Ocean - Riftia | ecosystem: Host-associated > Annelida > Integument > Unclassified ...
TGCTCTTTACCATGTTGGATAAGAGGGGGAACTCCAACAGTCAAGAGCGGATAGATCTTATAGAACGTTTTGTGCGCCTGTTCGGTAAAGACTGCATAGAATGTCTTGTGGCGGACAGGGAGTTCGTTTTTTGGCACTAATTTAATGGTATGTTATAATTTTAAATATTCAGCAACATACTCCAAGTCTTTGTCCCCTCTTCCAGATAAATTAACTAGAATCACTTCTTCTTTTTTTAAGGTAGGTGCTAATTTTATGGCATGGGCTATGGCGTGGGCACTTTCCAGAGCAGGGATTATCCCTTCTGCTTTAGATAATTCTAGAAAAGCATCCATGCATTCTTTATCATTTATGGCTACATATTCTACCCTGTTTTTATCTTTTAGATCGGCATGGATTGGTCCTACCCCTGGATAATCCAATCCAGATGCAATAGAATGTACTGGTGATGGGTTGCCCTTATCATCTTGTAATAAATAGGTAAACATTCCATGTATGGCTCCGGGTTTCCCTAAAGTCATTGTTGCAGCATGTTCCCCTGTTTTAAAACTTTTTCCACTAGGTTCAACACCAATAATTTTAACATCGCCATCATTCAAGAAATTGTGAAATAGACCAATGGCATTTGAGCCTCCACCAACACAGGCAATAAGATAATCTGGAAGGCTGTTTTCCAATTCCATAATTTGCTCCTTGGCTTCAATACCTACTACAGATTGAAAATCTCTGACCATCATAGGGTAAGGATGTGGGCCAACTATGGATCCAATTCCAAAAAAGATGTTTTGTGGGTCTTTTAAAAAGGAATCAAAAGCACTGTCAACGGCATCTTTTAAACAACGTCCGCCACGGGTAACTTCCACAATTTTTGCACCAAGCAATTTCATTCTTAAAACATTTGGTTGTTGTTTGGCTATATCAATTGCGCCCATATGAATTTCACATTCAATGCCCACAAGAGCAGCAGCTGTTGCCAATGCAACACCATGTTGTCCAGCTCCTGTTTCAGCCAATAATTTGGTCTTGCCCATTTTTTTAGCCAGTAAAGCTTCGCCCAAGGTGTGGTTTATTTTATGTGCTCCAGTATGATTTAAATCTTCTCTTTTGAAGTAGATTTTTGCACCTCCCAATTTTTCGGTCAAATTTTTAGCGAAATATATTGGAGAAGGTCTGCCCACATAGTTTTTTAATAGATCATGGTATTCTTTTAAGAAATCAGCATCATTTTTAAGTTCATTATATTTTGCGGTGACTTCCTCAAAAACAGGAACCAATTGTGGGGGGAGTATTTGTCCTCCATATTCTCCAAAATAGCCTTTTTCATCTGGAGTTTGTTTTAAATCGTTTTGCATATATGTGTTTTTTTTAGTAAAAATCAGGTTTATTCTTAGTTAAAACAAGATGGCTTAAGATAATAAAAAGTTGCTACTGCAACTCTATTTCAATGTGGAATTATACTTTGAACAGTTAACTATTCTTCTTATTAGTGTATGCTGTTAAGTAACTATAAAAACTTCTGGACAGTATGGAAGCTATTGTATTTGTTTGAAAGGCAGTGCAAGAATTTTGTGTAGTTAAAAGTGTTGAGATGCAGTTTTTACATTCCATACACTAAAATACAAGGTCTTCTTTAATCATGTTTGTTAATTCATCTATATCTTGGAAGAGTACAAACTCCCCATTTTTAATGTAGGAGATAAGACCAGTTTCTTCACTTGTAACAATTGCGAGTGCATCTGTTTTTTCTGTAATGCCAACTGCCGCTCTATGACGCAGGCCAAAACGTAATGGAATGGTGCGCTCATTGGATACGGGCAAAACAACCCTAGTTGCCACAATATAATTATCCACTATAATAGCGGCTCCATCATGTAATGGGCTATTTTTATAGAAGATGCTTTCAATTATGGGTTGGGTTATTTTTATATTCATTTTATCTCCAGAAGATTTTATAAAATCTAGAGAATTGTTTTTTTCAATAATGATAATGGACCCAGTTTTAGAGGCACTCATTTTTTTACATGCTTTAAGGACAGCATCCACATCAGTTTTAATAAGATGTGCTTCTTGTTTTAAAAATTTAAAGTGACGGATGAAATTTCGTTTAGAAGCAAAATTTGTGGATCCTATCATCAATAAAAACCTTCTGATTTCTTGTTGAAAAACTATGATCAGGGCAATAAGACCAACACTCATAAACCCGCCTACCATGCTGCTTATCATTTTCATTTCAAGCAAATCTGTAAGTTTCCAAAAGGCCCAGACAATGACAATCCCTATAAAAATATTGATGGCAACTGTGCCTCGGACCAATTTATAGATGTAATATAGGAGTACGGCAACCAAGATGATATCTATAATATCTGTAATCTTGAACTCTAGAAAGTTAAAAAAATCCAATAGGTATCGCTTTTTGTAAAATTAGCAAAATTTGATGAACCAGAATTTAATTATTTTTTGGGCTTAATTCTTGTGTTAGTTTTATGCATTGGATGGCCTCTTTAACATCATGCACCCTTAGAATAGTTGCTCCTTTGTTCAAGGCGTACATGTTCAATGCCGTGGTTCCGTTTAGTGCTTCGTTTCCAGTGCCACCCAAAACTCTATAAATCATGGATTTTCTGCTTAACCCAACTAGAATTGGTGATTCCAAGGCTTTAAATAAATCTAGTTTTTGCAGTAGGTCATAATTCTGTTCTACGGTTTTTGCAAAACCAAATCCAGGGTCTATAATTAAATCATTTATGCCCAACGTTCTGGTATCAGCAATTTTTTCAGAGAAATAAAACAAAACATCTTCTAGGATATTTTTATAATTGGTTTCCTGTTGCATGGTCTGTGGTGTGCCTTTCATATGCATCATGATATATGGTACTTGGTGCTTTGCAATTATTTGTAGCATTTTATCATCCAAATTGCCAGCAGAAATATCATTGATCAATGCAGCCCCTTTTTCTAGGCATAAATCAGCGACCTTACTTCTAAAAGTATCTATGGATAACAGAATATTTGGAAATTCTGTTAAGAGCAAATCAATGATAGGAACCAGTCGGCTTAATTCTTCTTCTTCAGAAACATGTTCTGCCCCAGGTCTGGAACTATATGCACCAACATCAATAAAAGTGGCACCTTCCTTGAGCATTTTTTCAACTTGATTCAGAATTTCACCCTTCTCCTTATATTTGCCACCATCATAAAAAGAATCAGGAGTCAAGTTTAATATACCCATTATTTTTGGGCTTTTTAAATCGATGAGTTTTCCTTTGCAATTTATGGTCATGAGAGAAAATACATAGTTGGTTAGGCTATAATTGTTTTTTTAAACGGCTAACCTTGACGATTAGAAAATTTTAAGCGAAATTTACGCAAATTACAAATAATACATGCAGCAAACCTCGGAACAATACGATGCGGTCATAAAAACATGCAGGGATTTATTTATGAAGAAAATGAAGGATTATGGCAGCGCATGGCGTATTCTGCGATTACCTTCTTTAACTGATCAAATTTATATTAAGGCACAACGTATAAGGAGTTTACAGGAAAATGAAGTGAGAAAAGTGGATGAAGATGAAAAATCTGAATTTATCGGAATTATAAATTATTCCATCATGGCTTTGATTCAAATAGAAAAAGGAATTGTAGAGCAACCAGATTTGTCATCTGAAGAAGCTACAAAATTGTATGATAAGCATGTTTTGGCTACCAAAAGTCTAATGGAAGATAAAAACCATGATTACGGTGAAGCGTGGCGAGAGATGAGGGTGAGTTCCTTGACGGATCTTATTTTGCAAAAACTCCTAAGAGTAAAGCAAATTGAGGATAATGAAGGGAGGACCATTGTAAGTGAGGGTATAAGAGCCAATTATCAAGATATTATTAATTATTCTGTTTTTGCCATGATTCACATAGATTCAGATTCTAAATGAAAATTTCCAAACTTAAACCTTGGAGTGAATATAATAATGGAATAATTCGTCTGAATTCTATGGAATTGGGTTTGTAATATAGAATTTATATAACGTATGAAAATAGCAGTAAGTTTTTCAAGAATATTCGTCGGAGTTTTATTTATCATCAGTGGTCTTATAAAGCTTAATGACCCTGTTGGTTTTTCTTTTAAATTGGAAGAATATTTTAGCCAAGGAGTGTTGGATCTTCCATTTCTAATGGCTTATGCATTGGCAATATCCATTTTTATGGTTATTGTGGAAGTATTGCTAGGAGTTATGCTTCTATTGGGTTTTAAACTAAAATTTACCCTTTGGAGCCTATTGGCAATGATTGTTTTTTTTACGTTTCTTACCTTTTATTCAGCGTATTTCAATAAAGTTACAGATTGTGGATGCTTTGGAGATGCAGTTAAGTTAACACCATGGGAATCTTTTACCAAGGATATTATTTTATTGGTATTCATCATAATTCTATTTCTGGGTATTAAATACATTAAACCATTATTTGGAAAACGTACCAATTGGTTGATTACTATAATTACTTTGCTGGCTTGTATTCTTTTTGCAAACCATGTATTAAACCATTTGCCTTCTAAAGATTTTAGACCGTATAAAATAGATGCCAACATAGAGGAAGGAATGAGTGTTCCAGAAAATGCTCCAAAGGCTATTTTTGAGTATGCATGGAAGTTTAAAACAGAGAATGGGGAGGAAATCATTGTTACAAATGGAGACTATCCTACAGTGGATGGAGAATTTATAGATGTGGAAACCACAGAAATACAAGAAGGTTATGAGCCACTTATTCATGATTTTACAATAGAACGGAATGGGGAAGACTATACGACTTCTTTGTTGCAAGAAGATAAATTGGTCATGGTAATAGCTTATGACTTGGCGAAAAGTGATTATGATGCTTTTAAAGGAGTTAAAGAAATAACTGATAAAGCTTTGAAAAATGGATATAAAGTAGTGGGGATGTCCGCATCAAGTGATGATTTCAAAAATCAGTTGGTTAAAGAATATCAACTTGATTTTGAGTTTTATTTTACAGACGAAACTGCTTTAAAGACCATTGTACGATCTAATCCAGCAGTTTTGGTTTTAGAGAAGGGAACCATAAAGCAAAAGGTTCATTATAACGATTTAGAAGATTTACAATTCAATTAAAAATAAAGAATAGATAAGGATGAGAAGTAAAATAGTTGCAGGAAATTGGAAAATGAATAAGAACCAAGCAGAAACAAGTGTTTTGTTGAGCGAATTGTCTGCTAAGCTTCCAGATACAGAAGCTGAAGTAATGGTAGCGCCAACATATATAAATTTGGTAAGTGCAATTAGTGATTTAGAAGGTTCAACCATTCAAGTGATTGCCCAAAACATGCATTTTGCAGAGAGTGGGGCCTATACAGGAGAAATATCTGCTGATATGCTTTTAAATGTTGGGGTAGATACTGCAATCATTGGGCATTCAGAAAGAAGAGCCTATTTTGGGGAGACTGATGAGATTTTGAAAAAAAAGGTGATCACTGCATTGGAGAACAATATTAGAGTAATGTTCTGTTTTGGTGAAGAACTGGAAGATCGTAAATCTGAAAACCATTTTAATGTTGTTAAAAGTCAATTGAAAAATGCTCTTTTTGATTTGGATAAAAGTGCATGGAAGAACATTATATTGGCATACGAACCAGTTTGGGCCATTGGTACAGGAGAAACAGCATCTCCAGAACAAGCTCAGGAAATGCATGCTTTTATTAGAGAAACAATTGCAAATGCTTTTGATGTCAACATCGCAAATAACGTTTCTATTTTGTACGGAGGAAGTGTAAAGCCAGGAAATGCAGTTGAAATTTTCTCTAAACCAGATGTAGATGGAGGGCTAATTGGTGGCGCTGCATTGGTAGCTGATGACTTTGTAGCCATTATTAAAGCTATCTAATTCCTTTTATGCAAAATATTTATTTGGAATACAACTTTACGGTAGAACCCTTGCAACCTGCGTCTGATATTCTAATAGCAGAATTGGGAGAAGCGGGGTTTGATAGTTTTGTGGAAACAGATAATGGTGTTTTAGCCTATATAAAGAAAGAGGAATGGTCAGAACATATTCTTGATTCGGTTCAAATTTTAGAGCATCCTAATTTTAAAATAGATTTTAGTTTTGTTGAAATAAAACAAGAAAACTGGAATGAAGTATGGGAAAGCAATTTTGAACTGATTCAAGTTGATGACCAATGCGTGGTACGTGCACCTTTCCATGAAAAACCCAATGTAAGGTTTGATATTGTTATAGAGCCCAAAATGAGTTTTGGCACTGGCCATCATGAAACCACGTACATGATGTTGCAACATGTTTTAGGATATGATTTTAAAGGAAAATCAGTCTTGGATATGGGGTGTGGAACTGGGGTTTTGGCCGTACTGTCCGCAATGAAAGGTGCAGCTTCTATAGATGCCGTTGATATTGATAACTGGTGTTACCTAAATTCTTTGGAGAATATACAAAGAAACAATCAGGAACATATAAAGGTTTATGAAGGTGATGCCAGTTTGCTCAATTCTCAAAAGTATGATGTAATTCTGGCCAATATAAATAAGAATATCTTGCTTTCTGATATTTCCATTTATGCTAATTGTTTGAAAGAGCATGGAATATTGTTTTTAAGTGGGTTTTATAAAGAGGATATTACAGATATTTCGGCTAAATGTGAGCTATTTGGTTTACGTTTTGATGAAAATTTCGAAAAAAATAATTGGGTTGCCGTAAAATATGTACTTTAGTTCATATTAAAAACCTAAGCATATGAGTGTTAAGGAAAAAATATCGGAAGAACTGCTTTTGGAAGAAGAAACATCCAGAAACAATGAAATTGTTTTGTTCAATGATGAGGTCAACACCTTTGATCATGTAATAGAGACTTTAATGAGTGTCTGTGAGCATACACCAGAACAGGCAGAACAGTGCTCTCTAATTGTGCACCATAATGGGAAATGTACAGTTAAAACAGGAGTGTACAAGGATTTGGAACCTCGTTGCAGTAAACTTTTAGAAGCTGGTCTTAGTGCGGAAATTGTATAACCTTTTTATTCTAAGTTTGTTTCTATCACTTTCTTGTAGTTCTCAGATTGACAGGGAGCTTATATGGGAAGAAAATTTTGATGGAAACATTTTAAATGAAACGTATTGGAACTATGAATTGGGAGATGGTTGTCCCAATATATGTGGCTGGGGAAATAATGAACGCCAACATTATACTAAAACAAATCATATTATAGAAGAAGGTTTTTTAACTATCTCAGCTAAAAAGAATGATACTATATACAGTTCTACAAGAATAACTACACAAAATAAGTTTGAATTTACATATGGTCGGGTAGAAGCTCGGGCTAAACTACCTGTGGGTCATGGAATATGGCCAGCTATTTGGATGTTGGGTTCCAATATTCAAGAAGTAGGATGGCCGCTTTGCGGAGAAGTGGATATTCTAGAGTATGTGGGTAGGGAGCCACATATGGTCTTTAATTCATTGCACACTACAGATAGCCATGGGAATACCATAAATACAAAGAAAACAAGGATTGATGATATAGAGGAAAGTTTCCATACGTATGCAATGGATTGGGCACCGAAAAAGATTGAATTTTTTGTAGATGAGAATTTAATGTACACTTTTAATCCAAAGGAAAGAACAGAAGAAGTCTGGCCTTTTAAACAGCCCTTCTATTTAATAATAAATATGGCAATAGGGGGTAATTTTGGAGGCCCAGAAGTAGATGATAGTATCTTTCCCCAAGATTTTGTCATTGATTATATTAAAGTTTATCAAATAAATTAAATGTGAGGTACAGCCTAGATATTATCCAATTGGTTTTCTTCTCTTTTTTTTGCACTGAAATTTAAAATACAAAAAGATGCGTAAATTTTAATCATTTAACTTTTTAAGGTTGTCAATATTATAATAACCTCCTTTGTTTTCTTTTCTTTTAAGTGATTGACCAATAATCAAGTGTGCAACATTGCTCATGTTTCTTAATTCGCAGAGCGTAGTGGTTATTTTTGCTTTTTTGTAGAGATCTTCAATCTCATTATAAATTAAATCCAAATGGGAAATAGCTTTTGTTAAACGGTCATTGCTTCGTACAATACCTACATAATCTCTCATTAAAGCTTGTAGTTTTGTGAGGTTGTGACGTATTAGAATATGTTCTTTGGGAATACTTGTTCCTTTATCATCCCAATTGGGAATGGTTGGTTGTATTGGCTTTGGTGGGTTTGTATTGAGGTAGTTGAAAATATTATGTGCATAGACCAAAGCTTCCAATAAAGAGTTTGATGCCAATCTATTGGCGCCATGTAATCCAGTTCTGGAGCATTCGCCACAGGCAAACAAATTGTTGATAGAAGTTTTACCATCCTTATCCACTGCAATACCGCCACATAGGTAATGAGCAGCCGGAACAACAGGAATCCAGTCTTCTTCAATATTAATATGATATTCTATACATTTTTCATAAATGTTTGGAAAATGTTTCTTGAAAATATCGATATCAAGATGGGTACAATCCAAAAAAACATGGGTGTCCCCAGTTTTCTTTAACTCATTATCAATACTTTGAGATACAATATCCCTAGAGGCCAATTCGGCCCTTTTATCATAATCGGGCATAAACCTATACCCATTTTTATTGCGCAAATAAGCACCAAACCCTCTAACAGCTTCAGATATCAAAAAAGAAGACCTTTTCTCCGCATTGTAAAGTGCAGTAGGATGAAACTGGATAAACTCCATATCCTTAATTTTGGCTTTTGCCCTATATGCCATAGCTATGCCATCTCCAGTGGCAATGGTCGGGTTTGTAGTGTGCCCGTATATATGGCCAATACCTCCTGTTGCCAACAAAATGCTCTCAGCTTGAATGGTAAGAATTTCCCCTGTCTTTTGATTTAAAACATAAGCTCCGTAGCAGGATGTTTTTTCTGGGTTTAGATTTTCTAAATGGTGCCCAGTGGTGATTAGATCTATTGCAAAATGATGCGATAAAAGCGTAATATTGCTTAATTGGTGGACACGTTGTAACAATGTCCTTTCTATTTCATGGCCTGTTATATCCTTATGGTGTACCACTCTATATTCTGAATGTCCTCCTTCTTTCCCCAGATCAAAATTGCCTTGGGAGTCCAGATCAAAATTAGCTCCCCAAAGTATTAATTCCTTGAGTCGTTGAGGCCCTTTGTTTATTACCATTTCCACAACTGCCCTATCACAGAGTCCGTCACCGGCGATAAGTGTATCTTGAATATGTTTTTGAAAAGAATCTTCTTCAGAATCCAACACCACCGCTACACCTCCCTGAGCATATTTAGTGCTAGATTCATCTTCATTCCTTTTGGTGATTATGACAACATTTTTAGCAGGATTTTTTTCTGCTATTTTAATGGCAAAAGTAAGCCCGGCTATACCAGACCCTATCACTAAAAAATTTGTTGTTATCATTGTTATTTTGAAAGGTTCAACATGCGTTGAATTGGGATTAAAGCTTTTTTTCTGATGTTTATGGCAACATCTATTTGTGGGCTTTCATTTAATAAACAATCGTGTAATTTCTGCAATGTATTTACTTTCATATAGCCACACTCACTACAAGAACAGCTATTGTCTTCTTCGGCCGGAGCAGGGATTAATTTGGTATTGGGAACCTCTTCTTTCATTTTGTGTAAAATACCGGCTTCCGTGGCAACAATAAACTTTTCTTGGGGATGTTTTTTTACATAGTCTATCATTCCTGACGTAGAACCAATATAAGTGGCCGTTTTTAATATGTGTTCTTCAGATTCAGGATGGGCAATAATCACGGCATCCGGATGTTCTTGATAGAGTGCCAACAATTTATCTATACAGAAAGCTTCATGTACTATACAACTACCATCCCATAGCAACATGTCCCTGCCTGTCTCTTTTATAATATACTTCCCCAAATTTTTATCAGGAGCAAAAATGATGGGCTTGTCCTTTGGGATGGATTCTACAATTTTTAAGGCATTTGATGAAGTGCAAACAATATCTGTCATGGCTTTTATTTCTGCACTACAGTTTATGTAAGTAATAACAATGTGATCGGGATGCGCTTCTACAAATTTACCAAAAGCATCTGGAGGACAAGAATCTGCCAATGAACATCCAGCATCTAAATCTGGTAGGACAACTGTCTTTTCAGGGTTTAGTATTTTTGCCGTTTCTGCCATAAAATGAACCCCTGCAAACACAATGATTTCTGCATCTGTTTCTGCTGCTTTTTGTGACAGTCCTAAGCTATCTCCTACATAATCAGCTATTTCCTGTATTTCAGGTCGTTGGTAATAATGTGCCAAAATAATGGCCTTTTTTTCCTTTTTTAGTTTTGCTATTCTCTTTTTTAAATCCATTTTCAGGGTTTTGAAGCATTTTTCAGTTTTATGTTTTTTCGTATAGTAAGTTAAATGATATATGGGGATATAAAGTTAGTGTGGTAATTTGTTTTTTAATAATCCATAAACAAAAGTTCCCAATATTGCCGCAGCTATCATAATAACCATACTAAATACCCCTGTGCCCAATAAAATATACATAGGTCCAGGGCAAGCACCGGCCAGTGCCCATCCCAAACCAAAAATGGTTCCTCCCAGAATGTAACGAACAAGGCCTTTTTCCTTTATTGGTAAATTAATAATATCACCTTCAATGTTTTTGGTTTTGGACTTCTTAAAAAACCATATAAAAAATACTCCAAGAAAAACGGCAGAACCAATAATGCCATACATGTGAAAAGATTGAAACTTGAACATTTCAAAAATCCTGTACCAAGAAACGGCTTCAGATTTTGCTAAAACAATTCCAAAGAAAATACCGACGAGTAAAAATTTTAAATATTTCATGCTCCAAAAATTAGGGGTAATAAAAAATGGGTCATCAGTAATCCGCCAATAAAGAATCCTATAACAGCAATTAAGGAAGGTAACTGTAAGTTGCTTAACCCCGTTATGGCATGCCCAGAGGTGCAACCATTTGCATATCTAGTTCCAAAACCCACTAAAAAACCACCAATGATAAGAATGGACAATCCTTTAATGCTCAATACGCTTTCCCAACTATAAATTTCTGGAGGCAATAGATTTTCTCCTGCATTGGCAAAACCCAATATTTCTAAATCTTTTATTGTTTCGGTACTCAAGGCAATAACAGAGTTGTCAGATAAAAAATGAACGGCTATGAACCCACCAATAACCGCTCCCAGTATCACTGTTAGATTCCAGCGTTGCGATTTCCAATCAAACTTAAAAAAATCTGCATATTTTCCGGCTCCACCAATACTGCACAACGTTCTTAGATTGGAAGACATGCCAAAGGTTTTTCCAAAATAAGCAAGTACTAGCATTACCAAAGCAATTAAAGGACCTGAAACGTACCAAGGCCATGGTTTTAATATAAAATCCATTTACTGTTGTTTTTTGCAAATATAAGGGTGTTGAATAATGAAACGTAGTTAAAATTGTTTGAATTTTGTAGTAGAATTAGATGGGAGAATATATTAAAAGACCTCATTCTTGTATTCAACAATATGAATGACCATGATGTTTTTGCCTACATTTTCAATGTCGCTTATATATTTTTGGTTTTTAAATTGAAAAAAGCAAATCTCTCCCTTTTCTATTTTATACATGCGTATGGTACCATCTGCACAATGAGATACTGTTTGCCCGCCAGATAGGCAGGTCCAACTATAATTAGTGCTTTTTTTAGAAAAAGGCAACCGTTCACCAGGTGATAAGGTTATGTCCCAAAGTTTTATATAATCATTTTCAAAAAGGAGGTTGGCTCCAGTAAAAGACTCACCAATGGGGTCATTTCTTAATTCTTTTAGTGTGGATGATTTCCAATTTTTAAAACAGCCTGAGGGGTTTATTTCTACAGTCTTCAATGTGTGTTGGTTTGGTGTTCTAAAATTAGGCTTTAAATAGAAAACAAAAAAGAATCCTGTAGTGAGAATATCGCTACAGGATTCTTTGTTTTTTTGTGACCTGGACAAGATTCAGAACTGTTGTCTGTGCCCTTTTGTTTACAAGGTCTATGCTAAATGCTATGCTTTGTGTTGACGAATTGTGAACAAGAAGTATCATTCAATACTTCGATTAAGTATTTCATCCAGTATAAATGTACATGTTTTTGGTATTATTTAAACAAGAGAATATTATCCTTTTATCTGCTTGAAAGGATACTTTACTTTTTCATCTTTTTTAGTCTAGTTTGATATGCCGTAGATAGTTTCGTTTGGTTTTATCGTTTAAATAAGATGCTTCTATTTTTTCTGAATTTGAAAGTAGTTTATTAAAAATCTCGTCTTTTTGCTTTTTACTCAGTCCAGCTTTATCAGCAAGTAAACTGAATTGAACCCGGACACCCCCTTTTGCACTGTTTTTTGGCAATAGTTTATCCTCTAATGCAAAATCTGAATCTTCAATATGTATTCGAGTATTTAACAGGTCATAGGCTGGGCTCAATCGAAATTCCCCTAAAGGAGTTTCTATTAATGAGAAGTTTTTGAAATGAGCATCACCATTTGAGAACAGGTAATTAAAAACAAGTAATAAAAAGAGTTTTGGAGCTTCCAATTGATAAGCAGGCAAGTGTATTTTCATTAGATTGAACATTTCTAGATAATTACCAAGGTATTTGTAATTCTCGCCATGCGTTTGGGGAGTACGGCCTGCCAATGAAGCAAAATCTTCTTTAGCCAATTTACTGCCGTCCTCTTTTACATCAAATCGTTTGGTAATATAAGCTGGTTCCCCATTCTTGAAGAAGATCAATGCGTTTGACCTTACAGGCTCGTATAGGAGTGGAATCTATAAATGATGTTCCCGTACATTGCCCCAAACAACAGGTTTTTATATACAAGGTCAAAGGCAACATATTGGCTAGCATTAACTCTACGAACCTGTTGTGGGAGACCGTATTTGGAATTTTTTTTAGGCGCTTTTGTACATAAGAAAGATAAAAATATTTAAAGGTACTTATGCCACTTAAATGAAACAGAACAGTTATGGCTGCTGCCTCGCTCACAGACATAGTAAAAGCTCTATTTCTGGTCTTTTTACCAGTTGATAGCAATCTTTTTTGTAGTGCAGGTTCAAAAACAATACAAAAATCATCAATAGAACAGAAAATTTCAGTAATTTTATTCGTAGAGATTATAAGCAGAATTTGTTTTAATATATTGAACATAAGCACTTTAATATACTGAATATTCTGCTTTTTTTGTGTAGAAAATAGATCTTCTTACGTTGAACACAGGTTGTTACGTATTACCGAGAAGAATATGTGCGTAATATGGCCAGAGTAAATAGCGAACAGCATGTAACCGTTAAAAAGCAATAAATATAAACATATGAAAAGAATATTTTTATTAGGCCTCGTTCTAATTTTGGTTTCTTGCAATAAGAAAGTAAACAAAAATAATGTAAAAGAAAATGGATCAAAAACAAGTTCTCCGAACATCGTTATAATTTATCTTGATGATCTAGGTTATGGAGATGTAAGCTCATACGGTGCCACAGAGCTTCAAACACCAAACATAGATGCATTGGCCTCTAGTGGGATTAAATTTACCAATGGGTATGCTTCATCTGCAACATGTACTCCTAGCAGATATGCATTGCTTACAGGTGTATACCCTTGGAGAAATAAAGATGCTAAAATATTGTCAGGTACAGCACCATTGTTAATTAGTACAGAACAAAACACGCTACCAAAATTACTAAAAAATGTAGGTTACCAAACTGCTATAATTGGCAAATGGCATTTAGGATTGGGTACAGGTGTTATAAATTGGAATGAACGAATTTCTCCCGGTCCTAATGAAGTTGGATTTGAGGAATCTTATATTTTAGCAGCAACTCAAGATCGTGTTCCAACTGTTTATATAGAAAATGGTTACGTTGCCGGATTAGATGCTAACGACCCTATTGAAGTAGATTATAAAAATAATTTTGAAGGAGAGCCTACAGCAATTACAAATCCAGAATTACTAACCATGAAATGGCATTATGGCCATAATAATAGCGTTGTTAATGGCATACCAAGAATTGGGTATATGAAAGGTGGTGAATCTGCAAAATGGAGCGATGTAGATATGGCTGACAACTTTTTAACTAAAGCTCAAGATTATGTAAAATCTCATAAAGAAAAGCCTTTCTTTTTATACTATGCAATGCAACAACCACATGTACCTAGAACACCACACCCTAGATTTGTTGGAAAATCTGGTTTAGGTCCAAGAGGAGATGTTATTGTAGAAGCAGATTGGTGTATTGGGGAATTTATGAAAACCTTAAAAGAAGAAGGTATCTTAGAAAATACACTAGTCATTTTTTCTAGTGATAATGGCCCTGTATTAAATGATGGATACTATGATGATGCTGTAGAAAAAATTGGAAACCATGACCCAAAAGGAGGGCTGCGAGGCGGTAAATACAGTTTATTCGAAGCTGGTACTAGAGTGCCTTTTATCACCTATTGGAAAGGGACTATTAAACCTGGAATATCTAACGCTATAGTTTGTCAAATGGATTTACTAGCCTCTATTGCGAACTTAGTTGGAACAGAAGAAAACACTACCGATAGTAAAGACCTATTAAATGTTCTATTGGGTAAAAGTGACCAGGGAAGAGAGAATTTAGTACTGGAAGCAACCACAAGAACAGCCCTAAGAAGTGGTGATTGGTTGATGATACCTCCATATAAAGCTCCAGCTTATAACAAACAAGTAGGTATAGAAATGGGGAATGCAAAAGAATATCAGCTCTATAATTTGAAAGATGATCTTGCACAAAAAGAAAACCTTGCAAAGTCTAATCCTGAAAAACTAGAAGAAATGATTAAAACTTATGAAGTAATAAGAGGTAAAAATAATTCAAAAATTCAGCAGTTAGAATTAAAATAAAGAATATATTAGATACAGCCAGAGTATATGTAGGTCAGGCAAAATTTCTTGTTGCGGTTGACTGTATTGTGTTTGGTTTCGACTCACAACATTAAGCACGTAATCCCATAACATCGTAATACAGACGTTCTATGCGCTTGTGGTTGACCCTATATCCTTTATCCATGGTAAGGCCAAGTATATACATACGTTTTACGAACTGCAAAGCATTTTCTTCGCGATCTGCACCGTTTAAAAACAGTTCGTATGTATGAAAATTTTCAAAAGTAGTAGCTGGCTCTAAATCTATATCTGGTCCAACAGCCAATTTACTTTCTAATAAACAAGGGCTTTCCATTTTCCAATTGACTTGCGAAGTATAGGCTGAATCAGCTTCCCAAAAAGTGGTCACATTTGATTCACCCGAAGTAAACCCTCCAAAGGCATAATCACTTTCAACATGCAGATTGGGGCACTTCCATTCACGAGGAGTATCCACAGGGTTTTCCACTTCAGGAAATGCCAGTATTTCACTTTTAAATTCAGTAATATTTATAGGTGTTTCTTTAGTACATGACAAAAATACAATCTATTGAAAATCAACAGATTAAACGTTAAAATATGATGATAAAGCATTGATTTTCAGTATCTTAGAAAGATATATCTCACATATTTTTCTAATGGAGAAAACC
>Ga0256845_1001970_pt1 | contig 15601 bp, 24 predicted proteins | sample RiftiametaG_FD_189101 | JGI IMG/M metagenome (GOLD analysis project Ga0256845, IMG submission 189101) | Tube worm associated microbial communities from hydrothermal vent at the East Pacific Rise, Pacific Ocean - Riftia | ecosystem: Host-associated > Annelida > Integument > Unclassified ...
CAACCATTCCATTTGTTTTAGGAGTAAAAGGTTTAGTACATCTATGGTCAATATCATTTTCTTCACAGAGGAGGTCTAATTTACTCGGTTTTGCACAGTACTCACCCTTTTTGTTTTTAAGTCGTTTAAATAATAAAAGTTTGGCGAATGTGTACTAATAAAGCAATCGCCTGGACACTCCCTAATATTTACTTCTATTATTACATTGTCGCATTTTTGACCTGTTGTAACACCAAAACAACCTTCGCTGGTTGTGCCACTAAAGTCGTGCGTTCTTAAATCTCCTACTACTTCACCTTGTCCGTATATCTTGGCGTGTTTAGATTCGTAAAACTCTATAATTTTATATTTGTAATTAGCGTTTGTTAACGCCCCAAATACTACTTTTTTCCCTAAAAATATATTTGTAGACCCTGTAACGTAAAAGTTAGTTGGGGTTGAATTTCCATTTGCAGCACTTTCAACTAAACTGTATAAATAATTTCCTTCTTTGTGTATTTCTAAATCGCAACCTGTTTTATGCGCTATTTTTTGAAGCTGTAAAAGTAGGTTTCTATTATCTGAACCGCTGTTTGTAGTTATGTTTCCATCGCCTACTAAACCAAAATTTTCCATTTTAATCGCAACTACATTTTTGAAAGTGGAAGTATCGTTTATGGTTCCGGTAAAGAAATTGAATTTGCAATCTGTCAATTCATTATTTGCGAATTTTACATCAAATCCGTTGGCGTTTATGATTCCGCCACCATATTTTAAAACAGCGTTATTTGGTAATGTAATATCTGCCGTTAGTGCTATGTTTTTGGTGATTAATAAATTTCTTTCAGTTCCAGTAAGTGCTGAAAGTAATTCCGCTGGTGTAGTTACTACACGTGTATATTCATCTGCTATACCTCCAGTCCCTAAATCTTCTATAAATTCTTTTCTTATTTTATTGCTCATCGTTCTGTCTTTAAGTGAGTGGTACTAACATTGGGTGTAGAACTAAGGCATCTACTATATCCCAAATAATTTCTCCTTCTTCTTGATAGCCTTGGTAACTTCTATGTAAGCCGTCTTTATCTGATATACCTTCCACAGGATAATAACCTTCAACTTTATTTTCTGCAAATACATCTTCTTTAGCCTCATTGACTATTATATCCCAAGCTGGGTTATGAGCAGAACGTACATAAATCCCGCTTACTATAAGTGTAGCAGAAGGTATATCTGCTTTCCAAGATGCAGCCCAAGCTACTTGTTTACCATAATAAAGATTTGCTAGTTCTAAAGTATTACTATCTGCTTCGCCTTGTACAAACACCCAAATAACATAAGGTGCTTTACCTCTTGATATAATTTCATCTGTTGTAGCTTTAAGATAGTTATAAGCGGTATTATACCAACTTCCGCCTTCTAAATGAGGATTCATTTGTGAAGCTGCTACACCTACATTAATAATCTTAATATCTACCCCGTTAGCTTCTGCCATTTGAGAAAGTCTGAACCCTTGGTTATGTGCGCTTTCATTGGCGGGGTTATAAACTTCCCAAGCATTAGACTTCCATTGTAAGCTGTTGGGATAGGCTCTTTTATCTGCCGTAGTAATATTACTATTCGTAGCTTGTTTTGAAGCATTAGATTGGCCACCTATCACAAATAAAGCTTCCCCATTACTAGGGATAGACTTTATTCCTGTGAGAGCGGTTTCTATATTATTTGTTGTTCCTTGAAAGAATATCATATCTTATTCTATTACTACTTCAAAATTATCATATACGCTTGTTGCTTCTATGCTTTTTTTAATAACCACATAAAGCCATTTGGCATTTGTAGGTACAGCTACCGTTACAGGTTGTGAAGCTTGTGCATCACTCCTATATGATATTTTAGTATCTGCTACTGTAAAGAATGAGGTGTTGATTGGGTCTTTCGTTGTGCTAGTAGTGCCCCAAATAACATTTTGACCTTGTGCAGAAGAAACATCTATTTTAGCCGTATGATAACCTACAGAAGCTCCGTTATTTGCTATATTTCCTGTAGGGGATACTAAAGTGTTTTCAAGAACAGTATAAGGTAATCCTGAACTTCCTCCGCCTGAAATAGTAATACTATCCGTAACTTCATCTGAATTACTATAACCACTTGCAGCGGTTGAAAAGATGGCGTACTCATGCGTTGCTCCTGGTACTACTGTATTGTCTATATATGTTAGTGTTCCTGCTGGTACTGTAGCCATAAAAATATAGTCTCTATACACTTCCATGGTAGTTGCGTTAGCATCTTCGCCTGTCCAGTTTAAGGTTGCTTGTGATTCTGCGATAGTTTCAGTAGCTCCAAAACCTACAGGTGCGCTTAATTGCGGTAATGAGGGGGAAATAGTCCTTATAATCCCTTTATTTAATGTTTCCCAAAATATTTTATTGGCAGCATCTTTACAAATAAGCATTACTTGGCATAATTCATTTGCTGTAAAATTATCCGCAATACGCACAACTTTTATTTCTGAAGCAACATCGTAAGTAGGTCGCGCTGCATCGTTGTAATCAATAGCCCATTGTTTGCCGTTCATAAGTCCTACTAAATCTATTGTTATTGGCGAAGTTGCTGGTGTAGTTCTATTGCCTAAGAATACTGTAGGTAGTCCACCGCCTTTTAAGCTTAAAAGCCAATCCGCTTCTGTACCTACAAATCCGTTATTTATAGCTACTTGGTAGGCGGAATCGCCATCTTCGCTTATACCTGTGTTGGTAGATTGAATAATGGTAATAACATCGCCTGTTTCAATACCTTCTGTTGGCGTAACGGCTAAATTTGCGCCTGTTCTACTGTATTCACTTGGCAGTAAAAAAAGCCTTCCTAAAAAAACTTGTTTTACTGGGGGCGTTTTGGTTAACGTAAAAGTTTCTGTTGCGCCTGTAATTGCTGCGGTAAATTCTGTTGCTGTTATGCTTCCGCCGCCTGGTTCGCCTTGTAAGCCTGTATCTCCAGTATCGCCCTTATCGCCTTTTATTCCTTGTAAACCTTGTAAACCTTGCGCACCGTCTACGCCATCGTCTCCTGCATTACCTTTATCTCCTTTTACTCCTGCTACACCATCGTTTCCCGCATCGCCCTTATCGCCTTTTATTCCTTGTAAACCTTGGAGGCCGGTTGCCCCTGTGTCTCCGGTATCGCCTTTGTCTCCTTTATCGCCTTTTAGCCCTTGATTAAGAATAACAGGTAATTCGTCCTGTTCTACATAAGGAGAACTTCCGTCTGACCCATCATTAAGAGTTATATCGGAAGTTTTATTAATTTTTGCGCTTTGGGTATTGGGTCCTAACATTGTTTACTTTTTATTGAGGTTGTATAGTGCTAAAAAAAAAACACCTACTAATAGGATTGCGCCTGTGCTAATTGTAGCGGCAGGGCTGTTGTACGCAAATTTTTTGAGCCTTGTTAACCAGCCGCCTAAAAAGGTAGGGCTGTTGCTTCGGGATCGGTAGTATTGCGCTCTAGCTTCGTTGTATATTGTTACAAATTGATTTGGGTTTACCTCGTTAATAGCGTTTAGGGTAATTGGCCCCATGCCATTATCTTCGGCTATTTTGTAACCAAACCTATCATTTAAAACTTGTTGGGCTAATCTAACGCCATCTCCTGCGTTTACTTGATGATCTACTACTGTATTTGCAATTGATTGATCTTTAATATTATTGGCTTGGCATTTATTCCAAAAATATTGACGGTATAAGGTTGTGGCATACTCTTTTGAAATAGCTTTAATATCTGCTACTGTAGGCGGACGTTTTAAAATTGCTTCGTAAAACCGCGCGCTTATACCGCGAAATGTACCTACAAGTTCGCCCTTGCTGTTAAAGTTGCCTTTATCTTCGGGGTTTGCTTGGTAGCCGCCTTCGGCTTGAAGAAGAAGTGGGATGTATAAATTAAAGTACGCCATTTCATAACTGTTTTATAGCGTTATTTCTGCGGCTGGTTCGCGTAGACCTTTGCTTTTTTTGGTGCTTTTACGCTTTTTGCTTTTTGTCGCGCCTAAGCCAATTGCGGTTTTTGCGCTTCCTTTTTTCCCTTTGCTTGAAAGGGCTGAAATAAGGAAGATTACTCCTACACCAATAGCAACAGTGATAAGCATTTTTTTGTTTTTTGAGGGGTCTACTGTTGTGTTTGTGGTGGTTGGTTTTGTGCCAACTACTACCGGAGGTAAATTACTTACGTTTTCCTGTAGTGTTACCATTGCATTCACTAAACCGCTAAAAGGGGCTATATGCGTGCGCTTGCCAACGTAGCTAATTGATACCTGTGTATTTTCCGAAAATACGTTTATAGTTGCTTCTCCATTTGCATCGGTTATTGTTCCGCCGACGCTCCATTTTACATGTGCAGAAACTAAAGGGTTTCCGTTTATATCTATTACTTGAATGGTGGTGTTTAGCTTTGCTTTATTATAGGTGACTGGAAAAATACCAGTACTTTCGCAGTAGGCTGTGCTGCTGTTAGGGTTAAATGGTGGGCTTTGGTATGTTCCTGCGCCATTGTCATCGCCGGCTTTTATTGCTATAGGACTACCGCCAAAAATTACGAAATTAAATGTTTTAAGGTTGTTTGGATTTTTCATAGTATATCTGTAAAAGGGTTTTTAAAATACGCCTGGTATTATTTTTCTTAACTGGTTCATTTCGTTTGTGTCTAACTCTCTTGTTATCCAATCTGTTAAACCTCTTTCGGGTGCTGGCCACATAGCTTCTCCTGCGCCGTCATATCTTGGTGTTCCAAAGGCTTGTGCTATTAGATGGTAATCTGCCGCTGTACGTCCTTGTAATGCATCATACATAGCCTTGGTATCTGTGCCAAAACCATCCATTGCCGTTAATAATACTCGTGCTATTCCCGAGGCTTTGATTTGGGTTATGGTTACTTTACTGTTTCCGCTTCCGCTTCCTGTGGTATTTCCTCCTGGGCTACCGCTAGATGGATTGAAAATATCGTTTACAACACTGCCGACAGTTTTGCCTGCCTCATTAATTCCTTTAAAAGCTTTATAAACTACATAGCCACCAACTGCCAAAACTCCTAAAATAAGGAGTGTTTGGGTATTATCTTTTGCATAATTAGCGGTGTTTGTTGCCGCTTTTTTTGTTGTAGAAGTTGTTATTAAAGCCATTGGGCTTTTCAGTCCTTTTTCTTTTTTCATTTTATGTGGTTTTTTTTGCCTTCATTGGGTTATATCATATTTAGCATGTTGCGCAAATTGGGGTCGCTCATTGCTTTTTGAAGTTTTACTAATTCTTCGGTTTTTGCACCTTTTTGAAGTGCTGCCAAAGCATTGTATCGCTTTAATTCGTCTGCGGCGTTTGTGCCTTTAATAGTTAGGGATTTAGCCATTGTCTGCTACTTTTTTAAGGTTTGGGGTTTGCAACAATCGGCTCAATTCCTTTATAAATACTTTATCCTGTTCCGCAACTCTTGATATAAGTGTTGCGAGATCTTCGCAAAGACTATCCGGGCATTGACCTATCATTTCGCATAAAGCTGTTTTCATTTCAGAATAGCCCTCAAATGGGTTTGAAACTTGTGTGTCTTGAACGTTTGGACTGTTTAGTCCGCCACCTTTAAATGCGCCAAGTAATTGCGGTATCATTGCGGGATTGCTTGCTAGGGTGTCTAGCAATTTATCAACTGCGGAAGATTCTTTTATAGTCGTTTCCTTTATTTTGTTGATGTCGTTTGTGCGCTGGTAATCTGTGGCTCTATCGCGCCATTTGCGCTTACTTTCTTTTTCTTCTTTGAAGTCGGCTGTTAATTGCTTTATTTGATCGCGTAACATTACGTTTTCGCGTTCAGCAGTCATGCCGTTTAGTATTTCGGGCATCCCTAAACCAAACGCACCATTTAATCCTGCAAAGAACGGCGTTTGTGTGGGTGCTTGAGAAGTTGCTGAAGTACCGTTATTTTGCGGGGTGCTTCCTGTTAAATCTACAGTTACGGATGCGCCACCTGGTTTACTGGTGTTTCCATTTCTAAGGCGAGGTATTAATTGTATTTCACGCAATCCTTTTGTTTGAAGGGATTTTATAAATAACAATACATTTCCGCTGTGGTTTTTATCTAAATAAACTTGGTTAACGGCTCGCTGAAATACTTTATCGGTAACGCAATCCATTATATCCAACTGAAACGCTGGACGGGATTTTAATTTTTCAATAATTGGGTTTAACTTTTCCATTGTTCGGGGGTTTAATGGCATATATGTTCTAATAGCGCGTAGTTTACTTTTGCTTCGCTTTTGTTTGGGGAATCTTCCGGAAAATTAAGCGAAATAATACCGTTCATTTTTACACCTGATGGCCCAAGTCCAAAACTTTGCCCTGGATCAATACCAATACCATTAAGATACACGGTTGTTTCGCCTGTGTTGTATAAGGTAGGTTCTACCCAATCCCTCATGGTAAATGTGGATTTGCCTATGTTAAAAGTCTCGGTATTGAAGCTGCCTTTTTGCATTTTAATTTTTTTTTAGATACAGTCTTTAATACTGGTTGCTGCATATCCTTGTGCGGTATCTACTGTGTAATAGATTATTACTTTTACTTTGTACGCTTCGCCTGCGCCAAGTGGTGTGCTTGGAATGATTGCTCCGGTTATGCGCCCTGGGTTTTCAACTGTTAAAGGGCAAACTGAACCTTCAAAGCTATTTTTTGTTTTTACGTTACTCACGGCAATATCAATAGGCATTAATACCGTTGTAGCACCGTCCTTAATCATTACGTCTGCGGTTTGCCCCGCTGGTATTGTACCAAATGGTACTGTGGAATAACCCACTACTGGGCCTTGTATGTCGGAAAAATCTATTTCCTTTTGTGCATCGCCTGTGGTTAGGCTGATTGTTCTTTGAACGTGTTGCAGTTTTTTCATCTTATGGTATTTAAAAAAAAAGCCTTGCCTGTTATAGACAAGGCTTTTTAAAAATTAACTAATTAAACTTCAAATAAATATTATCCTTTTCTTATGCTTCTATGTCCGCGCAAGCGTACTTCGCCATAAGTGTTATTTGATGCTCCACCACCTGTAGCGATAGTAACGCCATTAGGAAATTTAAACGCCCATGTAAATTCTTCATCATCTCTAAGGTAACATAGCGACCCAAGTATTGTAAAATCATCTTGTACTGATACACCTGTATTGTTATTATTTAATGAGGCTACCGGAAGGTTTAAAACTACTCTTGAACCTTGGCGAATTTCAAATTCTGCATTACGTAAGGCTGTGGAAGCTTTTGTTTCATATCCTGCTTCTCCTGCTTTACCAACTGCAAGCCCAGTAGAATATCCAATACTAATTTCATTAAAAATAAATACTTCGTTTGTAGGAAGTTTTCCTTTGTCGAAGTTGCAAATACCTTGCGCTTTGTCGAAGGTGTTGTTTACAAATTCATAAATACCTCCTTGTCCAGAAATGTCTTTTCTCGCGAAAAGTTCATAAGGCTGTAGCGTTATTCCTGAAAATCTGTTGTTTTCATACTCCTTTTGAAGAGAAGAAGAAACTGCTGTCATTGGTAAAAGTACCATTGTTAGGAAGGTCCATACTACTAGATGTCCTGCCGTGTTTTTTTGATCGTTCATCGTTTTTTGTTTTTAGATGATTATTACTAATTATTAAAAGGTTCGTGCTTAAATTTTATTCAGGTTTAAGCCCCTGCAAATTCATTTTCTCCTTGTGCGCCATCCCAAACGGTGTCCCACTCAATTGCTTTAACTGTTGGGCTTGCTAACATTTCCCAAGTGTTTTGTGGTGGCATCTGGTCGTTTGGCTGATCGCATGGGCAACCTAAACCCATTGTATCCTGCATAAACTTTGTAGGCATATCTGGATTTGGTTTTAATTTTATAATTTTCGCGGCTTGTTGATCTACTAAATTGCCTAGCTGTTCTGCTGCAACGCCAACAAGTGCCGGTATTACAAGGTCTGCATGACCACCTTTGTAAGCTGCTGCGGCAATTACTGAGGCAACGGCTAAACCGCCTTTAATTAGCTTGGTTTGGTTGGCATCTTTTGATGGTATTGCGCCTACTACTCCGCGCCCTACTCTCTTTCCGCCTTCAAATGCAATTAGGCCTTTACCTACCTGCATCACATCTTTAGATTTTGGTGTTTTGAACTTCATAATTATATTGATTTTGGGTTTGGGTTTACTTTCCTTTTTTACTGGGTTTACGTTTTTTGCGTTTTGGAGCGTTTAGACCACTACCTACCTTTTTTGTTTTGGTTGGTTTTGGTGCAAATAATAGGTAAGCTGCGACTGCAAGGCCGCCTATTAATAACAATTTGTTGTTGTCGCCAAACATTCCTGCGGATTGTTGGTTTTGTTCTGCTATTTGTTGTTGCACACGTACATCGTAAGCTACCCATGACTGTGGGTCTTCTATAGAAATTGGTTTTCTTAATGACATAATTCTCTTTTTTAAAATTATTTTCTTCTTCTTCTTAATAATAATGATGCGCCTACTGCCAGGCCAACAATCATTAAAGTATTATCTTTTTTTGGTGCGGCTGTTTGTGCTTGGCTCCATGGGTTTATGTTTGGGTTTACTCGTGGGGGGTGTGTTGCTGGTGGATTTGTTGGGGTTGTTCCTCCTCCACCTGTGTTTCCTCCACCTGTGTTTCCTCCACCTGTGTTTCCTCCACCTGTGTTTCCTCCACCTGTGTTTCCTCCGCCTGTGTTTCCTCCACCATCTGGAAGACCTCCGTGCGGTTCGAATGCCGCGTAATATCTTTCTGCTACTACTTTTGAGCCTTGCCAATTCAGTATGTCTCCCGATATGTTTACATAACTTGTAGGATCGTATAATTCAGGGTAAAAAGATATTCCTGGGTTAGTAGGTGCTACTATTTCGTACCACTTTTCTTTAACTATATCTATTAACGCTCCGAGTTCTTCAACTTTTAATTCAGCCAGCTCTACTTCGTAATCATCAGTAGATCGAATAGCTACTTGTTCATAATAGGCTTTCCAGGAAGCCATTTCAGATAAATAATTATTGAGTGTTTGCAAGTATATTATGGCTTGGTGCGGTGTCTTGTCAAGCGCACCTGCTAATTTTCTGTAGTATGGGGCTAAGTATCTTTCCTCCCAAAAACGAAACTCAAATACAATATCTTGGTTACTAGGGCCACCTTTCCACCAGCCTCGACTTTCTCCGTAAGCTATAGCACCTCCTGCAAGCGCGCCGCCAAGAGGGCCAAAAGCAGCTCCGACAAGTGCGATTGATAAGATTTTCCACCAGCCACCGCGCCTGTCACCATTATTTGTTCCGCTTCCTGCGTCTATTACGTTTGTTACTTTCATGTTACGATTTTTTGGTTTGCTTTTGATTTTTTTGGTATGCCATATAGATACCTCCTGCTATTAAGCCTATCATTAAGAAGTTGTTCATTCCTGCTTTTTGTACTTGCGGGGTGGTGCTAATTTGACTCCATGGGTTTACTCGTGGGGGGGGTGTTGTGCCGCCTCCTGTGTTGTTGTTTCCACCTGTGTTGTTGTTTCCACCTGTGGGTGGTGGAACGGTAATAGGTGCAGGTGTGTTAACAATGGTGGCTCTAGTTTTTGTTTCAAATCGAGAATCATCATGCAAACCTCCTGTTGAATTAAGGTAGCCTGATGGAACTGGAAAGAAGTGATAATTAATTAAAGGTATTTCATGGCTTATGATAACTTCGCCTCCTTTTTCTCTAGCTTTTATTTTAGCGTTCGTTAATATCTCTTCTTGCGCTTTTTTCATTCCTTCATAACCCGCCTTGTTTCCGTCTTGAGTACAAGGGGCTAAGTCGCCGTTTGTCATTCCAAATTTTCTGTGCGACATATATGCCGAAGTCATATCTATAAATTTTTGTAGATTACCACTACTGCAATTTTCTCCGATAAGGCTTTGTTGATAATATTTTAATGCGTCAATCTGTACTTCTTTAGCGGATTTAACAGGAGAATTGGAAGTTCCAAAGCACCCCGGGCGAAATCCGTTTGCGAAAATCGCGCCAAATGTTCTGTCCCACCAGTCGCTTTCCATTAATGATTCTAAGGCAACCTCTCCTATTTCTTCTCCTAATTCTCCGTACCATTGACTTTCTCCATCGCCATCACCGCGCGTTCCTCCACCTCCTCCATTACTTCCGCCACGATCGCCATATAACCCATAACTAGCTTCTTTTGCATTTGCTCGGGCAACTGCAAAAGGGCTTTTATATTCTTTTTTCCCGTGTTTTTCGAGGTAGGCATACTTTATTAATTCGCCTTCTATAATTACGCCTTCGCTCGTGATTAAACACTCGGGATTGATGCCTTTATTTAAAAAGTCGCTGATTGTGTTGCGTATTTTGCAAATAATGCGGTTGTCTATTCCTATTTGTTGCAGGAATATCAAAAAGTCTTTAAACCCTTGTTTTGCGGCTTGTGAAACCGGCTCGTAATTGCCTTTTACTTGGCCGTATGTTGGTGCGGGGGCTTGCAGTCCGAAATGTTTTAATTTGTCCATAAAAATGTCATTTTTTGCTATGTAAGCGGCTTCGGTGTTTTGGTGCTTTGTTGCATCAATTACATAAAGGCCATTATTTAAACTTCCTGATTTTTGGTCTTTGGGAATCACTACATATACATGTGTGTATTCGTTAGGCAACATGCCTGGTTGTTTTATCTTCCTTATGTAGTATTTTATACCAAGGATTGATAGCATGCAACCTGAAAAAATGGAGAAGCTTTTACAGTCTATTCCTGTTTTGCGAACGCTCCAAGAACAAGCGGGGCTTCGTAAGTTTTGCGCTGCGCCGTCTGCTTTGTACTGTATATGATTGTATAAAAAATCATATATAGCGGTTACAGTTTGTGGGAGCGTGTTTTTTTGAAGCTGCGGGGCTAACTTTGCGGTTTGGTTGTAGTTTTTTAGTATGTTGGCTTTTATACCGTCCATACTAAAAAAGGTATCGCCTTCGCCTAGGTAGGTGCTTTCGCAAGTGCTGGAAGGAATATATTTATTGAAGTTGCTCCCGTCCTGTAAAGGGCGGTGCAACGCATTATTAATAATCCCTTTGTTGCTCATAGTGTTTCTAAAGAACTTTTATTTAAAACAAATTTGCGGAGATACTTTTTAAGAGAAATTAGTAAAGGGGGTTATTGGAGGTTATTAGGTAGTATTGATGGTTATTGATGGTTATTGCAGAATAAAGTTGCAACGTAAAACCCCAGCTGCAGGTTTTATGGTGCAGCTGGGGTTTTAAAACTAAAAATAACAGTCGCTAAACGCAATTGAAAAAACTGCGCTTAGCTTGGTATTGTTGTAAACAATTAAAAATCAATGTTTAGGTATTTTAATATGTCATTGATGTCTTTAAGTTCCTGCTCATTATAAAATATGTAATCCCCATAAAATCTAATACTTCTACCAACTATAAGGTTTTCATCAATGCCTTCGGTTCGCCAAACTTCTACCTTTTTTGGAAGTTCGTTTTTAATCTTATCATTATGTACCTCTATGCTATCTAATTCGGCTTTTCGCTTTTTTAGTAAGGATATTGCGTAATTTTCCATTTTTAACATATTTACAACACGATATATAAAAAATAAAACTAATTCAGTTCTTTAAGCAAGGGTTGCCAATGAGTTACATCTGTGAATTTCCATCCTTCCCTATCCCACCATTCATTGTCTTTTTCTAAATATCGGCATATATGCAATCCGTTTTCACATTCCACCAGTCTAAACTTATCGTTAATTGGCAACTTTTCATTTACGCTAATTAGTATCATAATTCTATTGTTATTGTTTATTTACACGTTTTACTTTTAATATATCATACCCGTAAACTATTTAATTAATGGTCGTTTCTATTTTTGTGCGCAAATGGTCAATATCTTTTTTAAAAAGTATATCGCAATTAAAAGGGAAATAGCCATTCATAAATCCGTCTCCATAAATAAAAACACTATAACCGTATGTTTCGGTATATATCTCAATATATCGACCTACTGCATCACTAAAACTTCTCTTAATTCCTAAGCGTTTATTATTTACTACGTCTTGCCCTTTAGAGGTAAAACCATTTGCTAATAGTACTTTGTAAATGTTTTGTATCATATCTATTAATTTAGTTTTTAAAAACGGTGTACAACACCATATATAATTCAGTTGCTTAATCCCGTCCACTTCTGCAATGCAGTTTTTAAAGAACCAAAGTGACTAATATCTATTCCCGATAGTTTCTAAATCACGCAACGAAATCATACAATTTGCCGTTACCAACAACTAAGAAAAATCATCAGTCTTAAAAGCATAGTTCAACACTCTTGCTGTTCTTTTAATATCATTATCCACATAAGCAATTCCACCTCTTAATTTAACTAAATCAACAACCACTTTCAAACTTTTTAATTGTCCTTTATCAAAACCCTCTGGTATTACGTGAAAAATAGTTTTTTTAGTTCTATTATGTACACTATCAACAACTTCTGCAATAGAAAATACACCTTTCATTTCGCTTGTAATAACGTATAAATGAACATCACATTTATTTTCTTTTTCGTCCATTTCTATCGCTTGACAATCTTCATTCCAATCATCAACAACAGGGTTAAACATTTCTACTTGTACTAATTTCTCAATACTATTTCGCCAAGTGCTTTCTGCACAAGTTCCACCTAAAAAAATTTTACTTTTACTCATAATTTAATTTAGTCGCAGTTGCTAACAATCTGTATAGTTAATAGCGGTTTCCTGTGTGTTTATAATATTTATTTTAAATTCTTAGTACTGTGTTTACTTACTTAATTTAGTGCGTAATATCGGCTACTAACCATACAGTAAGCGTTCTAAACAAGCGCACAATCTGTACGCAATATTTGTGAAAAGGTGCGCCAATTTAGAACACCGTGTATAGTGTATAGCTTGGTTCGTGCCTAATTCATAAGTCATTGCTTATTTGCCCATAATTATCAATTTTTCGCCAACGCTTTTTTCTCACTCATACTCTCAAAATGGTGCAATACATTTTGTTTATCTGTTTTTAAAACGGGCTTCATTATTATTTCTGCAATTCCAACCTTAAAAACAACACCTGTATTTGGTTTAGTTTGGCTTACTACCTTAATAGTTTCTACTTTCAATAAATCTGCAATAGTTATTAATTGTTCAATCATTGCGGTTCTTAATCTGCTAATGTTTATATCAATAAAAAAACCTTCTGCTTTTATTTTTCTACCTGTTTTTTCTTTCTTTGTTTCAGTTATAACGCCATCGCCATCACAAACAGGGCAATCCATATCTTTAGTATAACTTTCATATTCCCATTCAACTTCGCCTTCGCCTTCACATTCGGTACATTTACCTTCTGCATCAGCATTTATACATTCGTCAATTAATGGTATTTTAGAAATAGCATCTTTTAAATCAGATAGTTTTATATCCATTATTTTAGATTCTTTAAAATCAAAATATTCAAGGGTTACTTTAGCATTCTCTGGTTTAGTGCATTCGTTAAAAACTCTTACACTATTATTTGGCACTTTCATAATAGAGTACCCATCTGTAGAATAAACATTTTCGCCAATATTAAAAGGCTCTTGCATCCAAATTCTAAATTGGTCTTCTTTATTTGTTACAACATTTAATGCTTTCTCTATATTTTCCATTGTTACTCTGTTTTGCTTCCTGCGTCAGCAATTTGCCACCGCACAAAAATTAATAATTATTACTTTAGTTTTTAATTCAAACTTCCTGCATTTTTACACGCTACACACCTTATACAAGTACGTTACCTGCAAGTGCTAAGTACCAGTTTTTATTATCATACTTTTTTTCTGCTAATCCTACATTCCAAATTGCAACCTCTTTTACTATTGCAGCAGTTTCGTGTTTTAATTAAAGTGTGTCGTAAATTTACCACCGCTCTAAAAAATAACAGTAACTAACATTTCCTATATCGTATATTTTCCTGCGAAAAAAAAGACGACTACATACATTTAACGTTATTTTCAATTTTCAAGAGGTTCAAAATAATAACCAGGTGGCGGGTCTAACTCCTTAACAATCTCTTTTATATGCTTGGCGTTTAAATAATTAATTCTTTTTGTATATTTTACTTTGCTAGCATCATTAACTTTTTCGATAGCATCGTTTATGACTACTAATACTGTTTTTTTTGGTAGATCGTAAAGCGCACAAATTTCTGACTTTGTGGCATTTAGTGGAATTGCTTTTAATTGGGTGGCTTGGCTCATAGTTTTATGTATTCTTTGGTTTGTAGTTTATTTTCTTTTAATAATCTTCTATAAATTGATAGTTGTATGCTTTCGCTTTGACCCCAAATGATTGCGTTTTCGTATTTTCTTGGTCGCTTGTCTTTTAGGTGGTAGTATAGTGTACCCATTTTGTAGAGGTTGCGGCGGTGTTCGTAAAAATTACGGTATAGTATAAATACTTTTACCTTCCACCAGAACCATTGCACTCTATGGCGGTAAAATACCATTGCGCCTATTGCGGGAAGTATAAATAATAGGTAGGCGTTTGTAAATAATGCAAAAATTATAAAGGCTACAAATAGTATTTTTTCTACTATTGAAACGGTTGCGGGGTTGCGTTGCACCCAACGCGTAAACGCGGATGGTTTTTTCTTTAACCCCCGATAACAAAGTATTGCTTGAAATTTTGTAAGTGGCACAAAAGATGAAGCAACCTTGTTTATAAAGATGTTGGCTAAGGTTGGTTTTTTTTGGCTAGATCCTACCCCTTTTTTTAGGGTTGCGGGATCTATTTTTTTGGTTTTTGGTTTACGGTACGGTTTCACTTGTCTTTTTTGGGTTTTTATTGGGTTATTAAACAGTTTTTTAATTTGGTTGCAACGAGTTATACAATGTCTGTTGTAACAGCGTTGCCGAATAGTTTTACAAAATCAAATTCTTCTTGCATTAGGTAGTAATATTTGAAAGATTTACTATTTCGTTATTCAATTCATTTTTTACGATGTCTATTGCGTTGTGTTTAAAATCGTCTTGGGTTTCATTTACAAAGCGCAATAATGCGGATTGCAATATCATAGCGTGGTGTAACTCCATTGATATTTTATAGGTTTCGCTGGGGTAACGCTTGGCGATACGCTCTTGCAACTTGTAATACAACTCTGTTGCAATGCTTAGGTGGATTTTAAAATTGTCTGCAATTTTTTCGTTTTTTGTTATGGAAGCAATGGCGCATACTTCTGAATAGTTTAGTAGTGCCTCTGCTATAATGCCTAGCCTTGTGTATTTTACTTTTAGTTTTATTGCTTTCATTTTAAAATCGTTTTTGCGCCACCAATTGGCCGCCTGGTGTATTTTCGTAAAATTGAATTACTTGGGTAAACTTCATTAATACATCTTCTTGAAAACGGCGCATCATTCCCACAACATTATATTCTGGGCCTTTGCGGTTTTTGCTTACAAAGTTGTAGCGTACTGGGTTTACTTTTTTACCGTCTGGAGCGGTTTCCTTCATATCATCGCAACCATTTTTTAGTAGGAATACCATTTTGTATGCGCTGCAATGTTTGCAGATTTTATGCTCGCCGTGGGAGCATCTTACGGGGGGGGTGCTTGCTGGTTC
>Ga0256845_1001971_pt1 | contig 15599 bp, 16 predicted proteins | sample RiftiametaG_FD_189101 | JGI IMG/M metagenome (GOLD analysis project Ga0256845, IMG submission 189101) | Tube worm associated microbial communities from hydrothermal vent at the East Pacific Rise, Pacific Ocean - Riftia | ecosystem: Host-associated > Annelida > Integument > Unclassified ...
TAAACTCAACTTCTTGCCATAAACTTTTACTTCCAACTACATCTGCATCACATTGGTAAAACTCTCTAAAACGCCCTTTTTGTGGTCTGTCTGCACGCCAAACAGGTTGTATTTGATAACGTTTAAATGGAAGTTCAATTTCATTTCTATGCTGTACAACGTAACGTGCAAATGGTACAGTTAAATCGTAGCGCAATGCTTTTTCTGAGATTATAGAGGATAATTGTTTTGAAAAATATGACTCTACAATACCTGTAGTTATTCTATTAATATAAGATATTCGAATAAGTTCATTATTAAAATCACTCTTCATTAAAGCAACTATTAAATATGTAGATGAAATAATTTTTTCTGAATATCTATAAAATAAGTTAGTTATCCTTTTTTCATCATCTAAACACAATAAATCCCTTTTTTTCTTTTCAAAGATTAAGAACTTTTCTTTAACTATATTTTTCTCATCATCCGTAAGTTCTAATGGGTTTTTAATTTTAACAGATATTAAACTTTGTAAGTCATTATTTAAATAAAACTCTTTAAATAAATTTTCAGTAAAATGGCTACTTAATACATTATAACATTTATTAAGAACATGAGAATTTTTCAAATAATCTCCGCTATTCAAAATCTTAAAAATCAAACGATCACCTTCATCACCATATTTTCCCATTAAGGTACTAGAGTTTTCAAAACTTGGTGTTTCAATAGGTTGAAACCCAAACGTTTCAAACGCATTACGAATCGTATTAAATATATAGTTTCGTTTTGCGACTTGCTCTGGATTAAAATCTCTTGTGCCTTTAGGAATACTTGGTTTTTGAGCCATTTATAATAATTATAAAAAAAAGTGGATTCCTGCCTTCGCAGGAATGACAAAATATTTTGAGTTTAGACAAAAATATATAATGAAAACGTCATTGTGAGCTTTTTCATTAAAAAAAAGCGTGACAATCTTTAAATTGAAACTGAAATTAAAGAAATAGATAAAACGATAAACAGATTGCCACGTCCTTCGTCCTCGCAATGACCTTACTTTAATTTAGTTAATCAACTTATTAAAATACCCAAACAAATCACCTTTAGTAATCATAGCACCTTGTTCAATCATTTTAAATTTATCTAAGTTTTTATCGTCGGTATAATCTTTATCAGCTTGCAAAAATTCAACATTTTTGTCCATCAAATTTTCTCGTAACCAAGCATAGCCTTCAGTTGTTGTAATATTTACATCATTCTTTAAATTAATTACAATAACATGCATTTCGTTTTCATCTAAATGAAATAAATACATGTGTTGCGGCGATATATGCTCTAAATATTCAGCTTTATTTAAAACACCTTCCCAAATTAAATCGCTGAAAACATCCAATTCCATTTCAGCTAAATCAGGCTTATTTTCTTTTAAATTCGTCCACTCATCAGCAGTAACCGATTGTGTTGCTAAAAAATTTATAAACTCCTGGTGTAATTCTTCAAATTGTTCTTTTGTAAGTCTTGCGTATTTCATTTTAAAAATAAATTTTAAATAAAAAAACCGTTTAGAAATAATCTAAACGGCTTAGTTATAATATAATTTGAAAATTATTTTGCTTGTGCAATAACTTCAAACGGTAAATCGACAGATACTTCTCTGTGTAAACGTACAACAGCATTGTATTTACCTAAACGCTTAACGTTTCCACCTGCAACTGTAATAAATTTTTTATCAATAGCTTGTCCTTCTTTTTCTAAGGCAGTAGCTAAATCAATATTATTCACAGATCCAAATAATTTATCGCCTGTTCCTACTTTTGAAGCTATTTTAATTTCTAATGCTTTTAATGCATCAGCAATTTTATTAGCATCATCAACTATTTTCTTTTCTTTAAAAGCTCTTTGCTTTAAGTTTTCAGCTAATACTTTTTTAGCAGAAACAGTAGCTAATATTGCTTGTTTTTGAGGAATTAAAAAGTTTCTACCATAACCGTTCTTAACTGTTACAACATCGTCTTTAAATCCTAAATTTTCAACGTCTTGTTTTAATATAAGTTCCATTGTTATCGGTATTTTATTTTAATAAATCTGCTACATAAGGCATTAAAGCTAAATGACGCGCTCTTTTTACAGCTACTGACACTTTTCTTTGATACTTTAACGAAGTTCCTGTTAAACGTCTTGGCAAAATTTTACCTTGTTCGTTTACAAACCTTAATAACCAGTCTGCATCTTTATAATCTATATACTTGATACCTGATTTTTTGAAACGACAGTACTTTTTAGCTTTGTTAGTTTCAATATTCAACGGTGTTAAATATCTAATTTCACCGTCTTTTTTTCCTTTAGATTGTTGTTCTATTGATGACATAATTAAGCTTTTTGTTTAAGTTTCACTCTTCTTCTTTCTGCCCAAGAAATAGCATGTTTATCTAACGCTACTGTTAAATAACGCATAAAACGCTCATCTCTTCTAAATTCTACTTCTAATGGGTTAATTACCTCACCAGACACAGTGTACTCAAATAAGTGATAGAAACCACTTTTTTTGTTTTGTATTGGATAAGCTAACTTTTTTAGCCCCCAATTTTCTTTTGCTATCATCTTAGCGCCGTTAGAAACAAGAAAATCTTCGTATTTCTTTACTGTTTCCTTTATCTGATCTTCAGATAAAACGGGATTTAAGATGAAAACAGTTTCGTAATGATTCATAAAAATTGTTTTTATTGTTAAAAATTGGCTGCAAAAATACTTAATTTTAGCATATTATACAACTATATTTTTAGCATATTTTGAATCTTTAAAGATTTGTTAACATTATGTTAATTTAAACACTTTACCGATGTTTTTTGGTTTTTAGCCGAATTTATCGTACTATTGTCGATATCTTAACCGAAATAATACAAAATGTTATGACTTTAAACTGTGTAGTAGTAGACGACTCAGCAATACAAAGGCTCTCAATCGTTAAATTAGTGGAGAATCATCCATCACTAAATTTAATTGCAGAGTACAGTAGTGCTTTGGAGACTAAAAATGGTTTAAATACGCACCAAATTGATTTAATCTTTTTAGACATAGAAATGCCTGTGTTAAATGGATTTGAACTTTTAGACGTATTAAACAACAGACCCCAAATTATCTTTATAACCGGTAAAACTGAATACGCTTTTAAAGCGTTTAATTATGATGCTACCGATTACTTACACAAACCAATTAGTAGAGAACGTTTCAACACATCTGTAGATAAAGCACTAGAGCAACATAGATTGACTTTAGACTTTACCGAAGAAGATGGTGAACACATATTCGTAAAAAGTAACCTTAAAAAACGTAAAGTTTATATAAAGGATATTAAATGGATTGAAGCACTTGGTGATTATGTAAAATTAGTTACAGAAGAAAATAGCTTAGTAGTTTTATCTACTATGAAATCTTTTGAAAAAGAATTACCAGAAAATAAATTTTTGAGAATTCACAAATCATATATTGTTAATCTTGATAAAATTGATAGATTTAACAGTAAAAATGTTGAAGTTGGAGCTTACGAAATTCCTTTAAGTAGAAATAAAAAGACCCAACTGGTTGACGCTTTAAATAAGATATAACTTAATAGTTATCGACATTTAAAATTATTTTAACCGACCGAAAATCTTTTACACTCAAGAAGCTGTTATTTATTTTAATAATAGCTTCTTTTGTTTTTGATAACGATTGATTTTTAGGAATTTTTATCAATATGTTTTTATGAAACTGATTTCTAATTCTAGAAATTGGTGGTGATTCTGGACCAAGTATATGTTCAGCAAAAACTTGCCTTAAAGATTTACCTAACCAAATTGAAGCTGCATCTACCCTATTATAATCCTTATGTTTTAATGTGATTTTTATCTGCTTATAAATTGGCGGATATTTAAAATTATAACGATCATCCATTTGCTCGTTATACATTTCAATATAATTATTCGTAGAAACTTGCTGCAAAATATTATGATACGGGTTATACGTTTGAATTAACACCTTACCTCTTTCTTTCGTTCGTCCTGCCCTACCAGAAACTTGTATCATTAATTGAAAACTACGCTCGTGTGCTCTAAAATCTGGAAAATTCAGCATATTATCTGCATTCATTATTCCAACTAACTTCACATTTCTAAAATCTAATCCCTTGGTAATCATCTGTGTACCAACCAGAATATCAATTTCTTGCTGCTCTAAAGCCGTAATAATCTTTTCATAGCCATATTTCCCTCTAGTGGTATCTAAATCCATTCTAGCAACCTTATAATCAGGGAATAAGACCTTTACTTCTTCTTCAATTTGTTCAGTTCCAAAACCTTTGCTATCAATATCCTGACTTCCACAAGCCAAACAATCTTGAATCATCGCTGAATTATAGCCACAATAATGACAACGTAACTGATTTCTGTATTGATGAAACGTTAAACTCACATCACAATTTGGGCATTGTGGAGAATTTCCACAGGTTTTACATTCTACAATAGGAGAAAATCCACGTCTGTTTTGAAACAATATTATTTGATGTCCTTCTTTCAACGTTTCTGTCATTTCTTCAATAAGTCTGTCGCTAAAATGCCCTTTCATACGTTTCTTTTTCAGCTTATCTTTAATATCTATCAATTCAATATCTGGCATTAAAATATCATTGTAACGCTTGGTTATTTCAACAAAACCATACTTATTTTGTTTTGCATTAAAATAACTTTCTAAACTTGGTGTTGCTGAACCTAAAAGTATTTTTGCTTTATGAATATTAGCAAGCACAACTGCCGTATCACGCGCATGATAACGTGGCGCTGGGTCAAATTGCTTAAACGATTGTTCATGCTCTTCATCAACAATTATTAATCCTAAATTATTGAATGGTAAAAATATAGATGAACGTGCTCCTAATACTATTTGTGCTTTCGTGGAATTTTTTAAAACATTATTCCAAACCTCAACACGTTCATGTAATGAATATTTAGAATGAAAAACAGCTACTTGTTCTCCAAAATAATTCTGTAAACGGGAAACCAATTGTGTTGTTAAAGCTATTTCTGGCAATAAATACAACACTTGCTTTCCTTGATTAATAGCATCTTCAATAAGCTTTACATACACTTCCGTTTTACCCGATGATGTTACACCATGTAATAACGTAATATTTTTATTTTTGAATGATTCTTTTATTTCAGTTAAAGCAGTTTTTTGATATTCATTAAGATTTTTAGTAGATTCATTTTCATCACCAGAATATTGTACACGGTCTATTTGAATATGATATTCTTCAAGAACACCTTTATCTATTAATGCTTTTATTATGGAGATCGAAGCCGCACTTTCTTGTGATAAATCTGATACTTTTACAGGTTTTTTATCTCTAGCAGAAATCATAAATAAAGTCATAACAACTTTTCGTTGTTTTGGAGCTTTACTTAAATCATCTAATAATTTACTAAGACCTTCTTCTGAAGAAAAATTAGTATGTAATTTTACATAACGTACCAATTTAGGCTTGTACTTCTCGTAAACTTCTTCTTCAACAGTAATAGCTTCTTTTTCAATAAGTCGCTTTATTACAGGAAGCACATTTTTCTTATCAAGAATATTAGAAATATCATGAATTTTTAATGATGATTGATGCTGTAAGGCTTCATAAACCAAAAACTCATCATCTTTTAAAATGGATTCATCAATAGTTTTATTTTTGGTAATTATAGTTTCACTTTCTAATATAAAAGCACTTGGTAAAGCAGCACGCATAACATCACCCATAGTACACATGTAATAACTAGAGATCCATTGCCATAAAGTAAGTTGCTTATTATTTACAATAGGGGTTTCGTCTAAAATTTGATGAATATCTTTAGCTTCATAGGCTGTTGGTGCATTTGTATGAATTCTTAAAACTATTCCTGTATAAATTTTACTTTTCCCAAAAGGAACAGCAACACGCATACCTGGTTTTAAAAACTCAGATTCGGCTTCAGTAATGCCATAAGTGAATAACTTTTTAAGCGGAATGGGAATAATTACATCAACAAAATTAAACATTCATCAAAGGTAATATGTTTTATTAATTCTTCCTTATTAGAATATCTATTTTAAAAATATTCTAATTATTATTACCTAACTTAAAAAGTGACCGTAAAGATTTTGTAGAATCTTTGCTTTTTGCAGGCTTAATTTTATTTAATTTAGTAGAATCTTTCTTTGTTCTAACATTACTCCTATTTCTGATTGCTCTTCTTGAATTTGTACTTACTGGCTTTATTACATTTGTAGTTTGTGTATTATTTTTTGGTTTACCAATATTTGTATTTCTTTGATCTTCTGAAGAAACTGACACTATATTATTTAATGAGAAATTATAACGCCCATCCCTTTTTCTACTAACAATAGCTTTTATTATTAACACTTGAGTATCAATCATTCCTAAATAAATTTCATCAAAAACAGCAATAGCTTCATTATACCTTTTTTGTTCTTCATAAACCCATGCTAATAATAGTTTTTTATTTCTAGAAACCATTTTGTTTTCACCATACGGGTTTAAATCAATACTTTTCAACAAATCCTTTTCAGCATTATTAAAATCTTTTAAATTAAAATATAATTGTGCTCGTAAATAGTAAGATTGTGAATTAGGGTGCATTGCTACCCTTTCATGATATTCTTGCAGTTTTGTGGAATTTACTGTTTTTTGTTTATTTACTTTTAGCTCTTGTCGAGCTCTCTCTATACTATAAAAATACACATCACAACTATACATAAGTTCATGCATAAACTGTTGTTGAAGTTCTAGTCTTATTTTTTGTCCTTCAATATATTTTAATGATATATTTTCTTCTTTAATCCCTGCATCAATTAAAACAGCATAAGTTGTTAAATGTCTTTTAAAACATTTTTTATATGCATTTTCTATAAATCCAGAAGACAAATTTTCATCTTGTAAACATTGACAAATATCAGCTTTATAGTTGTTTTTATAGTTTTGCGCATGAATACCTGCAATATTAAATACTGAAAAAAACAATAAAAAACATATTACTATACTAACGTTTTTAATATCCTTCCTCATTTTCTTCTTCTTCATCTTTCTTACCTAAAACCATTGTTTTTAAATGCACACCACAATATTTTAATGCTTTCTTTGCTTTATTCAAATTTAAAGTAGCTTTTGCTTGTTTCATAAAAGAAGCATCACTTATATCATCAATAATATCAGGTACAACTCCCCATAAACTATCAATATCTCGCTCTGCGCTTTCTAATAATTCATCCTCTAATTCTACAGGCACTTCTACTCCAGCCTGCGTTAGACTGTCATAAACAAATACTTTATTATAGAGCTTAAAGATGTTTTTAACAAAAACATCTGTACTTCTTATTTTAGATGAACGTTTTGGTGCTTTAATTCTTTTAGATTGAGAATGTATACTTAAGGGCATTAAAATAGATAAAACCAAGCTTAAAATCAAAAGCTTCTTTTTACTAAAGGAAAAATACATAAATAGTTGGTTATTAATGATTAATAGCTAATTAACAATTCTATGAAATTATAAAAAAGTAATTAACAGAACAATAAGAAACGATTAAAAGTAGATTATACCTGTTAAGAAGTCATTAAAAAAATACTGCATAAACTAACACCTTTTACGTAGTTTATTCAAAGATGCATTTAATTCGTAACCCAACAATAAAATATTTGAATTAAGCCACAAATAAAACAGCAAAATTAAAAGTCCGCCTATAGAACCATAAAGCTTATTATATTGTCCGAAATTTTCAATATAAAGCCCAAACAAATAAGACGAAAGAATGATAAGTAAGGTTGTAAACAAAGCACCAATAGAAAAGAAATTAGAGTGCTTCCCTTCTTTAGTCCCAAAATAATATAAGGTTGCCGTTGCCAAATAAACCATCATTATAAAAAACAAATATTTTGCAACATTAGCCCAAAAAATACTTTGTGATTCTACATGATACCCTTTATCCTGAAGGGCATCAAACAATTCTTGAACTACATAAATTTGAAAATACCCCAACACAACAATAGTAATTATTAATAAAAACGCTAGTATTAAAGCAATCCCTAAAGCGTATAAATATTGACGAAATACATTACGAGTTAATTGCTCGTGATACGAATTTTCAAAACCAGAAAACACAGCGTTTACACCATTTGCCATTAACGCAATAGATAAAACAAAAACGGATGACAGCAATCCACCACGTTGTGTTTGCTCTATATTTTCGAATATATTTTGAAAGAAAAAATCGGATGTGTTTGGAGGTAAAACTGATTCTAGAAATCTTAAAAATTCAATTTTAAAATCATCAATTGGTATATATGGTATAATAATTAAAACAAATAACAAAAAAGGAAACAATGCCATAAAAAAACTAAATGCAATAGCACTTGCTCTAGTTGTTAAAGCTCCTCTTACAATACCAATAGTGTAAAGTTCTAATAAATCGTAAAACGATAAACCCTCAAGACCGGGTAATTTTATTTTCTTAAAAAAACGCACGAAGACATTTATTACCGGAATTTTACCTAGCTTGTCTTCAATGGGTTTTGTCATCAATAATTTGTATTAAAATAAGTTACTACAAAGTTATTAAATTAAGACCATTATCTTGAATTATAAATAGATTAAAGAAATACGTTAAACCTACAACCTATTTTATAGCTTTTAAGCTTAAATCCATATTATGAACAGAATGTGTTAACGCACCACAAGAAATATAATTTACACCACATTCGGCATAATGTCTAACTGTAGTTTCATTAATGTTTCCAGATGATTCTGTTAAGCATTTATTACCTATTAATTTTACAGCTTTTTTGGTGTCTTCATAATCAAAATTATCAATTAAAATACGGTAAATACCATCGCTTTTTAGAATTTCATTAATCTCATCTAAATCTCTAGCTTCCACCATAATATCTAAATCTCTACCCGTATCTTTTAAATATTGCTTACTCATTTCAATAGCTTTAGTAATACCGCCAGCAAAATCAATATGGTTATCTTTTAACATAATCATATCATACAATGCAAATCTGTGATTTTCGCCACCTCCAATTTTTACTGCCCATTTTTCTAAAACACGAATTCCTGGAGTAGTTTTTCTAGTATCTAAAATCTTAGTATTTGTACCTTCTAACAACTTTACAAACATTCTAGTTTTTGTCGCAATAGCACTCATACGTTGCATAGCGTTCAAAACTGTACGTTCTGCTTTTAAAATAGATTGAGAAGAACCTTCAACATACATAACTATATCGCCGTAAGTTACTTCTGTTCCGTCTTCAATAAGAGTTTCAATCTTTAAGTTTTTATCAACATATGCAAAGACTTTTTTAGCAAAATTAACACCACCAATAATACCTTTATCTTTCACTAAAAGTTTAGCTCTTCCTTTAGCATTTTTTGGAATACATGCCAGCGAACTGTGGTCGCCATCTCCAACATCTTCACGAATAGCATTAGATATGATATGCTTCAATTCGCTATCAAATTGTTCTTGAGTAATCATTATATTAGTTTAGTTATTGCTAAAATAAGAAATAGATTGAGTTTTTAAATTTTTATAATTATGAATTTTAGAACTTTTTATTGTTTAAATTGATTATTGATAGATTGTAAGCACTAATTTTGTTTTATGACAATAAAACTTCTCGCCATTGGAAAAACCGACAATAAGCAACTTGATGCTTTAATTAACGAATATCAAAAACGTTTAGGTTTCTACATTAAATTTAATTTTGAAATTATTCCAGATATTAAAAATGCAAAAAACTTAAGTGAAGCACAGCAGAAACAAAAAGAAGGCGAACTTATTTTAAAGAAACTTAATAATACTGATGTCTTAATCCTTTTAGATGAAAATGGCAAACAATTAGACTCGATTGAGTTTTCAAACTACTTACAAAAACACATGAATTCCGGTATAAAACAATTGGTTTTTGTTATTGGTGGACCTTATGGGTTTTCGCCAGAAATTTATAGTAAAGCCAAAGGAAAACTATCATTATCTAAAATGACATTTTCACATCAAATGGTACGCCTATTTGTTATCGAACAACTTTACAGAGGCTTTACCATCTTAAAAAACGAACCTTATCACCATCGATAAATTAATATTTATGAAAAATTTGTTTGCGTTTTTTTAATTGTATTTCTAAATCTTTTATTGTTCTTTTTACTGAATCTTCGTAATTACTCTCGTTTGATGTAGCAAATATTCTTGGTCCAGGAGCACTTAACTCAATTTTACAAATTTTCCCTTTCGTTTTATCATTATGTTCTACCTCAAAATGAACTTCTGCTTTTATTAACCAATCATACTTTTCATAAAGTAAATCTAGCTTTTCAGTAACATACTCGCTCATAGATTCGCTAGTCGTCATGTGTAAAAATTGAATATTAATTGTCATAGTTTTATTTATTTAATCAAAATTAAAAAAGTTAGCTCTCATTTAAACTGATTTTTATCATAATGTGTGTAATTTTTACTCTAAAAATAGTTTTATATAATTTAAATTTATGAATTTTGATTAAATAAATAAACATTCTATTTTAGATTATTCTAATTCATTAATATTTATGCAACTCGTTTTCGCAACAAACAATCTTAATAAACTAAAAGAAGTTCAATCTTTAATTCCAAATCATATAAAACTTTTAAGTTTAAAGGACATTGGCTGTTTTGAAGAAGTACCCGAAACTCAAAATACTATTGAAAGCAATGCCATACAAAAAGCAGAATATATAAAAACCCATTATGGTTATGATTGTTTTGCAGATGATACGGGTTTAGAAGTTGAAATTTTAAATAATGAACCCGGAGTTTATTCTGCGCGTTATGCTGGTAAGCAACGTGATGCGGATGACAATATGAATAAGCTTTTAGATAATTTAAAAGAACTCAACAACCGAAATGCGCAATTTAAAACGGTTATTGCACTTCAACTTAATAATAAACTAGAAACATTTACTGGCATTTGCAAAGGCGAAATAACTAACACTAAACATGGTGAAAAAGGTTTTGGCTACGACCCTATTTTCAAACCTAAAAATTACAATGAAACTTTTGCGGAAATGAATTTAAGCCTAAAAAATAAAATTGGGCATCGCGGCAAAGCTGTTTCACAACTCATTCAATATTTAAATTCTTAAAAATTAAACACAAAAAACCAAAATTACTGTTGGTGGTTAATATTCTTTATGCTATTTTTAATCTATGACAGAGGATGAAATCGAAAAAGAGAACGCCGCCATAACAAAAGCCTACAAAGAGTTACTAAAAGTAAGCTATAGAACACTTTCTAGTGATGATAAAAAACTAATTAGAAGTGCTTTTGATGTCGCTCTTGATGCGCATAAAACTCAGCGTAGAAAATCTGGTGAAGCTTATATTTTCCATCCTTTGGCTGTTGCAAAAATTGTAGCAGAAGAAATTGGTTTAGACGCCACCTCAATTGCTGCGGCATTACTTCATGATGTTGTTGAAGATAACGAAGATTATTCCATAGATGATATTGAACAATTATTTGGCGAAACGATAGCAAAAATTGTTAACGGTCTTACAAAAATATCTTCGCTTAAAAAAGATATGGATGTATCTCTGCAAGCAGAGAATTTTCGTAAAATGTTGTTGACGCTAAATGATGATGTTCGTGTTATCATTATAAAAATTGCCGACCGACTTCATAATATGCAAACTATGGATTCGATGCGCGCCGACAAGCAAGTGAAAATCGCATCCGAAACCTTATACATATACGCACCATTAGCACACAGAATTGGGCTATATAATATTAAAACCGAACTTGAAGATTTAGGTTTAAAATACACCGAACCAGAAGTCTATAATGATATTCTTGATGAAATTCAAGATAGTAAAGAAGGTCAAGACAAATATATTAAAGAGTTTAGCGATGTTATAAAAAAATCTTTAGACAAAGAGGTTATAGATTATACTATAAAAGGGCGGCCAAAATCTATTTTTTCTATTCGCAGAAAAATGGTAGTACAGGGCGTTTCTTTTGATGAAGTTTACGATAAATTTGCCGTTAGAATTATTTATGAATCTGATGATACGAATGAAAAGTTTTTAGCTTGGAAAATATATTCCATAGTAACCGACCATTTTAGACCAAACCCAATTCGTCTTCGCGATTGGATTTCTTCCCCTAAAACAACAGGATATGAGGCTTTGCACATTACCGTTATGGGACCAAAAGGCAGATGGGTAGAAGTACAAATTCGTAGTGAACGCATGAATGAAATTGCAGAAAAAGGATATGCTGCACACTATAAATACAAACAAGACACCGAAAAAGAGGACAATTTAGAAAGCTGGATAAACAAGCTTCAAGAAGTACTAGAAAACTCAGACACCAATGCTGTAGATTTTGTAGAACAGTTTAAACTCAACTTGTATTCAAAAGAAATATTTGTTTTTACACCTGCTGGAGAATTAAAATCATTACCAAAAGGAGCGACCTCTTTAGACTTTGCTTTTAGTATTCATACCGAAATTGGAATGAAAACACGAGGTTCTAAAGTAAACGGGAAATTAGTGCCTTTAAGCCACGAATTACAAAGTGGCGACCAAGTAGATATTCTTACAGCAGAAAACGCTAAACCCAATCCTAATTGGCTAGATTATGCAACCACTGCAAGAGCTAGAAGTAAAATAAAATCTGCTTTAAAAGAGAATAGAAAAGAAATAGGAGAAGAAGGCAAAGAGATACTTAGAAGAAAATTAAAACAGCTTAAAATAACGTTAAATGAAGCTTCAATAAATGAATTAGTTAGTTTTTTTAAACTTAAAACTAGTTTAGATTTATTTTACAGAGTTGGTCTTGGCACTATAGATAATCCTATGCTCAAAGACTATGCTTCTTCTAGAAATAATGCTTTAATGACTTTTATTAAAAGTAAAATATCAAGAAAGCAAGCCTTAAAAAAAGAAGATTTAGACAAAGATGAAGTTATTGCTAAATACGATTCGCTAGTATTTGGTAAAGAAGGAGAAAAACTAGATTATAAACTATCTAGTTGTTGCAACCCCATTCCTGGAGATAGTGTTTTTGGATTTTTAACAGTAAATGAAGGTATTAAAATTCATAAAAAAAATTGCCCAAATGCATTGAGTTTACAGTCTAATTATGCATACAGAATTATGCATGCAAAATGGGTAGATTCTTCGCAACAGGAATTTTTAGTCAAAATTATTATTTCAGGAATCGACCATATTGGTTTAGTAAATGATGTTACTAAAATAATTTCTGAGAATATGCATGTAAATATGAAAAGCTTAAGTTTTGATAGTGATGACGGTATTTTTTCTGGCAAAATTAAAATGATTGTAAAAAACAAAACCTTATTAAAAAAGCTCCTAGAAAAACTTAAAAAAATTAATGGCATCGATAAGGTATATAGAGTGTAAAAAAAGTGTAAATTTGCGACGGAAATTATGAATGCAAAGGCAGATACAAAAAACCAAGATATAGTTAAAAGCGTATTTACTAGCTTTTTAGAAGGTAACGGACACCGCAAAACTCCCGAACGTTACGCTATACTCCACGAAATTTATAATAGCAACGAACATTTCGATATTGAGTCTTTATATATCAATATGAAAAACAAAAAGTATCGTGTTTCTCGTGCTACTTTATATAATACTATAGAATTACTTCTAGAATGTGGTTTGGTTAGAAAACATCAGTTTGGAAAAAATCAAGCACATTACGAAAAATCTTATTTCGACAGACAACACGATCATATTATTCTTACTAATACTGGAGAAGTAATCGAATTTTGCGACCCAAGAATTCAATCAATTAAAAAAACAATCGAAGAAGTTTTCGATATAGAAATCACTAATCATTCACTTTATTTTTACGGAAATAGAAAATCAACCAAATAACTAACTTTTACAATGGCAGTAGATTTACTACTAGGATTACAATGGGGAGACGAAGGCAAAGGAAAAATTGTTGACGTTCTTACATCCAACTACAACATTATTGCACGTTTTCAAGGTGGACCTAACGCGGGACATACTTTAGTTTTTAATGGACGGAAACATGTATTACATACTATTCCTTCAGGAATTTTTCATGATGATACAAAAAATTTAGTTGGTAACGGTGTCGTTATCGATCCTGTTATTTTCAAAAAAGAACTAGATAAACTAGAAGAGCAAGGTGTAGATTACAGAAAATCGTTACTTATTTCTCGTAAAGCACATATTATTTTACCAACACACCGCTTATTAGATGCCGCTAGTGAAGCTGCAAAAGGAAAAGCTAAAATTGGTTCTACCTTAAAAGGAATTGGTCCAACATATATGGATAAAACAGGTAGAAATGGTATTCGTGTAGGTGATTTAGAATTAACTAATTGGAAAGAAAAATATAGAGTTTTAGCAAATAAGCACGAATCTATGGTTTCTTTTTATAATGTTGACATACAATATAATTTAGTTGAATTGGAAGAAGAATTTTTTGAAGCTGTAAAAGTTTTAAAATCTTTAAAATTCATAGATTCTGAAGAATATATTTATCAAGCTCAAAAATCTGGACAAACCATTTTAGCTGAAGGCGCACAAGGTTCGTTATTAGATATTGATTTTGGAACATATCCATTTGTAACATCTAGTAACACAACTGCTGCTGGAGCTTGTACAGGTTTAGGGGTTGCTCCAAACCAAATTGGCGAGGTATTTGGTATTTTTAAAGCCTACACAACTCGCGTTGGCTCTGGACCTTTTCCTACTGAATTATTTGATAATGATGGTGAAACTATGGGGCGAGTTGGTAACGAATTTGGCGCAACTACTGGTCGTTCACGTCGATGTGGGTGGCTAGATTTAATTGCGTTAAAATATGCATGTCAAGTAAATGGTGTCACTCAATTAATGATGATGAAAGGCGATGTGCTTTCTGGTTTTAAAACCTTAAAAGTATGTACAGCTTATAAATATAAAGGCGAAGTAATACATCATTTCCCTTATAATATTGAGTCAGAAAATATTGAACCAATTTATACAGATTTTAGTGGTTGGAATGAAGATTTAACCGAAATGTCGGAAGCTTCACAATTACCAAAAGCATTAAACGAGTATATTGAATTTTTAGAAAAAGAACTTGAAATTCCTATTACAATTGTTTCTGTTGGCCCAGATAGAAAACAAACAATTTTTAGGAATAAATAAACATTAAAATCATTATAATTAAACTAAAAAGGCTACATTTTCATGTAGTCTTTTTCTTTATATTTGTTTTGTGAACGATTTAAACTTTAATGTATTTAATTTTATAATTATTTTTGGAGTAATTCACGGAGTAATTTTTAGTTTAATTGTTCTTACCCGAAAAAAACATATCACTAACAATACTTTTTTTCTCGCTCTAGTAGTTCTTTTCTTATCGTTGAGCAATTTACAATATTGGTTATTAGATACTCAGCTAACAAATAAATATTATATTCTAAAATTAATTTATATTCCTTGGCATTGGTTGGTTTTACCAATGTTTTATATGTATGTACACAAATTCATTGGTAAACAAAAACTTAAATTAAAAACTAAGTTGTTTTTAA
>Ga0256845_1001972_pt1 | contig 15596 bp, 12 predicted proteins | sample RiftiametaG_FD_189101 | JGI IMG/M metagenome (GOLD analysis project Ga0256845, IMG submission 189101) | Tube worm associated microbial communities from hydrothermal vent at the East Pacific Rise, Pacific Ocean - Riftia | ecosystem: Host-associated > Annelida > Integument > Unclassified ...
AAGTCAATTAAGTCGTTCTAACTCTATTGTTTAGTATTCGAATTTAACCTAAAGCAACATCTAAGGTCATCATAATAACGAAACCAACCATAAAACCTAATGTGGCTAAATCTGTATTTTTCCCTCTCTGAGATTCAGGAATGACTTCTTCAACTACAACAAAAATCATGGCTCCTGCAGCAAAAGCAAGAGCGTAAGGTAAAATAGGTTCAAATGTCATAACTGCCCAAGCACCTAAAACACCAAAAATGGGTTCAACAATAGCAGACAGTTGTCCATAAAAGAAACTTTTATGTCTACTCATTCCTTGCCTTCTTAACGGCATGGATACTGCAAACCCTTCCGGAAAATTTTGTATTCCAATTCCTATGGCTAAGGTAACAGCTCCAACGATACTCGCTCCTGGTAAATCTGCGCCAACGGCTCCAAATAATACACCAACTGCTAACCCTTCAGGTATGTTGTGTAGTGTAATCGCTAAAACTAATAATATAGTTTTGTTCCATTTTGTTTTAGGACCTTCTGCTTCAGACTCTTTAAAATTGATGTGTAAGTGTGGTAATATTTTGTCTAAACCAAATAAGAATAAAGCACCTAACATAAAACCAATTGCAGCTGGTACCCAACTTCCACCAGACATTTCGATAGCAGGATTTAGTAAACTCCAAAAACTGGCTGCTACCATAACTCCACCTGCAAAACCAAGCGTTACATCTAATACTGTACGATTAAGACTTTTAAAGAAGTAGACGAATGCTGCACCAAAAGCAGTAACGAGCCAAGTAAAGGTTGTAGCTACTAATGCAGCAAAAATTGGGTTTACGCCTTCAAACCACTCTATTAAACTGTCCCACATAATTATTTTATTATTTTAATGTAAATATTTTTAACTACTTTTTTTGATAAATTTATTGAATGTTGACCATCAATTTCTATTTTCATTGAATCATCAAATTCATTTTTTTCTAAACACTTAATCTGTGAATGAATACCAATATTATTTTTTGATAAGTGACTTAATAAATCAGTATTATCTGATCCGATTTTTACAACTATTGAATTTTGATTTATTAATAAGTCGGTTAATTTTCCAATTGAATCATGTTTAGGAAATACGCCATCTTTATCTGGAATTGGATCTCCATGTGGGTCAAATTTTGGATGATTTAAAAATTCACTCAATTTATTGGTCAAAAGTGGAGATTTAATATGTTCTAGTTGCTCTGCTATGTCATGAACTTCATTCCAATTAAAAGCTAACTTTTCTACTAAAAATGTTTCCCAAAGTCTGTGTTTTCGTATAATTTCAACGGCTTCTTTTTTTCCTATTTGGGTTAAACTACATCCTTTGTACTTTTCAAAAAGAACTAATTTTTTAGTGGACAATTTCTTTATCATCTCAGTGACTGATGATGCTTTAGTTTGTAAATCTTTAGCAATTAGATTTGTACTTACTCGTCCATTTGTTGAAGCCATGTTTTCATCTAATAGATTGAAAATAGATTTCAAATAATTTTCTTCACTTTGACTTAATGATAAACTCATGCGACAAAAGTAATCAAATAAATTAATTTTTAGGATTGCCTAAAAAAAATATTTGTTATTTTGTATTAATTAAAGTCGAACAATTAATTTTTTAGTTGATTTAGTATCATGATTTTTTGCCATATTTTTCTACTCAAACCAGTACAAAGTATTTCGATTTCATTTACAGCTCGTACTACAACTTCATCTGGTAAGCTTTGAGAATATAAGGCCCCTACTTTAGCGATTAAGGATGCTAATTCAGAACTATAATCTAAATAACGTTCCATTTCAAATTTTGTTAGCGTCCTTTTAGGTGAATTTAAAGTTGATGTTTCGGGTGTGTTAATTAAACTAGGATCTTTTGTTAATTGAAGCATATCAATAACATGTGCTGTAACTCGTAATTCGTTAAGCATTTCTAAAGACTTTTTTCTGTTTAACTTAGCCTCCATACCTATTAAAAAAAAGATGGCGGCACCTAATAAAATTATATCATTAAATACAGCTTCTGATAAAGCAATGATATTAGATAATGTTGTGTCTTCTATTTTAAATTCAACGTAAGACACACTATATATTATTCCGCCAAGACCTAAAGATATTATTAAGTATGAAAACATCCTTAATGGAAGATTAGGTTTTATTAGCCAGTTTATATTTGATTTACTTTTTTTAGCAATGAGTAAAAAATCCGCACATGTTTGTCTAAGACCAGATTCTGGAAACCGGTCTGCGATACGTTTTTCTAATATCGAAATTGTTGAGATTATTTTTTCAGAATGAAGCTTGATCGTGTTTTTCATAGGGAAATTAAGGTGCAATTCTACTAGTATTCCATTTGTTGTCATTGAAATCATAACAGATTCTGTCATGTAATCTACCTAATCTACCTTGCCAAAACTCAAAATAGGTAGGTTTAATTAGATATCCTCCCCAATGCGGTGGACGTGGAACTGTATTCGGAAATTTGGATTCGAAAAATACAACTCTATCTTCTAAAGTCTGTCTGCTTTTTATTTCAGAGCTTTGTTCAGATGCCCAAGCGCCGATTTGACTAACTCTAGGCCTGGCTGCAAAATAGTCGTCAGATAATTCGGTAGGAATTTTTTCAACTTCACCTTCTATTCTTATTTGTTGTTCATTACAATCCCAGAAGAATAAAGCTGAAATTTTAGGGTTGAGCGCTAAGTTTTTACCTTTTTTACTTTTATAATTAGTGTAAAAAATAAAACCCTCTTCTAAAACTTCTCTCATGTAGACTGTTCTAGAGGAAGGTTGGCCATTTTGACTAACTGTACAAATAGACATAGCATTTGGAGAGGCACAATTTTTGTCATGTGCTTCCTGATACCATTTTTTAAACATTAACAACGGATTACTCAAGTAGTCCGTTAACTCACCTTTTAAAAAATCAGCGTGTTGATTTGTATTATGGTCTATTTTTGACATGATTAGTAAGCTTATTTTGCAAAAAAATTACTCTTCTTCATCTGGTGCAATGTAAGCTACATTAATTGAGCTTGCATTTGCTTCTTCTTCTTCGTAAGAATCAGGAGTTGTTAATTCTTCACCTTCCATGGCAACATAAGGGAAGATTTCTAATATTGGTGTAATTGAAATTGCAGGGATATCAAAGTCAACTTGTAAACCTTTTAAGCTTTCTTCAATTCTTTCGTAAGCTTCTTTAACGTTGTGAGCAGAAATTAAAAAGTTATTACTTACTTTTTTTTCTTTTCCACCATCAGCATCTTCTGTTACATAAGAAACTTTTACTTTGTACCAGACATCAGCATCATCATAATGAAAAATGTCAGCAAAATCAGTTTTAGCAATAGAGGTTACTAAAAATTCTCCTCTTGTGAATTCACCTACTTCTTGATGAATTCTTGCTTCTGCATCTGTAAAAGAAATTGAATTTACTAAATAAGGTTCCGTTACTCTTTTCAAAGTTCCGTCTTGTAATTGTTTTGTATATTTTACTTTAACTGTATGCCAACTATTCATTTTATTAATTTTTTAAGTAAAACAAAAGTAACACTTTATAATTAATTTATTTGATGTAAGTCTTAAAAGTTAAAGAGTTTTATGAAAATATAGTTTGAAGCTATTGAACTAGTTTATAACCAACGCCTTTAATCGTTTTAATTTTCTCATCACCTATTTTTTCTCTTAGTTTTCTTATGTGAACATCAATTGTACGGTCACCAACGACAACATCTTGTCCCCATACTATATTTAAGATACTTTCTCTTGTGCAAACATCTCCGTTTTTGTCTTCTAACAAAGCGAGTAGTTTAAATTCTTTTTTAGGTAAATTTAATTCAATACCGTTTATAAAAACGAGATGTTTATCTCTGTCAATACTCAATTCTTTTGAAGAGTATTGGTTTTCAATATGTTCTTTTTTTATTGATTTCCGTCTTAATATTCCGTTAATACGACTGACTAAAACTTTTGGTTTAACAGGTTTTGTAATGTAATCGTCAGCTCCAGAATTAAACCCAGCAATTTGAGAGTAATCTTCTGAACGAGCAGTTAAAAAACAAATGAAAGTGTCGTTAAATTTAGAATTTTGTCTAAGTAATTCGCAAGTTTCCATACCATCTATTCCTGGCATCATGACATCTAAAATTATTAAATCAGGTAAAAAAGATTCAGCTTTTTTAATTCCACTTTCTCCATCTTCTGCTATTTCAACTGTAAAACCTTCTTTTTTTAAAGTATATTCTATTAAAACTCTGATGTCTGGTTCGTCATCAATTATTAATATTTTTGAACTCATTTTAATTGCTTTTAATCAAAGATATAATTATTGAGTAGATTAACTTTTATTTAATGTGAATTTTTTTAGTTTTTCATTTTCAGATAACATATCTTTCAGACCAGTTGGCAATCATTTTCCCTACGTATTTAGAATCTTCTTTTGAAGATAGTAAATGATCTGCTCCATCAAGGGAAACAAAACTTTTTGGATGCCAGGCGTCTTTGAAAATTTGAGCAGCATTTTCAATTCCAACAGTTGTGTCCTGTGGAGAGTGTAAAATTAATAAGGGTAGACGTAAAGCTTTTACGGTTTCAGTCATATTCTTTTCATTGATGTCATCTAAGAAATGTTTTTGTATTTTAAACTCACGACCTCCAATTTCCAGTAGGGCTTCTCCTTTATCGTTAATTTCTTCAATGCCTTGTTTAAACAAATGGGAAACATGTTTAGGACTAGATGGAGCTCCGACTGTGGCAATCGCCTTAATACTTTTAATTTGTTTAGCAGCAAAAATTACTGCAGCTCCTCCTAATGAGTGACCAATTAATATGCTTGGTGCTTTATAATTGTCTTTTAAAAAGTCACTAGCATAAATTAAGTCATCTACGTTGGATGAAAAATTTGTGTGTTTAAATTCTCCTTCACTTTCTCCTAAGCCAGTGAAGTCAAATCTTAAAACAGCAATGCCACATTGGTTTAGTGCTCTACCAATATTTTTTACGGCTGATAAGTTTTTATTACATGTAAAACAATGCGCAAAAATAGCATATCCTTTTATTTCTACTTCTGGAAATTCAAGCCTTGCAGCTAATTCTAAACCTTGAGCATTTTTAAATTTTATTTTTTCACTTTTCATTCTGTGTTCTTTTGTATTAGATGTAAATTAAATGACTTATTTTAAATGTTGCCTGATACCATAGCTAGCTAAAACACCTTCTCCTGTTGCAGAAGCGACTTGAGCAATTGCACCTTCTTTACAGTCTCCAGCAGCAAATAATCCTTTTACATTAGTTTCTCCAAAACCTGTAGTTAGAATAAATCCACTTTCATTTAAATCAACATAAGGTTTAAAGCTTGAGGTGTTCGGTATTAATCCAATAAAAATAAACGCTCCGTCAGCATAAATCTCTTCTGTTTCATGTGTTTCATTATCTTTAAGTGATATGCCTTTCAAAGTATCATTATCATGTTTTAAAAAGGCTAAGGACTCTTTATTTTTTAAAACTGTAATGTTTTTAATTGTTTTTAATTTTTCAATATAAGTTTCAGATGCGTTGAACTCACTTTTTCTATGAATAATAGTTACCTTTTTACAAAATCCTGCTAGAAATATACTTTCCTCTAGAGCACTATTACCACCACCAATTACAATTATTTCTTTGTCTCTATAAAAGGCACCATCACAAGTCGCACAAAAGTGTACACCTGCTCCAATTAATTCTTTTTCAAGAGGAATGTTCATTAAACGATACGTAGAACCAACTGAAAGTACTACTGTTTTAGAATAATAATCTCCCATATTGGTTCTTATGGTAAATAAATTATCTTTTTTTGAAATATTTTGAACTTCAACTCCAGTTTCTATTTTAGCACCGTAAGTTTCAGCTTGTTCTGCCATTTTGTTCATTAAACCTGAACCCGAAATAGTGGTAAAACCAGGATAGTTTTCAATCTTTTCCGTCAATGCGGCATTTCCACCGATATTCTTTTTTTCTAAAACCAAGGTATTGAATCTATCACGCTGTGCATAGATTGAAGCTGTTAAACCTGCTGGACCAGCTCCAATAATAATACTGTCAAAAATTTCTTGAGACTTAGTTGAATCAATCTCTAAAATATCTTTTAAAATCGAATTGTCAGGATTTGTGTATGGTTTATCATTAATGATAACGGTTGGAATGATTCGTTTCCCATTGTTAATTTCTTCCACTTTTTCAGCAGCCCAAGAGAATTTATCAACTTCAATGTATTGGAAATTAATTTTATTGTTTTGTAAATAACTTTTAGCTCTTCTACAATCTGGACACCAATCTGCACCATATAAAATAACGTTACCAACTTTATTTATTCCTAATTCAGTAGCTAATTCACTATTGTCTGGATTAGTGAACGATTTATCATTGATTAATAGGGTAGGTATAATTCTTTTACCTTTATTAATGGTTTCAACTAAGTTAGTGGCGTTTTTATCAAGGTCTATATCTATAAATTTATATTGAATGTTGTTTTCGTTTAAAAACTGCTTAGCTCTTTTACAATCTGAACACCATTCGGCTCCATAAAATATTATTTCTGTCATAACTATACGTTTTAGTTAAACCAAATATATATTTAATTCTTAACAAAAAAAGTCGGAGGCTAGACAAAAGAACTTTAGCTTAGTTTATTAAACAATAAAGAAGCTAGTGATGCGCCTAATATTGGTCCGAAAACATAAACTGTGATGAATCCAAATTGTTTTAAATCAAAAACTATTGATTTCCATCCCATAATAGCACTAACTAATCTAGGACCTAGATCTCTAAAAGGGTTAAAGCTTGCTTGAGTGTAAGGAGCTATGAATACGATTAAAATTCCAACGGTGATACCAATTAATGTAGGAATAAACTTAGGATTTATTTTTTTTGAATTAACGAGTAATAGTATCATTAGCATTAGCAAGAATGTTCCAATAGCCTCAAGTACCATTGCAGAAAAAGTGGATAATTCTTTTAGGTCTTTGTTACTTGGGTTAGGATAAAATTCTCCAAACATCATAGCAGTCGTTTTTGAAGATTCTAGACCTCTAATTATATTATGAGATTCCTCAAATGCTGTGATGTCACCTGAGAAAATTAAGAAAACGGTCAGTCCGGCTGCAATTGAACCAATAAATTGTCCAGTAGCATAACTCAACACCTGTTTTGGATTGATCTCTTTTTGTATTAAGAAACCAACAGTTACTGCTAAATTTAAATGCGCATCTGACCATTTTTTTGAAGCATAGATACCTCCAATTACGGCAAGACACCAAACCGTTGCAATCTGAAACAAATTTAAAGCATCAAATAATACGGCTACCGCGACAGAACCAATTCCAAAAAACACTAAAATAAATGTGCCAATCAATTCTCCAAAAATGATTCTTTTGTCCATTACAGTTCTGTTTCTATAAAGTTTAAGGTGTATTTTTTTAATTCATCAATTGTTTTAACAAAGGCTTTTTCTATTTCTAATTCAGAACCTATAACTTTTGAAGGGTCAAAGAAATTGTGATGGAATTTTTTTGCAGAAGACGGGAAGATTGGGCACCTTTCGTTAGCATGATCACATACAGTTATGACAAAATCAAAATTGATATCAGCATATTCATCCACTAAGTTTGAAGTGTGGTTTGAAATGTCAATACCTTCTATTTTTTTTAAATAGACTAATGCATTTTTATTTAAACCATGAGTTTCAACACCTGCACTCCAAACTTCTACTTTGTCTTTAGCTAACGTTTTAAAAAAACCATGCATCATCTGACTTCTACATGAGTTACCTGTGCACAATACCAATATTTTTTTCATAAACGAATTTGTTTTTTTGGACAAAAATAAACCTTTTATCGTGACATAACGATAAAAGGTTTATTTATTAATTTTATTCTACTTAAGTCGTAAATTAAAAGTGAATGTCAACTTGTACTCTCCAAAATAATTTATCATCTTTTGCTGTAGTATTAGAAACTTGTCTATAACCTAAGTCAGTTTGAACTTTAAGCTTGTGACCGACAACATATTTTGATAAAGCAAGGCCAAATTCATTTTCTGAATCATTACCTGTTGATGCTTCAGGTGTAACCATTGTATATCTTCCTGCAATCTCGTAGTTAGATTTGAATAAGTATCCTGTTTGAAAATTTAAGGCCGATCCTGTGTAGTATGTTCCAACAACGAGATTGTTTTTATCTAGCATATTTGGACTTCCATCAGCAGTAACTCTCTGGGCAAATTCTCCCATTAAAGAAAAACCTTTGTATTTAAGCATTAAATCAGCATAAAGTGTATTTAAAGTTTTACCCAAATAGGTACCATTTGCATCAATGATGAAACTTCCACCTTGGCCTCTTTCTCTTACTGCATTTGTATTAATATTATAGGCAATTGCAATTGCTAATTTTGGTGTTTGTTCTCGCTTTAAATCTCCACCAGTATAATCTCCTTTTGATGCAAAATCACCCATTGGGTAAGCTTCGACTTTGAAAGTGTGTGAAAATCCACCACCTAAATTTCCTGCAGTTATATTTCTACCTGCCCCTTGTGCTAAAGAATAGACTGATTTTATTTTCAAGTTCTCTCCAATAGATGCCTTATGTTTTAGCATAACCCCCATATCACGGTCTAAAGTGAATTTTGAGTTTAATCTACTTCTATCTACAAATTGCATATTGGCAGATGAAATAATTCGTTCTCTGTTTCCTGGTAATTTTGTTTGACCCACTAATACTGAAAACCCTTGGTAAAAGTTATATTCAAGATAGGCATCCAATATCATTCGTGAAGCATTTTTGTATTCTTTACTGTCACCACCACTTAAATCTCTGTTAGATAAACCTAGCTCCATTTTGTATTTAACTTTTGGAGAATATGCCCATCCGCTAAATTTTAATCTAGCTCTACGTACCAAAAAATTAGATTCTAAACCTTCCACGTAGTTCAAATCATCATTTCTGACATTCCATTCATTTGTAAATAAACTTTGAAATCTAAAAGCAGCTTTCATTTTATAGTTTTCTCCTTCAATAACAATACCCTTACCAAATTTTGGTTTTGCTATTTGTGCTGAAGCTATTTGAGTCGTACTTACTAATAATACTATGGCTACTATTTTTTTACCTAATTTCATGTTCTTATTTTTTAATCCTAGATGTTTTAGTTTTAATAAAATTTTGATGCAAATTTCATATTATTTTAACAAATAAAGGGTATAAATAATTAAGCTTAATAATTTCTTAACATTAAATACATTAAATACACCGAAAATGTCAAGCATTATACAGTTTTGTAATGAATATAGATTGAAATTGAAACTAGTATTATAAAAATTGCTTAACATAAACATAACATTGAAAATTATTTTTTTTTAGATTCTTAATTTACATTTGTACCAAAATAATTTTAAAAAGAAATGAAAAAATTTATTACATTATTTAGTTTAATGATTCTGGGATTAACGAATGTGTTTGGTCAAGATTCAATTTCTCCTGTAGAACAAGTAAAGGTAGAAATGTCTTATGAATTAACAGAGGATGTTTTTAAAAACGTAACTGTTAAAGAAGGAGAGGGTTCGGCTAAAGTATCTTGGACTTTAGATTATGATGCGGTTGAATTTTTAAAAGAAAATGATTATTCTATTGTTGTAAAACATATTTCTAAAATCGGTGATAAGCAGCATAAAGCGGGTGTAGTCGGTGTAGAATGGACTCAGATTGATAAAATAGATGTAAAAGAAACTTCTTTTTCATTAAAGGAATTGAGTGGTGGTGAAAAATATGTGTTAAAGTTGGGTTTAACAAATGGAGATAATACTGTTTGGTCTAATAAAGCAAAGTTTAAAACTAAAAGAGGTTGGGGTGTTTTTAAATTGTTGGTGTTGATTGGGGCATTAGGAATGTTTATTTACGGGATGAAAATCATGAGTGAAGGTTTACAGCAGGCAGCAGGCTCTAAATTAAGAAATATGTTAGGTTCAATTACTTCTAACAGAGTTAAAGGTGTTATAACAGGATTTGGAATTACTTCTATTGTCCAGTCATCTTCTGTAACGACAGTAATGACTGTAAGTTTTGTAAATGCAGGTTTATTAACTTTAAAACAATCTGCAGGTGTAATGATGGGTGCTAATATAGGAACTACTATTACAGCTTGGTTAATTTTATTATTAGGGTTTAAAGTGAGTTTATCGTCTTACGCTTTAGTTTTTATTGCGTTTGGTGCACCAATGATTTTCTTTGCAAAAGGAAAATTAAAATATTGGGGAACAGCAATTGTAGGTTTTTCATTGTTATTTATGGGGTTAGGAGAATTGAAAGCTGCAGTACCAACTTTAGGAGATGACAGTGGTTTAGTGCAATTTTTTACAGAATTTAAAGATGTATGGTATGGTCCAATAATGTTTGTGTTCTTAGGTGCAATTGTGACTGTTGTAATTCAATCATCATCTGCAGCTATGGCTTTAACTATGACTTTAGTTGCTGCTGGCGCAATTCCTTTTGAAGTTGCTTCTGCAATGATTTTAGGTGAAAATATTGGTACAACAATAACTGCTGAGTTAGCTTCAATTATTGGTAATGTTCACGCAAAGCGTTCAGCAAGAATTCATTCATTATTTAATATTGTTGGGGTAACTTGGGCAATTTTATTTTTTCCTTTTATACTTGATTTTATAAAAATGTTCTTGCCTGGTGATCCTTCAGTTGATACTGCTTCTGCTAATTTAGGACTAGCAATTTTCCATACATCATTTAATTTATTAAATGTATTGATATTACTACCATTTGTTCCTAATTTAGTAGCAATGGCTGAACGTACTGTTAAGTCAAAAGGTGGTACTGATGAAGAATTCCATTTAGATTACATTGGTTCTGGATTAATGGTAACACCAGACTTATCTATTTTAGAAGCTAAGAAAGAAGTGGCGAAGTTTGGGGCTTTAACAAGTCGAATGAGCGGGTTTGCACAAAACTTATTAACTGAACAAAACGCAAAACTTAAGACTAAGCTTCATGATAAAATGGCTAAGTATGAAGAGATTACTGATAGAGTTGAAATTGAAGTAGCGACCTACTTATCTAAAGTGTCTGAAGGTGAAATGACTGAAAAGACATCTAAACGAGTTAGAGCAATGAATAGTATTGTAAATGATTTAGAGAGAATTGGAGATATTTTCTTCCAAATTTCTAAAACTATTGAACGTAAAGATGAAAAGAAAATCTATTTCATTCCTGAGCAAAGAAATAGCTTAATTGATATGTTTAAATTATTAGATAAATCATTTGATGTAATGGTTGATAATTTATCTGCCGATTGGGATGGGGTTTCTGTTGATACAGCGAATACATGTGAGAATGCTATTAATAAAAAGCGTGATGACATGAGAAAAGAACACTTTGATAACATCAATAAAAAAGATGCAAATATGGAAAGTGGAATGATTTTTAGTAACTTATTTTCAAACTGTGAAAAAGTTGGAGATCATGTTATTAACGTAACTGAAGCGATTACGGGATTGATTTAAAAAAGGTATAGTATTATTAAAGCATCACTAATTATTTAGTGGTGCTTTTTTTTGGTGTAATTATTTTACTTTTTATACCTTTGGTACATATTTTGTAAAAGCTATTTTACATTTATAAAATTAGGATTATGAAAACACTTTACACACTATTAGTTATTGCACTATTTTCAACTTTTGGAGCTCAAGCTCAAAGTAAGGTTAGTTATGATAATTCAAAATGGTTCCTAGGCTTAAATGCTGGAGGGACTTATCACAGTAATACAGAAGTAAATGTTAATGCAATATATAGAGCTGGATTAGGATTTACGCTTGGTAAATCTTTCAATATGGAAGAAGGTAATCTTTTTTCTTGGGATTTTCGTTTCAGATATTTACATGCCAATTATAGAGGGTTGTCAAAAACAAAATATGTTTTAGATTCAACAAATACTCAGATATATAATTTAGGTAGTACATTAGATAAATACCAACAAGCTTATGGTTACTATGTGCCTAATTTTAATACTAAAGTAAATGATTTTAGTTTAGAATTACAATTAAATACTAATCGTTTAAGAGAAAGAACAGGTTGGAATTTATTTATATTTGGCGGATTAGGTTTAACGCACTATAAAACTGCAGTAGATTTAACTGAAGGCGGCTTTATAAAAAATGAAAGTGAGTTATCTGATAAAGCAGACTTTACAACGGGTTATGAAACTAAAGTAACCGAAAAAGTTAACATTATGCCTCACTTTGGTGCCGGTATTGAAAAACAATTATCTCCTAGAATTTCTTTTGGAATTATGGGGAGAATGAGTTGGACAAGAGGTAATGACTTTGATGCAATGCCAAACAATATGGACGGTACAGTTTCAAATATTAATGATAGATATCATTATGCCTCTGCAGGATTTAAATTTTATTTAGGTAGAGGAAGTGTAAGTGGACATACTAGACCAAATCAAGGGGGAACTGCTCCAAATCCAGCGGATGGCGTAGGTAGTGGAACACCAAATAATCCTACATCTCAAAAGCCAGTTGTTGATTTTACGAATCCTAATCATTCTCCAATAACGGTTACTATATCTAATTTTCATATTGATGCAAATGTGTTTTATGTGGCAGGAAAAAATAATATAACGTTTAAACAAAATGGATATGATAACCAAAATTACAGTTATAATGCAAATACTGATGAGTTTGATTCAGATGTAATATTACAACCAGGTCAAAATATATTTGAAATTACAGGAGTTAATAGTGCAGGGACTGATCAAGCGACTACAATCATTATTTTGAATATTCCAGAGATAGATGTAATTAATCCACCAATTGTAACAATAACAACTCCTTCACAAAGTGGTATTGAGGTTACTAATCCAATTTATGCATTTTCTTCAACACTATTAAATGTTAATGGAAAATCTAATACTTCAATGGTTTTCAACAATAGTACATATACGAATTATACCTATAGCTCAAATAGTAAAGTGTTAAACACAACCTTAAGTTTAGTTGAAGGTGTAAATACTATTGTTGTAAAAGGTGTTAATGAAGACGGTCAAGATAGTAAAATAACAAAAATAATTTACAGAAAACCTAAAGAAGTCCAGCCTCCAATTGTGACAATTACATCTCCAAATATTACACCATATACAATTGAGGTTAACTCAATTAATGTAATTGGAACAGTTTTAAACGTAGATTCAAAATCTAATATTGAAGTTAGATATAATGGAATTTCAATTTCAAATTTTTCTTATAATACGGCTAACAAACAAGTGCAAATACCACTTACTAATTTAGTTTTAGGTGTGAACGTATTATCTATTAAAGGTACAAACACTATGGGGCAAGATATGGCTTCAACTACACTGATTTATAAATTACCACAAGCGCCAAAGCCACCAGTAGTGAACTTTATTAACCCTGTTAATTCTCCAACTACTGTTTATGTTAATTCGTATCCAATTGTAGCTAAGGTATTGTATGTAAATTCCGCTAGCGATATAATTGTAAAGATAAATGGTAATCAGATAACTAACTTTAACTATGTTTCAACTTCAGAGCTTGTTAATTTTACAGCTGTTTTAAGTCAAGGATCAAATATTATTGAAGTGAAAGGTGTTAACCAAGATGGACTAGATGTTGAAACGACAACTATTATTTATAAAAGACGAGTTATACTTCAACCAAAACCGGTTGTGACTATCACAAACCCTGCTACTGATAATGTTGTTTTTGGAGTTCAGAATATTACTGTAAATGCGATTGTATTAAATGTTGCGAATACGTCAGATATTGAAGTTAAACTTAATGGGGTAATTACTTCAAATTTTACTTTTAATCAAGCAACTAAAGCATTGAATTTACCAGTTGTTTTAGCTGAAGGATCTAACACAGTGTACATAAAAGGAACAAATACGTCTGGAATTGATAGTAAAACTAGACTGATAATTTATAAAATACCAGTAAAACCTACACCACCTACGATAGTATTTACAAATCCACCAACTACACCATTCAGTGTGACCAGTCCATCTTTTGTAATGACTGCTACAACGATAAATATTGATGTAAAGAGTCAAATTTTATTAAAAGTTAACGGTGTGGTAGTATTAGGAAGTCAATATTCTTTTACTAATAATATAGTTCAATACAATGTTACATTAAATAGTGGAAGTAATGTTTTTGAAATTAGTGTAAGCAACACGTTTGGATCAGATTCGAAATTAGCCATTGTTAATTTACAGGATGTAGCGCCATGTACAGCACCAACTGTTGGTTATATAGCGCCACAACCAAATTCTACTGTTACAAGTGAAAATGTAATTATTGAAGCACAGATTAACAATTTTATCACAGGTACATTAATAGAATTATTCCATAATGGGGTATCTGCTGGTAGTATGACGTATGATGGTACTACTAGTGTTGCTACTAAACAAATTGTAATGTTAGAAGGATCTAATTCTTTTGTTGTACATGTTTCAAATGATTGTGGTAGTAATCAATCAGCATTTGTGTTAACTTTAAAACAAGTTAACACTCCATGTGACATTCCTGTGATAACAACAACACAAGTTGTTTCTGGACCAACTGATGATGTAGTTTATGATTTCTTTTTTGATGTTCAAAACATTATTGGAGTAAATGATTTAGTAGCAACTGTGAATGGAAGTATTGTACCAATTAGTTTAAATGGAAATGCATCTACATTTAAAATTGATGATGCTTTATTAAATATTGGTATTAATACGGTTGTTATTAATGCAATTAATAGTTGTGGAACAGACCAATATACTTATACAATTACAAGAAATAACTGTGACACCCCAAATGTGATAATGATCAGTTCAATTAAAACTGATTCTGAAAGCTATGTATTCACGGCTTCTGTAACAGAAGTTACGAATGAAAATGATATTACAATTACAGTAAATGGGCAAAATGTTGACTTCAACTTCAATAGCTTAACAGGGGTTATAACAGCAGAATTTAATTTGCAAAATGGGAATAATATAATTCAAGTAACGGCAAAAGGGTGTGATACGGAAAGAATTGATTTCAATGTTGTTTATACCGCACCTTGTATTGCGCCTGTTATTAAAGTAACAAGTTCATTAACATCTACTCAACCTACATATACATTGACAGCTACACTTTCAAATACAACTGCTGTTGTTGTGACATTAAATGGAGATGCTATACCAGTAACATTTGATTCAACAACTGGTGCATTGACTGCAACCTGTAATTTAATAGATGGATCTAATAAAATTGCTATTAAAGCCAGTGATTGTGATGCACAAACAAACCTCATTTATGTATCTTATACTGCACCTTGTATTGCGCCTGTTATTAAAGTAACAAGTTCATTAACATCTACTCAACCTACATATACATTGACAGCTATACTTACAAATACAGCTGCTGTTGTTGTGACATTAAATGGAGATGCTATACCAGTAACATTTGATTCGACAACTGGTGCATTGACTGCAACCTGTAATTTAATAGATGGTTCAAATAAAATTGCTATTAAAGCTAGTGATTGTGATGC
>Ga0256845_1001973_pt1 | contig 15587 bp, 17 predicted proteins | sample RiftiametaG_FD_189101 | JGI IMG/M metagenome (GOLD analysis project Ga0256845, IMG submission 189101) | Tube worm associated microbial communities from hydrothermal vent at the East Pacific Rise, Pacific Ocean - Riftia | ecosystem: Host-associated > Annelida > Integument > Unclassified ...
TCAGGATTGCTTTTAGTTTATCGGCGTGCTTTCTTTGCTTACAATTACGGTGTAATTGCTTAATTTCATCTCTCTCTCTTATGGATAATTTTATAGTCATTAATCTGAATATTAGTACTATAAATATCCAAAATAGTATTGACAACACCAAGAAAAATAATGCTAAATGATTGATTATTAATCGGTTAATTTAGGTAGTGAAATCTTGGATTCCCGAAAACCTAAATGGAGTGAGTATAGAAGCTACTGGAACCAATATGGAAATTGATGAAACTTGGGATGCTATTGATGAAATAGATTTAGATAAATTGGGCTAATCCTAAAATTTTACACCCTTAAAAAGGCTGAGAACATTAATGTTCTCAGCCTTTTTTTATTTGTGTTACATCTGTTATAGAGTTTGTTACAATAGTTATAAAGCTCAATTTGTCTTTGCCATAGCTTTGTAACATCATTAGTTCGCTTACTAGAAATCTCCCCGGTTCTATAGAACTAATAAACAAATACTAACTTTTAAAACAAGTATCATGAAAAATCAAATTACTCTATTAATGTGTTCACTTTGTATTTTTACAGGGGTTGCACAAACAGATTTAACGGGAAATTCAATAGTAATCCCAGACAGAACTCCAGAACTAGAAGCTTTGTGCCAACAGGCAAAAGCTCTTGACGAGAACGGCACAGCAGCCGAGATAAACGCCAACCGAATAGCCATTAAAAATGCTTGGCAATCAATGAATCCCGCCATTGCGGCACTTTATAGACCTATAACAACTAACCTTTTGCCAGAAATTGATGTTACTGGTCAAAGTAACAGTCCAACCCAACGTGATGAAGAAAATTATATTCCAGAAGATTGGAGTACAGATAGATTATTAATGAGCGAATTTGTTGACGGAGGAGTTGAAATGGATGTTACTGATAGCGGCGACATCTACATTTCTGCTTATCAGAATGATATTGATAACGAAGGTACTTTTGATGAACTAATTATTTTTAGATCTACAGACGGTGGAAATAACTTTACCGAATGGCAAAGAATAAATGTTACTGCACCTATGCGTAAACTACAGATAACTTCTATGGATGGAATTGGAGATAATTATCTACTAGCTTATCTAGTAACAGAAACCAAGAATTTTCAGGTTTTTCGTTGGAACATGGCCACAGGAGATTTTCAAGCTGAAGTAATAGCTTCTGATGTTACAGATTTTAGCGTAGATAGAAATTATCCTACAAGCACCAGTACACAAAGAGTTTTTACAACCTATCACAAGTCTAGTAATAGTACTTATTCTGCACGTAGCACTTCAGGCAGCTATGGATTTGATTGGGTAGATGAAAACTCAATCGGAATTATTGGAGAGCAAATAGACTTTGCTTATGGTATTAATGGTGGATGCTACGTAACATTTATTGGTTTTAATTCCAGAAGTCTTCGTGCCAATGTAAACAGCAACTACAATGATCCTGCGTCATGGGGATCAAATGAAACAATCACAGATGGAGCCGCAACAGAAGTAATAAACCCAGCAATTCGTGCAGCCAGATTAGATCTCGCTAGTGATAAAGTAGTTATCTGGGCATCGCAAAGACCAGATGGATCAACAGATGGATATAGTGGTTTTGGCCTTAAACGCGAAAACGGTGGGCCTATCCCAATTTTAGTAATTTTGGATCAGGTGGTACAGATTGGAGTATAGCACAAACAGATAGTTGGGTGCGCAAAGTTAGTAACACAGATGAAATTCGCTTATCATACGTTCGCAACAATGTTCCAAATGCTGAGGATGACTCAAATAGATCTATAACCTTTAATGGCGCTGGTTTTGACGTTTTTGAACCAGTAGCAGACATAGGTATAAATGTTTGGGACGGTTTTCCATCCGCAACTGCAGAAACTAACGATACATTACCTTGTATAGCTTTTGCAGGAACCGATGCAACACGAAGCTTTGGTTTTGGTCTTTATTTTGATGCAAAAAAAGTACTTAGCGTAGAAGAAAATTCTTTTGAAGATTTCACATTTTATCCTAACCCAGTAAATGATATTTTAAACCTTTCTACTAAAGGCACCATAGAGAAAGGTGCAATATTTACTTCACTGGGGCAAAAAGCGATTGAAACTTCAGTAGGGCAAAATAAAACTTCATTAAACATAGCACCTCTTTCAACAGGAGTATATTTTATGAAAGTAAAAATAGATGGTAATTATACCACCTATAAAATTGTTAAACATTAAGCAGAAGTGAGGAGTTGTTTAATGTTGTATAAGAGAGACCGTGTAAAAACGGTCTCTTTTTTTATTTAGATTGAAATCTTCGGCTTCATATTTGATAAAAAGTAATAGAAAACGATAGCCCTCAAGGCATTTGTTTATATTTACAGCATGCGCAAACTTCTTGTCATTATACTATTTTTTGTAACAACTGCGGGCTTTTCGCAGAGCGATGCTTTGGCAAAAAATTATTTTGAACAAGGCGAATTTCAAAAGGCACTTAGCATTTATGAAAAACTGAGCAAGCAAAACTCATATAGGTTAGATTATTTTATGGGAATGGTTGAGGCTAACCAACAGCTGGAGAATTTTGCTGAAGTAGAAAAATTGCTTCAAGAAAAATTAGCTAAAAGTCGAAATTACACTCAGCTTTATGTTGAACTTGGGCATAATTACACGCTTCAAAATAAAACAGAACTTGCTTCAGAAAACTTCAATAAAGCCATCGCATCCCTCGATGAAAATCCAAGTTATGCTTACAACGTTGGAGCAACTTTTGAAAAATATAACTTGCTGGATGAAGCTGTAATTACTTATGAAAAAGCAATGGCGCTTAGTGATAGAATGGACTTTAATGGAAAATTAGCCCAAATTTATGGTGAACAAGGAAAGCTTGAAAAAATGTTCGAAAGCTACCTAAATATCATAGAAAAAAACTTAAGTTTTAAAAATATAGCACAACGCTATTTTAGTCTTTACATCACGGAAGATCCAACCAATGAGGCAAATTTAATTCTTAAAAAAAGCCTGCTTCAGCGTTCGCAACAAAACCCCGATGTGCTTTATAACGAATTATTGAGCTGGCTATTTATTCAACAAAAAGAATACAAAAAAGCATTTATACAAAAAAAAGCAATCTACAAACGTATTGGCGAAGACCTTAGAGGCATTAAGGATTTAGCATATATAGCAATTGCAGATGAGGATTATGATACTGCAAGAGAAATAGTAAACTACATTATTGAAAACTCCGAGACTGCACAAACCCAGCTTCAGGCAAACCAAATTTTAATGCAAATTGAAGTAGAATCTGCTACATCTAAGCAATATGCAGAAATAGAAAAAAAGTTTGAAACGTTATTAGATGAATACGGTCGAAACCGCGAAACCTATCAAATGCAAATAGATTACAACCATTTTTTAGCTTTTCAGAATAACAAAAAAGAGTTTGCCATTAAGAATTTAAAAGCCTTGACAAAAGAGAAATTAACCTCCTATCAAGAAGCGCACGTTAAAATGGAGCTTGCAGATATTTTAGTTTTTGATGAAAAATTTAATGAAGCATTAATCTTTTATTCTCAAATTCAGAAAAAAGTACAAAGCGACGTATTGGCACAGGAAGCAAGATACAAGGTAGCGCGAACCAGCTATTTTAAAGGCGATTTTGAATGGGCGCAAGTGCAATTAGACGTACTTAAAAAATCTACTTCACAACTCATGGCGAACGATGCAATGCAGCTTAGCCTGTTAATTCGCGATAATACTCTGGAAGATTCCACCCAAACAGCCTTAAAAAAATACGCAAGAGCAGACCTTTTAGAATTTCAAGAAAAGAACACCGAAGCTCTTACCGTTTTAGATGATCTTTTAACCAATCACAAAGGCGAAAAAATTGAAGATGAAGCGCTGTTGAAACAAGGCGAAATTTATGAGAAGAAAGCTGAATACACAAAAGCCGAAGCCAATTACCTAAAAATTATAGAATTTTATAACGACGATATTTTAGCAGACGACGCACATTTTAGATTAGCAAAAATTTACGAAGAAAAACTAGACCAACCCGATAAAGCAAAAGCGCAATACGAAGCCATTATTTTCAACTTTGCAGACAGTATTTATTTCGTTGAAGCCCGAAATAAATACCGAAACTTGCGAGGAGATGCTATAAACTAAATCACAAAACTCAAAACTCAAATTCCAAACAGGTTTTGCAATTTGGCTTTTTTATTTTTGAGATTTTTTTGAATATTGTAATTTTAAAAAATGTATATATACAACGTAACCATAAACATAGAAGAAACCATCCACGACCGCTGGTTGCAATGGATGACCTCTGAACACATTCCCGCAATGCTTGCTACGGGCAAATTTAGCAAAGCACTTATGTCTCGCGTAATTATTGAGGAAGAAATGGGTGGCATCACCTATTCCGTTCAATACACAACAGACAGCAAAGAAACGCTTCAAAAATATCACTCAGAAAACGCTGCTGAGCTTCGTGCCCAAAGCAAGCCCTTTGAAGGAAAATTTGTAGCCTTCCGCACCGAACTTGAAGTAATAGGAGAAGCTCATAACGAACTTTTCAATAAAAACTAAACCCCTCCGCTCTCTTTGCGGGTAAATAAGATTGCAGGCTTTTAGATGAAAAAAGAAAATCCAAATAGGCAAAAAGCGTACTCGGAATCAGGAACGGTTCGTGCAAAAAAACACTTAGGTCAGCATTTCCTAAAAGACGAAGCAGTTACCGAAAAAATTGGTGATACCTTATTGCTAGAAGACTACAAAAACGTTTTAGAGATTGGCCCTGGAATGGGCGTGCTCACAAAATATTTAATTGAAAAAGATGTTGAGGTTATCGCAATGGATTTAGACAGAGAATCAATAGCCTATTTAGAAGAAAACTATCCAAACAAAAATCTGAAAATAGTTGAAGCAGATTTTTTGAAATACGATATTTCGCAGCTTTTCGGAAAAGAACAATTCGGTATAACGGGTAATTTTCCATATAACATTTCAACCCAAATTGTTTTTAAAATGTTGGAGTGGAAAGAACAGATTCCAGAATTTACAGGAATGTTTCAAAAAGAAGTAGCACAGCGCATTTGCGAAAAAGAAGGTAGTAAAGCCTACGGTATTCTTTCAGTTTTGGCACAAGCTTTCTATGATGCCGAATATCTTTTTACTGTTCCACCAACGGTTTTTGATCCACCTCCAAAAGTAGATAGCGGTGTGCTTCGATTAAAACGAAAAGAAAATTTTTCGATTGCGTGCGATGAAAAAATGCTTTATAGAGTTGTAAAAACCGCTTTTCAGCAACGTAGAAAAACCCTCCGCAATAGTTTAAAAACCTTCAATATTTCTGATAAACTAAAAGAAGATACTATCTTTGGCCAGCGCCCAGAACAACTTTCGGTTTTACAATTTATAGCACTTACTCAAAAACTAGAAAACGATGCAGTTTCAACTGACAGATGAATTTATCGAGCAGGTTGAACAGTTAATTGCCACTAACGATGGCGATGGGTTGGAAGCATTATTGAATGATCTTCACTTTGCCGATATTGCTGAAATTCTACATGAACTCGACACAGACGAGGCTACTTACATAGTAAAATTACTAGATAGTGAGGTAACCAGTGAAATTCTTATAGAACTTGACGAAGATTTCAGAGAACGAATTTTAGACAGGCTTACGCCTTCCGAGATTGCCGACGAAATGGACGAGATGGACACCGATGATGCCGCAGATATTATTGCGGAACTCGATGATGATGTTCAAAAACAAGTAATTGGTCATATTGAAGATGAAGAACACGCCGCAGATATCGTGGATCTTTTGCGTTATGATGAAGACACCGCTGGTGGTTTAATGGCGAAAGAATTAGTGCGTGTAAAAGAAACATGGACCGTGGCAGGATGTGTGCGTGAAATGCGGCGACAAGCCGAAAACGTAACCCGTGTACATTCTATTTACGTTACTGATAAAGAGGGAAAACTAAAAGGAAGACTTTCTTTAAAAGATTTACTTACTGCCTCGGAAAAAGCAAAAATAGCAGACATTTACATTCCAAAAGTAGATTATGTAAACGTACATACCGAAGGCGAAGAAGTTGCTAGAATTATGCAGAAATACGATCTAGAAGCCATTCCAGTAGTAGATGAACAAGGAATTTTAGTAGGGAGAATTACCATTGACGATATTGTAGATTTTATAAAAGAAGAAGCTGAAAAAGATTACCAAATGGCAGCTGGTATCTCTGTAGATGTAGAGGCAGATGATAGTATTTGGCTTCTTACCCGAGCACGATTACCGTGGCTTATTTTGGCACTTATTGGTGGTTTTGTGAGTGTTTCGGTTTTGGGCACCTTTTCAGGGGCAATGGACCACCATCCTGAACTCTTCTTTTTTGTGCCACTAATTGCGGCAATGGCAGGAAACGTAGGGGTTCAATCTTCAGCAATTGTTTTGCAAGGTTTGGCAAACGATAGCTTAAAAGGTTCTTTGTGGAAACGTTTGGTAAAAGAGGTTTTACTAAGTTTATTAAACGGGTTTATACTTTCTGTAATTCTTGTAGTAGGCGGAATGTTATTCCTTGGGCTAGATATTATGTTTGGACTTACCGTTGCTATCTCTTTAATTTCAGTAATTATTACAGCTTCATTAATTGGAACTTTTATTCCTATTATGCTCGAAAAAAGAGGCATTGACCCTGCAATGGCTACCGGACCCTTTATAACTACTAGTAACGATATCTGTGGAATTCTTATCTATTTCACCATCGCCAAACTAATTTTAGGATTTTGAAATCTTCTATATTCAAACAACTGTTCATCGTTCCGCAATCAGCCATTGATGCTTTAAACCACGTAAATAACGTAACCTATTTGCAATGTGTCTTGATGCTGCTGAAGCACATTGGATTTCAAAAACTTCTGAAATACAACGAAAAGAAAACGTTTGGGTAGTTTTAAACCATTTCATTTCCTATAAAGCCCCTTCTTTTTTAGGGGAAGAACTAGAAACCCAAACGTGGATTGAAAGCTACGAAGGCGTAAAAAGTGAAAGACATTACAAAATAATCCGCCTAGTAGATGTAAAAACAATTGTGGAAGCAAAAACGCTTTGGTGTTTTTTAGATGCAAAAACATTTAGACCTACTAAGATTACTGAAGAGATAACGAATCTTTTCATTTAAATTTGAAGGTAAACAATCCCACTCCATAACCATTATTTTCAATACTTTTGCGGTATAAAACTGCACCGCATTGAGCGTTTTTAAAAAACTTTTTAAACAGGCATTTATATATGGTTTAGCTACTATATTACCGAGAATTATGGCGGTAATATTAGTGCCGCTATATACTTCGGTAATGCTTCCAGAAGAATACGGAATCTATTCTACCGTAATGGCTTACCTAATTTTAGGGAATGTTGTATTAAGCTACGGAATGGAAACAGCTTTTTTTAGGTTTGTAACCAAAGACTCCTCCAATCAAAAAATAGTTCAATCTACAACGCTAACATCGCTAACAATTTCTACCCTACTGTTTTTAGGAATCACGATGCTTTTCAGAAATGAGATAGCGATTATTTCAGATTTTAACCCCGAATATGTTACTTACGGTCTGCTAATACTGGCATTAGACGCCTTGGTGGTGTTACCATTTGTGTGGTTTCGTGTAAATGAGAGACCGTTACGATATGCAATTGTCAAAATTTTCAACGTAGTAATAAACCTCGCTTTCAATCTATTTTTCCTTTTAATGCTTCCAAAACTTGCTGAAAATAGTAGTTACTGGAATTCCCTCTGGTTTCCCGAAAACAAAGTAGCCTATGTTTTTATTGCGAATTTAATTGCAAGCGCAGTTACGTTATTGGTTTTGCTTCCGTTATATATAAAAATTGGTTTCGGATTCAACAAAACCATTTGGAAACAAATGATGAAATATGCCATTCCTGTGCTTATAGCAGGAATCGCATTCAGTATAAATGAAGCATTTGATAGAATTTTGCTGAAATATTTACTACCCGAAAACATCGCAGAGGTTCAAGTCGGCCTTTATTCTGCCTGCTATAAATTAGGGATGTTTATGACGCTGTTTGTGATGGCGTTCCGGTTGGGTATTGAACCCTTTTTCTTCAATCATTCGGGTCACGCAAATGCTAAAAATACGTATGCCACAATTACTAAATACTTCACGCTTTTTGGTTGCTTGATTTTGTTGGGAGTGGTTGTTTATATTGATGTTTTCAAAAAAATATTAATCCCAAATAGTCAATATTGGGAGGCATTAGCAATCGTGCCAATCATACTTTTGGCGAATCTTTTTTTAGGGATTTATCATAATCTTTCCGTTTGGTACAAAGTAACAGATCGCACAAAATACGGCGCATACATTTCGTTTTTTGCGGCCGTTGTAACGCTTGTACTTAATTACGTTTTAATTCCTATTATTGGTTATATGGGTTCTGCAATCGCCACGCTCGCTGCTTATGGCAGTATGATGGTACTTTCGTATCTTTACGGCCGTAAATATTACGATGTTCCTTACGATGTAAAGAAAATAGGTAGTTATTTAATGATAGCCATCGGTTTTTCAGCAATTTCCTTTTATGGTTTTAACGGAAATATTTGGATAGGAACTGCGTTATTGTTAGTGTTTGCAACAATAATGTTCTTTTTTGAAAAGAATGAATTCTTAAAAATATTAAAAAAATAAAAGTATAATTAATATGAAAATAGCAATTTCCATAATCTGTATGTTTACATTACTTTCTTGTAATGATATGAAGAAAGACAAACAAGGAGAAACTGTAAATAATAATTCTGAATTTTCAGTAGTCTTGCTAAAAAACTATTTCCCTAAGAACAATATTGAGTTTGCATCGCCTATTAAAGCAGTAGTCATAGATAATAAGAAACGTTTTGATGAATATTTTGGCGTAGCACAAACAATGAAAAATGCAGCTACATCGATCGATTTCGAAAATAACAAAGTTGTTGCGTTAATAACCAAACCAAGCGAAGAAAAGCTGGAAATAGCACTTACTGAAACTGTGCTTAAAGACAATAAATTACTGGTAAAATATAAAACCAGGCAAGCTGAAGCTCAATCACACAGTTCAAGCAACCTTAAAATGTTTGCAATACCAAAATCTGTTTATGCAGTAGATTTTGTTGTAGACACAGACGAACCACAAACCATTAAAAAGTAATAGTCTTGAAAATAAAAATAATAAACAAATCCAACCACGTTTTACCTTCATACGAAACATTAGCTTCTGCGGGCATGGATCTTCGGGCTTGTATTGATGTACCATCAACTTTAAAGCCACGTCAAAGAGCAATCGTAAAAACAGGTCTTTTTATTGAATTACCAATAGGCTACGAAGCCCAAGTAAGGCCTCGAAGCGGATTGGCAGCAAAAAAAGGAATCACGGTATTAAATTCCCCTGGAACCATAGATGCCGATTACCGCGGTGAAATTGGCGTGATTTTAGTAAATCTCTCAAACGAAGATTTTACAATAGAACACGGAGAGCGTATTGCACAATTAGTAATTGCAAAACACGAACGCGCTGTTTGGGAGGAAGTTGAAGAGCTTGGTGAAACTTCTCGTGGAGAAGGTGGTTTTGGTTCAACAGGAACAAAGTAGCAGGTTATTCTAGAACAAGTTCAGAATGGCATAAAATATTGATTCAAAAAATAGTAAATCTACAATCGAAAATATGAAGATTATAGTCCCAATGGCAGGCCGCGGAAGTCGTCTTCGCCCACATACATTAACAGTACCAAAACCATTAATCCCAGTAGCTGGAAAACCAATCGTGCACCGTTTGGTTGAAGATATTGCGGCCGTTTTAAACCAAAAAATCGAGGAAATCGCTTTCATTCTTGGCGACCCAGCATTTTTTGGAGATGACGTTATTGAAAGCTTAAAAGACCTTGCAACAGGCTTGGGCGCAAAACCATCCATTTACCGTCAACTAGATCCAAAAGGAACTGGCCACGCCATTATGTGTGCTAAAGATTCACTTTCAGGCCCTGCGGTTATTGCTTATGCGGACACTTTAATCCGTGCAGATTTTGATCTTGATAAAGAAGCAGATGCGGTAATCTGGACAAAAAAAGTAAAAAATCCAGAAGCTTATGGTGTAGTAAACCTTAACGAGAAAAATGAAATTATTGAGCTCGTTGAAAAACCTGAAACCTTTGTTAGCGACCAAGCCGTGATTGGTATTTACTATTTTAAAGAAGTAGCGCAGCTTAAAACCGAACTACAATATGTGCTGGACAACAACATAATAAACGGCGGCGAATACCAAATTAACGACGGTATAAAAAGAATGATGGCCGACGGAAAAATATTCAAAACAGGAACGGTAGATGAGTGGATGGACTGTGGAAATAAAGAAGTTACTGTAGAAACCAATCAAAGAATGTTAGGTTTTCTGGCTGAAGCAAATCAAAAATTGATTGCAGATACTATAACAAACGAAAATTCAAAAATAATAGAACCTTGTTTTATTGGCGAAGGCGTAGTTTTAAAAAATAGCACAGTAGGTCCATTTGTTTCAATTGGTAAAGGCACAATAGTTGAGGATAGTACCATTAAAAACAGTATAATTCAAACGAAAACGAAAATCAAAAATGCTATTTTGGATAACGCAATGATTGGTAATTACGCTACTTTTGATGGCAAATTTACCAATGTTAGTATTGGCGATTATTCAGAATTGAAATAATAGCAAATTGTCCCCCTGAGCGCAGTCGAGGGGTTTTTATATGTAATTAATTAAAAAGGTATCGACTGCGCTCGATCAGACAGTGAATTTGAAATTATTTTTTTCATATACTTTTCTTTTTCTCTTCGGAATTGTGATTCCGCAACAATTCCATGCCCAAGAAATTAAGGATGAAACTTTAGAAACTCCACCAGGAGAGCCAGAAAACGTAAGCGATGCCTTTCAAGAAAACTTTTTTGAAGGCCTAAAACAAAAGGCTATTGAAAATTATGAATTAGCCTTAACTGCGCTAACAAAAGCCGAAAGAGCTGCAAAAATCGAAGAAAATAAAGCAGTAGTTTATTTTGAAATGGGTAAAAACTACACTTATTTAAAAGAATATAGTTTAGCTGAAGAAAACTTCAATAAAGTAATAAAAAGCCAAGGAGACAGACCAGATGTATTAGAACAGCTTTACGAAGTGTATTATCAGCAAAAAGAATATGAAAAATCCATTCCGCTAGTAAAAAAACTCGTTCTTGTTGATGAAGATTACAAGGAGGATTTGGCAAACCTTTACATCCTCTCAAAGCAATACGACAAGGGTTTGGTAGCACTAGATGAATTAGATGCAATCTGGGGCGAAAGTGATATTCGCAATGCACTTCGCGCAAAAATTTACCGTATAACAGGTAATTCTGAAGGCGCAATTGAAAACTTGGAGCAGAAGATAGATGGAAATCCAAAAAATGAAAAGGAATACCTTAACCGAATTTTTCTTTACAGCGAGCAAGGCGAAAAAGAAAAAGCTTTCGAAACTGCTAAAAACTTGCTGAAAAACAATCCGAAGTCTCAGTTAGTGCATTTGGCTCTTTACAAATTTTATTTAGATGAAGGAAATGCCACCGAAGCAATAAAATCTATGAAAACGGTGTTTGCTTCAGAAGAAGTTGATAAGGAAACCAAGTACAAAGTACTGGCAGATTTTATTCAATTTGTAAATGCCAACCCAGATTATGAAACCGATTTAGCTGAAATTGTAAATCAATTTTCAACTGAAAACGGTCGCGTTTATGAAAAGCTTGGCGACTATTATGCTGCTAAAAACAGAAAGGAAGATGCGCTAAATGCTTATGAAAAAGGGATTGCGCAAGATCCAGATAATTTCAACCTTTTGAAAAATACGTTATTGTTTCAAATTGATTTCAAAAAATATAATGATGCTGTAAAATTAAGTTCAGAAGGACTGGAGATTTTTCCTGCACAAGCACTTTTGTATTTAATTAATGGTGTTGCCAACAATGGTTTAGAACAAAGCGATGCAGCAATTGAAAGTTTGGAAACGGGATTGGATTTTATTTTCGAAAACCCAAAGACGGAACGCGATTTTTACGAGCAACTCAGCCTTTCTTACTTCAATAAAGGTGATGGCGAAAAAGCAAAAATGTATTCTGAAAAAGCTACGGCGACCAAATTGCCCAATTAATTTTTATGAAATATAAACTCATATATATTTTAGTAGTGCTTGTTTTTGCTTCCTGTGGTGGAACAAAAGGCATTACTAATCTCGAAAATGCTTCGGCTAAAGAAGTAATTTCAGCACATAAAACTGCTGCTCCCGATTTTAAAACCTTAGCAGGCCGAGTGCAATTGGTTTACGAAACCGATGAAAAATTGCAAAGCATTACCGTAAGCCTACGGATGGAAAAGGATAAAAATATTTGGATAAAAGCTTCAATTTTAGGAATTACTATTGCTAAAGTTTTAATCACACCCACAAGTGTTAGTTATTACGAAACCATCGGGAACACCTATTTTGAAGGTGATTTCGCACTTTTAGGCGAATGGATTGGTACGCCCATTAACTTTCAGCAAGCACAAAATTTGCTTTTGGGTCAGTCTATTTTCACTTTAAATCCTTCTGAATATTCTGCTGCGGTATTTCAAAATAAATTCAAAATACAACCGAAACAGCAACCTCAAAATTTTATACATTCGCTGTTTTTAAATCCAGATAATTTCAAAATTGCTTCTGAAACACTTTCACAACCACAAGATGATCGTTTACTGAGCATTCGTTATGGGGATTATGAAAAAATTGAAGGTCAGTATTATCCTTCAACAATTTTGATAGATACTTCGGAAAAAGGATCGAAAACTAAAATTGAAATGAATTATAAAAAAATAGATTTGAATGTAGCTATTAGTTTTCCGTTTGATATTCCACAGGGTTACGAAAAAATTGATCTAAATTAAATGAAGCAATTCCGCACATATTTTTTATTCTTTGTCTGTTTACTGACGGTTTCTTCAGCCTTTTCGCAAAAAGATAAGCAGCAAGAGCTGGAAGAAAAAAGACAAGCAATACTTCAAGAAATAAAGCAAATAAATTCCCTTCTTTTCAAAATAAAAAAGGAAGAAAAGTCTGTGCTTACGCAGGTTGAAGACATTAATCAGCGTATTTCGGCTTCAGAAAATTTAATTCGTGTTACCAATCAGCAAGCAAATTTGCTTACGCGAAACATCAACGAAAACACTAATAAAATTAGTGCTCTTCGTGAAGAACTTAAAATTATGAAGACAGATTATGCCCAAATGATTCAAAAATCGTACAAAAGCAAAAGTCAGCAGAGTAGAGTTATGTTTTTGCTTTCTTCACAGAATTTTTTACAGGCTTACAAGCGCGTTCAATATATGAAGCAGTATGCCAAGTTCAGAAAAAAACAAGGCGAGGGTATAAAGGTGAAAACGGATGAATTACAAACCTTGAATAACGATTTAATTGCTCAGAAAAAGAAAAAGCAAAAGCTAATTTCAGAAAACGAAGTAACAAAAAGAAAACTTACTGAGGAACGAAAAGATCAGCAAGCTCTTGTAGCAACTTTAAAGAAAGATGAAGGTAAATACGCTTCACAAATACGCACCAAGCAGAAAGAAGCGGACGCTATAGACCGCCAAATTGAGGCAATGATTCGCGCTGCCATTGAGGAGGCCAACAGAATTGCACGCGAAAAAGCAGCGGTAGAAGCTGCAGCAGCGGTAGCAAAAGGAAAAGCGGAAGGTAAAACGGTACCTACAACAACTAAAAACGAAATTACAAAATCTGCAAAAACAGAAGAGTTTGCCCTAACGGCAGAAGATAAAGCACTTGCCGCCAGTTTTACCAATAATAAAGGAAAATTACCGTGGCCTGTGGAAAAGGGAATGGTTGTAAAAAGTTTTGGAACACATCAACATCCGCAATTTCCCAACGTTACTACCAACAGTAGTGGTGTAGAAATTGCTACGGGCGACAACGCCGCTGTACGCTCAATTTTTGAAGGACATGTGTTATCAATACAAATGATAAAAGGCGCTAATAAAGTGGTTATCATCCAGCACGGAGATTATATGTCTGTGTATAGCAATCTGGAAACAGTTTCGGTTAAAAAAGGCGATAAGGTTTCTACCAAGCAAACTATTGGAACGGTTGCTAAAAGCCCAACGGAAGGAAGAACAGTCTTGAAGTTTTACATCTACCAAAATAAAACAAAGATTAATCCTGCGGATTGGATTTATAGGATGTAGTTTTTTGGTGGTGAGTGGTGAGCCTTGAGTTATGAGTTTTTATTAAAAAAAACTTTGCGACTTATTGTCTTTGCGAGAGAAATTTGCACGCTAAGTCGCAAAGTGAAAACTTCTTCAAATTTTAAGAGACATAAAAAAAACTTCCCTGTGAAGAGAAGGTTCTTGTTGAGTAAAATTATAATACTACATTTTCTCAAATTTCATATATTCGTTTTCTGAATAATAAAGTTTTAACAGGTTGTCAGTAAGATTGTAACTAATTACCCAATGGTTTGTTGATTGTTCATAATTCTTCTTTAGGCTATCAAAAAATAGATGTCCCCAATCAGTTTCGTTGACTTCTGAACCCAATACCTCTTTTAAAATTAATATTCTTTCGGAATCGTTTAAGTCATAACCTCCGAAAAAATCGTTGAGAACTGTATAACCTACATATTTAGAATCCTCTTTAAACTCAATATTAATTTCATTGGAGTTTTCAAAATCACCTTCTGTTAAAATTGTTCCATTCGTTTCGTTTACAAATGCGGTTAGCTTCCATTTCCCAAATAAGATATCTGATTGAGAATTACTTTTTTCTGAACTGCAACCTATAATTAAAATATAAGTTATCAGTAATAGGATTGTTTTTTTCATAATATATGTTTTAATGATCGACTAAAAGATTTTTTGTACTAACATTTCCTTGTGAATCATACATTTGTACTATGTATAGACCATTGGGTATGTTAAGGGTTTCTATGGTTTTTTCGGCATTTGAACTCTCTCCAGAATAATGAATATTTGAGAATTGGTCATAAATAACAATATAATAAGTGTCTAAAGGTAATGAAGAAAAATCCAAAGTAAATTGTTCGTCTGTGGAATTGGGAAAAGGAACTACACTTTCCAAGGGTGGTGCTGGAGGGGCAACATCAAATACAGTAGTTGTTGTGCCACATGTGTTTGTAAGTTGTACACTAACATTAACAACCCAAGGATTAATCGTGCTACCATGGCACATCGCATAATATGGACTATAGACGTGTAAAAAACCAGTTCCACCAGTTTTCTGCCAATTAGTAGTAGATATCCCTTGTGTATAGGGAGTATTACTTGTAATTAAATCAACATACACAAATTTCTGTGGAAGACTTATATCAGGTGTTAATTGTACATTAATTAATGGTTTCCTGAATTCAAGAACTTAACGCAACAAATCAAATTTATAGATTTGTTGTATGAAACCAAAAAAGTATAAACGATTAACCTTATCAGAACGTGTTGTAATAGAAACACTTTTGAAAGAAAAAAGGA
>Ga0256845_1001974_pt1 | contig 15587 bp, 14 predicted proteins | sample RiftiametaG_FD_189101 | JGI IMG/M metagenome (GOLD analysis project Ga0256845, IMG submission 189101) | Tube worm associated microbial communities from hydrothermal vent at the East Pacific Rise, Pacific Ocean - Riftia | ecosystem: Host-associated > Annelida > Integument > Unclassified ...
CTGTATGATCTAAATGCTTCTCTACAGCTTTGCTCATCAGGAAAGTGCTTTGTGAATTCTATTAATTTCATAATTTAAAATACGAAAAAACTAATGGGGAAACAAAAGGATAAGCATAAAAAATAACTAATAAGCGTGATGATTTAAAGCTGTTTTAATGACGATTAAATTAGGTTTATATTTGTCAAAAAAAATCCACAATTCGATTTGCGATTATCCACAATTTGATTTGCCGATTATATTACATCGCGAACCTTTATGTTTTTAGCTAGAAATGAATGTTGCGGAAGATAAGCAACTTGTTTTGAGGAAATATTTCTTGAAGGTTTGAAGTTTTTTCCATTAATAGATATTTCAATAGAACCATTCTGCAACGTTCCGAAAATCATTTTCAACAACGTAGATTTTCCACAGCCATTTTTTCCGAAGATACCCATAACTTCTCCCGTGTTTAATGAGAAAGAGACTTCTGTTAAAACTTCTTTTTCACCAAAACTTATTGCCGCACTATGTAATTTGAAGATTTCCAAATAAGAAGATTATGAAAATAATTAGAACTGAAAATACAGGAATACCAACGATTAAATTAATGATAAATGAAACTTTTAAAAGCTTCCATTTAGTAATTCCTAAATTATAATAGAAATAGTATTGATGCTTGTAAAAGACCTGAAACCCTACAAAACCAAAAAACAAACTGATTGTCGTAAAAAATATAAAACCCCAAATATACCCCAGAAGAAGCCCACTTAAAATTGAAAATGTAGCTATAAAAGGGAATATTGTTCTATAAAATTGCCAATAAGCTCTGTACATTTTTATTTAGAATTAATGACAACTACAGCCACCATCCATAAAACCGTGGGTTTCTTGGTGCCAAGGAAAAGCTTGATTATAGCCATCCATTTCCCAGAAAAAAGGTAGTCGCTCTTTAGGATTGTTACCAATTTCGTTCATCGTTTCGGTATCGTATAATCTTCCGTTTATCATTACCATTTTAATGGATAATGTGTTTTCTATATTTTCTAGTGGATTTTCATCCATAACGATTAAATCTGCAAGTTTCCCAACTTTTAAGGAACCAATACTTTCACCAGCACCTATATATTCCGCAGAATTTATAGGTGCGGCTTTTAAAGTTTCCAAATTGCTTAATCCTCCTTGATTCAGCATCCAAGTTTCCCAATGCGCGCCCAAGCCTTGTAACTGACCGTGTGCGCCCATATTCACCTTAACGCCAGCATCACTCAAAGATTTTGCAGTTTCTGAAACCAAAATGTGTCCGTTTTTATATTCTTCTTGTGGAACTTTAATTCTATGACGCGTTCTACTGTCTATAATGCTTCTAGGGCTAAATTTTAATAATTTTTCATTTTCCCAAATATTATCGCGTTCATAAAAATATACTTCTCCATTCATTCCGCCATAATTTACAATTAAGGTTGGTGTATAGCCAGAACCACTAGTACTCCAAATTTCTAAAATATCTTTATAAACAGGAGCTACGGGAATGTTGTGTTCAATACCAGTATGGCCGTCAATAACCTGGGTTATATTGTGGTAAAAAGTAGATCCACCTTCTGGTACCACGTTAATTCCTAATTCGCGAGCAGCTTGTAATACTTGCTGACGCTGGTCACGACGTGGTTGGTTATAGCTTTTCACACTTTTAGCACCAAATGCCTTTGTACGGCGAATACTGCTACGAGCATCTTCAAGATTATTAATAACAGCCTTAAAATCGCCATCAGCTCCATAAAGAATAAAGCCTGTTGAAAACAATCGCGGTCCTACTAATTGTCCGCTTTTTTGAAGCTCTGAAAGTGTAAAGACAGTCTCAGTATTTGCTGAAGGATCGTGCGCTGTTGTTACGCCAAAAGCTAAATTCACTGTAAATGGCCAATATTGTTGAGAAGGTAATCCATAACGAAAGGCACCAACATGTGCGTGTGCATCAACCATTCCAGGCATGATGGTTTTACCTTCTGCGGAATAAATTTTTGTTCCAGAAGGAACCGAAACCTTATCAGCTTCGCCAACGGCTTCTATATTGTTGCCGTTAATTATAATGGTTCCGTTTTCAATTACTTTATCGCCTTCCATTGTAATAATTCTGGCATTGGTAAAAGCAATCCTTCCGCTTGGCTTGTCTACGGGAGTTTGCAGACCAATTTTTGTCCCTGTTAAGGTTATTTCAGGTACTTCTTCTGGAGAACCAGCTAGAAACGTAAACCTATTCTTTAGTTCATTACTAAAGTATTCATCGCCCAGCGTCCACATTACTTTTTGGCTATTTGCAGACCAATGAATGCTTATACCAGCGTCTTTTGCAAGTTGTGAAACTGGCAAAGCTTTGGTCTTATCATCTATGTCAATAGTTTGCCCGTTTAATACTAAAGGAGCCACAAACAGTTTGTGAAGATTCGTAAAAGCAACCCATTCATTATCTGGACTTGGAACTAATCTGTTGGCGTATTTTGAAGTAAGGTGCGTTTTTTCATCATTTCCTTCTAAATTTACGCTGATTAATTTCTTTTCAATTTCGCCAAAATAAGTTCCTCCAGTTTGTAGGAAAATTCGTTTTCCGTCTTTGCTGAACATTGGGTAATCGCCTTTATCAACAACGAATGTTTCATTGTCGCCGTTAGCATTCATTACATAAATCCCGTCATTTTTAGTAAATGTGAAACCTTGATCGGTATTTCCACTTTCTTTTTTATAGGTAATTTGTGTGGCGTTTTGAGAGAAAGATGGCGTTCGATAAATTCCTTTTTTTGAAGTTAATTTTACAGGAATTCCACCGTTTGCAGATATTTTATAAATAGCGCCTTTTTCAACATCGCTCCAAGTAACGTAAATTATTTCAGCACCATTTGGTGAAAACATTGGTTCAAATTCGAAATCGTTGCTGTTTATTAAACGCTGTGGTTTGCCATTGGGTAATTCTTTTTTGTATAAATGTCCCAACGCACTAAAAACAATATAAGTTCCATCGGGCGAAGTGATAGCGTGGCGAATCATCTTTGGCGTAAAAGAGCCAGTTTCTATTTTATTATTAAAATGAACAGTGTCTGCCAAATCTATTTTTATATCTGCAGTAAATGGAATATTGGTGACCGCTAACGAATTCACATCAATTTTATTGATTTTTCCATCACTCCAAAAAACGATTTCGCTATTATTTGGCATCCAGCTGAAATTAGGATAAACACCAAATAATGCCCAAGCTTCCTGCTGGTCTTTGTTTAATTGATCATATACTCACTACATATAGGAACCCGAAAAATCGGGTTTAATAATTTGAAAATTATCTGAGAGTATTTTCTCAAATTCTTTTTCTTTCCAGATTTGATTATACTCACTCCATTTAGGTGGTGAAATCTTGGATTCCCGAAAACCTAAATGGAGTGAGTATAGATGGTTATTTTAGCTTCAGCTCCTTTTTTTAGTTTCTTTTGAAGTTTTAAGAAATGGGCATCGCCTTCAGAAGTAAATTTAATTTCTTTTCCGTCTTGAAAAATGCTGTCAATCTTCATTGGAGCTTGCAAATCTATTTGCATAACATCATTCGGCTTCAAAACTTTATATGTGATGGTATTATTACCTTCAATGGTTTTTTCTAAAGGATTTACAGAAACTTTTAGATCGTAGTAAGTTACATCCCACCAAGCTCTCTCAGGTGTTATACTGCCGCGAAGTGTATCTGCGCGAGTGAATTCCTGGGAATATGAATTAAAAGCGAGGCTGATACTAAGTAACAAAAGAAGTCTCTTCATTGGAAAGGAATTTTTTTAAAAAATACCAAAAAGAAAAGCAAAGACCTAAAACAATTTAAGAGAAAAACCTACAAGATGTCATTGCAAGGAACGAAGCAATCTTCTTGTAGGCTAGTATAAAAAATGATGATGTGTTCTCTATTATAGTTTTTCTGCTACGACAGCTATTTTTTTGCCGTTAGGACTAATTGCCATTCGGCTTATATTTTTAATTCCGAACTCTTCTAATGAGGCTACTCTGGTCCATTCCGGTTCGCCGAGCGTGTCGTACATATAGAGTCTATTACCACTACCTACGAGAATTTGCGTATCGTTAATCCATACAGAATCCAGGATTCCTATTGGTAATTCACAAATAAAGAAGCTTTCATAGTTACCCATATCTAGCAGATATAGATCCAGATTACCTTCTTCATTTACTAAGGAATAGCTCATTGAATTGGTTTTTGGAACTTTTTGAAGCGATCTACCTGCATTTCGAAAAATAGTATCAGTAGTTTTTGAAGCTAAATCGATTAATACTAAATCCATCGTTTCGCCATTTAAGACTGTAGCGAGCATTTTATCATCATGGTAAAAAGCGAAATAGGCAACTTGTAGGTTTTCTATGATTTCTGTTGAGTTACCCGATTCTGAATTATATCTATAAAGTCGTTGTTTACCATCTTTGTCCAACCTAACGGCTGCTAAATCAATATTTGAAGGAAATTTTTGAGGAGAATATTCGCCGCCTTCCGTTTTTTTATTGACCCATTTTTGAAGTTTCGTAGACAAATTGTATTCTGAAATATCTGTCTGTCCTTCATTGTTTCCAGTAAAAACAACAGTTTCATTAGAAGTGAAAGAAGGCTGATTGTTATAACCTTCATTGTTTGAAATGTTTTGGACATTCAGAAACTCTAGGCCTTCATACGCTGGAGCAATGTCTAAAACAAAGACTTGGGTATTTTGCTGGGCGAATGATGAAAAAGTTATTGCGAATGTAAAAAGGAAAAGGAGGTTTTTCATTATAATTTGTTTTTCTTCAAAAATAGCAAACTTCGAACCAAGTTTCCATATAAAAATAAAACCGCTTCATTGTTGAAGCGGTTTTATGAATAATTTATCAATTCATTTAAAACGGATAAGCATTCTCAGCAATAACTTTATGAGCAATTGTTCTTCTCAACTCGCCAATGTTTGGCATGTTTTGATATTTGGTGAAACGCTTAAGTCCCATCAACATTGCACGTTGCTCGTCACCTTCAGAGAAAGAAAGAATAGCTTCTTTTGCTTTCACGTTAATAATATCAACAGCGTGATAAAGATATAATTGAGACATTGCAATTTGTTCGGTTTGGGTTTCTTCACCAAAACGTTTTGCATTTTTCTCAGTTCGTAAAATAGCACTTTCTGCCATATATATTTCAATTAAGATATCTGCTGCTGCCATTAAAGTTTGCTGGTGCTCTTCTAATTCGGCACCATATTTTTGAACGGCGCTTCCTGCAACCATTAAGAATACTTTTTTCAGTTTTGCAACCATTGCTTTTTCTTCGGAAAGTAATTCGGAAAAATCTGGTGTTTCAAAAGAAGGTATTCCCATCAATTCTGAAGCTACGGCTTGCGCTGGATTCAGTAAATCTACATGACCTTTCATTGCTTTTTTTACCAACATTCCTACCGCTAACATTCGGTTGATTTCGTTGGTACCTTCATAAATACGAGCAATACGAGCATCGCGCCAAGCAGATTCCATAGGCGTGTCAGCACTATACCCCATTCCGCCATAAATCTGAATTCCTTCGTCAGCACAGTTTTGAACATCTTCAGATACCGCTACTTTTAAAATAGAACATTCAATAGCATATTCCTCAACACCTTTTAACTCTGCTTCTTGATGAGTATTGCCTGCTTTTATACGAAGCGCAATTCTATCTTCAATATTTTTTCCTGCACGGTAGCTGGCACTTTCGCTAACATAGGCATTGGTAGCCATTTCAGCAATTTTCAACTTTATCGCTCCAAAAGAAGAGATTGGTACATCAAATTGGATACGTTCATTTGCATATTGAACAGCGTTTGAAATTATTCTTCGTTGGGCGTCAAGACTGGCTGCCGCAAGTTTAATACGACCCACGTTTAATGCATTCATAGCAATTTTGAAACCTTCACCACGCTCGCCCAACATATTTTCTACTGGTACTTTGGTGTCACTAAAGAAAACTTGACGCGTAGAGGAGGAGTGGATACCTAATTTCTTTTCTTCTTCGCCCATTGAAATTCCATTTTTAGGGTCGTTTTCAACTATAAACCCTGTGATGTATTTGTCATCTCCAATTCTAGCGAAAACAATCATAGTATGACAAAAACCTGAATTTGAAATCCACATTTTTTGCCCACTAATTAAATAGTGTTTTCCATCATCAGAAAGAACTGCTTTTGTTTTTCCGCTGTTGGCGTCACTTCCCGCACCTGGCTCAGTTAATGCATAAGCTCCAAACCATTCGCCAGTAGCGAGTTTTGGGACGTATTTTTTCTTCTGTTCTTCTGTTCCGTATAAAGTAATTGGCATTGTTCCAATTCCTGTATGTGCTCCAAAAGCAGTAGCCACAGAACCTGTAGCTCCTGAAATATAATCGCAAACTAACATGGTTGTTACGAAGCCCATTCCCAATCCGCCGTATGCTTCAGGAACTGCAACACCAAGTAGGCCCATTTCACCAGCTTTGCGCATTACCTCTTCAGTTAATGCATAATCTTTATGTTCAAAACGTTCCTTAAGTGGCCAAATTTCACGGTCAACAAATTCCTTAACGGAATCACGCATCATTTTTTGTTCTTCAGAAAAATCTTCCGGAGTAAATATATCTTCGGCTTTTGTTTCTTTTACTAGAAATTGTCCGCCTCGAAGCAATTCGTTATTTTTTGTTTCAGTATCCATTACTCTATAGTTTTGTTAAGTTGTTATTTCAAAAATTCATAAACACCAGCAGCACCTTGCCCTGTTCCAACACACATTGTTACCATTCCGTACTTTCCTTGCATGTTTCGTTTGCGCATTTCATCAAAGAGTTGTGTAGAGAGTTTTGCTCCTGTACAACCCAATGGGTGGCCCATAGCAATTGCACCTCCGTTTACGTTTACAATTTCTTTATCTAAACCAAGTCCGCGGATTACAGCTAATGATTGTGAAGCGAATGCCTCGTTCAATTCTATAAGCTCAATTTGGTCTTGCTTTAATCCAGCTTGTTTCAAGGCTTTCGGGATTGCGTATAATGGACCAATACCCATAATACTTGGTTCAACACCAACTGGTGCATAACTAACAAGCCTAGCAATGGGCTCAATATTTAGTTCTTTTACCATTTTTTCACTCATAATTACAGTGAAGGAAGCACCATCACTCATTTGTGAAGAGTTTCCTGCTGTAACACTTCCACCAGCCGCAAAAACAGGGCGAAGTTTTGAAAGGGCTTCAATGTTGGTTCCTTTTCGTGGACCTTCGTCTTTGGTTACAGTATATGTTTCTGTTACTTTTTTTCCAGCATCGTTTACAAAAGTGTGTTCCACATCAATCGGAACTATTTGATCGTCAAAGCGACCTTCGTCTTGTGCTTTTAATGCACGCATTTGACTTGTGTAGGCAAATTCATCTTGATCTTCACGAGAAATATTGTATTTTTTAGCAACTGCTTCAGCAGTTAAACCCATATTCCAGTAATAATCTTCGTGGCCTTCTTTAGCCATTTTATAATCTGGAACAGGTTTGTAACCGCCCATTGGGATATAGCTCATACTTTCTGCGCCACCTGCGATTATACAATCTACCATTCCACTTTGTATTTTTGCCGTTGCAATAGCAATAGTTTCTAATCCTGAAGCGCAATAACGGTTAACCGTCATACCAGGAATTTCAACGATATCTAGTGCCATTAACGAAATCAGTCGACCCATGTTTAGACCTTGCTCTGCTTCAGGCATTGCGTTACCAACGATTACGTCGTCAATTCGTTTTTTGTCGAGTTGCGGCAACTCTTTCAAAATATATTTAATGGTTTCCGCTGCGAGTTCGTCAGGACGTTTGAAGCGGAAAACTCCGCGTGGGGCTTTTCCAACGGCTGTGCGATAAGCTTTAACAATATATGCTGTTCTCATAATAGATTTTAGATTTTAGACTTGAGATTTTAGACTTTCTAAATTTTCTTTGAAAATTTCTTTATCAGAGCATAATTCATTTTCTGAATCTCAATTAATTCATTTAAAATTGGTTTTACTATATTTTCTTCAACTAATTCTAATCGATGAGAAAGAATTAATTGTGTATAAAGTTCGTTTGAAGAACCGCTTGCTATACCTAGGAAGTTTTTAAATTCTCCATCAGTATTTCTTCCTGCTCCCTCTGCAATGTTAGATGGGATTGAAACAGCACTTCGTCTTATTTGACTTGTTAATCCATATTTTTCTTCTTTCGGAAAATCAGCAGAAAGCCTATATGTTTGTTCTGTAATATCCATTGATTTCTGCCAGATTTTCAATTCTTGAAAGTTGTGCATGATTTTTAGATTTTAGATATTATAAATTTCATTTTGTTATAATTTTTAAAATCATATTTAATTCAAATTTTTTTGAATCACATCTCACATCTCACATCTCAAGTCTTACATCTAGTTTCTCAACGGTTTCCCTTTTTGAATCATATGTTGAATTCTTTCCAAAGTCTTTCTTTCTCCTGTTAAACTTAAGAAAGCTTCCCTTTCAAGATCGAGTAAGTATTGCTCGCTCACGTAGCTTGCTTCACTTAAATCGCCACCTGCCATGACGTAGGCAAGTTTATTCGCAATTTTAAGGTCGTGTTCACTGATGTAATTTCCAGCTTTCATTTGGTCGGTTCCTACTAAAAACATTCCCAGAGCTTGTTTTCCTAAAACTTTAATATCTGTTCTTGGAATTGGTTTTGTATATCCTTGATCTGCCATCATACGCGCAACTTCTTTAGCTGCGGCTATTTGTCTGTTTTGGTTTACAATGACAATATCTTTTCCTTTCTTAAGTATTCCGGTATCGTAAGCTTCATAGGCTGAAGTAGAAACCTTAGCCATTGCAATGGTCAAGAAATATTCTTGAAGAGTGTTGAGTTCAACATCATCTTTTCTAAATAAATCACTCGCGCGCATTGCCATTTCTTTTGATCCGCCACCGCCAGGAATAACTCCAACGCCGAATTCTACCAAACCAATGTAACTTTCTGCTGCTGCAACAACTCTGTCTGCGTGAAGTGTAAACTCACAACCCCCACCCAAAGTCATTCCGTGTGGTGCAACCACAACTGGAATAGAAGAGTAGCGAAGACGCATACTCGTGTCTTGGAAGTATTTTACGGCAGCATTCAGTTCTTCATATTCCTGCTCTACGGCCATCATAAATATCATTCCAATATTGGCGCCTACAGAGAAATTTTTACCGTTGTTAGCAATCACCAAACCGTCGTAATCTTTTTCAGCCATATCAATGGCTTTGTTGATTCCGGCTAAAACATCGCCACCAACTGTATTCATTTTACTAATGAATTCTACATTCAAAATCCCATCGCCAAGATCTTCAACTACAACTCCGTTATTTCTAAAAACTTCAGAAGTTTTGCGGATGTTATCTAAAATAATAAATGAATCCTGTCCGGGAACTTTTAGGTGTTTCTTCTGTAGAATATCGTAATAATATGTATTTCCGTCTTTTATAGTATAGAAAGACTCAACACCAGCTTCAAGCATTTCGGTTACCCAAGCGGCTGGTTCTTTTCCTAAATCTTTTATTAATTCAATTCCTTTTTTAACGCCAACGGCATCCCAAATTTCGTAAGGACCGTTATCCCAACCAAAACCTGCTTTCATGGCATCGTCAATCTTGTAAAGCTCGTCGGTTATTTCAGGAATTCTTTTTGAAACATAAGCGAACATCGCGCCGAAGTTTTTTCGGTAAAACTCGCCTGCTTTGTCTTTTCTTTTTATAAGAATTGGAAAACGGTCAGTAACATTATTAACCGATTTTGTATTTTCTAAAGAGCCGAAAGATGCTTTTTTGCTTTTTCTATATTCTAATGAATCTAGGTCGAGGGAAAGAATTTCACTGCTACCATCATCATTTTTCACTTTTTTGTAAAACCCTTGTCCGCTTTTACTTCCCAACCATTTCTTTTCCATCATGGTATCGATGAAACCAGGAATTTGGAAAATTCCGTGTTCCTCATCTTCAGGAACATTATCATAAATTCCTTTTGCAACGTGCACCAAAGTATCCAAACCAACAACGTCAACTGTTCTAAAAGTTGCAGACTTTGGACGACCGATTACTGGGCCAGTTAATTTATCAACTTCTTCAATGGTTAATCCCATTTCCTTCACTTGATGAAAAAGGCTTTGGATTCCGAAGATTCCGATTCTGTTTCCTATAAATGCAGGAGTGTCTTTTGCAACTACGGAAGTTTTTCCGAGGAACTTTTCACCATAACCATTTAGGAAATCTAATACTTCGGTTGAAGTTTTTGGTCCAGGTATAATTTCAAAAAGTTTTAAGTAACGCGGTGGATTGAAAAAGTGTGTTCCGCAGAAGTGTTTTTGAAAATCTTCACTGCGGCCTTCGCTCATAAACTTAATAGGAATACCAGAAGTGTTTGAAGTAATAAGTGTTCCTGGTTTTCTATGTTTGTCCAGGTTTTCAAAAACTTGTTTTTTGATGTCTAAACGCTCAACAACCACTTCAATAATCCAGTCTGCATTTTTCACTTTTGCAATATCGTCTTCCAAATTTCCGGTAGAAATTCGTTTCGCAAAATCTTTATGATAGAGTGGGGCAGGATTGCTTTTTATGGCTTTCTGAAGATCGCCATTCACAATTCTATTACGAACCACTTTATCTTCAAGAGTAAGTCCTTTTTTCTTTTCGGCATTATTCAGTTCGCGAGGTACAATATCCAGCAAAAGCACTTCCACGCCAATATTAGCGAAATGGCAGGCTATGCCGCTTCCCATAATTCCAGAACCGATTACCGCTACTTTGTTAATTCTTCTTTTTGACATATTGTTTTATTTTTCTAAATCGTAAATTTTCTTTGAATTGATCAACTCATTTATTGTATTTGCCACCTTTCTAAAGGTTTGAAGTTCTTCTAAAGAGACATTTTTTTGAACGGCTTCATCAAACCCTAAAACTACTTTTTTTGAAAAGTCGCGCATTTCTTTTCCAAAAGGTGTTAAATGAATTAAAACACCGCGACCATCTTCGGGGTTGGGTTTACGTTCTATTAATCCTTTTTGTTCCATAGCTTTCAAGGTTCGTGATAGGCTTGTAGCTTCCATTCCCATTTTAGGACCAAGCGCAGTAGAAGGAGTTCCCTCTTCAGGATCAATACTTATTAGCGCGAAGCCAGTTGCCATTGTGCTTCCTTTTTTTCCTGCTTCTTCGTTATACATTTTCATTACACTGTTCCATGTGGAGCGGAGAAGATAATCGATTGTTTTTTCTTTCATATACTACTTTGGAAAAAAGAGGAATACCAAAGATACAAAAAATTTATTATGCACGCATAGTATATGTCGAAATTATTTGACTTAAGACTTTAGGAATGTAGGACGTAGGACTAAAGGACATAGGACAAAATATTTAGTTTATTGATTAACGTCTTACGTCTTCAAATCTTGCATTTTTTTTGAATTTGGTTTAGGTTTCCTGCGTCCGCCTAGATCTACGAGATGCTTGTATTCAATTCCGTTTTTAGGAAGTGAAACTTCTAAACTGTCTTTATTAAAATGTGGAAATTTTCTTGAACTAGGTTAATGGTGCACATCTACCAACATTTTTATATTGAAGGAATCTAGCAAAATTAGAAATTCCTCAAAGGAGCGAGTAGAATGGCCGATGGTCCAAGTGGTCTTCATTTTTATAAAAAAATTAACCATTAAAGATAAGAAATCGGAAAGGAGCTATGAATGATTTAACGGAACTTTAATTGGTTACAAATTTAAGTCCTACAATAGAAAATATTAGAGTTGAAAGAAAAAATACACGCCAAAAAGTAACTGCTTCATTAAAATAAAATATACCTACTAGCACCGTGCTTACTGCACCAATACCAGTCCAAACAGCATAAGCAGTACCAATTGGTAGAGTTTTAGTAGCTTTAATAAGTAAAAGCATGCTAATAGCGAGGCAAACTAAAAATCCACCGAACCAGATTTTTGATTCTAGTCCGGTAGTTTCTTTTACTTTTCCTAAACATGCTGCAAAACCAACTTCAAAGAGGCCTGCTATAATTAGTATAATCCAATTCATGTGTTTTACTATGAAGTATGCCCATAAATCTCATTATACAAATCCATATACTGCGCTTTAATTATTTTACGCTTCATTTTCATAGTAGGCGTTAATTGTCCGCCTTCAATACTCCAAACATCTGGGGTTAGTTCAAACTTTTTCACTTTTTCCCAATGCCCAAATTTTTCATTATAAAGGTCAACTTCCTCTTGAATACGGTCTATTATGGCTTGGTTTTTAACGATTTCTTTTGGGTCTGAAGAAATGTTCATTCCTTTTATATTTCCCCAATCTTTAATAAATTCAAAATCGGGTTGTATTAATGCGGCTGGCATTTTTTCGCCTTCGCCAATAACCATTATTTGCTCTATAAAACGCGATTGCTTCATAACGTTTTCAATTACTTGTGGCGCTACATATTTACCGCCGCTTGTTTTGAACATTTCTTTTTTACGATCGGTAATTTTTAAGAATCCTTCCTTATCAATCTCACCAATATCGCCTGTGTGGAAATAGCCATCTTTTATAACTTCGTCTGTTTGTTCTTGGTTTTTGTAATACCCAATCATTACTTGTGGACCTTTTACGAAAATTTCACCGTCGTTGGCAATTTTAACTTCGGTTTCTTTTAGGGGTTTTCCTACGGTTCCTATTTTAAAGCCGCCGTTACGCATATCGTTTACCGAAACTACAGGAGATGTTTCAGATAAGCCATAACCTTCCATTACAGGAATTTGTGCAGCATTAAAAACTCTTGCCAAACGTGGTTGGAGTGGTGCGCTACCGGAAGCAATAGCTACTAGATTACTACCTAAAGCTTCTCGCCATTTACTAAAAATAAGTTTATTAGCTAACTTAAGTTGTGTTTCGTACCACCAACCATTTTCACCATAGGGTTCATATTTTAAACCAAGTTCTACGGCCCAAAAGAATAATTTTTTCTTTACACCAGTAAGTTCTGTTCCTTTGGCATAAATTTTATCATAAACTTTTTCTAATAGTCGCGGCACTGCCGTCATTACTTCAGGTTTAATTTCTTTTAAATTATCGCTAATGGTTTCTAGAGATTCTGCAAAATGAATTGAAACTCCGCAATATTGATACATATATAGCAGCATACGCTCGTAAACGTGGCATACGGGTAGAAAGCTTAATGATGAAGATTTTCCTTTTATAATGGGTAATCTTTCGGCGCTGAATATAGCGTTGCTAGCAATATTTTTATGTGAAAGCATCACACCTTTTGGCCTTCCTGTAGTTCCAGAAGTATATATTAAAGTAGCTAAATCGTCTTCACTTATAGCTTCTTTTCTTTTTTCAAGTTCTTCTTGATTGCTAGTGTCTTTTCCTTTTTCTAGAACTTCGTTCCAGTTTTTAGCGCCTTCAATTACATCAAATGTGTACACTTCTTTAAGTGAAGGAACATTTGCTTTAATGACCATTACTTTGTCGTAAACTTCTTTGTCTGAAACAAAACAAAAAACCGCTTCACTGTGGTTAAGAACATATTCATATTCATCGCGTGAAATGGTTGGATAAATTGGCACATCTTGTGCGCCGGTTTGCATAATACCGATATCGCAAATATTCCATTCTGTACGGCTATTTGTTGAAATAATTGCTACTTTATCATTGGGTTCAATACCCATTCGTAAAAGTGCTCGACTAATGGTATTTGCTTTATCTATATATTCTTGCGTAGAAGTTGCTTTCCATACCCCATTATATTTAGTAACAAGGGCTTTTTCTTGCGGGTATTTTTTAAGCTGATAGTATGGGAAATCGAAGAGTCTTTTTGGATCTGTCATGATGTATATTATATAGTATGTGCAAATTAGCAAATTTTATCGATATTTCGTATTTTCAAATATTTAGGATTCACATTTTGCTGTAAATATCCTTTATCATTTTGGTGCTTAGACAATTGATCGATTTTTATTTGCGCTTTTTGGAAAATTATACATTTGTTTTATTGGCTATAATTTTAAATTGATTACACTTTAATGAACACTTCAAAGATAAATTTGAAAATAATTAAATTTTCCATATCTTAGTATTCTCCCCCTATCTAAATCCATATTATCATGTCTGAAAAACCTACCAACAATGGGTCTAAGGACCTAAAGGACGTTCATCTATTGAGGGACGAACAAATTTTGAAACACTTCGGGATTAGCAGATCTTGCCTATACCAATGGCGCAAGCGCAAAGAAATTCCTTTCATCAAAATAGGAAGCACCAATTACTACATTGAAGAAGTAATTGTAAAAATGCTGTACCTGCGGGCCGGCAGACTTCCAAAAGATTTTGATGATACGAAATAAATTCTGAAAGCAAGTTCCAACAAAAAACCAACCCTGGTGTATTTAACACCGCAGTCGGTTTTCCCCCATTACTTTAAACTATAGCCCTTAGCTTAAAGCCAATAGCCTATGGTTTAAAGCCAGCCTTAAGGCACGGTAACAGAACCTGCATAGCTACTAATGGCAGCCAGTTTGCCATCTGCAGTTACAAACGTAACCCAAACTTCTGCAAGGGTTCCGCTCAAATAACCCGGAATTATTAGCGTTGCAGCAGCATCAGCACGAGTGGCGCCGGCAGGGTTAAACTGAACAAATTCGCCCATTTCTGTACAGAATACCACAACAACCAATTTGGTCTGTAGCATCTGCAGAGCCTTGCCCACTATTGTCGGTCCAGGTTAAGTTGATTTCATTTGCTCTTCCGGCGGCTACAGCAGGATTGTCTACCCCTCTAAGATCGCTACGGCTAATAAGCACTTTTGGATAATCAATTAACCAAGAATCGTTTGGGCCTGGCAGTAAGGCTGCATCAAGATGGTAGCCTGTAGCCAGATTAAAGGGCGACTTCGATTTCTGTTCTTTCCCAAAATAGGCACCTACTATGCCTTTTATAGGAGTTAAAAATTTAATGACCGTGCTAAATTTTGCACGTTGTTCAAGCTGCGCTGCAGTAGCTATAGTAGTTGACTCTTTTGGCAAGCCGCGCATTAGGTCTTTCCCTCTCCAGGAATACCCGATTACGGTGCCAACTTTCCCTCTAAAAGGGCCTAGGATACCTTTGGTGTACGATCCCATAGTTGAAATAATTTAAGTGAAACATTAATTAAAAGCGTCACGGCTAAAGTATAACGTAAACCTTTGTTTTCCAAATAGATAAAGCAAATAGAAACAAATCAAACCCAATCAACACAAATTAACACAAATCAAACTTTTCGTTGGTATTTATAGTGGTTTTGTTCGGGTGTTGGTTTGGTCATGTTCAGTTACGGTTTCCAAAAAGAGGGTTTTTGGGAACAAAGGTGGGAGGATGCTAGAATAGTAGTAAAGTGTAGGGTAGGAGGGCTATTAAGTAAAGAGAGCGGATTGTATATGAAGACCGTTGCACGGGCTAGTCGATTTCTTGTAAATTTCGTATCTTACTGTTATGGAATTAAGCCAATCACCGACCTTAGCAGATAGCATTTGCGCCGTTCGTTCTCGTAAAATAAAACAAATCTTT
>Ga0256845_1001975_pt1 | contig 15570 bp, 20 predicted proteins | sample RiftiametaG_FD_189101 | JGI IMG/M metagenome (GOLD analysis project Ga0256845, IMG submission 189101) | Tube worm associated microbial communities from hydrothermal vent at the East Pacific Rise, Pacific Ocean - Riftia | ecosystem: Host-associated > Annelida > Integument > Unclassified ...
ATGACGAAAGTATACAATAAAAAGATAAATAATTCAAATACAGATAAAGACAGCTGTTTAGGTAGGAATTGAAAGTATGGTTTTTAGTCTTTACATGTAAAGGGTGGAGGAAGCTCCCTTATTGTTAATTAAGTCTGATTCTAAAAGTTTTGATGCAACAATGATGCAGTTCGTTGTTATAGGCGAAACTATATCTCGGTTAGATGAAAACTTCAAAAACAGTCAGAATCAAATACCATGGCAGAAAATAAAAGATTTTAGAAATATCATAGCTCATGATTATTTTGGTATTGACCCAGAAGAAATATGGGATATAGTAAATGAAAAACTGTTGCCTTTAAAAAAAGAGATTAAAAAAATAATAGATGAAGTTTTGTAAAGTAGCCCGTACAAGTGAAATAAGTCGTACAAGTCCATTTTATGGGCTTTTATTTAAAGTTTACTAATTTAAATTAGTAGTATAAGTGATGGTATTTAGAAAAAGAGTAAGATTTAGGTTACAGTACTTTTTACAGTACAAATCATAACTTGCTTGATTGAATTGCCTATATATAGGCTCTATATGGCTAGATTAGAATTCCTCTCTGTCCGCCATTTTTTTTAATACCACAGAATATAATTTTATAAATAGACTTCTTCCATAAACCCTTATAGTCTCAGAGGATTTAGAAGAAGTCTAATACTTACCATGATATATTTTTGGAAAATACAGTTAGCAAAAAAGTTTAGTTATATTTTCAATAGGTTCTATTTTAGAGCACTCTTTTACAAATATACCTTTGGCTAAAAGTGAATTTTTTAATCCCTCTCCGATTTTGTTAGATATCCAGTAATGTACATGATGCTCTTTGAGAAAAGTTGGTAGTATTTCTGATGGTTTTATCTCTTTACATGTAAGTGGATTTTTTACATAGTTTATCTCTATGATTTTTCCATTTTGCAGATGAACAAGTGCTATGATTGATGCCGTACTTGAGATTAGAGAAAAATTATTCTTTTTGTTAACAGCCAAAGCAACTATAAATTTGTCTTTGTTGTCAACTATGCTTATCTCATATCCTAAAACTAGAGCTGTTGCTATCTTTTTTCTTGCATTTTTTATAATTCTTGAGAGTGTAGGACGTGAAATATTCATGTTTTTTGATGCATCTTCTTGGTATAGCCCTTGATAGTCCATCAAAAAAATGGCTTCCATCTCATCGCTATTTAGTTCCATTGACCCATGTTGTTCATTGGAAGTTGGCATAAACTTTTTATGAATTGGTCTAAATGAACACTCTCTTTCTATTTTATTTCTTCCCATTTCCATCCTTTTTAATATAATATCAAAATTTTATTGAATTTTTCTTGACATATGTTCAAAAAAAATGTATTCTTATAAAAAAAATTACAAAAGGTAATAGTTATGACAAATGAGAGTGAATATGAAACAAATAGGTTGAAATTTTTCCCTATTATGATGTACGCTATAGTTATGGGTATGAGTGGTCTTACAATTATGTATCAAAAGGCTGGGCATTGGTTGGGATTTCCTCATGTGATTGGAACTTTATTGATGTATATTACGACAGCAATATTTTTTCTTGTTAGTTTTATATATGTAATAAAGTATTTTAAGTACTCTATGGCGATTAAAAAAGAATTTTCCCATCCAGTAAGAGTTAACTTTTTTGCTGCGATTTCTATCTCTATGCTTATGTTAGCTATCATATATAAAGAGCATTATCCTAGTATAGCGGCAACATTTTGGTACCCTGGTACTGTATTGCATTTTTATCTCACTATGCATACTATCTCGTTTTGGATAAATCACAATCAAGAGCTAGATCATTCAAACCCTGCTTGGTTTATACCTATAGTAGGTAATGTGCTTGTTCCTGTAGCTGGAGTTGGTTTTGCAAATCATGGACTTCTTATGTACTTTTTTAGTGTTGGTATCTTTTTTTGGATTATACTTTTTGCGATACTGTTAAACAGAATTATTTTTCACCATCAATTGGCTGTTAAGTTTATGCCTACTATGTTTATCCTTATTGCTCCTCCTGCAGTTGGGTTTATAGCTTATTTTAAGATGTATGGAGTTATAGACTTGTTTGCTATGATGCTTTTTAATTTAGCTCTTTTCTTTACACTTTTGGTTGCTTTTATGTACAAAAACTTTATGAAAATTAAGTTTTTTATCTCATGGTGGGCATTTGTATTTCCACTAGCTGCTATGAGTATAGCTGCGATGTTGATGCACCACAAGACAGATGACTTTTTGCTTCTAATTCTTTCATATACTATGATAACAGTAACGACAGTTGTTATTGCAGTTGTAATTTTTCAAACAATTATACATATGAAAAAAGCAGAAATCTGCATTCAAGAGTAAAACTTGTCAAAGTACATTTGGTTAGTTGTCTCTTTTGCGCTTGTGTATGTACTTGGAGATGCTATTTTAACGCAGATAAATAAATCAGCTAAGGCTACAAGAATAGGGTGTCAAAAAAAAGCTATTTCATTTGAGAGAGTTTACTTAAAAGAGGATATAAAATCTGCTCAAAAGTTGTTAAGAGAGGGTAATATAGAGTTTACGTCATCTGTTCAAAAAGCTAAATACACAAAGAGTAAGCTTTTTGAGTATGTTAAGCTCTTTGAGACTGATGAAGTATTAAAGTCGGCTTTAAAGCAATATGCTAAAGAGAAAAAGATTAGTGATAATAAACTTAATATTTCTTACTATATATATGAAAATGACGTAAACGACCCAGGCAAAAAAACTAAAAAAAGTAAGCTCTATGCAGGCTATGTTGTTTTTAGATTTTTCAACCAAAAAGAAGAGCCTATATATCAAGTTCAGATTGATTTTATGAACAAAGAAGGGAAAGACTTACCCCAGCGAATAGAGTGCGCAATAGAGTCATTTAATACACTATAAAAGGAAAATAAAATGGAAAAAACAATATTTATGGATAAATATCCAGTATATACACTTAGATTAGAAAAAAGTGAAGTTGAGTGCAAGAATGTACCTGAGATAATCGAGTATTTTAAGCAGAAGATAGAGAGCCATAAGATAGCAAAGTTTATAGCTGTTTTTGATCACTACACTCATACAAAAGAGTTAGATGGACCTATACTTGAAGGGTTAAGAGATGCTCAGAATGTAGTCTTCTGTTTTGGACCAGCAATTCCAAATACAAAAATATTAGCAGCTCGTCCTAGAAGTATAGGAATTTGTGAGTTTGATGAGTATTTTGTTGTTGAGTTTTTAGAAGCGCCAAAAGAAGAACTTCATGCTCTTATGGAAGCTTGGGCTAAAGGTCTAGTAAAGTAGAAAAGTAAAAAGGTGATGGAGTACATCACCTTTTATTTAAGCACCTATGTTACGAAATTCTGCGCTTTCTAGCCATACTGTTGGCTGTTGTACGTATTCTAAGATATTTTCTAATAATTCTTTATGTTTTAGCTCTTCATTCGCTATTTCAAGAAAAATCTCTTTATGCTGGATATTGGTTATCTCATTCGCTTTTTCAATATATTGTTCATATGCTTTATCTTCCGTTTTTATTGCTCTTCTATAGAAATCTATCTGCTCATCTTCTAAAGTGTAAGCGACAGAGTCTTTATGCATTTCAGAAAATATAACTTTAGCTTCTTTAAAAACTTCCATTTTTGGAACAGTTATAATTTCAGAATTTTTGGAAAGCTTTTCAAAAATTTTATAGTGCTTAACCTCTTCATTTGCAAGCATTGTAAAAATCTTACTTAGACCTTCATGATTTGCCTCAATTGCCAGTTTTCTATAAAAAACCTCACCCTCTTTTTCAATTTGCATTGCATACTCATAAGCATTCATGTCGTCCCTTTTAATGATATTGATATATCTTATCATCTAATTAGCAAATTGTCAATAGTTTTTAAATATTTTATTAAAATTTTATTAATTTGTTACTTTTAGTGAACAAATTTTTGCTAGAATTAAATTTATATTTCTGCTATAATATATCTTAAATATATCAAAGGAACTAGATGAAATTATTATTAATTGGTGCTGGCAATATGGGTGGGGCTATGCTTCAAGGCTTGCATGTATATGACATAACTGTTGTAGAGATGTATAAGCCAAGAGCAGATGAACTTAAAAGCACGTTTAAAGATATAAAAGTAGTTAATGAGATTCCAAAATTAGATGGTTTTACTGTTATCTTAGCAATAAAACCTCAGTCGTTAGACTCTTTACATGTAGAGGGTTGCGCTGATGGTGTTATCTCTATTTTAGCAGGTGTTAAACTAGAAAAACTAAAAGAAAAGATTGATGCTAAATCATATGTAAGAGCTATGCCAAATATGGCTGCACTTGTAAGAAAATCTGCTACTTCACTCTGTGGAGATGAAGCTTTAAAAGAAGAAGCTATAGAAATTTTAAGTACTATTGGAAAGTGTTTTTGGCTCGGTAGTGAAAACGAACTAGACATTGCAACAGGACTTGCAGGCTCAGCCCCTGCGTGGATAGCACTTGTAGCTGAAGCACTTAGTGATGGAGCAGTTAATCTTGGTCTAAAACGAGAGGTGACCTACAAGTATGTGGCACAGCTTTTTGAAGGAGTAGGAGAAGTTCTACAAAACGAGCACCCTGCAATACTAAAAGATAAAGTAACTTCACCAAAAGGTACAACTATTGCTGGTATTACAAAACTAGAAGAGGGTGGTGTTAGAGACAGTTTTATAAAAGCTATGGAAGCATCATATAAGAGAGCTAAACAACTTTCTTAAGGGAGTTACATGTACAGATTTTTACTTATAATGCTAGTACCGCTTTTTGTTTATGCAAAGAGTGGGATATTGACATATATTATAGATGGAGATAGCGTAGTTTTAAAAGATGGTGTTACTAATGTTATATGTCATCTTGGTGATTTAGACACACCAGAGATTAGAGTTAACACTAAACTAAAACGTGAAATGAAACAGTGTAAATTTTCTAAAGATGAGTTTATAAGTGCTGGGAAACTTTCTTTAAAATATGCAAAAACTATTTTAAAAGTTGGGAAAAAGTATGAGTATACTATCCCTAGATATTTTCCAAGTAAAAATCCTGTTTGTTATCTTAAAATTACAAAAGGTTTACATGTAGAGCTGTATCCTCGTTTTGATCAGCTTATGGTATCTCATGGATATGCTCTACCTTATATAATCCGCTCTACGCCAAAGTACACAAAGATGCTTTTAAGTATCGCAAAAGAGGCGAAAGAACAGAAAAAGGGTTTATGGAAAACTCATTTTGATTTAATGCAGTGTCTAGTAAAGCATAGATACTCTCTACGCTTTCTTAGGTGATGATGATAGGATTAAATGCTTTTGAAGCTACAAGAACATTATCTCCTATACTCATGTTTTGTACCTCTTCTTGAGTAGCAACTACTTTTGTTAAGTTGTTTTGTATAAGAAGAGTTACTATAAAGATAGTATCAGCTTTCTCTATTTTTATGATTTTAGCTGAAAATTTAAATTTTCCACTTAGCTGTGAGTTCTCAAAAAGTATATCAGGATTTCCACTCTTGTTTATTTCTCCATCTTCAACAATAAGAACATTTGAAGCTAGTTTATAGACTTCTGCTATATCGTGACTTATCATAAGTGTTGTTAGATTGAGTCTTTTGTGTATCTGCTCTATGTCATTTTGAAGCTGAACACGCATAGTGCTATCAAGTGCTGAAAGAGCTTCATCAAGAAGAAGTAGCTTTGGTTTTTTAGCAACTGCACGAGCAAGTGCAACTCGCTGTTTTTGCCCACCTGAAAGAAGTTCAGGATATTTGTTTTCAAACTTTGTTAACTCTACTATATCTAAAAGTTCTTCTATAAAATTTTCGTCTTTTGTTGGTTGAGCAAATCTTAGATTTTCTATAACACTCATATTTGGGAAGAGAGCATAGTCTTGAAAAACAAAACCTGTATCCCTTTCTTGTGGAGTTAAGTTTATGTTTTTAGTTGAATCAAACCATATCTCATTATCTACTTTTATGACTCCTTTATTGGGAATTTCAAGTCCACTTAGAAGTCTAAGAAGAGTTGTTTTACCTGAACCTGATTTACCAAAAACTGCGTTTAGAGAGTTACTTGCTATCTCAGTTTCAAAGTGAAAATTTGCATTTTTAAAACTCTTTTTAATGTCAATGTATATCATCTCAAAACTCCACTAAACTTTCTGTTGATGATATAAACTAATAGTAAAATCGAAAATGATATTAGAAAAAGAGTCAATGCATATTGGTTTGCCAAGTCATAGTTAAGTGCTTCGACTTCATCATAGATAGCTATACTTGCTAGTCTTGTTTCTCCTGGGATATTGCCACCTATCATTAAAACCACTCCAAACTCACCAACAGTGTGAGCAAAGGTTAGCACTATGCCTGTAAGAAGTGAGTTTTTTATGTTTGGAAGCTGTACATGTAAAAGGGTTTGTAGTTTCGATTTTCCTAGAGTATATGAAGCTTCAATGAGTGATTTTGGAAGTGTTTGAAGTCCTGATTGGATTGGGTGAACCATAAAGGGAAAACTAAAAAGGATAGAGCCTATTAAAATTCCTTCAAAACTAAGAACCAATCTCAAATCAAACCACTCTTCTACAAAACCCCCAATTGAACTGCTTGGTCCTAAAAAAATAAGTAAGTAAAAACCAATGACTGAAGGAGGAAGCACTAGTGGCATACTAACTATGGTCTCAATTACTGGTTTTATCTTTGATTTTGTAGATGAAATCCAAAGAGCTACGGGGATTCCAATAAGAAAGAGAACAACAGTTGTTATGAGTGCTACTTTAAAAGTGAGTAACATAGTCTCCAAAAACATTTAATTTTCTTCATTTATAAGTGAAATTTCATTGGCTTTTACGAGAGCTATAACTTCTAATCCATCTTTTAGTCCAAGTCGCTTTGAAGAGTTTGTTGTTATGATTGAGATTATGTTTGCATCTTTACATGTAAGAGATATTTTAGCAAGTACTTTACCGTTGTCAACTGAATCTATTTTGCATTTCATCTGGTTTGCTAGACTTATACTTCCAAGATTTGGTAGAGCAATAGCAACTTCTGTCTCCTTGAATACTACGGTTATTTTCTCGCCTATTTGTAAGTAATTACAACTTTTGGGAGTATCAAGTAAAACAGTGTTAAGTGTTGCCTGTTTTGTTTTGATATTTACCAATGATATTCCCTCATGAGAAGTGATTTTACTGATTTCTCCAGTGAGTTTGTTCATGGGATGATGTATCCATATTTTTTTAATATATGCTGACCACTATTTGAAAATATAAAATTATAAAAGTCCAATGAGTTTTTTTTGTTGTTTTTTTCTCCGTATTTAAGTATTACAATACCTTGTTTTATAGGTGCATAATCACTTTTGTTAAGCTCAATCCATTTGCCTTTATCTTGCATATTTGGTGATTTGACTACTGATTTTGCTGTTATGCCTATATCTGCTGAGTGTGAATAGATATATTGGTTTGTTTGTGAAACACTCTCTCCAAAGACTATTTTTGAATAGAGTTGTTTTTTTAAACCATATTTTGCAAGTACTTTTAAGCCTTCAATGCCGTAAGGTGCAGTTTTAGGATTTGGAATGGCAATTTTTTTTACCTTTTTATCTTTTAATCCTTCTAAGCTCACATTTATCTTACTGTTTAGACTCCAAAGCACTAACATGCCATAAGCATATATTTTTGGTTTTGTGATTGCTAAATTTTTTTCATATAAGTATTCAGGGTACTTCATGTTTGCAGACATAAACAGATCAAAAGGTGCCCCATGTTGAATCTGTGCTGTAAGTTTTCCAGATGAAGCTACAATGGTAACTATTTTAATACCACTTTTTTTAGTATAAGCAGTTGCTATTTCATCAAATGCAAATCTAACATTTGCTGCTACTGCTACTTTTAAAGATTTTGCATAGATACTTGAAGAGATAAAAAGAGCAATTAAAATTAATCTAATCATCTTTGTACATAAATTTGAAAGGAATTCTTACTATTTTAGGCTTATAACCAGTAAAACCACCCCAGATAGCTACTAAAAGAAGTTGCAGCCATATTGGTGCTCCTAAAAGAGAGGAGCCGTAAAAAATAGTTAAACTAACTCCTATGATGATTAAAAAGTCTATAATTGTATCTACTGTTTTAGTTGCTTTATCTTTTGGCATTTTATTCCTTTATTAACAAAAAATTACTAAATTTCAATAATTGTTTTGTTGCGACCACTATTTTTTGCTTTATATAGAGCATTATCTGCTCTTTTTAGAAGAGTCTCTACAAGATCTCCTTTTTGAAGTGTTGAAACTCCTATGCTACATGTAAGTGACTCTATATGTTCAAATTTATAAGTCGATATAATTTTTCTAATTTTTTCTGCTAGTTTATACCCATCATTTATATTTGTCTGAGGCAGCATTATAATGAATTCTTCTCCTCCCCATCTTGCAAATAAATCAAATGCTCTTGTATTAAATGATATTATTTGACTGAAAGTATATAGCGTTGTATCTCCTACATCATGTCCATAATTATCATTAACTTGTTTAAAATAGTCAATATCAATAAAAAGAAGTGTCAGCGGATTTAAATGTCTTAAACTTCTTGAAAATTCTTTTTCGTAATGCTCATTAAATTTTTCTCTTGAATAAATTTGTGTTAAAGAATCAATATTTGCCTTTTTCATAAATTCTTCAGTATTTTGTTGGAGTTTTGTTATGTCAGTAAGTATAATAACATATATATTTTCATCACCTACTATTTTATCTATCTTTATATTCATAATATATAATTTTTTATTCTTGTTTTTTATTCTTATTATTCTATTTTCTTTTTTTTGTGCATTTATTGTTTTGATTAACTCATCAATATCTGTGCTAAAATCAATATCTAAAAAACAATTTTCCTTGTCAATAATACTATTTAATGTTAGGTACTCTTTTTTAAATTCCTTAATTGAATTTATATCAAAAAGTTCTAAAAATGATTTATTGGCAGAAATAATATCTTTATTTGATTTAACAATAATAATCTGCTCCATTGCATCTATGATTGATTGAAGTTGCAAGTTATTTTTTGCAATAAATATACCCTCCAAGAAGGAGATAGAAAAAAAGATTATGATTAAATATAGTTGTTTAAATTCTTCCAAGTAGCCATTGTAATAAAAAAATAGTACTATACAGTATTGAAGTATTGTTATTAATGCGAATAAAGTATATTTATTTATTTTCAACTAAGGACCTTTTAAATAAATTAAATTATAATATTTTAAGCATTAAAACTGTATTAATTATTATATTTTTTACATGAACCTTTGCAGTTTTATGTAAAAAGTCTATTATATTAGGAGCTCAATGAACTCAGTTAATAATGTTTTTAATAGTAAATTAGAGATAAAAAAGTCTACATTTATCTCATTTTTAACGCCTATAGAAGAGTTTAATTCTCTACATGAAAAGCTAAAAAATGACCATCCAAAAGCAAATCATATCGTTTGGGCAAAGCGTTATTTGAATAAGTATGAGCAGATTGTAGAAAACTGTAGTGATGATGGTGAGCCAAAAGGAACTTCAGGTCCACCAGTACTCAATGTCATGCGTGGTAATGAGCTTTTAGAGTGTGGGATTTTGATTGTACGCTACTTTGGTGGAACAAAACTTGGTACAGGTGGGCTTGTAAGAGCTTATGGAAGAGGGGCCAAAGATGTTATATCAGCTTCTAATATAGTACCTTTTGTAAAAAAAGAACCATTTAAATTTTCTACTATTTATTCTTTAGTACCACGTTTTGAATATTTTTTAGACAAAGAGAGTCTACATGTACAGAACAGAAGCTATGAAGTAGATTGTATTGTTTGGCACATGAGTTTGAGTGAGCAGGAGCGAAATCTTTTTTTAGAGTTCGCTACTATATTTGAGAGAGGTGGATTTAAAGTTCTATAGCTTCTATATCTATAGTTATCTTTACATCATCCCCAACAACAAAACCACCACTTTCTAGCATTTTATTCCAAGTAAGTCCAAAATCTTCTCTTTTTATATCACCTTCAAGTGTAAATCCAACTCTAAGATTGCCTTGCATATCTTTAATAACACCATGAATTGTACTTTTTAGTTTTATTTTTTTTGTGATTCCGTGCATAGTTAGATTGCCGGTTAAATACTTTTTATTTATTGAAGTCATAGTAAACTCTATAACCGGAAATTCTTCTGCATTAAAAAAATCAGGACTTTTGAGATGATTGTCTCTCTTTTTTATGCCTGTGTTAACAGAATCTGTATCAACTGTTGCTATTAGTTTTGTAATTGTTTTTGTTTTTTCATCAAATTCAAGATCTGCATCAAAACTTTTGAAGTTACCTTTTACATTTGATATCATTAGATGTTTTATAGAGAAACCTACATTTGAGTGAGCAGTATCTAAAACATATTCGCTTGCAAAAAGAAAACCCGAAGTCAATAGAAGTGATAATATAAATTTTTTCATAAATATTCCTTTTGGATAGTATAATAGGAAAAAACTTATATTAAGTTGTGATAAAAAAGTTATATTTTAATTAAAAGTACATCTCAACGACTTGCCAAGTTGCAGAAGTACAAATTCCAGCAAGTAACCCAGCAAGTAGGTCATCACCCATAACTCCTAAACCACCTTTAACATCTCTGTCAATTCTACCTATGAATGAAGGTTTCCAAATATCAAAGATTCTAAAGAATATAAAACAAAGAGCTAATTGAAAATAGTTTGATGTATCTACAAAACTAAATGCCAACCAAAGACCAACTACTTCGTCTATGACAATGCTTTTGTCATCATGAGTTCCTGTCTTTTTTTCGTAGATGTTTATCTGTTTTATGCCTATAATAGTAATTAGAATTGTTAGTAAAAGAAGAGTATCTACTTGAACGTACTGAAGAATCAATACTCCTACAAACGCAGCGGCAATGCTTCCCATAGTTCCAGGTGCCCAAGGAGAAAGCCCGCTATAAAAGAATGTTAAAAATAGTTTTCTCATTTTTATCTCTAAGTTAATGACATTGTTTGATGAAGATTCATCAATTCAAGGTAAAAATCTTTTTCATCATGAGATTCTAAAAGTCCAGAAGTTGGGAAAATATTGTCATATATTTTCTGTATATTTTCAAATCTATTAGGAAACATTTCACTAAGAAGTATTGCTGAAATATCTTTTCTCATAAGAACAGCAGGCGGTAAAATACCTACTTTTAAAAGCTCCATAAGGGTCTCTGAATCATATTTAATATGATGGTGTTGCCCATGAGGGCAAGTGTTTTTACTTACCAAAGTTTTACACTCGTTACAGTAAACAAACTCTGTAATGATATCTACATCAATATCTAGTGATTCGTATTTATTGAGGATAGATTTAATCTCATTTTTATCATAGTACATTCCTATGCCACTATGGCTTTGTCCAAGAACAAGCTTGTCGCATCCAAAGTTACGAGCACAGATACTGTCTAAAACAGCATTGTTATAACCAGCAAATATATATGTGTTTTCAAATGGAACTATAATAACTCTACTTCTTGGAAGATAGTTATCTACAAAATATTGTAGAGTTTTAAGCCTTAGTTTGTAAGAGATAAGATCTTCTTTGTAAGGTTTTAGCAAAAATATAACTAACATGTCAGTCTTCTCAAGAGTGATTCTAATGAGTCTTTCATGAGCCCTGTGAAAAGGTCTTGCACTCATCATGACTGAAGATACGGTTTTAGGTTGTATTCTCTTTTTTGCTTCATTTATTGTCTTTTTAATATCTTTTATATCATCAAAGTCAAGTTCATATTCTCCACTAACAGCATAATCTCCAAGGCGTTTTAAAAACAGTTGAGTTTCAGGATTTGAAGTATCATAAGTACCAAAAATTTGTTCTATTCTTCTCTTTTTGTTGATTTCAAAAACTTCATCTACTTTAATATGCCCTTTAATCTCTCCATCTACTATGAAATCAAGAATTTCACCTTGAATAGCGTTTGTTAAAACTTTTGCATTTTTCTTTCCAAAAGGGGCTATGATAAAAGGAAAAGGGAAAGGAATACCTTTGTAAAAACCAGTTTTATCAACCTCTTGAGACTCTTTTTTATTCATAAGTTTATCTACAGGAGCGAGTATACCCTCTTTTGCAAAAGAGAGTGTAGCTAAAGCCTGCTTGTCAATGAAAAGCTGCCTATTATTATTTTTTCTTTTCATTTTACTATCTCCTTTTTAAGGAAGTAAATTCCTAAAAAATTCCTCTCACTGAAGCTTTGCCTTTGGCAAGAGCATATTAAATAATTATTATTTTTTCTTTTTAATGCCATATTTCTTTCTTTTCTCCCAAAGGCTTTTTCTTGAAATTCCTAGTTTTTTTGATAGCTCTGTATCTGGAAACTTGTTTTGAAAATTTAGTATTATGTATTTAACATAATCATCAATACTTAGTATATCGCTTCTATCAAAAACTTTATTATCAGTTGCCAACTCTATTTCAGTGAGCAGTTCTTGATTTTCATTTATGTCAGTTGTTGATACGATTGCACGTCTATCTTCTATAAGGTTTAATACTTTTGTCTTTTCACTCTTTTTTATATTTTGTAGGTCAACAAGATACAGAAGTTCATTATAAGGGGTTTTTACAATTTTTTCAATAGCATTATCACAAGTAAGTGAAATAAATGTAAAAGGTTCACTTTTCTCTACACTATAGTGAAAAACAACTGCGTCAGCATGCTTTTGAAAGTTAGTTTTTAGAAGTACAGGAAGTTTTGTTTTGGTGTTGATTGGTTTAAGCTCTGAGCTTTCAAAAAGATTGTTTACATACTCTTTATACGTAATATTCTCTTTTTTTAGAGCCTTAAAGTCTTTTAGATGTTGAAGTTTTCTTATGAGCTCTTCTATCATAAAAGGTTTTTGAATATAGTCATTTGCTCCAGCGTTGATAGGGTTTGAAACCGTATCGTTGCTTATGTAAGAGATCATCAAAATTATTATCGATGATTTATGTTTTTCGATTACTGGATAGAAATTTTGTCCAGATATATTGGTAGAGAGTAAAACAGCATCATATCTCTCATCTTTTACAGCATCTTTGATTGAAGCTGCCATGTCGCAATGATAACCTATTTCTGTTAGCTTTGAAGCAATACTTTGTGCCAAATAAATCTCATTTTCTACAATCAAAATTTTCATTTTTGAGTCTCTTTCGACTTCACTAAAGTCCATTTTAAATTTTTCATCAATCTTTCCAATTATAATATTTTAATGAAGCAGTTGCACTTACAGCAACCCCTTCTTCTCTTCCTATAAAACCAAGTTTTTCTGTTGTCGTAGCTTTTATGTTTACATGTAGAGGTTCTACATGTAGAATATCGGCTATTGTTTCTCTCATGAGCTTTTTGTATGGGAATAGTTTTGGTGATTCAGCCATAATAGTTAAATCACAATTTACCACTTTAAATCCAACGTTATATAAAAATGAGACAACTTTTTTAAGTAACTCTTTTGAATCAGCCCCTTTATGTATAGGGTTGGAATCAGGAAAAAGTTCACCTATATCGCCTGCACCACTTGCACCCAAAAGTGCATCTATAAGAGCATGAAGAGCTACGTCTCCATCAGAGTGTGCCTTAAAACCTCTTTCATCTTTAATCTCAACTCCACCTAAAACCATCTTTTTGCCAATCTCAAATGGATGGACATCGTAACCATTGCCTACAAACGTATCTTTTGAAGGATTTTTTAACTCTGAAATTATTTCAATATCTTCTAAAGAGGTAACTTTATTTGCAGCCCTATCACCAAGCACATACTTAACTCTTCCACCATTGGCTTTTATAGCACTACTGTCATCTGTAAAATCATCTACATGTAAGAGTGCATTTTTTAAGGATTTTGTATTTGAGAGTTGAGGAGTTTGGATGAGTTTTACTTCATCCCTGTTGATAGTATTACTTTTATATACAACAGTATCATAAACAGGTAGATATGGTACGACTATGTCAGCAGTTTGAGATTTGTCTATGATTCTTTTAATCATATCTTGAGGGACACAAGTTCTTGCAACATCACTCACCAAGACATCGTTACTTTCGACATGGAAAAGGGCATTTTTAAGAGATTCTTGTCTGCTACTTCCACCAATTATATAGGTAAAATCACTATTAAAAAGTTTCATATACTCTATTTCATCTTCTGAACAGACAATAATAGTTTTTTTAAAAGTGTAATTTTTAGTTATATTTTGAGTGGCATATAACCACAATGGGGTGTGCCCCGTTCTTAGCCACTGTTTTTTGGCAGACATCTTAAACCGTGAAGATGTTCCTGCTCCCAACATAACTAGAGATAAATCGGGCAAATTTAGTCCTTTTTTCTTAAGTGTTACGATATTATACACTATGAAAGCTTTTTTTTATCTTTTTTGTGTTAAATTCTTTCTTTTAAACAAGGATACGCAATGCGAAAACAGTGGGTTGAGAATCGAATAAATGACAAAGTCAGAACTCAGATGCATTATGCTCGTCAGGGAATTATAACTGAAGAGATGAAATATGTTGCCAAAGTAGAAAATTTGGCTGAAGAATTAGTGAGAAAAGAGATTGCACGTGGTAGGATGATAATCCCAGCCAATGTTATGCACACTTCACTAAAACCAATGGCAATCGGAATTGCCGCAACTTGTAAAGTAAACTCAAACATAGGTTCATCTGCATTAGCCAGTGACCCTTCAATGGAAGTTGAAAAAGTAAAAGTTTCTGAAAAACATGGAGCAGATACTGTTATGGATCTTTCAACTGGTGGAGATTTAGATGCGATTAGAAAAGAGGTCATAGCAAACTCTAACATTCCTGTTGGAACTGTGCCAATGTATCAGATTTTACATGATATAAACAATAAAATAGAAGATTTAACTATAGAGAAGATGCTAGAAGTCATCGAGCGTCAAGCAAAGCAGGGTGTTAGTTACTTCACTATCCACGCTGGATTTTTGCTTCGCACTATGCCTTTGATAGCAAAAAGAAAAATGGGCATAGTAAGTCGTGGTGGTTCACTTATGGCTGCGTGGATGATGCACTACCATAAAGAAAACCCTTTCTATACGGCATTTGATGAAATACTAGATATTTGTCGCAGGTATGATGTTTCACTCTCTCTTGGTGACTCTCTTCGTCCAGGTTGTCTTTATGATGCGAGTGATGAAGCTCAACTTGGTGAACTGAAAGTTTTGGGTGAATTGACTTTACGAGCTTGGGAAAAAGATGTTCAAGTTATGATTGAAGGTCCAGGGCATGTTCCTTTAAATCAGATAGAACGCAATATGAAGTTAGAACGTGAGTATTGTCACGAAGCTCCTTTTTACATTCTAGGACCTCTTGTAACAGATATTGCGGCTGGCTATGACCACATTAGTAGTGCTATTGGAGCAGCTATTGGTGGGTGGCATGGTGCTAGTATGCTCTGTTATGTTACTAAAAAAGAGCATTTAGGACTTCCAAATGCTGAGGATGTTAGAGAAGGAATCATAGCTTACAAAATTGCAGCACATGCTGCAGATA
>Ga0256845_1001976_pt1 | contig 15565 bp, 12 predicted proteins | sample RiftiametaG_FD_189101 | JGI IMG/M metagenome (GOLD analysis project Ga0256845, IMG submission 189101) | Tube worm associated microbial communities from hydrothermal vent at the East Pacific Rise, Pacific Ocean - Riftia | ecosystem: Host-associated > Annelida > Integument > Unclassified ...
TAACTTGTCGTTCATCCGCTTCAGGGAGGGTAGAAACATATCTCGTTACTTGACCGACCCTCTTTTCAGTCCGTTCGTAAAGATGATATTTTGAACCTGAAGCGATATGAGCGATATACATGATCATAACAAATTAACCTAAAGGTTAATTTTGTCAAGAATTTAAATAAAGAACTTACATTTTGCAGCACCCGAACAACAGGTTATGCCCCCAGGGAAAATCTGCGACAAGCCGTCACAGATGTAGGGGCGCGGTCTCCGCGCCCGATTCAGGGGCGGGGTGTCCACGCCCCTATGATGGAAACATTATTTTAACGAATGATGTCTAAAATCTCTTCAAAATTTTCACAATAGTAGTTGCAGAGTTCTTTGGTTCCGCTTTCGGGGATGTTGCCGCCGCTTACGCCAAAGGTGGGGTATCCGGCTAAGCGGATAGAGGCCACCCCGGCCCCGCTGTCTTCAATGCCGATCACGGAATTGCGCTGCGAGAAGTCGATCCCTAAGCCGACCCGACCAATTTCGGCGTACAGCCAGGGATGGGGTTTGGGCGACAATTCGCCTAATGTTCCGATTTCGCCGCGACGCAAGGGAAACCCGGCTGAAATAATCGCGTCGTAAAACTCTTTTGGGTCCCCCATACCGAGGGTTCTGAACGCAGAAAGAATTTCAGGCCAGGCCTTTTCATACAGCCCGGATGTCACCAGGCCAATTTTGACGCCCATTTCTTTGAGGGTGGTTAAAAAGTCTTTCAGACCGGGAACAGGGACAAACGCATTTGTTCTGCCGCGACCTTCCACAATATTTTGCATTTCCCGGTGCGTGTGCTCGAAATAGTGAAGACGCGCTTCTTCGACTGTTTTTCCGGGACAATATTTTTTGACGCAGTACGTTAAGTGTTCCGACACGCTATGGCCTGAGACATAAGGACGGTCGGCGTCTTCTAATTCAAATTTCGGGTTTCCGAGAAGGCTGGCGACGGTCATTTGGATGATCCAGATCCAAAATTCCTCGCTGCGTACACTGGTTCCATCCAAATCCATTAAGACGGCCTGAACTGGTTTTTCAAGGTGAACAGGGTGAAGCGGATAGTAGGCCGGATAGCCCATTTGAGAATTCACAAACGCGAGTGTGTGATTCTGAAAGGCGATCAACTCCACTTTCCGGTCTCCGGTTGCAGTAATCGAGACAACGCCCTGCTTTCCGACTGTGAAATGTCCATCACTGCACCTGTTTAAGGAAATAAATCCGGAATTTTTTGAAATCGAACCGAAATCAGGAATGTACACGAGTTCATTCATCATATTTGTCACCTCCCTTCTCCATCCGTCACATACATAACTCTGGAATATGTCAATGATAAATCCTCATCGGTATATGAAACGGGAGGGGTTTTATCCTGCGTAAGGTGAACTCTTTAAAGGTGAACTCTTTATTTGAAATACTGAAGCTGAAGGGCAGGAACTCAACAGCCGAAGGGTTCAAACTCCGAAAAAAGTCGAATTCACCATGACCTTATGAAACTTTTGCATAAAAAAACCTTTACGAAAATGTGGCGCATGGTATAGATGGGCTGTATTTTTCATTAGCGCTGGATTCATGTTGCAAGGGAGGTGTCAATGGCTGACAGATTGCTGGAGATCAAGGATTTACAGGTGGGCTTTCGGGTTTATGGGGGAGAATTAAAGGTGCTCAACGGCATTCACCTGACGATGGAAGAAGGCGAGAAGGTCGGTTTGGTTGGGGAGACCGGTTGTGGAAAAACGACGACGGCCAAATCGACGCTGAATATCCTGCCTGTCCCGCCAGCAAAAATATTTCAGGGGGAGATACTTTTTCAAGGGGAAGATATTCTGAAAATGGGACGAAATGAGGTCCGCAAAATGCGAGCGCAAGGCATTTCGATGATCTTTCAGGACCCCACCGCAGCTCTCAACCCGGTGTTCACTATCGGTGAGCAGATGATGGACGCGATCAGGTATTCCACTCCCAGGAACAGTCTGTCCAAAAAAGAGAGACGAGAAAAAGCGATCAGGGCATTGCAAGACGTTTCCCTGCCTGATAGTGAGAGAATCCTGGAGAATTATCCGATCCAACTCAGCGGGGGAATGCGACAGCGGATCTGCATTGCCATGGCTTTAGCCACAGAAGCCCAACTCCTCATCGCCGACGAACCCACGACCTCTCTTGATGTGACGATTCAGGATCAGGTTCTTCGTTTATTAGGAAAATTAGTTACGGAAAAAGAAACCTCAACCATGTTGATCACCCATTCCCTTGGGATCGTCAGGGAATGGACAGACAGAGTGTATGTGATGTATGCCGGAACGATGGTAGAAACCGCCCGCACCAGAGACCTCTTCTCGAATCCTTTACATCCTTATACGAAAGGATTGATGAAGGCTGTTCCCAAACTGACCGGTGAAGGAATCGCTGAGGGAATCGCAGGAAGGATTCCGGATTACCTGAATCCGCCGGCAGGCTGCCGCTTCCATCCTCGCTGCCCCCATCGGATGCCAATATGTGAAAAGGAAACACCGGCTTTATTTCCCGTTACGGAAGATAAACACGAAGTGGCGTGTTTTTTATATAAATCGTGATCGATTTCACCGCGAAAACGCAGAGACGCCAAGCAAAAAATGTTTAAGGCGACAGGTGATGGATGCACCAATTTGAACGTATCACCAAAATTCAGATCGTATTCTCTCGCGTTACAACTTTGCGTCTCTGCGTCTTTGCGGTGAAACAATCGTTGTGGAAAACGAGATTCTGAAAGTACAAGACTTGACAAAGCATTTCATGACCAGCCGGGGAACTGTGCGAGCGGTTGACGGTGTGAATTTTTCTCTGAAAAAGACAGAGACGCTGGGATTAGTTGGGGAATCCGGTTCGGGCAAAAGTACGGTGGCGTATACGCTGATGGGAATCTATCCGCCGAGTTCAGGGAAAATTTTCTTTCAGGGAACAGAGATGAGCGGGGATGTCAAAAAACGCCCGACAGCGTTAAAAAAAGAAATCCAAATCGTCTTCCAGGACCCGGGGTCATCCCTCAACCCCAGAAGAACCATCAAACAGATTCTGGAACTTCCTCTGAAAGTTCACCGTATCGCAGAGGGTAAAAATCGGCTCGAACGCGTGGTGAAATTGCTGGAAATGGTTGAACTGCCCCCCGATTACATGTATAAAAATCCACAAATGATCGGCGGCGGAGAAAAGCAGATGATCGCGATTGCCAGAGCCTTAGCAACGAATCCCTCTTTTATTGTGCTGGATGAGCCGACTTCAGCCCTGGATGTATCCGTGCAGGCGAAAATTATCAATTTCCTGATCCAACTGCAACAGGACCTTGATCTGACGTATTTGTTCATCACCCATGATCTGAGTCTGATGCGCAATATGGCCAGCCGGGTGGCGATTATGTATCTGGGAAAGATCTGCGAAATCGCGCCTACCGTAGAATTTTTCCAACACCCCCGCCATCCTTATACTCAAATGCTGCTCTCCTCGATTCCTGTTATTTCTGAACAGGAAGAAGCACTCAAGCCCAAAAAGATTCTTTCCCAAGGTGAAATTCCCAGCCCGATCGACATTCCATCCGGCTGTAGTTTCCACCTGAGATGCCCGGAGAAGATGGAGATTTGCACCAAGATCGATCCTGCGACCGTCCAGGTGCAGGATGGACACTTCGTCCGCTGCCACCTGTTCCACTGATGGCATGATGGAGCATTGGGCACCTCTATTCGTCAGCCAAGTCTTACAATTTGCCCTTGATGATTTCGAGAGCGACTGCCATATCCATACACTCATACATTGCGATGCCATATTTCTCCCCAAGTCGCCTATATCTTTTGACACTTATTCCTGCCATCGTACCTTTGGGTAGAATTGTAATGATTGTTTGGGCTGTTGTCGCACCAGCAACTCCCGGATAGTGTACTGTATCAAACCACTCTTGATCTTCCGGTTTCACAGCCCCTTCTGCCTGAGAAAGATCAATGATGGTGTACTTTGCCCCATACGTTTCTTGAGCTTCATATTGAGCCAGGCAACAGGCACGCATTTCGTCACTATCTAATTTTTTCCACGCTACGAGTATACATTGCAATTGATCATCGTATTCCACTTTAATCACATCAGATGTTTTAGGAGTATAAATTGTTCTTCTCATGTGCAATGAGGAGAAATACTCCAGGAATTGGGTTTACAAAGGATTGCGCCTCCTATCCACTCAAAACTTGCAGATTCTCCTCTCTGTCCTCCCTCATCAAGGGTTCACAATCATCCAGAGAAGCTCACAATCTGCGTCCCCGTCATTCAGAGACCAGTGAACTTCACCGGCCGGAATAAATGACGCTTCACCGGCGGACATGCGGTATTCCTGACCGCCGCTCACGATTTTCGTCGTACCTTTGAAGATCACGGCATATTCGTCGCCATCATGAACACCTTCGCCTTCTGCCGGAACCCTTGAACCAGGAGGAATTGTAGCCGTTCCAATCACCAGGTTTCCTTTTTGGCGTATATCCTCATCAAACAAGGTTTTCAGGACGATATTGACCCTATCTGCCGCTTTTACGTCATCAATATGAATAATTTTCATAGTTACTTATTGGGCCACGAATGGCACGAATTCATTTATCAATTCCACCGCCGTATAATTCGTGTCATTCGCAGCTAAAAAACTTTCTGGATTAACGTGAACGTTTATCTAACCCATAATATTGGTTCGCCTGTTTTTCAGTGATGTAGCCATTTTTCAAATCATCTTTGACTCGTTCCGGATCGCGCTGCATAGGATCGCCCCAGCCTGCGCCTGTTCCTGTCATCACACGGATAATATCGTCTGTGTTGAGCGTTAAGCCGCCGGCCACAGAATATCGTTCGGTGTCGCCATTCGCGCGAACCACCTGAATATAGTTCGGAGAACCATGACGTCCGCCTTCCAAAGGCCAGGGCGGAAATTTTGAACGGGTATAGGCCACTGTCAGCCAGGCATTGTCGGAACGAATGCGGTAGTCGATCCGGACGCCTTTGCCTCCGCTGTGCATCCCTTCGCCCCCTTCTTCATCATGAAAACTTAAATAATCCACTGTGACGCCATAGCGAGCTTCGGCAATCTCTGCCGGACAATTGTAGGTTTCACCGTGGAATCCTGAAAAGATCGCCGGGTTGCCATCACTTGTGCCGGAACCGCCCCAACCGCCCAATTCCGGCTCAATCACACTATATGGGCGTCCCGTGTCCGGGTGAATGCCGCCAAACAGAGTTCCACAAATCGAGGCAAAGCCGCCGGCCGGCAATTTGTCGGGAATATGCTCGGCTAATGTCCGCCAGAGGAGATCATAGAGGCGGATCCCAATTTCATAATAAATCCCCATCGCTGCCGGACGAGCCGGATCAAAAACGCTTCCTTTGCGGGTTAACACGGTCAGTGGACGAAACGTACCACCATTACAAGCCGTGTCCGGCGACGTCACGGCTTTGAAAATCATCTGGGCCGACATGACAGCATCATCGCGACTCATATTGAATGGGCCTTTGTCCTGATCCGGGTTATCCCGCAGGTCGACAATAAACGCATCGTCCCGGATTTCTATGCCGACTTTGTACACCTGCCCGTTCTCCTGTTCTTCAGAGAGAGAGAACGTGCCATGGGGCAACTGTTTTAAACCAGCCAGAGACGCCTGTTCGCCATAATCCATATATTCCCGCACAGCATGGAGAAAGGTCTCTTTTCCATATTTGTTAACGAGTTCCAGGACTCGTCGTTCTCCGACCCGGATCGAAGCGATCCCGGCCCACAGGTCGCCGATCAGAAAATCGGGCATCCGGCTGTTGGTGGTCAACAGGTCAAAGACCGATTGAAGCGGTTCGCCTTTCGAGAACAGCTTAATCGGTGGGATTTGTAACCCTTCCTGGAAAATTTCAGTGGCATCGGTAGACATACTGCCGGGGGTCATTCCTCCAACGTCGTTCCAGTGGGCAATATTGGCACTCCAGGCCACGATGTCACCATCTGCAAAAATCGGCAATGCCACAATGACATCGTTTAAATGGGTCACTCCACCGGAAAAAGGATCGTTGACAATAAAAATATCACCAGTCTCTATGACTCCGGGCTTCCTGAATTTCTTCACAATTTGTCCGACCGCCTTATCCAAGGTCGCCACGAACGCTGGAATTCCGGCGCCGGAACTGGCAAGTCCGCCGTCTTTATCAGTAATCGCAGTGCCCATATCGAGCACTTCATAAATAATTGCGCTCATGGCGGTACGGCGCATCGCCGCAAACATTTCATCAGCCGCTGCCTGTAACGAGCTTTGAATAATCTCCGTTGTAATCGGATCATACTGTTGAGTCATCGCGAACCTCCTTTGGCCCTGTTTGGATGTGAATATTCCCATACTCATCAACATGACACAGCATGTCAGGCATCACAATAATTGTATCGCCAGCCTCCTCGATAATCGCAGGCCCTACAAAACTCATCCCTGATTCTAACAGATCGCCATTGTAGATATCAGCCTGGTGGACGCCGGCTTCACCATAATCTACAGTTCGCTGCTCTTTGAGAGCCGCTTCAACCGTCCGGCCAGTGGCTGGGATTTTTTGGGGTTGGAGTTTATCCACCTCAGAGCGCGCGACCACATGGAAACGTACCAATTCCACAGGCACATCTAAACGGTAGGTGTATTCCCGCTCATAATTCACATGGAAATTCTCGCGGATGTCGTCGAGCAGAGAGGGTGTCACATCACCATCGGGTAAAACAATTTCGACAGAATGTTCCTGATTCTGATAGCGAAAACGGCCATAACGCAAAAAGTTCACCTGTGAAGCGTCAATCGATTCAGCAGCAAACTCCCCATAAGCCTTTTCTTCGAGGGTTCTGAGCGTCTCATTAATCAGAGCAGCCGCGTTTTCACGCTCCAACTCGACAATTTGGGTTTGGATGTAATCGCGCCGCAAATCGCTCATTAACATGCCCCAGGCCGAAAAGACTGCGGATTGTTTCGGGATCACGACCTTTTTGATGCCCAATTCCACTGCGAGAGCACAAGCGTGCATTCCACCGCCGCCGCCAAACGCGACCATGGTAAAATCACGCGGGTCGTGTCCCCGGTTGACAGACACGAGTTTCACTGCGTTGACCATGTTGTTGTTGGCAATTCGGACAATGCCTCGCGCCGCTTCCTGACGTGTGGTCTTGAGGGTCGCCGCCAGTTTATCCAGAGCCTGCTCGACCGCCCCCATATCCGCCGTCATTGTGCCGCCGCAAAAATAGTTCGGGTTAATACACCCTAAGGCCAGGTTTGCATCGGTGGTCGTAGCCTCAGTGCCTCCGAGTCCGTAAGAAACAGGGCCTGGCACGGCTCCTGCGCTTTGAGGACCGACGTGTAGTTTTTGAAATTCATCCACCCAGGCGATTGATCCCCCGCCGTTCCCGATTTCCACCAGGTCCACGACCGGCACCATGACCGGGTATCCGGCAGATGTTCGGGAATATTCAATTTTATAATCGGTATTGATTTTCACATGTCCATCAGTGATCAAACCGCACTTCGCCGTTGTTCCCCCAATATCAAGCGCAATGACATTCGGTTCGTCAATAAGTCTGCCAAGTGCCGCTGCCCCCCACACGCCGCTGGCAGGCCCGGATTCGATCATCGTTATCGGAATCTCGCGGGCGCCTTTGACTGTATCAACCCCGCAGTTAGATTGCATAATGTATGGTGTACACCGCATCCCGGCATCTGACAGCCGACCGGTCAGATCGTCCAGATAGCGATGGGCTATCGGTTGAACATACGCCGATAACACCGCCGTATTCGTCCGCTCGTATTCGCGCCATTCGCCGGTAATCTGGCAGGACGCAACGACGGACACCTCAGGCCAAAGTTCCTTGACTTTTTCCAGGGCTGTATTTTCATGAGCTGGATTTGCGTAGGAGTTGATAAAACAGATCGCAATCGCTTCCACCCCTTCACGACGAAAATCATCAAGAATGGCTGGTAATCCGGAAAGCTCCAGCGCAGTCATTTCTTCCCCTTTATACGAGATTCGTCCGGGCACTTCCCGACGCAAATACCGGGAGACAAAGGGTCTTGGTTTTTGATAGTCTAAATTGAAAAAATCCGGACGGTTTCCCCGGGCGATTTCGAGAATATCACGAAACCCCTCCGTCGTGATCAGAGCCGTTTTCGCCCCTTTCCTCTCTGTGATGGCGTTAATGACAATCGTTGTCCCATGAACAAACGCATCAAAGTCCTGGGGAACGATCTGACTGGCATGAATAACGTCCATGACTCCCTGTTCAAATTGAGCGGGGATCGTGTGACTTTTCGCGGTGCCAACGTTCCCATCAGAGCTAACATACACGATGTCTGTAAAAGTTCCCCCAATATCGGTAGCAACTCTCATTCCATTCCACCTCCTCATAGTTATCCCTGGCGTGTTATTTTTTAAGGCGAATAAATCATCCGAAGAAATACTAAAAAATTTCAGAACATGTCAAGTTTTTTCTCTGACAGAGTGCTAAGGCAAGGCTTAACCACAAAAACCACGCTTCCAGGCTCCTAAAAAGCTGCATTCCAACGCAGGAGGAACCGTTCGATTGTTCATCCCAAACCTCTCTCTCCGTCAAACTCTCAGACAATTTCTTGACAACTTCCAGTGGCCCCGCTATATAGAGTGATCCTAAATGAGATGTGTGATATTCTGAACTTACTCTGTGCCCCTATACCCCACCAGGGACAATACTGTTGACTGAAGAAAACCGTGGGGCAAACTCAAGTGTGCACTCCTGAATTGGTGGACAATCCCCGGCTGGAGTGCGAACTTGAGTTTGCAAAAATCCCTTCAGTCAACAGCATTGCCCACCAGAGAGGAGCACGGGGAGGGTCACACATTCGTGATAGCAATACGACGCAGTGAGAATACCGATAGAGTTGTCATCTCTTATCCTGTCTTATGAGATCGCAAGTTCAGTTCAGTTCATCATTTTTTAGCGTGAGAAGTTGCCTATGATCCATTCCCAAACGACCAATAAAAAGCGTCAGCGAGCCAAAAACGCTTTGGAGGAGAGTGAGGAACGCTTTCGGAAAGTCATCGAATATGATGTTGACGCGATCATTGTGGTCGATCAGCACAGTATCGTTCGATTTATCAATCCGGCAGCAAGAGAATTATTTGACCTTCAGGGAGATGCGTTACTCGGAAAACATTTCAACGTTCCTGTGATGGAAGGTGAATCAACCGAGTTGGAAATTCCCAGACGTGATGGGAGCACGTCTGTTGTGGAAATCCGAACCGTGGAGATCGAGTGGGAAAACGAGCCTGCCTATCTGGAATCGCTGCGTGATATTACTGAACATAAGCGAATTGAGGAGGCGTTCCAGGAATCCCAGCAGAAATTAGAAGACTCTTACCAGCGTGAACATGCCCGTTTGCAACTGTCCAATACATTGCGTGAAATCGCGCGTATTGTCAGTAGTACATTAGACCCTCAGCAAGTGTTAACCCTTATTTTTGAACAGTTAGAAAAAGTGGTGACGTATCACCGAGCGACTGTCTCGCTCCTGGAGGATGAGATGCTGACCCTGATGGCTGGGAGGGATAAATTAGGGGACGCCATCAAACCTTTTACTTATCCCGCGCGCAAATACCCCCTCAACACAGAAGCACTGATAAGCAAACAGCCTGTACTCGTACCAGACGTGTCCAAAGACGAACGCTGGCATCCGAGTCCGACGATGCAAGCGATTCGTTCAATAATTCTTGCCCCATTACTTGTCCAGGATCATCCTATCGGTCTCCTGGCGGTCAGTAGAACTGATGATATTCCTTATACTTCTGAGGATGCCAGAACCGTTTTTGCCTTTGCGAATCAGGTGGCAATATCGATGCACAATGCCCAACTGTATGCCAGAATGCAAGAACGAAACCAGCGACTTTCCTTGTTGCACGCAATTTCTCAGGCAGTCAACTCAACGTTGGATCTCCACACTCTCCTCACAGCGACCTGCCGGGAATTAGTCCTGAATTTCCATTCCGATCACAGTGCCGTGTTGTTATTCGATGACACCTTTACCCACGGAGAAGTCACGGCAGAATATCCGAGCGGGCACGCGCAGGGTATTCGGATTCCGTTAGCCGGATATGCTGCGGCCAGGGAAATCATCATCCATGCCAGACCATTAGCGATTTATGATGCGCAGCACGATCCTCTCACCGGACAGATTCAAGATATTTTGAAAACCCTGGGGGTCCAGTCTGTCCTCCTTGTGCCACTCATTTCAAAAGACCGCATCATCGGGCTGTTCAGTTTGGATGTCACCAGCGCCAAGCGAAAATTTGAACGTTCTGAAATTGAAATGGCACAAACCATTGCGTCTCAGCTTTCCGTGGCGATTGAAAACTCCCGATGGCTTGAACGGGAACGGGAGCGTATGGAAGAAGAACTCTCGACCGCCTGGAGGATACAAACCAGCTTGCTTCCGGTCAGTGTCCCTGAAATTCCCGGGCTGGATGTTGCCGGATTTTCCCGTCCTGCCAGACGAGTAGGAGGCGATTTCTACAACTATTTCCCGTTCGATCAAACACGATTAGGCGTCGCCGTTGGCGACGTCTCTGGCAAAGGAATCCAGGCGGCGCTTATGATGGCGCTTTCCGTCGGCTTGTTAACGACCAAAGCCCGGCAAGACGTGTCTCCGGCAGAATTGCTTGCAACATTAAACAGGGATTTACACCCCCATACCCAGCGGAATTGGATGAATACGGCACTCAATTACATCACCTTCACTCCGTTGGAAAATTTGACCAATACCTGGGATATCTGCATCGCCAACGCCGGATTGGTGGCCCCTCTTGTCCGGCGAAGCCATGGAAAGGTGGAGTGGCTTGAAATCGGGGGCTTACCGCTGGGGATTACCGAAAACGCACAGTATGAAGAACATCATATCATATTAGCCCCCGGCGATATGATGTTGTTAAGTAGTGATGGGGTCGTCGAGGCCAACAACGCACAAGAACAATTCTACGGCGATGAACGCCTGGCCGCGTGTGTTGCCGATCCTCCTTGCTGCCATGCCCAACTCATCCTCAAACATGTGCTGAACGATGTCCGGGCATTTACCGGAAATGCAGAAGCTGCGGACGACATGACAATGGTGGTGATTGTCATACAGGAACGCAGATAATGAGCAATTGAAAGAAAACAATCCCAGGAAATTCTTTAACGAGAAATTCTTGACAAATCCTGCCTGTCGGTGTTACCTCTATAGAAAGATGACAATTGGGGGGATCGCAGAGGATGAAGATGTATCTTGAGGAGCCTGTATGAGTCTCGTGACAGAACTTGTTTTGCTCACAAAATTACGGTGGCAGATGTTTACCAATGATGTCACCCATGTCACAAAAGAAAAAGTCATCCGCTTTTCTCTTTTAGTGGTGATTGGCGTTCTGTTTTTTGCCCTGGATTACCTGTTTTTTCACCGCATTATTTCCTATATCGCCAAGATCGATGTGTTGGATATGGTTGAGATCGGTACGATTTTAGTGGCCCGATTATTGAGTATGATTTTTTTGCTATTTTTCTCGATGCTTCTTTTCTCTAATGTTGTGACCTCGCTCTCGACCTTATACCTTTCCTCCGACCTGGGCTTTTTGCTCTCTTCCCCATTGCGGTTTTCCTCGGTCTTTACGAGTAAATTTGTCGAAACAGCCGTGAATAGTTCCGGGATTCTGCTTATTTTTGGTCTTCCGGTGTTCATCGTGTGCGGTCAGGAATACCATGCTTCCTGGACGTATTACATGATGATCCCGTTGGTGCTGCTTCCATTTATTATAATCCCAGCGGCTCTTGGCACGATGCTGACCATGCTCTTAGTCCGTTTTTTTCCAGTAAAACGCGTCCAACAAGTGCTTGTGGTGTTTGGCCTGATTCTGGGGGCTGGGCTGGTGATGCTCTTCCGGTTTTTACGCCCGGAGCAGTTGGTTGATGAAATCGGAATGGAACAACTCCTCTCATATATCAGCAGTAATCGGATTCCAACGGTTTCCTATCTGCCAAGCACTTGGGCGGCAGAGGTTTTCATGTCTCTGCTTGAAAACGCTCCGATGCAGGCATGGCTCAATTGGGGCTGGCTTTTCCTCTCGTCGATCACCACCTATGGGATTGTTCTTCAGCTTGCCAAACAAATTTATTATACTGGCTGGGCAGGAACCTCAGAATCCCGAACCGCCAGAACCATAACACGCGGCACGGTCACAGAGAAACTCCTCTTTCGCGCGCACTTTCTCCATCCGACCACCCGGGCATTACTCATTAAAGACATCAAATTATTCTGGCGCGACACGACGCAATGGTCGCAATTGCTTATGCTCGCAGCCTTACTCCTCATTTATTTTTTTAATATCAAAAGTCTTCCGCTGCGGAATATTTATATGAAAAATTTGATCTCTTTCCTGAATCTTGGTCTGGCAGGATTTGTGTTAGCCTCATTAGGAGCGCGGTTTATTTATCCGAGTACCAGTCTTGAAGGAAACAGTTTTTGGGTTATTCATGCTGCCCCGGTTCATTACCGGCGATTCTTACTTGAAAAATTTTTTATTTTTTTGTTTCCTTTGCTCTGTCTGGCGGAAACCTTAGTGATTGTGTCCAATATGCTGCTTGACGTCGACAGATACATGATGATGTTGTCAGTGATCACCATTTCTTTGATCACGATCGGACTCACTGGCTTAGGCGTCGGGATGGGAGCGATTTATCCAAAATTTATTAATGAAAATCCGGCCCGGATTGCGATGAGCATCGGGGGGATTCTGTATATGATCCTGAGCTTATTGTATATTGGAATCACGATTGTGCTGGAAGCCTGGCCCGTGTACCTCCATTTTTCTCAGCACCTCTTTCGTCGAAATACCGGGGGTGGAACCGGCTTATATATCGCGTATAGTTTGGTATGTGTCCTGAGTATCGGCGTGACGGTCATTCCGCTTTACCTCGGCATAAAACATCTGAAATCTTTCGAAATTGCGTAATCGAGAGGAAGGATTTCAAAAAAAGATTGACAAAGGAACTTTTTTGATCATTATAGTATATGGCTGACTGAACATACTTCACAGAGGAAAGGTTGAAATCTCGATCCCCCAGGATATTTGTTCTTGACAAAAACGATAAAACCCATAAAATTGAAACGTCGCAGGAGTTTGCCAGAGAGAAAATAAACGTCTTTGGGAGTATGTGTGTCATAATAACCGAATGCCACTAACCGGATATTCCCTGGTGGACACGAAAGGGTTACATCATGAGCAAACCGAATGTTTTAGTGATTGCAGAACACACAGAGACACACAAGAATTTTCAACATATTTTGGCCGATGAATATGAATATCTTGCCGCATTCAATGGTATTGACGGAGTTGTCATTTCTCATCTGGCGCGGCCATCTGTCATTTTTGTCGAGCACGACCTGAACAAACCGCACACTGTGAGCATCTGCAAGTCGTTGTTGTCTGACAGAAGTGTTCATTCTATCCCGATTATTGTCCTTGCCGATTCTTCAGGTGTCAACGGCGAATTGAGAGCTCTTGCCAACTATAAAGGAGTTATCCAAAAACCGCTCCAGGCAGAACAGGTCAAAACTCACATTAAAAGCGTTCTTGTTGCTGCCCGCGGGGCAGGAGCCGGAGATACCCGCACCAGATCGAAAGTGACGCGTGACGAACCGATTCGGGTGCTTTCGGTCGATGACAGCTCTGTCGTTCGAAAATTGGTCACGATGATTCTGACAGCGGAAGGATTCAAAGTTACCACAGCTTCCGATGGATTGGACGGCGTGAATAAGGCGAAAGAGCTGAAGCCTGATATTATTCTGCTCGATTTCGTGATGCCGAAAATGAACGGTTTTCAGGTCTGCCGTATCCTGCAAAAAGATGACAAATTAAGGAAAATTCCTGTTATTCTGGTCACGTCGAAAGGGGATAAAGTCGGAGACAAATTTGTCGACCAGCTTGGGGTGACTGGGTATATTACAAAGCCCTTTCAGCCAGAAGAACTGGTTTCAAAAATTCATCAAACGTTAGAATCACAAGAACAGGAACTCTCAGACGTCCAGACGTCAACAGCGTCTTCTGCAACCGTTCAACCGGCAGTAAGCGTACCGGCGAAATCGACCACGGCGGCGGTCCGGGCAGCCCGGCCTTCGGCCCAAGTAGACGAAAACGCTATCCGACAAATGGTACAGGACGTGCTGATGAAAGAACTTCAGGCAAAAGTATCGGACATCGTGAAAGCTGAATTCAATACGATTCTGCAAAGCCTCGACAAACGCATTGAAAAACGGGTTATTGAAAAGATGAATGAATACATTCGGCGGGCAAAAAAGAAATAAGCATACGCAGGATACTACGATATGAGTAAAATCTTGATTATTGACGATAGTCTTGTTGAAATAAAAATCCTCCAGAGCATTCTGGCCGGCATGGGGCATCAGATTATTGTGGCGCGGAATGGGGAGGAGGGGGAAAAAACTGCCAAAGTCTTATCGCCAGACTTGATTTTTCTCGATGTCGTGATGCCGAAAAAAAATGGGTTTCAGGTCTGTCGTGACTTACGGAAAGTGCCGCAATTTAAGGATACTCCGATTATTATGCTGACCTCAAAATCCCAGGATACTGATAAGTTTTGGGGCAAACAACAAGGTGCGACTGAATACATTGTCAAACCTTATAAAACACGACAAATCGTTGAGGTGCTTGCGAAATATTTGTGATTCCCTCAACCCCGATATACGAACCTGTTTTCTCTCAGAGGATGACAGGTTTAATATGCGCCAGGAGCGGCAATAAAGAGGAGCATCGAGCGGATATGCAGCAGGTTGGAGTGCTGACTGAGAATCATGATACTCAGCGGGGAGACGATACCGAAATACAGGAAATGATCCAGTTGTGCATCTTTGAGCTTTCTGACAGGCTCTTTGGGTTAAGTATTTTTGATGTTCAGGAAATTCTTGAAGATGCGGAAATTACGCCCGTGCCAACGACGCCGCATTTCCTTCGCGGAGTCGTGAATCTACGAGGTGATATTGTCCCGATTGTCGATATTCGGGAGACCTTGCAGATCCCAATGAAAGAACGGACACTCGACAGCCGCATTATGATTCTGACAATCAAACATGTTCGGCTTGGGATTCTGGTTGATGCCATCAAAGAAGTTCGACATATTGCCAGAGAGGTTGTGCAAACAGAGGCAGCGCAAGCGGGTATTGCAGACGGAAAGTTTATTGCAAACATTATTCAATATAACAACAGATTGCTCATCTTACTTGATTTGGAATCTCTCTATGCCGCTGTGCAACTTTAATAACACAGAGGCATCCGGGGAAATATTATCGAGGTTTGGATAACTCAACAAGGATGAAGAACGGGGGGGAACGTCGAAAGCGGACCATGGTTTTCGCTGTTTCTCCCTCCTCTTTTCTCTTTTCTCGCTAATGAGCCAGGAACAAGGTTTTCTATCACAGAAGCGGTTTTCTTTTCTTCAGAGTTCTTGGGCGAAGTTCTCTCT
>Ga0256845_1001977_pt1 | contig 15562 bp, 14 predicted proteins | sample RiftiametaG_FD_189101 | JGI IMG/M metagenome (GOLD analysis project Ga0256845, IMG submission 189101) | Tube worm associated microbial communities from hydrothermal vent at the East Pacific Rise, Pacific Ocean - Riftia | ecosystem: Host-associated > Annelida > Integument > Unclassified ...
AACTTAAAGAAAATGATGAAACAACTCAAAGAAGAATTTGAAAAATCATTTTCTTGCCTTATTAATTTTGTAATTCAACTTTTATCTTGTAAGCAAAAATGGAGTTGGTAAGGTTCGACTAAATAGTTACCTGTAGAAGGGTTGGTATTGTATATTCCAACTAATTCATCATTAGATAAATTATGCACAGCAATTTCTGCTCTACGCATGTGCTCATAACCTTCAACTTCAAAATTACCTTTTATTAAACAAGAGGATATACCACTTTGATTGGTTCTTGCTTTGTACATGGTAAATTTACCATCCGTATTATTTCGGTTGGAAACAAAATAATAAGCATCATTTTTAGTAGAATCAGGACCTAAAACAACTGATGAATTAGCACTTGCGTCCACCAAGTTAGCACCAATAATTAACGAAAACACAACTAATATAAATCTCATCACATCATTTAAAACGATGAAACTACAATTTTTTTCGATAAAAAAGAAAAATGGTTTTTAACAATGCCTTCTTAATACTTAAATTTTATTTAGAATTTCGGCAGCTTGTACTAATGTTTCTTCCTTTTTAGCTACACAAAAACGCAATACTTTTTCATCTAACTGTTGGTGATAAAATACCGAAATAGGAATTGAAGCAATTTTATGCTCCTTAGTTAATCGAATAGCAAAATCGGTATCTTTTTCATCCGTAATTGCTTTATACCTTAATAGCTGAAAGTAAGTTCCGGAAGACGGTAAAATTTCAAATTTAGAATCTTTAATTAAAGAGGTGAAAAAATCTCTTTTACCTTGATAAAAACTACTTAATGATAAATAGTTATTTTCATTTTTTAAATATTCTGCTAAAGCATGTTGCATTGGCGTATTAACTGAAAACACAATAAATTGGTGTGCTTTTCTAAACTCTACCATTAAATTCTTTGGAGCGATACAGTAACCCATTTTCCAACCTGTATTGTGAAAAGTTTTGCCAAAAGAAGAAATAATAAATGAACGCTCCGCTAAACCCGGGAATTTAGCAGCACTTTGATGTTGTTTTCCATCAAAAATTATATGCTCATACACCTCGTCACTTATCAAAACAATATCGGTATCCGAAACAATTTTTTCTAACGCCAACATATCGTGTTCCTCCAAAATTGTTCCTGTTGGATTATGTGGCGTATTGATAATAATCATTTTTGTACGCTGGGTAATCAATTTTTTAACCTGCTCCCAATCAATATTATAATCTGGGGCATGCATTTGTACAAAAACTGTTTTACCGCCATTTAATTCAATAGCAGGTTCATAACAATCGTAAGCTGGTGTAAAAATAATTACCTCATCACCTTCTCTAATTGTTGCAGCAATAGCTGTATAAATTGCTTGAGTAGCTCCTGCAGTAACTGTTACTTCAGACTCAGGATGATAACTTGTACCGTATAGCTTTTCAGTTTTAATGGCAATTTGCTCTCTTAATGTCAATAAACCTGGCATTGGAGCATATTGATTTAAGCCTTTTTTCATGGCTTCGTTTACCAAGCCAATTAGTTCCGGAGAACTTTCAAAATCAGGAAACCCTTGCGAAAGATTAATCGCATTATTTTCTGCTGCCAACTGGCTCATTACAGAAAAAATGGTAGTTCCTACCTTAGGTAATTTTGATTTTATTAGACTTGGGTAACTTGGCATAGCTTATTTTTGATAAGTCGGCAAATGTAAGCAAACAGATTAAGTGATTGCTAATATGCTTAACTTAAAACAATTGAAAAGAAGTTTCTAAAACATTCCTGTTTCTTTAGATTTTTCATAGCCTTCATCAATCAATAAATTATCGCTATCGGCAGCATTTACAGCCAACCTATCACAAATTTCGTTGTACTCGTTACCTGCATGTCCTTTAACCCAGTTAAATTTAATGTTATGTTTAGGGAAAACTTTTAAAAACCGCAGCCATAAGTCAACATTTTTTTTGCCTTTAAAACCTTTTTTCTCCCAATTAAATACCCATCCTTTCTCTACTGAATCTACTACATATTTAGAATCAGAAAAAACCTGAACATCAGCTCCAGGTGTTTTAATAACTTCTAAGGCAACAATAACACTCAATAATTCCATTCTATTATTGGTAGTTAATCTAAAACCTTCTGAAAGCTCTTTTTTATGCTTCCCGCTCATCATCACTGCTCCGTAACCTCCATTACCGGGGTTTCCTTTGGCTGATCCGTCTGTATATATCGTAATTGTTGGCATGGTTATTTTTATTCTTTATGCATTATTTAACACACCCTTTAGGATTTCTAAGCAACAAGTTGCTTAGAAATTCTTGCCCTCTATCTATAGGGGACGGTTATGGTTAAACCCCTAAATTAGTTCTAAATAACTTAACGGCAATGGCTAATAAAATTACTCCAAAAACTTTTCTTAAAACAGCCAATCCACCGTTTCCTAATTTTTTTTCTAAAAAAGCAGATGATTTTAAAACTCCATAAACCAACACCATATTAATGATAATGGCAATTACAATGTTTTGAACTGCATATTCTGCTCGTAAAGAAAGTAAAGCTGTCATAGTTCCTGCACCAGCAATTAATGGAAATGCCAAAGGAACAATAGAGGCTGTTTCTGGTGCATCATCTTTATATAAACGAATACCTAAAATCATTTCTAACGCCAAAAAAAACAAAATAAATGAACCTGCAATGGCAAACGAATGCACATCAATACCGATTAAACCCAGTAAAGATTTTCCAACAAATAAAAATAACACCATAATAAATAGTGCCACAATACTTGCTTTTTCTGATTGTATGTGACCAACTTTTTGTCTTAAATCGATAATAATTGGAATAGAGCCAACAATATCTATTACTGCAAACAATATCATTGTTGCAGATACAATTTCTTTTAGGTTAAATTCTATCATAACGCATTAGTTTTAAATTAAATAGCGGGCGAAATTAGATAAATAATTTAACGTGCAAGTTTTTTCTCATTTAATTCTAAAAAAACTTCTTAAGCACTTTTCTGTATTGGTTTTACTTACTATTCTTCTTTAGATAGTTTGTTGTCTCACCTATTAGTTGTAGCTGTTCTCTCGATTTTTCCTTTCTGTAGTATACAGATGCTGAAATAAATTCAGCATGACGAATCCATTTTGATTACGTTTATTGTGTAATACAAATCCTACCCAGATAAATACGTCATGCCGAAAAATTATGAGGAACGAATAGTTTATTCGGTATCTGTATTTATTATTTATTTGGAGAATAGAGGTCTGTTAGGGGGAAAGTTAATATATAAAATTAAAATAAGCCCATATTACAACTATACAAACAACTATGAATAAACTCTTAAAAATGTATTTCAAGAAATTATTTTGAATTATTTTAACTTTTTCTTTATAATTAATATTCTTTCCTAACTTAAGTTTATTAATGTTTGACTGTGACAATTTCATCTTTTTATATCCAAAGTAGAACCAGCAAATGAATACAATATATATTATTATAGTAGATATCATTATCCTTATTTATAATTTAGAAACCGATATGACAGCTATCGGTTATCTGAGAGCAACAACATCTCTCTTAATAATTTATCACTCTTACTTTTTTATCATTTAATCGAACTCTGAGCCATCTCTGAACATTGGTTTTATTGGTCATCAACTCTTCTTCGGTTAATTCCTCATCCCATGATAAAAAGAAAGTAGAAATGGTATCTTGTTTATTGCCAAAGTTAGTAGAAACAGTTTTTCCATAAGTCATAGCAAGTGCTGCTGGATATTGTACCTTTATTTCATTTTTTAATGCTGTAAATGGAATGGTATCGCTTCTAAGGCTATATAATTCTTCTTCTAAAAACTCAATTTTTGCATTTTTATCTTTTAAAAGCACTTCATTTTTTATGTAAATTTCTTCTAAAATTCCTGATTTTACTTTATCTCCAATTTTACTAGCAATGGCATCAGAATTATCGTTTGATTGGTGTATTTTTAAGTGAACCCCTTTTAAATTATAATTGTCCATCTTTTTTGCTAATTCGCGTTCAGCTCTCTCCGAAATAATACTTCCAATTAAATATACTTGGATAATTGAGTTGGTATCGCTATCGTAGGTTAAATTTTTCTCAACTATTTCGGTACCCTCAAAAACAAAATTTTCAACTAAAAAGGAGTTGGCATTTTTCTCAAAAATACTTTCTTGTATTGCATCCCAAAAGGTAAAACCACTAGGTAAAATAATGATTAACGAAAATAATAAAATGTAACGTTGCATTCTTTTCTGCTTAGCAATAGTAAGGTATTTTGCTAATGGGAAACGTAAATATTTTACAATTAACCAGGTAGATAATGTGATAAAAACCGAATTAATTAAAAATAAATAGAATGCTCCAAAAAAGAAACTCCAATTGGCATTTGCTAAACCATAGCCTGCGGTACACAAGGGCGGCATTAATGCTGTAGCAATTGCCACACCTGGTATTACATTTGTTTTTTCTTTACGAGATACAGCTACAATACCGGCTACACCACCTAAAATAGCAACTACAACATCTAATAAAGTTGGGCGTGTTCTGGCAATTAATTCCGATTGAACCTCTCCAAAAGGAGTTAACATAAAATAGATGGTAGATGCAATAACACTAATTAATACTGCCGAAGCTAAACTTTTTAACGAACGAACTAAAGTTTCCCAATCATTGGTTCCAATAGCCAAGCCTATACCTACAATTGGCCCCATTAAGGGAGAAATTAACATGGCACCGATAATTAATGCCGCAGAATTAACATTTAACCCAATAGAGGCAATTACAATAGATGCAACCAATACCCATAAGCTGGCGCCTTTAAAATCAATTTCTTTTTTTATTCCTTCGATAGAACCTTCTACATCTACATCATTTCTAATGTTTAGGATATTTTTAAAATAATCGAGTAAATTCACTAACAGTTGCCTAAAACTAAATTTTAAGTCCTCTTTTATTCCGTCTTTCTCTTGATTTTCGGGTTCTTTTGCCTCTTCTATCATAAAATATCAATTTACTAACAGACTAAATTAACATTTCAAACTATATGTTGATAGTATTTTTTACTTTTACTTTTTAATTTATCAGATTATGCAAAACAAATTAAACAACTTAGATAGTAAAATTGCCGAAGCAAAATTAGGTGGTGGAGAAAAAAGAATTAAAGCACAGCATAAAAAAGGAAAACTTACTGCTCGTGAGCGAATCCATTTTTTAATGGATGAAGGTTCTTTTGAAGAAATTGGAATGTTGGTTACTCACCGTTCTACTAATTTTGGATTAGAAAAAACTAAATTTTTAGGCGATGGTGTTGTTACTGGTTACGGTACAATTAACGGAAGATTAACGTATGTGTTTTCTCAAGATTTTACTGTTTTAGGAGGTTCTTTAGCTGAGGCTCATGCCGAAAAGATTTGTAAGGTAATGGATATGGCCATGAAAAATGGAGCTCCTGTTATTGGATTAAATGATTCTGGTGGTGCTCGTATTCAAGAAGGTGTTGTGAGTTTAGGTGGTTATGCCGATATTTTTTATAAAAACACAATGGCTAGTGGTGTAGTACCTCAGCTTTCTGCTATTATGGGACCCTGTGCTGGTGGAGCAGTTTATTCTCCTGCATTAACTGATTTTATTATGATGGTAGAAAACACATCATATATGTTTGTAACTGGTCCTAATGTGGTGAAAACGGTTACTCACGAAGAGGTAAGTGCCGAAGATTTAGGTGGTGCTTCTGCTCACTCTACAAAATCGGGTGTTACACACTTAACTTATGCTAACGAAATTGAATGTATCAATGGTATTAAAGATATGCTAGCGTATATGCCTCAAAACTGTGAAGAGGATGCGCCTAGTATTGCTTATGAATTAGGTGATGAGAAACGTGATAAATTAAATGAGATTATTCCTGAAAACCCTAACCAACCATACGATATTAAAGAAGTTATAGAAGAGACTGTTGATGCAGAAAGCTTTTATGAAATCCATAAAGATTTTGCAGAAAACATTGTTGTTGGTTTTGCACGTTTAGCAGGAAAATCAATTGGTATTGTTGCGAATCAACCTGCTTTTTTAGCAGGAGTTTTAGATATTAAATCTTCGCAAAAAGGTGCACGTTTTGTTCGTTTTTGTGATGCGTTTAACATTCCTTTATTAGTTTTTGAAGATGTACCTGGTTTTTTACCTGGAACAGATCAAGAATGGAATGCAATTATAACTAACGGTGCAAAATTATTATATGCTTTTTGTGAGGCTACAGTGCCTAGAGTAACTGTAATTACACGTAAAGCTTATGGTGGTGCTTATGATGTGATGAACTCTAAACACATTGGAGCAGATATGAATTATGCTTGGCCTAGTGCAGAAATTGCAGTTATGGGAGCGAAAGGTGCTGCAGAAATTATCTTTAAAAATGATATTAAATCAGCTGAAAATCCTGAGACTGTTTGGAAAGAAAAAGAAGCTGAATATTCTGAGAAATTTGCCAATCCATATAATGCTGCTGCTCGTGGTTATATTGATGAAGTAATAGATCCTTCTAAAACAAGAGAAAAATTAATTCGTGCTTTTAAAATGTTAGAAAATAAAGTGGATACTTTACCTAAGAAAAAACACGGTAATATTCCTTTGTAAGGTTTTTGCTATTGTCATCCTCAAAAGTTATTTATTTCACCAAAAAAACCTCCAAGGTTTATATTGATTATCAGTATAAATCTTGGAGGTTTCGTTTAGTAACAATATTCAAATCTCAAACTCTTTTTTTAGCAGCTCATCACCCTCATCGGTATAGTAAAGCACATAATACTTTCCTTTGTCCCAACCTCTAACACGTACTTTAAAATCTAAGGTAATGTTGCTTATTGCTCTTGGGATTTCAAATCCTTTACCGTTTGGAAAAACAACTTCGCCATCCTCATTAATTACTTTACTTTTTACTGTTGTCTTTTTTGTTGTGCTAAAAACAATTTCTCCAACTACTTCAACAGAACTAGCTACAACATAACCATTATCATCTGTTGTAACTTCCCTTTTATTGCTATGCCAAGGTATATTTTGACCTGTAATTTCCGACAATCTTTTTTTAAGCTTTTTATTAAGCAATTCATTTTCACAATAAATGTTAGAGATAGGTTCGCCATCGGTAACACACCAAATTGCTTCTTGAACGGTTCCTTTTTTTATTCCTTTATTGGCTTTAAAAAAACTTAGTAACTGAGTTAATTTTTCATTTTTGTTGGTATTTATCGTAAAATTATTCTCTGCTGTAGGTGCTTTATCAATCGCTTCGGTACAAAAACCGTAAACTACAAAACTGTTTACTTGCTTTTTATTTACAATTAAATCTTGCATTCTTGGGGCTATCAATGTTTGCTCATCTTCATTGGCAGGAAAAAACAATGTTCCTTCAGGAATAGCTAAAGCAACAGTTTTTGAGTTTTTAGATTCGATGTTCAATACAACCGATTTTCCGTTGTATTTACCATTAGAAGAAACGGTTACTTTAAAGTTGGGATTAGCTTGTAATTGCTGTATAGTAAATGATTTATTTACTGCAATTGGTTTAAAATTTAGGGTTAGAAAGGCACATACTACCAAAAGGATTGTAGTTCTCATAAATAAAGATTTTAGGTTTGATAGTACTACAACGAACTTTTTTTGAAAATAGTATTTACCTTAAAAAATACTATTCAGCATTGTTTGCGTTAGGGATAGTAACGGCATCCTTTTTTTAGAAAAAACCTCCAAGGTTTATATTGTTTTATCAGTATAAACCTTGGAGGTTAACAATATTTAAAAAAAAGATATAGTGATTAGCCCGTTAAAACGCCCAAAAGAAAAAAACTATTTTACTAGGGTAACTTTACCAATTAAATTACCGCTAATTCCTAAAACATCTTGGTACCAGATTTTCCAAATATATACGCCATTTGGTAAGGTTTTACCTTTATAAGTTCCGTCCCAGCCTTTGGTAATGTCATCGGTAAAGAAAATTCGTTCTCCCCAACGGTCAAAAATATTGAATTCTAATTTTACGATGTCTTTACCATAAGCGTAAAAGATATCATTTTCTCCGTTTCCATCTGGGGTAAACGAATTGGGCACATAAATAGATCCATCATAATATATAGTAATGGTATCGGAATTGTAACAGCCATTAACACCTAAAACTGTTAGGATGTAAGTAGAAGTTTCATCGGCTTTTACTGTTGGGTTTAGGCACGTTAAACAACTCAATCCTTCAGATGGAGACCACGAATATGAAATTCCATTTGTTGTTGGATTTAATTGAACTTGTGTTCCCCATGCTGTTTCTATATTGGCTCCAATTTCTACCGTTGGTTTTGGTAAAACATCAACAAAAACAGTTAATGAACTTGAGGTGCAGCCAATGGCATCGGTTATTTCTACAGAAAAAGTGGTGGGCTCGTAAACCATAGGATGAATATTACTAGTGGTTTCGCCTGTTGGCTGCCATAAATATGATGTTCCACCAACAGCCCATAAATTTGCGTAATCACCTGCACAAACATTTGTATCGGAGATCATACTCGAATAAAGAGATTGCACATGAACAAGAACGGTGTCATAATCTACCCCACAGCCATTGGCAACTTCCACTACATAATTAGTTGATTGTGATGGGAAAACTTTTATTAAAGAATCTGTGGGATTTATGATAGTGCTAGTTGGCGACCAAGAATAACTATGCCCTCCTTCAGCATAAATTTCGATAGTATCTCCAGGGCAAATGGATACATCTGCAGAAGCTAACGCAACGGGCATTAATGTATCAAGACTAACTGTAACAGTTGTATCCCATACACAACCATTTAGATCTGTAATACTCACACTATAAGTTGTATTAGTATTTGGGGTAGCAACTGGATTTGCAATATTTATATTGCTAAGTGTGGCATTAGTTCCCCATAAATACGTTCCGCCTCCTATAGCGTTAAGTGTAACATTTTCTCCTAAACAAATCATAGTGTCAGGGCTAATGGATATGTTTTTGGGGTGAATATTTATTAAAATTTGAGCAGTATCTGTACCACAGCTATCAGAGATAATAACAGTATATATTGTTGCTGTATCAGGAAAAACTGTAGGTGTAGCAGTATTACTATTTATAATGTTGTAGTTAGGCTGCCAATCATACACCAATCCACCAACAACATTAAGCTGTAAACTATCTCCTTTACATATTGGGTTTACAGGGTCTATTGCCGCAACTGGCGGTAAATTAATAAAGACTTCTACATAGTCTGTATCTGTTTTTAGGCAAGATGCAGAATCAACAGAAACTAACATTACAGTGTAATTTCCTGGAGTTGAATAGGCATGTACTGGTTCAAATAGGGTTGAAGTATTTCCATCATCAAAGTCCCAAAAATAAGAGATGCCACCATTACTTAAATTTTGAAAATGAACGGTATCTCCAACACAATGGTAAGGTGTTGTATAAATATCTACATTGGCTGTTAATACTGTTAAATCGATTTTAAAAACTCCTAAATTACAATTAGGACTATTGTTTGTATTTGACCATGCACCTGGTGTTGTAGGAAAATCAGTAGTAGCAAAACCACAAGAAGAACAAACCGATTGGTAAACAATTCCTCTTTTATCAAAACGACTTGTTCCCCCATCCACATGATCTGCACTAGCGTTTCCTCCAAAAAAAGTAGCAAATTTTAATGATGTAGCATCTTCATCAAAAAGGGCTAAATAGTAATCACTACCATCTGTTGTTGTTTGTATCGCATTGGCTGTTGTTACCAAACCATTAGTGGTACTAGATGTTGCTAAACTATTACCAGAATTAACTTGCCCTCCCCAACCAGAAACAAAAATGTAGTTACAATCGTTTACTAAAAATGCCGAAAGGGCGATATCAACTTCTCCTGATCCTGTTCCAAAAGTTGTTGAGAAAATGGTTGCAGATAAGCTATTATTCAATTTATGTAAAAACTGTCCGCTATTGGGCACATTATAAACTGAAGCAGGTGTGATGTTGTAAGCTCCTGAGGTTTGTCCAACAACATAAACATTATTACCAGTATCTAACTGTACAAAGTAACATTGATCATAATCTGATGTTCCTAAATAAGTACTTGCAATAATTGAATTTCCGTTACTACTAATTTTTGCTAACCATCCATCAACCCCTCCTAAACTTGAGGGATTTAATACCCCACCAGTTGTTGGAAAATTATTACTAGTTGTACCTCCTGTTGCATAAATGTTTCCGTTACTACCCAGTTGAACAGAATAGGCAGCATCGCTAGAAGATCCTCCAATATAAGAGCTGAACACTAAATTGTTTAGCGCTGGTGAAAGTTTAAAAACACAACCATCTTCTCCTCCATTATTTGCAGTTTGAAAAGCACCTGCTGTTGTAGGGAAATTTGATGAAGAAGTAGAACTTGCCACATAAACATAATCATTGGCATCAACAATCAATTCTCCTCTAAATTCATCGGCATAGTTGTAATTTAATTGTGTTGATGTATTTAAACCATCAGAACCAGAACCTCCTACAAATGTTGATGCTAATAAAGTTGACCCATCAGTGCTCAACTTAGCAACAAAAATATCGTAATTACCATTTTGAGTATTATCATAAGCCCCAACTGTTGAAGGAAAATCTGGAGAATTTGTTGTTCCTAATATCAACAATTCATCATTACTGTTAACAATTAAACTGTGCGGGTTATCTGAATCCGTACCACCTAAATAGGTGGAATAGATTAGTGAAGAACCATCAGGAGAAAATTTAGTAATGGAGATATCTGTTGTTCCTCCACCAAAAGTAGTTTGATAAGCGCCAGTTGTAAAAGGGTATCCAACACCAAAACTAACTCCTCCACCATATAAGTTTCCAGCTTGATTAAAGGTGGATGTATACCCCCAATTATCAATTGTAGAACCTGAATAGGAAGCAAAAACTAATACAGGATCAATAATTAAAGGATACTTCTTTTTATATCCTTTCGGGAAGATAAATGACAACACATTTTCTTTTAAAGCAAATTTACATTTCACCTCTTTTTCTACGCCATTAATTACTTGATAGGCATATGGCTTTTGCTCAACAATTTCGTTAACAGAAGTTTTAATGTATAAGTTTCCATTTTTAAGATAGCTTTCATCAATACCATCATATTGCATTTTAATCTCATGAGGATTCCCCTCAGATGTTACAATGAAATCATATTTTAAATAACTTTCTTTTAAATAAAATTTTAAATCAATTCCTTTATAAAGTTCTTGGTATTGAACAGTTTCGAATTTTTTAACATGACTAGCCCACTTATTTTTATCCTTATTTACAAAATAATTTTCGTAATCAGGTCTTGGTTTTTGAGGGTTTAAATCGGGAACTAAAGCATTGATAAAATTTACTTGAAACGCATGTAAATTTATTACCGAATCTTGATGAGTAGGATTTTTGATAAACCCATGATGAAGATCTCCCATTCGCAACACATCAATTTCATTATAAAACTGATAGGTTAAGCGATTGCTTTCTAAATAAAGGTTACCGCCAGGAATGTGGGCTTTGAATAAAACATTTTTGTTCCATTGCCCTTTGTTTTCTCTAAACTCTAAGGTAGAATTTTGAGCATAAGAATTGATGCTTAAAAACAATAATAATATGGATGTAATTTTCTTCAAATCAAACTATCAAGAGTCTACTAAAATAAGGCTTTATTAATTAAACTAATACTAAGACTAATTTAACGGTAGATAGTTGCTTTTGTATGTAGAAAAAAGGTTACGATTATTAAAAGTCTAAAATGAATTATTATTGCTTAAAAATTATCTTTTAATCTTGATACAATTATCTTTTAATTATTACTTGAATTGACTGTAATGTATTGTTGCTAACTGTGTTTAACAAAAATATAATGACGTTTGGGTTTAGAGATTAAATTTTTGATTAAAATCAGTATAACGTTTTTTAGAAATTGAACTTAAATACATTAAAGTAGGTAGTTTCATCTATCTTTGTGATAATGAAATACCAAAAACACATATTTGTTTGCATTAATGAGCGTGAAGAAGGAGCTAAACGACAAAGTTGTGGTAAAGCTATTGGAGAAGAAATTGCTGCAAAATTTAAGGCTTTAATTAAAGAACATAAATTAAAAGCTACAGTTAGAGCGCAACGTTCTAGTTGTTTGGATGTTTGTGAGGATGGACCAACAATGGTCGTTTATCCTGAAGGTATTTTTTATAAAAACATCCAACTTACAGATGTAACAGAAATTTTTGAAAGCCATATTATCAATAACCAACCCGTAGAACGGTTAACCTTAACGTTTGAGAAATGAATAAACACAAAGGAGCTATATTTTGGACAGTGATGATGTACATCTTTATGACTTTTTTATTCCCATTAATAGAAGGAGAGGAAATTACATTGAAACATTCATTAATTGCGCTTCCAGTTTGGATATTAGGAGGTGTAGGAATGGCTTATATAAATAAAAGATATAACAAATGAATTTACCCAGTCTTTCAGAATTAAGCCCTTATTACAGTCGTACCGATTTGTTAGAAAAGGTAGTGGAGCAAGTAAAAAAGGATTTTGATTGGTTTAATTTCGAAATTACTTTTACAGGTAAAGAGGGCATTACGCCTTATCAGGAATTGTACACTCAAATTTTACCTTTAATTGATGATTTACTGAATGATGATTACACCAAGTTAATGGCAATGCTGTACCGTATTGATATTGATGAGGAGTTTTTAAACCGTAAATTAAAAGAAAGCTCTAATGCTGATACGGATGAGGTAATTACCGATTTAATTTTAAAAAGAGAATTGCAGAAAGTAATTATCAGACAAATTTATAGCGGCTTAATGTAAGGGACTATTCAATAATTGTCCAGATGATATCGTTATCCCAATTGGCTCTAATTTTAATGGGTTTTTCGTAATAAATTACTTCTTCGGGCTGCACATTTTCAAGATACTTTCCGGTATCCCATTTTTTATTATTGTTTTTATCTAAAATCATCTTAAATTCGTAATCGCCAGGGGTTAAAAAGTTGTAGCTAATATTTTGAGTGCCAGTAAAAAATTGTTCGTCAATCAAGTTGTTTCCGCGATATAATTGTAAAATATAGTTGTCAGTAAAATTAGGCGTTAAGTTGAGGTTGATAATTCCATAATCAGAATTTTCTTTGGTTTTAAATTGTTTAAAAATGGTGTCATTTTGTAAGCCATAAATATCTGTAAAAGTACCGGGAGGAATAAATAGTTGGTAGTTGGTGTTTTCTTTAAAATCGTAAGCTAGTTCAAACTCTTTTAGAGATGTTTCGCTAAAAACAGCAGAAACGAGAACACTGTCTTCATAAAACAAAATACTATCAGGTTCATAACTTAAAAAAGGTCTTTTTAAGGCAATAATAATGTTTTTATTTAAATCAAAACTAGCAGAAACATTAGTAGATACTTTGCTTATGGTGTCTGAAAATATTATTTTACTAGAACGTTTAAATTTAACGGTATCAATAATTTCTTTTCCATCATAAAAAATAAGTTGAACTTTTTTTAGCGAATCTAAATCGGTTGTCCAACAAGTAAAGTTTGTTTGAGAAATGTTGCCTTCAAATAAAAAACTGCTTGATTGTAATTTGGAGTCTAATAGCGAAACTTTAAAGTTGGCAACGGGTTTATTAAATTCTATTTTAAATTCTCCATAATTTTTGTAGCTCGATTTTTTAACATATTGCAACTGGTTGTCTTCTTCAAACAGCTCTAATCTGTTATCAGTGCTAGATTCATTGAGACTAATTAATTCCTTTTTAAAAGCAATTTCTTCGTTGGGTAAATCAAAAAGATAATTGTGGTTAATGTCTTTTAAAGCAAATATTTTATAATCACCTGTTGCAATGTTGGTAATTTCATAATGTCCTTCTTTATCTGTTAAGGCAACGTATTTTGGTTTTTCTAAATAAGGGGTAGAATCAGTTGCATTTTCATACAACAATACAAATATTTCTTTTTGAGGAGTTAAGTCTTCAGCATTTACTACAGTTCCGGAGTAACTAAGTGAATCTAAAAAACTACCGGTAGAAAAAACATATTTGTAATTTAAAAAAGGGTTAAATTCTGTAATATCAGAAATGGCTTCTCCAAAATTGATGCTGTAAGTAGTGTTTGGGCTAAGGCTATCAGGTAAGGTTATCACTAACTTTTTACCTTTTACCATAATTTTTGGTTCGGGGTTCATTAATGGCGAAACAATAAGTTGACTTTTTAAGTTTCTCAGTTGTATAAATTCATCAAACTCTATAACAACTTTGGTTTCGTTAAAGTTGGTAGATAAGTTGCTTGGATTACTTTCTTTTTCTTTGGGAGGGTTAATATCTTTATCGCCACCAGTTAATGGCTTTTGTTGGGCACAAGAATACAACATCAGAAATAAGATAACTGAATAAATATTGAGCTTATATTGTTGGTAAAATCTCACAAAAATGATTCTATTAATCGGACAACCTGGGTTAAATATTTCTCATCAACCTCATCAAAATCATTGAGTTTATCACTGTCAACATCTAAAATTAAAGCTACCTCGTTTTTTTTATCAAACACAGGAATTACAATTTCAGATTTAGAGGCAGCATTACAAATAATGTGGTCAGGAAATTCATCAACATTGGCTACAACAATAGTTTCTTTATTGTTCCAAGCAGTACCACTAACTCCTCGTCCTAATTGAATACGTGTACACGCTATTGGACCTTGAAAAGGACCTAAAACTAACTCATCTTCTCGTACAAAATAAACACCTACCCATAACCAATCAAACGTGTATTTTAATGCCGACATCATGTTAGAGATGTTGGCTAACATGTTGGGCTCTCCCGCAACTAAAGCTTCAATTTGAGGCATTAGCTCTTGATAGGTTTGCTCTTTAGTTGTGTTTGTGCTTATAATTAACTCTTCTGCCATGTTGCAAATGTACTTAAAGTTGTAGTTTATACAGCATGTAAAATTAGGTGGATAATTATTGTTATAAAACAAAAACCTCCGATAATATACCGGAGGTTAGATAGCGATTGTAAAGCATAAATTACTGTACTTCATTTAGCTTACAGTGGCTTGCATCTCACTTTTTTGCCATCTTATTTCTTTGATGATGTGGAAGATTTTATTCCATAAAATAATTTCATAACTTTATAAAAAATCAAAACAAATTACACCATGAAAAAATTACTTCCTTTATTGTCAATTGTAGCTTTAGCATTTTTATTTTCGATAAATACCGCTAATGCTCAAAAAGTATATACTGTTAAATATGAAAGTCAGGCAGATGTAAAAGTGTTTATTGTAAAATATGAATCTCAATGTGATTTAAAAGTATACCACGTTAAGTATGAAAGCCAAGCCAAACAAAATGGTAAATGAAGACCGTTGCAAAAGGTGGCAAATAAATTTACGAGCTATTTTTTGTCTTATTTTTCAATTATTTAGTTGAAATAACTGTTTTTTACTCTGAAACCAGTTGTTTTTTTGATGCTTTTACTCTATTT
>Ga0256845_1001978_pt1 | contig 15561 bp, 17 predicted proteins | sample RiftiametaG_FD_189101 | JGI IMG/M metagenome (GOLD analysis project Ga0256845, IMG submission 189101) | Tube worm associated microbial communities from hydrothermal vent at the East Pacific Rise, Pacific Ocean - Riftia | ecosystem: Host-associated > Annelida > Integument > Unclassified ...
ACCGATGTGCCGCCCAATTTGCCACCACATGCCCGGCACCCATGCCCGCGGGCCGGGCTGTTTCAGATGGATCAAAAACCCGTTGGATGGCTTGAAGGCAAAAAACCCTTTGTCAACGCTCTCAATATCTTCCATTCGACAGATAAGCCGCCCGGTTTCAGTTGAAATACCCTCGCGGGTTAAGATCAACGTATCAGCCGTCGCAAGGTAAAGCTGCCAAGCCGCCCAAAGAAATGCAGCGCCACCGAGTGCAAGAAGAACCCCGTTTAACCCAGCATCAAACCTTGAGACTGCGGCAACATACAACAGGCTGCCCCCAAGCCCCGCCAGCAGCAAAACCCCGAACCAACGGCGGTGCTGCGCGACATCTAATTTGACTAGTATCTTGGTCATTTTACCCATTAATCCCCGGTGCATCTTTCATAAAAGCATTGCACCAATAGGGCCAGCCTATAATTTTTGCGCGAAATAGTGTATGATTACCTTTTAAAGGAGAGCTATCATGGCGGTTTTTGGAAAAACACAGATACGGACTATTGGGATTTTATGCAGTATGGCGCTGATTATAATACCAGCCAGTGCAACAGCAGATAAGCGACGCGCGTGGCAATTATCAAAGGGATGACAGAAATCGAAGGCGTGCTTGTTGAAGGCGCGGCGGATGATTTTCGCGCGGCTCTTGCAGCCGGTGATGCCAACCTTGCCACGGCTTTGGGGCATGCGTTTTTTGCAAAACGTAATTTTGATGCGGCGGGCTGGATGTTTGGTGCATAGGCCCTAAGCGATGATAAACATGCCGCAGCTTTATCAAATTACGCTGCGATGAGTGCTGAGATATATGCCGATGATCCCGAATATTTTGGCACCGATTTTCTTATGACGGGCGTTTTGGCTGCTGGTGCGGCGGTGGCGCTGTCTGGGGATAATCCGGCCTTTCAAAATAACCTGTCGCGCCTTGCCCTTGATGGCGCAATGGCATCTGGCGCAGTTAATGAGGCTGCAAGCGTTATGGCAGCAGTGCATGGGTTGGAACCGGCTAATGTTAATTACCTTTCTACAATCAATGCGTTGCGCGGAAATTCAGCCTATGCAAATGTCACTGCTCGCCCCTATTGCGAGGTCGATTTTCGCTGCCAAGACACGTGCCCAAAAAGTATCATCGGCGGCTTGATGTCCGTAACGTGCTAAATGGAGAATTCCTCGGCGCAAATGGCATGTAACGCCGGCGAGCCTTATCCCAAGAACTATAACGGCAAAGAGAATCTGCCTGAATATGGTATTTTAATCCCGGGCCTGAATGCCGGCTTTCAATCGTAGTTCCGGCCTCGGGCATCCACCGGCGCATATCAAAATAGAGAGCCTGAATGGTGATCCGCCAGTGTTTGCTCTGGAAGGATATAACGCGCCGGTGATCACAAACTAGAGATCACCCCAAGACCCATAACCAAATTGAGGCCGTGAAAATTGAGGCCACAGTGCCAAGCAACACCGCGCTGGCGGCAGCATCTTTGGCGCGGTTATACATGTTGGCAAAAACATAGGCATTAACCCCCGGCGCCATGGAGGCCATCACAACAGCCGAGCGTGTGAATTCAATCGGCAGGGCGAAAACATGGACGCAAAAAATATAGGCAAGGGCGGGATGAAGCAGTAATTTCAGGCTGATAATCATGCTTGCCTCGGCAAGACTGGCGCGCAATGAATATTGTGCAAGGATACCGCCAAGGCCAAACAAGGCTGTTGGCAGGGCCGCGCGTGACACCATTTCTGTGGTTAACAGTACGGCGGAAGGCAAAGTTATAGCGCTGATATTAAAGATAAATCCAAGACCAAGGCCGATCATTAGGGCGTTTTTGAACATGGCCTTAAATACAATGATAGCTGTGGCCGAGGCACTGCGGCCATCCGCGCGCGCGGCCTCCATCATGGTGATGGCGATCAAGTACAGCAGCGGCGCGTGGATTGAAATGATTGCGAAATTTCCGGCCAGAGCCTCATGTCCAAATGCGCGCTCCATAATCGGCAGGCCCAGCAATACGCCGTTGGAAAACATGGCGCTAAACCCGATGGCGACAGAATCCCCGGGGCGGCGGTGAAACAGCAATCGTGCACCCAGTATACCAAGGATAAAGCTAAGAATTGCCCCGCTGTAAAATGCTGCCATCATGCGCCAGTCAAAAACCGCATTTAGATCCAGGCGCATAATATTGAGGAATAACAAGCACGGGATGGCAAAACTCTGCGTGAATACCATCAAGCCGTCTACGGCGCTGACTTGGAACACTTTTAATCTGACCGCGATATACCCCGCAGCGATAATCAGAAAGACCGGCAGGATGGTTTGTAAAATCTCAAGGCTCATGCCTGAAGTTCAATTACCATGCCGTCAAAGGCAGGGGTGATATGCTCAGGGGTTTCGTCGTTCAATGTGTCATAATCCAGATCAATATGCATATTAGTCAAGATCGCGCGTTCGGGTGCTGCGCGCGCAATCCATTGCAAGCTGCGTTCCAGATGGGCGTGGCTGGGATGGGGTTTATAGCGTAGGGCATCAACGACCCAGACCTTAAGGTCAGCCAGTATTTTCCATGCCGTATCATGGATTTCGGCTGCATCCGGTAGGTATGCCAGCGCGCCAATACGAAAACCCAGCGCGTCAATACGACCATGTTTTACTGTGAATGGCGCAAGGTTGATCACCCCGCCCGCCCCAGATATTTCAAGGGGACCATCAAGGCGGCACAGTTCTAATATCGCAGGGTAAGAGCTGCCAGGTGGCTGAATAAAGGCATAGCCAAAGCGCGCCAGTAAGCTGTCAGTCGTGCGGGTATCGGCCCAGACAGGCAGGCGGGATTGCCGGTTAAAAACCACCATGCGCAGATCGTCGATACCGTGCATGTGATCCGCGTGGTCATGGGTGTAAACCACGCCGTCCAGATGCCCAACCCCGGCATCCAGCAGTTGCGCGCGCATATCCGGCCCCGTGTCAATCAGTGCGCGGGTCACGCCATCTGGCGTTATCCGTTCCACCAACATGGCGCAGCGACGGCGGGTGTTTTTAGGGTTTTCAGGGTCACAAGCCCCCCAATGCCCGCCTAATCTGGGCACGCCGCCTGATGATCCGCACCCAAGGATTGTATAGCGCAAAATGGCCATTATGCAGGTTTCCAAGCGGCAGCTTTGGGAAACAGGCGGTCAAAATTTTCCGAGGTTTGCGCTGCGAAATCCGCATATTCCATCTTGAAAACCTCAGCCCCCGTAGCCGCAGTCAAGGCTGTGTACGCAGGCTCATTTCGTTTGCCGCGATAGGCTTGCGGGGCTAGATAGGGCGCGTCGGTTTCCACCAGAATGCGGTCAACGGGTGCGGATGCAAAAATTGCACGTAGCGCCTCGGATTTCTTGAATGTCGCAATGCCAGACATCGATAGATAGAAGTCCAGATCCAGCATGGCCTGGGCCAGTTCAGCGCTGGAAGAAAAGCAATGCATAACGCAAGAAAACGTGCTTTTTGCATGCTCCTCGGTCAAAATACGCGCCATATCCGTATCCGCAGCACGTGAATGAATGATCAGCGGTAGGCCGGTTTGACGGCTGGCTTCAATGTGAATGCGCAGGCTTTCTTGTTGGATCGATTTGCTGTCGGCGGTGTAATGATAATCAAGCCCGGTTTCGCCAATCCCGATCATCTTTGGGTGTTGGGCGATATCAACAAGGTCATTGATACTTGCCATGGGCTCATTGGCCACACTCATGGGATGAGTGCCTACGGCATAAAACACCGACGGGTGATTTTCGGCAATGGCGCGGACCTGTGGCTCATTGCGCAGCTTGGTGCAAATGCTGACCATCCGCGTAACGCCGGCTACGGCTGCATTGGTGATGATTTCTGGCAATTGCCCGTCGAAATCGGGAAAATCCAGGTGGCAGTGACTGTCAACAATGGCAGGTTTGGTCATCATGGCTCCGGCGTTATGGCGACAAACGGGTGGCGCGTTGGGCGGCGGCATCAATACTAAGGAAGGTATCAAGGATCACTTGCCCGGGGTCAAGGTTTACGCTGCGCGCATGGGTAATGCGTGCGGTTAGTTCCTGCACTAACGTTGCCCATTCCTGTGCCTGCGCGGGGCTGGCAGACAGGCGTGCGGCCAGTTCGGCTTCAATAGAAATGTTGGCAGAGGCACTACCTTTTGCCCCGCTTAGCGCCAGTCGCGACAGCGCCAGCAACAACAAGCGGATGGAAAGGTCGTACCGGGCTTCGGCGTTTTTACCACTGCATTTTTCGCCGAGCGCCAGAATGCGCGGGCGGTTCATGCGTGGGGCCGTGGCGATCAGAGACAATATATCAGCATAAAGCGCCAAGCCGTCCTGTGCCAAAAGAGCGATCGCGGCACCGGCAGAGCCGCCGGATAATTCAGCCAGCGCGACAGCATTATCACCTGCATCAAACCCGGCTTGTGTCATCGCATCGTTCAACGCCGTGGGCGTCAAAGCCTGACAGCGCAGCGCGCGGCACCTTGAACGGATGGTGGGCAGCAATCTGGCCGGTTGGTGGCTGATTAACAGGATAATGGTTTTTGCAGGTGGTTCTTCAAGAATTTTCAAAAGCGCATTTTCAGCCGATGCATTCATTTCATCAGCGCAATCGACAATCGCCACCCGCCACCCGCCATCGGCTGCTGACAGGGTGAAAAAGCTTTTCAATTTGCGCACTTCTTCGACTGTAATATTGGCCTTAAGCCGTTTTTTCTTTTCATCCCAAGGCCGGCGACATAAAAATACCCCGGGTTCGGCGAGTGCTGCTACACGGCGAAAAACGGGGTCTTCGGGGGCAATATGCAGGTTGTCAGCCCCCGCTGTTCCGCCCCCATCTTGAGATAGCAAAAACCGCACGATATTCCACACTAACGTTGCTTTTCCAACCCCTTTTGGGCCTGTAATCAGCCAACTATGGTGCAAATGGTCCGTGCTGAACGCGCGCAGAAAATCGGTTTGGGCCAAGTCTTGCCCAAACAACCTAACGGTTTCGCGCGGGTGTGGGGCACCTGCAATCTGATCGGATTGCGGAATATCGTCATCGCTCATATCAAGGCCTTTAAGGCGCGCGGTAAAATATCGGCAGCAACCTCTGTTGCTGCACGATTTCCGTCGATCAAAACGCAACGCGATGGTATGGATTGGGCCAGTGCGCGGAATCCATCCCGTAGACGATGTTGGAAATCGAGACCGAAATCCTCAAAGCGATCCTCGCCGGATTTACGCGCCAGACCGCGGGTAAGGGCGACATCCGGGTCCATGTCGATGATGAATGTGAGGTCGGGTTCCAACCCGATCATGCGGTCGTGTAAAGCATCAACCATCTCGCGCAGATCAGCACGAACGGCCCCTTGGTATACGCGGGTGGAATCTGCAAAACGGTCGGAAATCACCACATCACCACGCTTTAGTGCAGGTTGAATTGTCCGTTCCAGATGATCACGGCGCGCCGCATTAAACAGCAAGATCTCGGTTTCGGGTGACCAGCGGCCCGGGTCTCCGGCGACCAAAAGTTGGCGAATTTCCTCAGCCCCAGGAGAGCCGCCGGGTTCGCGGGTCAACACCACCGAATGCCCGCCAGTCTTTAGTGCATCGCTCAAAAGATGTGCTTGCGTAGATTTCCCCGAGCCGTCGATCCCTTCAAAAGTCAGGAATATTCCTGACATCTCAAAGCCCCGAAGTTTTGGCGCGGATACGCAACAACAACAGCTCTGTCGCAGCGCTCAGGCGTTGCGCGAAACCCCCGGCATCGACCGCAGTTGCAGCGATCAGCGGATAGCGTAAGGGGGGCATATCGGGGATGGTTATGACCAACTCCCCAAGGGTCTGCCCTGCCGTAACCGGCGCTGTAACCGGGGTTTCAAAACTGTATGCAGCTGTGACATTTTTCAGCGCTGCAAGGGGCAAAAGCAACTCAATATCACCGGCAAGCATCAGTTCCACCTTGTCTTCAGCCCCCAGCCAAACCTTGGCGGTGTTGATATTTGTGCCACCTTTAAACAGGGTTTTCATGGCAAATTCACGAAAAGCCCAGCTGGTGATGCGTTCAGCCTCAACCGAGCGGGCGGACGCAGAATCCAGCCCGCCAAACATGAAAATAATCCGCCGATCCCCTTGCACTGCCGAACCAACAAGACCATACCCCGCCTCAGCCGTATGGCCGGTTTTCAAACCGTCCGCACCAATGCCAAGACTAAGCAAAGGGTTGCGATTGTTTTGCACGATACCTTCCCAAGTAAAGGTAGTTTCCCCGAAATATCCGTAATATTGCGGAAAACTGTCGATCAGTCGGCGGGCCAGAAAAACCAGATCACGGGCACTCATCTCCTGACCCGGATCAGGCCAGCCGGTTGCATTGACAAAGCGCGAATTTTCCATGCCCAGCTCAAGTGCGCGGGCTGTCATTAGCTTGGCGAATGCGGCCTCAGAGCCGGCCAGACCTTCGGCCAAAACGATGCAGGCGTCATTGCCGGACTGCACGATCACCCCGCGGATCAGATCCTCAACCCGCACTTTTGCACCCTCGCGCACAAACATTTTAGAGCCACCCTTTTGCGAAGCTTTGGCTGAAACCCGAAACGTGTCCTCTAGCGATAGACGACCATCGGAAAGGGCCTCAAAAACTATATTCAGGGTCATCAGTTTGGACATGGATGCAGGTGGGGTCGGTTGATCGGCATTTTTTGCCATCAGCACAGTGCCTGTATTGTAATCCATCACAAAAGCCACACGCGCAGCCGTGTCGAGCGCTTGCACCGGCAGGGCCGTAAACAAGAATAGCAGAGCAAAAATCAGACGCGCCATTGCAATATCCTATTTCAACTTTATCGCATTTTTATAGTCCAACTCATGCACAGTGCGCAGCATTATTTCCAGCGCATCTGGCGAGGTAGCTGGCCCGACAACGATCCGGTACAAAGTCTTGCCGCCCGCAGTGCGGTTATGAACGGCCGCAATCAGCCCGGCGTTTTGCAGTTTTTCCACCGCCTCATCGGCGTGGGCCTGGCTTTGCACAGTTGTCACCTGAATGTAGACATTGATCGAGCTTTCAACAGCTTCTGCTTCCAGCGGCGGCAGTGTGGTTGTTTCAACCTCGGGGGTCGTTGTTGCAAGGGGCGGGGTAACGGCAGAGACGGCCTCAACTACTGCAGCTTCACCCACCGCCGCGGCAACCTCGGGGGCTGCGGCAACAAGGGGCGCTGGAGGCACAACCGATGCAGGGCGACGCAATGGGCGCGCGTTGGCATCGCCTGTAATCACGGGGGCTTCAACCTCAATCTCGACCTCTTTACGGCGCAAGGCCACGATGGTCAGCTTGGTCGGATTACCAGCAATCACCCCAAGCGCATTTGCCGCATCCGCCGACAGTTCAATCTTTGGCCCCGGAAACTGGCGTTCGCGTTTATAAAGCGCCCCGATCACGGTTTTACCGCTATCAGGATTGGTTATACGCACCCGTTCGGGGGTATCAATATCGGGATAGGCTAGCCACACGCCGCCAAAAGTCGGGCGACCATCCCAAAGGGCGGTGTCGGAAATACTAAAGGCTTCGGGGGCCAGAACATCGGTCTGGATCGTTTCGCGCGTCGTGTTGACCGGCGTGTTAGAGCTGGCCGTTTCCAAAATGCTTTCGCAACCTGCGAGCGCCCAGGCACCCAGCATTGCACCAAGTGCAAATCTTGAAATACCCGGTCTGGTTCCTGTATTTTTCATATCCACCCGCACAATCTCGCATTGGGTATCAGGCCTGCTCGCCATCACCATTTGCCGCCTTTGACGATCATTGCGCATAGTCTAACCAATTCCCGTTCAAATGAAAAGTCCGGGATTGGCAAATATAGGGGTAAGTGACAGTTTATTGCCGATATGTCGGGGGTGACCACTATAAATGGTGTTCCATATTTTCTATGATCCCCTTCCCGAATTATCGCGGGCATACCGCCTGTTTTATTTTCGTGATGTAACTCACGTTAGAATTATTGTAATCTGTTGAAAATCACAAGAATGGGGTCCTAAATGTCTGGAAAATTTGAAGATCGTCTGGCGGAGCTAAATATAGCACTACCAAATTCACCCGCCCCTGCGGCCAATTACGTGCCTTATGTGCAGACCGGAAAGTTGGTTTATGTTTCAGGGCAAATCTCAATGGATTCAGGTGGGTTGATTTGCGGAAAACTTGGTGACGGGTTTCCAATTGAAGAGGCTTATAACGCCGCGCGCGCTTGCGGGATCAATCTGATTGCGCAGCTTAAATCAGCCTGTAGCGGGGATTTGGACCGCCTGGTGCGGGTGGTAAAGCTGAACGGGTTTGTCAATGCGACTGAGGATTTTAGCGACCATCCCAAGGTCGTAAACGGCGCCTCTGATCTGATGGTTGAGGTGTTTGGTGATCAAGGCCGCCATGCCCGCGCCGCCGTTGGTTCATCGTCTTTACCACTGGGTGTTGTGGTCGAGGTTGAGGGGGTTTTCGAAATTGGCTGAATTGGCTGAGGTTTTTGTGCAAACACCAATTGCGCACCGCGGCTTGCACGATATTGAAAACGGCGTGCAGGAAAATTCGCACAGAGCCTTTGTGCGCGCGATGAAGCGTGGGTACGCCATTGAGCTGGATTTGCAGCTATCGCGTGATGGCGAGGCGATGGTGTTTCATGATTATGATATGGGTCGTCTGACGGATGAAACCGGTCCGGTGCAACAACGTATGGACGCTGATTTGCGCAAAACGCCTTTGAAAATCGGCGGCGAACCGATACTTGATCTGGGCGCAGTATTACACCTGGTTGATGGAGAGGTTCCCATATTGATCGAGCTAAAGGATCAAGACGGCGCGCTTGGCCCGAATGTCGGGCGTCTGGAGGCGCGGGTCGCTGAGGTATTAGCTAATTATAGAGGCCCTATCGCGGTTATGTCGTTTAACCCGCATTCGATGATAGTAATGTCTGAACTGGCGCCTGATATTGTGCGCGGACTGACCACCAGCGATTTTTCTGTCGAAATGATTTCACAAGATCGCGCGGCTGAATTACGCGATATTTCTGATTTTGGACGGGCGAAATGCAGTTTTATATCGCATGATTGGCGCCAACTAGACAGCGCGCCGGTTGCAAGGTTAAAAGCACAAAACACCCCGGTTTTGTGTTGGACTATACGCAGCAAGACCGAGGAAGAAAAAGCGCGCAATATTGCCGATAATATCACGTTTGAAGGGTACTTACCCGCCCGTTGCACAAATCTATAAGGACCGCGTAATGCCAGACACAACAATCCCTGCTACAGATGTGCAAAAACCGAGCGATCATCCAGATCTACCCAAGCCAAAGGTTGGTATTTTAGTGGCAAATCTGGGGACACCGGATGGCACCGATTACTGGTCAATCCGGCGGTATTTAGATGAATTTCTATCCGACAGGCGGGTCGTGGATTATCCAGCGTGGAAATGGCAGCCAATCCTTAAGGGGATTATTCTGACCATGCGGCCTCGAAAATCCGGCGCGGCTTATCGGAAAATCTGGAACACGCAACGCGATGAAAGCCCGCTTTTAACCATTACACGCGCCCAGAGCGAAAAAATCGCCGCAAGGCTGGGTGAGAAATACGCAGATCAGATCGTCGTGGATTTCTGCATGCGCTATGGAAACCCGTCAACTGAAAGTGTGATCCGGCGTCTGAAAGACCAGGGCTGTGAACGCATCGTGTTTTTCCCACTTTATCCGCAATATGGCTCTCCAACGACGGCCTCGGCGAATGACCAGGCGTTTCGGGTATTGATGAAGATGAAATGGCAGCCGGCCATTCGCACCGTGCCTGCATATTTTGCGCATCCTGCCTATGTCAAAGCACTGGCGAATTCAGTCCGGGAAGCTTACAAAAACCTGCCCGAAAAACCAGAACGTTTGGTCGTTTCCTACCACGGCACTTATGCGCGGTATTTGCACGAAGGGGATCCTTATTATTGTCACTGTCTGGCCACAACACGCTTGTTGGCACAAGAGCTTGACTGCGGGCCGGATCATCTGATCACAACGTTCCAATCGAAATTCGGCCCTGAAAAATGGGTGGAACCGGCAACCAGCGATGCGGTCACCCGGCTTGGGCAAAACGGCATCAGGAATATCGCGATAATAGCCCCTGCATTTTCCGCCGATTGTCTGGAAACACTGGAAGAAATCAACGACGAAATTTGCGAAGATTTTAAAGCTGCCGGTGGGCAGGATTTCACGTATATTCCGTGTCTCAATGAGCGTGATGACCATATTACAGCCTTACTGGCTATACTTGAAAACGAAATGGAAGGGTGGGTTTCTTAAGCATGAAATATCTTATTTTTGCAGTTATACTCGCAGGTGGCGCATATATTTTTCCACAGCTTTATGAAGAAGTTGACAGCCCGTGCCAGGCGCTTGAACGAAAAGCATTGCGGGTAAATACGGATGCGCAATCCGCAAGTTCAGGCCTTGCTAATCTGCTTTTATCCGCAACAGCCGGGAGTTTGGGGCGGGAAATGGCAGCGGATGAATACCCCGACCTGCCTGCGCGCCTTGGCTGTCTGGCGACCTATTACAATTTCCCCGAAGATTGGCGCCCCTAAAACCCTGTTTCACATCAGCGGGATTTAAGATGCGCAACCAGTTTGTCCATATTGCCGCCAAAAGATTCCAGCATTGCGCCAATCTCGGCCCGCTCAGTGGCCAGCATCGAGATGCCTTTAATAATCAGGTTAATAAACTTGGGCCGCCCGCTGCGATCGCTGACATTCCATTCAACTGCAAAAGGTGCCTTTCTGGGAGTGTCGATTGTTGATTCAACCAAAATACCCAGTTTTCCAGCATCCCGGCTGCGGATAATCTTGATTTCCGCACCTTTGAAGATGCGGAATTGTCTGCCGTATTTACGCGAAATATACCGTTGAAACGCCGGAATATAGACCCTTTGCTGAGCCGATGACGCATTTCGCCACGGCACACCAAGACAATAGCGCGCGATCGCTGTCACATCGGCGTATTTTTTGAAAATACCCTCAAAGTCTGCCAGCATATTTTCTTCGGATTTGCCAGAATTTATGATCCGCTGGACCTCGGCGATGACCTTATTGATAAGGTCAACCGATTGTTGCTCGCTCAGTGCTGATGCACGAAACGGCAGGGCCGCTAGAATTACGGCACCGGCACCGGCTTTTAAAAACCCCCGGCGGTTGTTTGTTTTAGTCAAATGCATATGGATCCTCCAGATCCTCGACAATTGTTTCACCCTGTAAGTTCCGCCGCTTATTTTGTAAATAGGTTAACCGTTGTGAGGCGTAACTGTCTGTAGACTCATATAGTAACACATCAACCAAATCGGAATAGGCATGCCTGTCACCGACAACATCCATACCTTTTAGCAAAAACAGATATTCCCGTTCAGGCGATGGAATCACATAGCGCAAAGGGTCAATTGCGAAATCTACGACAATCCCGACTGTGCCGCGTACCGTGCTTGCCCCAAGCAGTGGCAGCTCAATATACGGTCCTTCGGCAAAACCCCAGGTGCCGAGCGTCTCGCCAAAATCGGTATTGTTCTCAAAAAGACCGACATTCGTGGCAGGATCAAACAGGCCGGCCAATCCTACTGTGGAATTTAGCAAAAATCGCGCCGTTATTTCCAGTGCGTCAGAGATACCCCCTTGTAACAAGTGGTTAAGTGCATGTCCGGGCAGCGCCAGATTATTGGCACTATTGTCAATAATATCCCGCAATTCTTCGGGAATGGTGGTTCCGTAAATAGCGGCAACAGGGCGCAAAGCCACGACATCCACCAGTTTGTTGAACTCATGAACCTGGCGATTAGCTTGCTCAAACGGATCATTAATATGGTCTGCTGGCACAGGGCCGCTGGCGCAGGCCGAAACGCAAACCGCCAATACTATGAGCAAATTGATACGAAATATATTCAACGCTCTGATCACCCCTTCACACAAAGATATAATTACCGTAAAAACAAATTCAACATATATTTATGATTTTATAGTAAACGCACCAAGTTACTTTGCCAACTTCCATCTTTTCGTTAACCATTTTGCTCTGGCGGACAAGACGCATATAATCTGAGTTAGGGAAATCGTGGCTAGAAAACAAAAAATTGATGCACAAAGCGGGTATCGGGAACTTCGCAAGGCGATGTTTGGTAAATCCGGGTCGTTTTTGTCGATTGGTCTGTTCAGCTTTTTCACAAACCTTCTGATGCTTACCGGGCCTTTGTTCATGCTGCAAGTTTACGACCGTGTGCTGGGCAGCCAGTCTGAAGAAACGCTGGTAGCACTTTTGATCTTGGTCGCTGGTTTATATACATTAATGGGGGTGCTGGATTATGCACGAGGGCGCGTTGCAGCCCGTATTGGCGCGCATTTTCAGGCTCATCTTGATGGGCGTGTTTTTAGCGGAACATTGCAGCAAACATCTGCCTCAAACAAGTCCGCTTTGCGGGATTTGGAGGCGGTGCAAAAACTGCTCTCCTCGCCAGCGCCCTTTTCGTTGATTGATATCCCCTGGGCGCCGATCTTTATATTGGCAATATTTATTTTCCATCCGATGCTTGGCTGGCTTGCCTTTGTCGGCGGCATTTTGCTGATTGCTATCGCGATTGTGAACCAACTTTTGACGTTTCGTCCTGTCGGCAACGCGAATCTTAAGAGTCAGGCCAGTGATGCCCTGGCCGATTCGCTGCGCGCGCAGGGGGATGTTATCCGTGGCATGGGCATGCAATCCGAGGCACTCGGGCGCTGGCAAGCTTTGCGCAATACGGCACTTGTGGCCCAAATCAGATCCTCCGATATGACCGGCACATTCAGCACGCTGTCAAAAACTTTCCGGTTTTTCCTGCAATCGGCGATTTTGGCGCTGGGCGCATATCTTGTCTTGCAAGGCGAGGTTACGGCTGGCGCAATGATCGCAGCCTCGATCCTGATGGGGCGCGCGTTGGCCCCGATTGAACAGACGATCGGGCAATGGCCGCTGATCCTGCGCGCGCGCTATGGCTGGCATAATCTGGCGCGGTTTTTGGCACAAGTTCCCGCGCCCATAGCCCCGACCAAGCTACCAAAACCACGGGCGATATTAGCGCTTGAGAAAATTGCCGCCGTGCCGCCTGAAAGCGATAGCGCCACCCTGCGGATGATCAGTTTTGAGCTGGCTCCGGGGCAGGCGCTTGGCATCATTGGCCCGAGTGCTTCGGGAAAATCGACCCTGGCACGAATTCTCACCGGTATTTGGGCACCTGTGTCGGGCAGTATCCGGCTTGATGGTGCAACGCTTGATCAATATGGCCAAGACCTGGGGCAGCACGTGGGGTATCTGCCCCAGGACGTTGTGCTGTTTGAGGCAAGTGTCGCCGAAAATATCGCGCGCCTTGCCCAATCCCCTGACCCCGAGGCTGTTGTCATCGCCGCGAAAAAGGCTGGCGCCCATGAGATGATCCTGAAATTACCCGATGGGTATGACACGATGCTAATTGGCGCGCTCGGGCAACTCTCCGGCGGGCAAAAGCAACGCATCGGGCTGGCGCGTGCTATATATGGCGACCCGGTTTTGCTGGTTTTAGACGAACCAAACGCCAGCCTTGACGCCCCGGGTTCCGACGCTTTAAATCAAGCGATCCGTGGGTTTACAGCCGCTGGAAACGCCGTAATTATCATGGCGCATCGCCCCTCTGGCATTGCGGAATGCGATCTGTTGATGGTTCTGCAGGATGGCATGGCGCGCGCATTTGGTCCCCGTGACGAGGTTCTGAAAAAACAGGTGCAAAATCATAACGATATCACCAAGACAATCGCGCCGGAGGCCGCACAATGAGCACCCAAAATTGGAGCACCCGTCGCCCGCTTACCCTTGGTTTCATTGCCCTTGCCCTGTTGGTGCTCGGCCTTGGTACGTGGTCAGTAAAGGTTAACATTGCCGGCGCGATCATCGCATCAGGGTTGGTCGAGGTTGAGGTTAATCGACAGGTTGTCCAACATCCAAACGGCGGTGTGATTGGCGAAATTCTGGTGGATGATGGCGATGTGGTCGCCCTTGGTGATGTGTTAATGCGCTTTGATGACACGCTTTTGCGCTCGGATCTTTCGGTTACTACGGGGCAGTTATATGAAATTGCCGCGCGCAAAGCTCGCCTTAAAGCCGAGCGTGACGGGGTTGAAACACTGGTATTTCCCGCCGATCTGCTTGAGGCCGCAAATGCGTCGTTTGTTAAAGAATTAATCGATGGGCAGGCTGATTTATTTGCCGCACGCCGCGATTCCCTTGCCCGCGAGGCGGCATTACTGCGGGAAAAGACCGCGCAGATCAAAGAGCAAATCACTGGAAAATTCGCGCAAATAACCGCCGCACAAACGCAGAAAACCATATTGAACGAAGAGCTGGTCGATGAATTGGCCTTGTTGGAAAAGGGCCTGTCACAGGCCGCAAAAGTACGGGGCTTGCAACGCGAAGCGGCCCGTGTTGGCGGTCTTTTGGGGGATTTGACGGCAAATATTGCCCAAAGTCGTGGTCGTATCGCTGAAATTGAAATTGAAATACTGCGCCTGCAAACACGCCTGCGCGAGGATGCAATCACTACCCTGCGTGATCTGCAATTTCGCGAGATTGAGCTGAATGAAAAACGCATAACCCTGCTGGAAACTCTGCAACGCATGGATATCCGCGCCCCTGCCTCGGGGGTGATTTATGGTAAGAAATTCCATGCCCTGCGCGCCGTTGTCCGCCCCGCCGAGCCAATTTTATACATTGTCCCGCAAGATACAGCGCTGATTATCACTACGCGCATCCCGGCAGTGCATATTGATCAGGTCCATCAAGGCCAAGCGGCCAATTTGCGGTTTTCAGCGTTTGACATGCGCACGACCCCGGAAATTCCGGGCTATGTTGTCAGGGTATCAGCGGATATTTTCACAGATGAAATCACCGGCGAAATATATTATTCTGCCGATATTAGTCCCAGCGCCGAAGGGTTCGAAATGCTGCAAGACCTTGAAGTTATTCCAGGAATGCCGGTGCAGGCGTTTATCAAAACGACGGATCGCACACCGCTGAGCTATCTTATTAAGCCCCTGATGGATTATTTCACCAAAGCATTTCGTGAAGGCTGATTATTTGGTTAACGATGGTGGCATCGGATTAGTGGCATCTCTATAGGCGCTCCAATCCGTGATTTCGGGGTAATACATCCCGCGCCATTTACGCACACGCGGGTTCATCACACGGCGCCAGAGCGGCGGAATAAGCGCCATCGCGGCCATGATCGGATAGCCAAACGGCCCTTCGGGGGCTTGGGAAGTATCATGGGCTTGTAGCAGGGCAAAGCGGCGTTCGGGTTTATAATGATGGTCTGAATGGCGTTGCAGGTTAATCAACAGATAATTGGTAAACCGGCGCGATGAGTTCCACGAGTGATGCAGCTTTACGGTCTCATATTTGCCATCACCAAGATGTTTGCGCACCAGCCCGTAATGTTCCACATAATTGGTTAATTCTAGAAAAAGCACAGCAATAAATGCCT
>Ga0256845_1001979_pt1 | contig 15560 bp, 18 predicted proteins | sample RiftiametaG_FD_189101 | JGI IMG/M metagenome (GOLD analysis project Ga0256845, IMG submission 189101) | Tube worm associated microbial communities from hydrothermal vent at the East Pacific Rise, Pacific Ocean - Riftia | ecosystem: Host-associated > Annelida > Integument > Unclassified ...
CTACAATTTAAAAGACTTTTAAATAAATGAGAAAACAAGAAAAAATTGCCTGGCAAAAAGATCCAAGGTCATTTCTTTTTTGAATTCAGAGAATAAACAAAAGAAAGAAGTTCTGCGACTGCTATATAGATTTCAGGTGGGATTGCTTCATCAATGTCAAGTTGCGATAAAATTTCAACAAGGTCAGGATCGTCCTTTACTGGTATCCCATGTTTTTTTGCAAGCTCGATTATCTTTTCTGCCACAACACCGGCACCTTTAGCTTTGACTCTTGGCGCCACATCAGCATCTTCATCATATTTTAATGCTATGGCTTTTTTTATTTTTTTCTGATTTTTCATAAATCAAATTATAATATTCAATACTCTATTCTCGTCTTTAATAAATGATTCAAAGATAGAATCCGGGCTGACCATCTCTTTTGAGGCAAGCTTGCACTCAATATTGTGAACTATATACTCTCTTTTTAAAAATCTTTGTTTTAATTCAGGCACCATTGTCTTAACAAATTCATAAATTTCCTTGTTTGAAAGATTAAATACTCCGGAAATCGCTTTTTTATAAACTGAAAAATCAGCCCTGAGAGGTCCGAGCCTGGACATGTTTAATAAAAATGAAACATTGACGATCCTGTCTTTTTCTTTATTATTATCTTTCTCCTTATTACCTAAATCAATGAGTAGTTGCCCAAAGCTGAACGAGTCATTGACAAAAACCGGAAAAGGTATCAAATATTTCCCGACATCAGCAGATTGAGTATTAAACGCCTGAAAACTTTCAATACCAGATGAAAATTTATTAAATGCTTTCAGACTCTCCATATCTTGATTTTTTGGCGATTGGATATGGTCTAAAACATATCCTTTGATGTCATCTTTGATGATTTGTAAAACTTCGGGTTTCAAACCTGCATCCTTATCCTGAGTTAATAAAACTGATAATTTTTTCTCAAATAAAAGCCCGCTTTTCTCTAAAAGGCGTGGGACAAAATCAATATCTGCCCTGGCAGAATTCAGAGATATTGATTTTAACATCCCTGAGAGCTCTTTGTCCTCGATCTTAGATAAACTTTCAAATGGGTTTGATTGTGAAACAAGCTTGATTAATGATATAAGTTTTTCTGAAATTTTATTATCATTTAGAGACCACAATTTCAAATTCCTGTTTGTTTCTGTTTCTAACAAATTCACCAGAAGTTTTTCCCCTTCTGTCAAGGGAAAAGGAGTTGCGATCATTACTTTCTTGCCGGCAATAAGGATTAAAGCCTTTTTCCCTGAAAAGACCTTCAGGACTTCAGCCTCTACTTTTTGATTTGTTTTTAAGGAAGAAAAAACAGCGTTTTTTGCTATTTCTTTTTTAAGAATAATATCAGAAGGAGAAATATGTATTCCGGAAATCACTCATTTTGCTCCATTGCCTTAAACTTTTTTTTAAGATCAATCACCAGTTTTACCTCACCCTTTGGCATTGAGAGTTTTGAAACGATTGTATCGACGTCTAACCCGTTATTATACATATCAATTATGCTATTTTGCTGATCTAATACATTATCTGACAAATTCGATTCATGTTGGGAAGGCATTTGCAGGACAGGTTGCGAAACCGCTTGTAACTTTAAATTTCTCAAATCTTCTTTAATGGCTTCTGCCCGTGAAATTAATAAATTAATACTGATTATTCTTGAATCAAGGGATTCATTTAATTCACCTATCAATTTTCTTTTTTCCTTAATCTGGCGATCAAAACTATCTGCTGTAAGTTTAGACTCTTTTACAAAAGGTTCAAGCATTTCAATTATATCATCAGCTGCTTTTTCAGCAATTTCCTGTTTAATTTTACCTTGTCTGCCTTTCTGATTTTCCTGGTATTGTCCGTCAAATCTAAGCTTTCCAACACGCTTAATAAAAATAAGAAATAATAGAACAATGAAAAGATCAATGATTAATTGAACAACAAACCAGAACTCAATTGAAAATAATTGAATCATACTATGGTATCAAGCAGCCTCCCTGTTGAGTCAGGATCATTTTTATCTTCCGAGTCTTTTTTCTTCTTTTTTTTCTTCTTTTTAATCTTTTTTTTCTCTCTTTCTTTTTTTGCTTTTATTTTTTCCGATTCTTCTGATTTCTGTACAACAGTTTTTCTTATCTCTTCATTTGCAACCTGTTCAGTGCTGATTTGACCTGGTTCAGGATTAGGTGTAGAGGAGGATTGATTTACATCTCTTACAATCCCTGACTGCTGTATGAGAAGGTTAAAACCTGGCACAGTCGTCATTTATACACCTCTTATTGTGTTTTCTAACCAGCTTTAAAACTTTTAAAGCTGACTTTCTTTATTGACCCTTCAGGTAAGGCTTTGATCAAGGCCTTCTGCACAATCTGCAACAGATCAGGCTCTGTAATCTTATCACCTTTATTAGAATCAAGCGCCTTTTGTACTGAAGAATATACTATATCTCTATAAAAAGGCATATTCTCCTTAATTTCATAATATGCGGAATCATTGGAATAATCAATATTTATATCTACCTGTATATATGAAAGACCCTCGATTGTCTCAGGTGCTAAAATTATAAAATCTTTCATAATCAAAGGCTCAACAATTAAATCATCAGATACAGGCTTTGACATCTTTGCTTGATTGGATTTGGAAGAATTCTCATCTACATTAATTTCAACTGATTCAATCATTGGTTTTTCTACTAGTACAGTTTTTGTAACTATTTGTTGTTGTGGTAAATTTTTATCATCCTTTTTTAAGAAAAAATACCCGGCCAAAGATAAAATACTGACAAACAATAGTATTAATAATATTATAATTAATTTCTTTCCAATTTTGGTTGAGCCTTTTCGTTTTTTCTTCTTTTTAGTCTTTTTACCTGGTTTCTCCGGAGAAGAAGACTCACCAGACTCTTCCAATATTACTTTTGAATCCTCAGCTCCGGGGTCTTCATCTTCAACATCCTCTTTAGTAATCTCCTGGTCATCATTGGTTTCATTACCCGAATCATCGCCAAAATCATCTCCATCTGTATTGGATCCATCAATAGAACCTAAACTGTCTAAATCACCAAGGGCGTCCTCATCCTCATTCTCAGAACTTTTAATCAATTCTTCAATATCATCTTGAGATATCAGGCTATCCTGTTCCCAATCATCATCACCAGCATCATCACCAGGGTCATCTAAAAGGCTATCAATATCAGTCTGCAGTTCTTCCTCTTCTATTTTTTCACCGTCATCCAAATCAACAATAGTCTTGTCTGGTGCAGTATCTTCCATGACATCTTCCTGGTTCTTGTCTTCTTCCATAGCCACCTCTTGTTCTGGTTCGATCTTTGGATCTAAAGATAAATCTTCTCCAGTATCTGGCTTTTCCATGTCGTTTGCCGCAGGTTCGCTTACCTGTTCTTCCTGAGCTAACACTTCTTCTTCTATTGGGACATCTGTTGATTCCTGAGCCATAATTTCCGGCTCAGTACCGGTCTCTTGATATTCGCTAAGAAGTTGATCAAGATTCTCCTGGGACACCAGGCATTCCTCAGCACTTACAGCTTCGGATTCATCGATCATTCCTTCTTCTTTCTCTATTGGTGCTGCTGGTTCTGGTTGTGGTTCCTGAATTGCAGGCTCCACTTGTACTTCTTCCTGAATTACGGGTTCTTCATTAACCTGTTCAGGTACTGCTGTTTCTCCTGATTGATCATCCTGATCAATGGAATCAATAGATACATTGCCTTGCTTTTTACCAACTAATTTATTGATATCATCCTGGGATATCAACTCAAGCTCATAATCCTCTTCCTCTTCCTCATCATCAATATCTAAAGGTTCTGAAGATGAGGTCGGAACCATTGGACCGCTATCCATGAGAGCATCAATATCATTCTGGGACAATTCACCCAATTCATCTTCTGCTGTATCTTCTGAATTATCTACAGAAGACGCTTCTAAAAGCTTATCTATATCATTCTGATCAATTATTTCATCATCCGGGTCTGCCATTTACCACCTTTAACCTGTCAATCAAAATAATCCTGAAGTAAAGTTTTCATTTTAATCAGCACTCCTGCATGGATCTGACATATTCTTGACTCTGTCAATGAAAGGACTTCTCCTATCTCTTTCAGGGTCAACTCATCATAATAATATAGAGATATCACCATTTGCTGCTTTTTTGAAAGTTTTTTTATTGCTTTTATAAAAACTGATTTTATCTCCTCTTTCACATAATGCTCAACCGGATTATCAGTGCTTTTTACTCCTGCCTGAAACCTTTTGGCAGAAACAAAATTATTCTTTTTCATCCTGATAAAATCATCAAGATTGAGCAATGAAGCGCCATGTATCCCTGTAAGCATGTCATGATACTCATTGAGATCAATACCAAGTTCTTCTGCAATCTCAACATCAGTTGCGATATTGCCTTTTTCCATTTCAACTTTTTTAACGGCTTTGGCAATATCCTTAATTTTTTTTCGCATGGACCTTGAATATATATCCATACTTCTCAATTCGTCAAGAATTGCGCCTTTTATACGATATTGTGCATAGGTTTTAAAACTGACATCCTTGGTATTATCAAATTTGTCAACAGCGCCTATCAAACCAAGCGACCCCGCACTGACAAGTTCATCAAAAAGGACACTGTTTGGCACTTTTAAAGCAAACCTTGCAGCAATACGTTTTACTAAATAAGCATGTTCAACGATTGTCTTCTCACGCCAGGTTTTGCCATGCACTTTATACATACTTTTTTTTAAGGCCATCAAATTCCGCGCATTTTTTAAGTATTTGTCACAGTCCCCAATACTTTATTCATAAAAAATTTAATATTGCCATTGGAGGAACTGATAATTTCCGCAGCATCAATTTTAAATGCGATTTTTTCTATATTTTTTGATGCTTCTGCATTTTGTTCCGTTTCTAAAATCAATTTTCGTTTTAGTACAGCTTTCTGCATCTCAGTATCTGTCGGGACATATCCTATATATTCAAGTACAACATTTTTTAAAAATTTATCTATGGCACTGCTTAATGAAGAATAAACCAATTTCGCTTCTTTTTCAGAGTTTACCATGTTTACGATTAATTTAAAATACTTAACTTTATAATCATTGGACAGAACTTTCATTAAAGCATATGCATCTGTTATGGAAGTGGGTTCTTTTGTTGCAATAACAACACATTCATCTGCTGCTGCATTAAAATATAATACATTGGAAGAAATACCCGCACCAGTATCAACAAAAATAATATCACCATAATTCTGCAAAGTTTCAAACTCGCTCAAGAGATTAAGTTTTTCACCCTCGGCAAGCTGGGTTAAATGGGAAAAGCCTGATCCCCCCGGAACTATTTTAATCCCATGATGAGTTGTAACCATGATTTCAGAAAGTTTTTTCTCACCTGATACAACATGACTTATATCATATTTAGACTGAATATTAAAAATGATATCAATATTAGCAAGCCCGACATCTGCATCAATAATCACTACGCGTTTACCTGATTTTTGCAGGGCAACTGCCATATTGCCTACTATATTGGTTTTCCCGACTCCGCCTTTTCCACTTGTAACTGCTACAACTTTTGGAAATTCAACCTTTGCCTGTGACCCCATCAAAGCATTCCTCCCTGTTGAAGCATCAGACTTTACAATATTTCTAAGTCCATCTGCTTGGTCTGTCACCCTGAGCCCCCTGTTCCTTTCCTAATATAACACTTAAAAGCTTTTTTTTATCTGGAATAATCAAGTCTTCAGGCACTTTCTGCCCATTAGTAATCAATGAAACAGGTAATTTAAAGTCACTGACCTGATCCAAAATTTTCCCGCACATCTTTGTCTCATCGATTTTTGTGAAAACATATGTATCTGGTTTAAGAACAGAAAAAGCCTTTGCAGCCTCCCTCATATTAATAAAATCAGTAGTAGCACTCAGAACCAGATGTACAGAAATCTTATAATCCCCATTTATTACAGAACAGAGTTCAGTCATTCTTTTCTTGTCATAATGGCTGTGACCAGCCGTATCAACAAGCACAATATCCATTGCCTTCATTCTATCCAAAGCACATACAAGATCATCTTTACTATAAGCCTGCATGCAATACAATCCCATAATTGATGCATAGGACTTTAATTGTTCAAAGGCACCTATGCGGTAATTATCAATAGAAATAAGTCCAACCTTTTTTTTCTTTCTGAGACTCAAATGAGCAGCAAGTTTTGCTATGGTAGTTGTTTTACCGACACCTGTTGGACCTGCAAAAGCTGCCACATGAGGCACGCCTGAGTTATTATCTCTTCTAAAGTTATTCTTTGCCTCAATTTCTTTCACACATTCTTTTATAACATATTTTTTTAAAGATGTAACCTCAAAGCCTTGTTTTTGATCCCTTTCCAATAAATAACAGGCTTTATTCACTATTGAATAAGCTTTTTTTTCGGAAATACCGGATCGCAGCAGAGATGCGAGCAAACCTACTGAACCAAACTGGTTGCAAATAATATTACTCATTCCATAGCCCATGCCCGCAACTGAAATCATATCTTTGATGGTTACAAGCTCCTCCTTTAAGGATTCAATCTCATTATTTCTGGGTTCAGCCTTTTTCTGCGGTTTCCCGGGTTTTGCCTCGACTTCAATCATGTCTTTTGCATAGGGTTGCCTCAGGCTTTTAGGGACTTTCCTTGTTGAAATAATTAAGGCATCCGGTCCTAATACTGATTTTACCTTTGACATTGCTTCCTGAATATTCCTGGCTTTAAAAACTCTTCTATTCATCTTCTAATTTCACCTTTCCTATTACCTCAAGGTTTATATTTTCTACCACTTCAGCATGGGATATTACAAAAACAGATGGGAATGGAGCTTCGATTAATTTTCTTAAATGACGTCGCAAAGCAGGAGCACACATCATAACAGGCTGACTATCAGAAATCACCATTTGTTCAATTTCTTTATTAATTGCGCTGATAAGCCTTTCAACAAATTTAGGATCCAGAGTAAGAAAAGCGCCTTGATCTGTTTTCTTAATATTTTTTATTAATCTTTCCTCAAGTGTCCTTTCAAGCATAATGACTTTTAACAGCTTATCTTCAGTCAGATATGGTGCAAGCATTCCCCTGGCAATTTTCTGCCTTACATATTCAGTTAACAAATCAGGATTTTTACCCATTGGGGCATAATCGCCAAGGGTTTCCACGATTGTCAAAAGGTCACGGATTGAGACTCTTTCTTTTAAAAGATTTTGAAGCACCTTCTGAACAATACCTAATGAAAGCAGATCCGGTACAAGTTCGTCTACAGCTTTAGGATTTGTCTGGGATAAATTATCAAGTAAATGCTGGACATCTTGTCTGCCAAGAAGATCATGGGCAGAATTTCTTATAACTTCAGTCAAATGAGTTGCAACCACTGTTGAGTTATCAACAACCGTATATCCTGCGAATTTAACTTCTTCTTCCTGTTCAGCCGGAATCCAATAAGCAGGCAGCTTAAAAGCAGGCTCCACAGTTTTAATTCCATCAATTTCCTGGGCTTCGCCCACAGGGTCCATTGCCAGCAGATGGTTCACCATAAGCTCAGCCTGGGCTGTTTCAACTCCTTTTATTAACAATCTATATTGTGCAGGATTTAAATTCAAATTGTCTCTGATATGAATCGGAGGAATTATAATGCCCATTTCAGTGGCAAATTGCCTTCTTATTGCGCGTATCCTTGCAAGTAAAGTTCCATCTTGCTGTTTATCAACCAAAGGGATTAAACCATACCCGACTTCAAGTTCAATTGTTTCCAAAGTTAAAAGATGATCAACTTCCTCAGGCGCTCCTGTTGCCTCCTCTTCTTCTACGGTTAATTCAGACGCTTTGTCTTCTTTCTCTTTTTGACCTCGGACAAGATACCAGGCAACTCCGCCCAGGGTAAGCCCCATGGTCATAAAAGGGATTGAAGGAAGCCCCGGGATAAGCCCCATACAAAACACAATCACAGCACCAACATATACTGGTGTAGATGTCGAAAGAAGATGTTTAAAAAACTCCTGACCCATTTTATTTTCCGACCCGGATCTGGAAACTAAAAGACCTGCTGCTGCAGATACTAAAAGTGCAGGTATCTGAGATACAAGTCCATCTCCAACAGTGAGCAGGGTATAATTTTGAAGTGCTTCTTTCATGGGCATGCCCATTTGAACAACTCCAATAATAAAGCCTCCTGCAATATTGATACATGTAATCACAATACCTGCAATTGCATCTCCACGTACAAATTTACTTGCGCCATCCATTGCACCATGGAATTCTGATTCCTTGGCTATTTCTCTTCTACGCCTGCCTGCTTCATCTTCATCAATCATGCCTGCGTTCAGGTCAGCATCAATTGCCATCTGTTTTCCGGGCATGGCATCAAGGGTGAATCTTGCAGCTACTTCTGCTATTCTGCCTGCACCTTTGGTTATAACCAGAAAATTAATCAATACAAGGATTGCAAAAACAACCAGACCCACAACATAATTGCCTCCTACCACAAAACTGCCAAAGGATTTAATAATGGCTCCTGCAGCAAGGGGACCTTCATTTCCATGAAGCAGAATCAATCTTGTTGACGCAACATTTAAAGAAAGCCGAAACAAGGTTAGAACAAGTAATAAGGATGGGAAAATAGAAAAATCCAGTGGCTTTTCAGTATACATTGTGGTGATAAGCACAACAATTGCTAAAGAGATATTCAATGCAAGAAAAAAATCAAGGATAATGGGATGTAAAGGCAGAATCATTGCCATAAGTATACCTATAAATGCAAAAACAATGATTATATCAGCTGCTTCATTCTGAATTACTTTAACTATTCCCATACTCTGTGTTGCCATGAATACCTCTTTTTTATAAATAATTTTGACGAAAAGTGCCAAAAAAATGCCACAAATTTACTTATTCCTGCCTTTGAGTTTATATACATAGGCAAGCACCTCGGCAATTGCCTGGAAAAATTGTGACGGGACTTGTTCTCCTATATCTACTTCTTTATACAAATTCCGAGCCAACTCTTTGTTTTCTACCAGGGGAATATTATTTTCCTTTGCAATTTTTCTTATGTTCCGGGCAACAGGTCCTGCACCTTTTGCAACAACACCCGGAGCATCCATGACCATTTTGTCATATTTAAGTGCTATTGCAAGGCGTGTAGGATTGGTAACCACGACATCAGCTTCAGGCACATCAGCCATCATACGCTTTTTTGCAGCTTCAATCTGAAGCTGCCTGATCCTGGACTTTATATGCGGATCACCTTCTGTCTGTTTGGCTTCATCTTTCATCTCCTTTTTTGTCATTTTCTGATCATCAAGGAATTTCCATTTTTGATATACATAATCAAGAATTGCTAAAATAAGCATAATAATACAAACTTTTAAAAAAATACTGAACATTATTCTTAAAATAAATATAAAAATCTGGGGAATGGAGCAATCATAAAGAAGTATAATTTGATCCATTTTTGCCATTATCGCCAAATATACAATAACAAACACAATGGTAATTTTTAAAATACTTTTTATAAACTCAACCAAAGCCCTTGACGAAAATTTCTCTTTAAACCCTGCTATGGGATTCAGCTTGGTAAGTTTTGGCTCAATTGCTTTCCAGGAAACAGCAAACCCTACCTGGGCGAAATTTGACCCGAGTCCGAGTGCTATTGCCGCAATCATCACAGGCAGGCAGGCAATAAGAATTTGTTTCATATTGACGCCATAAAGTTTAACTATTTCAAATTTACTTATAGTTGGAATACTGTCAAAGCTTAAATTATCATGCATTACATTTATCAATGAATTATAGGTATATAATCCAAAAAAATACAAAGACATTGCACATGCCAGCAATACAAAAACAGAGGGGATTTCCATACTTTTTGGAACCTGCCCTTCTTCCCGCGCCTTTTCAAGTTTCCTCGACGTCGGCTCTTCAGTTTTCTCTCCTCCGCCTTCTGGATCTTCAGCCATATATTAATCCTCTGCCTCTGCCATTTTATCCCCCGCCTGCATGGTATAAAAACCCCATAAGCAACACTTTTAATCCAACAATATATTCTCGTGAATAAATTATTATGGTCTCAAGCAAAAGACCAAAAAAGAAAAGCCCCACTACTATTTTAAGAGGGAATGCAACAATCATAACATTCATTTGAGGTGAGAATCTTGCAATAAGACCAAATGCAGTGCTTGTTAAAAGAAGAGCTGCAATAATAGGGGCTCCGATTTTAATGCCTGACATAAACATATCAGACCCCAGTGAAAGCATTTTTCCAAGCATTACTTTTTTCAACATAAAAAACCCGATGGGGACAACAGAAAAGCTGTCAATAAGAGAAATAAACATAACATGATGACCATTCATCATTAAAAACACTAATACACAAACCCAATATGCAAGTTGATCCATAATTGAAACATTTGATCCTGTCTGGGGATCAATAATATTGATCATGGCAAATCCCATCTGAAATCCTACTATCTGCCCTGCAAACTGGACCACTGCAAAAAAAAGCCTTATGACAAGTCCCAGGGTAAGCCCGATCATTAATTCCATAACTATTAAACAGCCTGTATCAACAGCATTTACAGGAAACCTTGACACATCAACATCCACAACAGAATAAATAAGTAATGATAAAACCATGGCAAAAGCAGCTTTAGTCAATGTGGGAAAAATTTTTGTGGAAAAAATAGGAAACATAAAAAGAACAATAACCACCCGCATCAACACAAGCAGATAAATTTTAAACCTTTCAGGTTCTATTATATTAAGAATTTCCATTGCCCTGATTTCACCGTTATTTTATATAGATAGGGATATTTTCAATTATTCTGCGGGTAAACGAAATAATTTCATCAAGCATCCAGGGAGATGCAAATAAAAGTCCCATAAAAACTGCAACGATTTTTGGGACAAACATCAGGGTCATTTCCTGAACCTGGGTTACTGCCTGAAAAATTGCAACTGTAAAACCTACGATAAGACCAAGCATAAGCATTGGCATGGATAAAAAAATGGTAAGAATAATTGCCTCTTTTGCAAAAGATACTATGAATTCAGGCGTCATAATTATACCCCGAAACTTTTCAGCAATGATCCGGTCAAGAGATGCCACCCGTCAGCAAGCACAAAAAGCATAATTTTAAATGGTAAGGATATCATAATCGGAGGGAGCATCATCATACCCATGGAAAGCAGAACAGATGCCACAACCATATCAATAACAAGAAAGGGCACATAAAGTACAAAACCTATAATAAAAGCAGTCTTAAGTTCACTTATTACATAGGCAGGGATTAATACAATCAAAGAGACATCATTTCTTGTCTCAGGCTTTTTCATATCAGCACCTTTGACAAACAGGGCTATATCAGCTTCCCTGGTATTTTTAAGTAAAAAATTACGTATGGGTATCTGAGCCTTATCAAATGCTGTTTCGTAACTGATCTTATGCTCAAGATATGGATTAAGAGCAGTCTTGTATATTGTTTTCCCAACCGGTTGAATAATAAAAAATGTCATAAATAGTGCAAGTCCTATTAATACCTGATTTGGGGGACTGTTCTGGGTACCCATTGCCTGCCTTAAAAAATGGAATACCACCACAAGTCTTGTAAAAGGAGTCATGAGTACTAAAATGGCAGGAGCAAGTGTTAATACGGTCAAAAGCGCTATAATTTCAAGTACAACCGCAACTTGTTCCGGAGAATCTGCCTGTTTAACATCAAATCGTATTGAAGGGATAGGAAAACCTATAGCATGGACAATGGAAGGAGAGACAATCATCAATAAAAACAATACAATCAATATTTTTTTAGTTCTCATTTATAACCTGTGTTTCAGTTTTGGTTTTTGTTTTGAATTTCATTAGCCTGCCTGATAAAAAATCTGCAAATTTCATATCTTTTTTTTCAGGTGTTTTGGTAAGCTCAACATCCTTATCGATAATTGCAAGCTTTGAAATACTCTGGGGAGTGACGCCTATTAAAATCTTCTCATTTAAAACATCAAGTAAAAGAAGCTTTTCTTTGGGAGAAATATAATGAACAGCAATAACGGAAATTAAGTCATCGCCTTTTTGCCCCCTTTGTTTTGACAACCGCTTAATAAAATAAAACAGCAATATCAACGCTGCTAATACCACACATAACATAAAAAATATTCTGGCAAAGGCAGCCCATATTTCAGGAGTGCTGATCATGATGCTTCAGTAAGGCTTTTCACTCTATCCATTGGAGTGATAATATCTGTGAGCCTGACACCAAATTTCTCGTTTACAACCACAACTTCACCCCTTGCAATGAGTTTTCTATTTATATAGACCTCAAGTGGCTCTCCTGCAAGCTTATTCAGCTCGACAATAGAACCTTGACCAAGTTGTAAAAGGTTATTCACAAGCATTTTTGTCCTTCCCAATTCCACAGAAAGTTCTAAGGGAATATCAAGAATAAAATCAAGCTGATTTGCACTTTCCTGCTCATCAAGTTCACCTTCTTCAGATTCATTCTTTGCTTCAGGTGTCTCATTATTCTCTGAATTTTCTGACTCTTTTAAATCTTTTTCCTCATCAGCCATAATATCTCTCTTTTCCTATCATTATTTTTTCTTCCACTTTAAATGCCTGAAGTCCACGTTGTACCCCGGCATACCCCTTTAATTTCGGAAGTCCTTCAATAAAACCTATCAAAGGATCACTTGCATCGTTATCCAATTGCAGGACATCGCCCTTTTGCAGATATATTAATTTTTCGCCTGTTATCTCTGCAGATCCAAGCTGTATCTTAAGTTCGATTTCAGAATCAATAATAGTATCACGCAATTCTTTATTCCACGCATTATCCACTTCTTCAGTTTCAGCCTGAATGCCTGAAGACAATTTATGTCTCATGGGTTCTATCATTGCATAGGGATAACATGTTATCAGATTGCCAGCAGACTGCTCAAGTTCAACCTCAAACTTTGTTACTATTACCAAGTCAGTTGGAAGCACAATTGCTGTAAACTGAGGATTCATTTCCGACCTGATAAGCGATGTAGTAACAGGCTCAATAGGGAACCATGCTTTTTCTACATCTTTAAGACAGGCAATAATTGTCTTTTTTATCATGACTTCTTCAATCCTTGTAAATTCACGACCCTCAACCCTGGCTTTTCCCAAGGCATCGCCTCCAAAAAAAGTATCAATCAGATTGTACACAAGCTGACTTTCCAACACTATCAATCCATGCCCTCTTAAAGGTTCCATACGAAAGACATGCAAGCTTGTGGGCACAGGCAAACTTCTTACAAACTCGGAGAACTTCAGGGTATCAAAAGGATTAGAACTCACATCAACAGTGGTTTGAAGCTGTGATGACAGAGTCGCTCTGATTTCCCTTGCAAGTCTTTCATTAATAACATCAAATGTAGGCATCCGAGCCCTTACTACTTTATCCTGATTTGTAAAATCGTAAATATCAATGCCATCTTGTTCCGGGAGCTCTACATCTGTTTCTGTCTCGACCTCACCTGAATCCAATCCATCAAGCAGACTATCAACTTCATCCTGGGATAGTATTTCACTCATAGTATTATCACCGCATTATAAAATGTGTTAAATACAAATTCCTGACTATAATATCAGGAAACAACGAATTTATTTTTCTTATCAATATATATTTAAACTTAATTTTACCTTCCGGGTTCCGCAGTTCCATCCATCTCATTTCTCCTGCAATCTTTCGCACAATATTTCTAATATCGCTCTGCCTTGCTGTTACTATTTTTATTTTGTCATTGGAGACAAGTTCAAGAGTAATATCGATGCTTACTTTGTGCATATAAGAGTCTTTATTAAGTGCTATCCATATAAAAGGCTTTAATGTTAAAATATTCTTATAATCAACTTTCGTAAATTTAATAACATCAGGCTGAGAATCAACGTCAGCATTATCATCTGATTTTAGGAAAAAAATAACAACAATGATTGCAATAGATAATATAATAAATACCATAGCAGCAATAACAATAATCTTTTTTGTTATGAGCTTTTTAGGAAACTTTTTAAATAAGCCTTTTATACCCACAGATGAAATCTCCTAATCACAATATTCGCAGCCTTATTCAATTGATTCATGAATGATTATTTCTTTTTTTTAATAAAATAAAATTTTGATACCGGATATTATGATAATATATCAAAGCAAAGCCTGTGCCAAACTAATTCACATTTTTTTATTATCCATGTATGCAGGGAAAATAGTATAGAATGCAGTATATCTATATCATTATTAAGGAGAGATTAAATTAATTTTAAAAACAATAAATCAATGATTTGTCAAAACCATGCCATGGATTTCAAAGAATTTGTCATAATAATGACATTCATTTATATTAAAGCAGCAATCCAAAACGCAGCCACTTAAATTTTTCAAAAGTTTTTTTGGGAACATGCTTGCCCACCCTGACCATAAAAATATTTTCAGGCTTTAAGCAGATATTGGGTTCATTAGTTGAATATTCAATAAACCCAAATTCAGAATATAAATCAACCAGCATTTTTCTATAGGATTGTTTCTTCATTTTTGAATAAATGAGATCCCATGTCCAGGAATAACCAACAAGATAAATAATTTTTTGTTCTATTTTTGAAAAAGAAAGCAAATCTGCAATCAGGCAGCGTGCAATCTTATAACTTCTGAACTCTCTCATGACCTCAACAGCCTTGAGCTCTAATAGACTCTTTTCGCCCAAACGTGCCCAGCGTTGTGTTGGATCCGGGCAATCCAACACTGAAAGCCCTACAATGGTTTTGTCTTCTGACAATGCAACACTTATATGACCTCCGTGATTTAAAACTTGTTCAAGGGATGCAATATCATTATATATACATCTGTATTCTGACTGCCCGGTGAAACCTGAATCAAGTTTCAAATCTTTTAAGCCATTCAGTGTAAATCCCGATTCAATGCAAACCCTTCCTTTTCCTGTATCAATTATATTGGAAATAGTAATCATTCCTTATTTGTACTGGTCAAAATTTCTTAAAAAAATAACACCTGCCGATAATACCAGCAACAAATAATTATAAACTGTTTTTATTTAAACCGCAACTTGCTTGGAACGCCTGCAGCAATTCTCGGTTAAAAATTATTTTTAAGATTAAAGATTAATCAGTGTAGTGTAATATAATTACAAATATATAGATACAATTTTGTATATTTGATTATTATGGACAAATAAACGGAAGAAGTGAGGCTTGGATATGCTTTTGCAGCTTAGGTTTCGTTTGAAACAGATGCGCTGCAAAAGCATATCCAAGCCTCACTTTACCCGATCTTATACCATAAAAGACAATATGACATTGTTGTTCTATAAATAATATACAAACTTACCGGATATTCCTTTCTCAATATTCGGATGATGAAATAAAAGGCACAATCCCTTGGCAGAATAGCCTTATTTTTATTTACCAAATTAAAAGCGCATAAAAAAATATTTAGAACACCGTTAATTTGAGAATACCTGTTTCTCAATCTGGT
>Ga0256845_1001980_pt1 | contig 15554 bp, 12 predicted proteins | sample RiftiametaG_FD_189101 | JGI IMG/M metagenome (GOLD analysis project Ga0256845, IMG submission 189101) | Tube worm associated microbial communities from hydrothermal vent at the East Pacific Rise, Pacific Ocean - Riftia | ecosystem: Host-associated > Annelida > Integument > Unclassified ...
CTCAGATCAGGGACGGAGGCCATCAGCCCAGCCACCCCCAGCAATCCAAAAGCCATGCCTATCACCCACTTCATTTTCCCCTGCATCAGTAAGTAAGCGGAAAATACAGCGACGATCAGATGCACGGCGGCATTTCTCCACAGAAACGACTCACCCCAAGTCGCGAGCTTTATCTCACGGGTGTGCTGGATGATGTAGAATGCGGCGGAGTCCAGCCAAACTAACATGGTAAAGCAAAGAACCCCGACAGGAAAGAGTGACAGCGAATCTCCAGACACCTGCTGAGCCTGATCAACCTCTAAATCCTGCGACCGAGGCTGAATCGGCAACAGGGCCAACCCCAACATCATCACGGAAGACACCATGGCTTGATCCGCCGGTGAGGCCTGAAAAACCCACGGTAAGTTACTCAGCATATACGCCAAGCCGGTGCCCAACCCCGCGCCCCAATACACACTTTTTACACTTTTTGAATGGCTGAAAATCTCCGCCAAATGTGAAGCGAGCAGCACGGTTAAGAGCCCGAGTCCCACTCCAATCCCCAGAGCAATGGCGGCGTATCCTCCCAGACCCATAGCCCAGCCAGATCCCGCCAACCAAGCCAGAACAGCACACAGAGCGGCAGCCACCTGCATCACCCGAGTCCAAGGAAAACGTTTTTGTAAAAACAACACGGCAAAACTGCCCAGAATCCCACCCAGCGCCATCGGCCCCATCACCTGCTTCAGAGCGTTCTCATCAAACGACTGGGCGGCTAATAGCTCAAGGAAAGCAAACTGCGCAAAAATGAGGAAGTAGAAATACACTCCCGTCACCCAAACGACACCTTTGACCGATCTGTTCATTATTATCTAGTTTCCATCTCTCATTCCCTTAGCCCTAACACCTTAACGCCGAAGCCATCCTTTTTTCAATCCTGCGAATTGAACGACGGCAATAAAGATGTCGGTAAAAAGCACCGTTGCCCAGCGAACTTCCCATCCGGCCATGGCAATTTTCCACATTAAAAAACACGCCACACAGGCACGCATCACGCCTGTGACACGCCACTGCATTTCCCAGCCCTCCACATCTTTCTCCCTGACGAGAAAATACGACAACCCCACCGACATCACAAAGATGCCGACAAAGGAAATGATATCCGCAGGCTCCGGGATCTGCGTCATCCCCATCAGATGCAGCGTCCACACGGGAAAAAAAACAAGAAGAAACCCCGTGCAGGCATCCATGCCTCCAACGGCCCATTGATAGAATTTGATTTTATGATTCATCGAATTATTTGATTTGAAATTTTTAAATACCCTGACCACCAGCGAAATGACACCCAGAGCATCACGATCCCGCAGGTCAGCCTCAAGGAGTAAACCGTCATCAGTTCGCTTCCCCGCGCCAGCACATAACTTACATCATTCCCCTCGCGCCACCCAGAAAACCACATCAATAAAACATAGCCGATCAATGCCCCCTGCCAGAGAGAAAACTCGAGCGTCCGCCCCAGCACCTCACTGAATTTTTCAGGCAGTAACTCGCCGGCAATCATTATCAAAAAGCTGGTGACAAATCCTCCCATCGCAAGATGCGAGTGCGCGACCAATCCATTGGTAAACTTTAAATGATCAAGCCAACCTGGAAGAAATGACACCCATCCTGTAAAAATAAGCAACGCCAACCACACGCAGGTGGCCGCCATCCAACACGGCATCTGCCATTTCCACTGACGAAGGTAAAGAGGGATCAGCGGGATCCAGATCAACAAGCTTCCCAAACAAAGGATTTGCTCCACATCCCGATGCGACTTCCCCGCCCCTTCTGTAAAAAGAAATAGAACCGCTTCGATTAAAACCAACGACCAACACAGGGTTTTCCACCCTCCGGCCCCCTGGGCAGCCGTTCTCCTCTTGGTTGCCAATGGAGACAGAAGAAGCAAAACAATAATCGATAACGTGGAGCCCAATAAACTCGCCCCAGTCGGGCCGCCCGTATCGGGGTTCACAAAAGGATAAAGCTCTGGATTGGTCGCCACGATGATGGATGCGGGAACCGGAAGTAAGACAAAAAGCCCCAGTAGCCGAAATTTCCAGCCGGATTCTGATCGGCGGGCCCACCATGAGATGGCCAAAAAGAGCCAGAAACAAAAGAGCACTCCCGTGTAAAGATAACGTGAAAACCCACGCCAATCCAAAAATATCTTCCCCGTGCTCACGCCTGAAAGCCACGAAACACACCCGACCACTAATGCCATCGACCACAACCACACAACCGACCTCGCATACTTTTCAATCCGGGATCCCGGAGCATGATAGAGGTGCAGTAAAAAACCCACCAATGGCAAACTCGACCACCCGTAGAGCTGTAAGTTCAGATGCACCGGAACCCATCGCCCATACGTCAGCTCACCAGTCACCAATCCGAGCTCGGGGAAAACAAGCAGCGATGCCAGCCATACGCCCACCGCATTCGCCAAGACAAACCATCCCAAGGCATGTGCCATGGCCGGTTCCGCAGGTGCGATCATTGTCATCGGTTTTGTTTTCATCTATAAAGTGGAGACGTTAAGTCTCCGGCTTCTTGTAAAGCATCAGGTTTAATCTTCAGACGCTGATTACTTATGATATTGACCAAGTCCACCTCAATCTTTTTCCAATGTTGATTGAGATTAATGGAGACCACTTGCAATCGACTTCCTGACAGACTCAACTCATAACGAAAATCATCCACCGTTGTCGGATAGAGCAATAACCCTTCGACATTCTCCCACCCAGCCACTTGACGCTTATTCATTAAATAGGCAAACACTTGATAAAGATTATTAGTTTTGAGTTTCTGGACCTCTGGAACATCCGAGCTTTCAGAATATCGTGAGCGAGCAAAAGCTTCTTTGTAATACTTACACTCAATAATCAACTTCCTCTCACGCCATGCCATCGTCACATCGGTTTCCATTCTCGGTAAAACCCCCTCACTTTGCTCACTATAATAATCTGCAAGCCAGTAGATATTAGGACGACCGGATTTAGCTTCAGGAAAATGCCGACGAGCAAAGTTCAAAATAAACGATTCGAAAATATAAGGCATTACCTTTTCGTTCTCTTCAATTCGTCGAAATTGCCGACAACGACTCACCTCGTTTGACTCATTTTGCAGATGCTCTGGCAGAAGTGAGGCGTGAACCAATTCACACAAGTGAAGTAAAAATTGGTATGAGCGATTGTTTCTATGAAGTTGGACTCGTTTAAAAATCCGAGGTGTAATGCGAACTAAGGATACTCCGCGAAATGCTTCTAAATGATTTTTGAGTAATACTTTACTAGCCTTACTTAGCGATTTATTGGCGTAAAGGAGGCGCAACGTGCTATACAGAATTTGATTATGTAAGACATCACAGCTCAAATCATCATAGCTACAGTGCATTTTTGCACGTTCCCACGTTTGTCGTTTTGCCGAGCTTGTAAAATCGATTCGTCCACGCAGTAACGAAGTAAGTTCATGCTGAGCAATGTAATCTCGATCCAATCCACGGCGAATCAACCGATGTACTCCTCGTCCTAAAACTTGAGCAAAAAAATTTGCTAAATCTGGACATTGCTCATCTGTGATTTTTTCTAATTCCACAGTCTTTAACCGATCGTCCCACGCATAGGAAAGAAGGTAGTAAAGGTTTTGGACTGGAATCGGTGATTTCATAAATTAAGTTTAAATCTACCGCTTCAAGCTTCAAGAAACTGCAACTGCTTGATCAACTCATCCGCCTTTTCTGGATTATCCACAAAATACTCCATTAGCAGCGGAGCAATTTCAAAATCGAGGATATCTTGATACCAATCAAATGGATTTTCAACCTCTCCATCTGGCGTAAAAAAACTATGCCCGATCTTATACCCTTCTCCCAGAGCCACATCATCCAATGCAATTTGCTCATTCAAGAGGCCCACTTTCTCGCGGATATGTTTCACCATAGAATCTGGAACCTTTTTCTTGATTAAAAACTCAAAAAAAGCCTTCTGCTCAAACCCAGGAACGAGCGGAAGGAAGGCGAATCGACGCCGCAATGCAAAATCCACTACGGAAAGTGAACGGTCAGCCGTATTCATGGTGCCTATGAGATAGAGATTTTCAGGCACAAAAAACTTGGGGGAATCTGCATCGGAATATGCAAGCTGCACGCTATATTCCACCCCTCGTTTATCCGATTCGATTAACATCATCAACTCACCAAAAATCTTGCTGAGGTTTCCTCGGTTGATTTCATCGACAATCAAAAAATGCGGCTTTCCGGGGTTCGCTTTGGCCCTTTCGACAAGACGATAAAATATGCCATTTTTAATTTCAAATCCGGCTTCTTTCTTAGGCCGCATCCCTTGAATAAAATCTTCATAAGAATAAGATTGGTGAAATTGAATCGTTTCGATGGTCTTCTCATCCTTATTCCCCTGATGCAAATACGCCAACAGCTTCGCTACGAAGGTTTTACCCACTCCCGGAGGACCTTGAAGAATGATGTTTTTCTTTCGCTTCAACTGTCGCATGATGAGCTCCAACTGATCAGACGACATAAAAAGATCCTTGAGCGCATCTGTGAGGGTGTAAATGGCAGTCGGTTTCACTGGATCAAGATTCAGGTATGTTAAGAGCTTGTTGTCGTTAGGGATCAGCGTAAGGGTCTTTACTGGCAGGGTAAGGTCTTCGGGTAGTTTAACTTCATCAAAGCTGGACCAGTCGCAAGGGATGATATGATGATGTTCGGACCTTTCATCGTAATGGTAATCACCAGAACAAATACCCCAACCGACAATGCTCTGCCGACCTTTTTTCGCGATGAGAATGTCACCAGATTTAATGTTTTTAGCAAAATCCCAAATCATAGATTGAGAGTGTGACTTGATTTGTAATGTATCAGCAAAGGAGCAAAAATCATTATCTTTGGTAAACTCAGTCATATCACCTATTTGATTCCAACCTATTGAAGCAATACCACGTTCTAGCCATTGATTCCAAAGTGATGCGTTTTCCCCTGGCGCAATAAGCCAATACTTTCGACTCTTTAAAATATCAGGATGCCCATACTCGTCTTCTTTCGAATCATCCTCCGAAGTTGCACAAACCCACAAAAAACTTTGCACATCGACCCAGTCATTAGGATTCGACTCCTCCAAAAACTCCCAAAAAGCCAGGCCCAATGACATCATCTCTTGAAAGGATTCTACTGAAGGTGCCTTCATTTTCATTTTCACCCCTAGTTTCTTCATTAAAGAGCGATACTTACTTGGTTGAACTGGAAAAAATGCTTCAGGATTAAACATCCATAGCACGTAACAAATAGCATCCCATGAAAGTTTCTCACTTCTTTTTTGTAGTGCATCAAAAAAAGCTTCAACCGTTATCTTACCATAGGCAAATTCATAAAACGTAATGAGATTGGGCACTAATACGTCGGCTGTCGTCCCTAGAGTATTATCCCATGAGCGAAAATTAACAATCGCCCATTTATCAACCTTTTTTAATTTTTTAATAATTAGCTGCGCATCATCAAAGCTTAAGCTCTCATCAATAGAGTTATCAACTAATAACTCCTTCATCTTTTTCAACATTTCCCTCTTAAATGTAAACTCATCAGGCAAATCACCTTCAAAAATTTCAAAATGAGGAAATTGTTGTTTAAATCGCGCCCAAAGCAATTCACGGTGCTTATTTAAAGCGGAGAGAAACTCTTCTGTTTTTTCAGCTGAGCTTAATGATTTTGAGTATTCAGGGCAAGGTGTGTTCATAAATATAATAATAGTGTTTAATGTAGGCCAAATAAAGGGGCTGCAGGCGGGGTGATTGCTTGGAAGAGTTAAGTCATTGATAACCAATGAGCATTTGAAATAAATGTTAGGGTGGGGCCTTTGAGGATTAAAGAGTTATGTTTACCAAGCAATCGCCCTGGGGCCGCAGGCAGGTGATTCTTTCTTTTTCACCTAAGCAGCAGGCTGCACCTCCTTCTCAATGAGTTCACCCTTTTCCGATTTAACTAACCTCAGCTGATACGCATTTTGAAGGCGCAACCAAAATCCTTCTGTCGTGTTGTAATAACGACTGAGCCTCAAATCATACTCAGCGCTACAAGATCTTTTTCCATGTTTCATTTCGGATAAGTGGGGCTCTGGAATACCTAAAGCTGCTGAAAGCTGCTTCTGACTTCCATCTCCTTCTTCAATCATTTCGCGGAGGGTTTCCGCAAAAGCATTCGGGATATATGTATTTTTCATGGCTTTCATTTAATGATAATCTGTTATTCCTACTCTTTCGGCACCATCGTTCCAAATGAAACAAAGGCGCCATTGCTTATTTATTCTAATGCTATATTGACCTGATCGATTTCCTTTAAGCAATTCTAAGTGATTCGATGGAGGAATTCTTAGATCATTGATATCCCCTGCCGCTGCAAGCTGATCTAGCTTAACTATTGCACGAGTTATGATCCGAGGATCAAACCTCCTTACATTTTTACCTCTGAATAATTTTTCGGTATCCTTGCAGGCAAAACTCTTAATCACGTCTAAAATTACAATGTTGAAGAAAAAGATCAAATAAAATTATCTCTTTTGGTAATTTTCATAGAAGAGGCTCTAGTTTACACCACCTCCCCATCTTTCACGGTCAACACGCGGTGACATCGGTTGGCTAACTCCAAATCATGAGTCGCCATCACCAGAGTGCATTTTTCATCCGATACTAGCTCGAGCAATAGCTCAAAGACCTGCTCCCTGTTTTTTTCATCGAGCGCACCAGTCGGCTCATCCGCGAGAATGATATCCGGGCTGTTCATCAATGCCCGGCAAAGCGCCACACGCTGACGTTCGCCGCCGGAGAGGTCTTGAATCCGATTGTTGATCCGATGCGCAATGCCAATCCGCTCGACCAACTCAAGGAGTCTGGATTTGGCCACGGAGGATTTCATCCCGGAGGCCACACAAGGAATCAGACAGTTCTCGGATAATGTCAGATCAGGAATTAAGTTGTGTAATTGGAAAACGAATCCAATCCGATCGCGAAGCATCGCCGTGCGTTTGGCATCGGTATCCAGCAACACACCATCGATGATCACTTCTCCATCGTCCGGATGATCGATGCCTGCCATGATGTGCAGCAATGTCGATTTCCCACCGCCCGACGGGCCACACAAAGCCACGACCTCACCACGATTAATCGTGAGGTTCGCCCCGTGAAGCACCTGAATTTTTCCATTTTCATACGATTTCACCACACGGCGAACGTCGATTAATAATTCATTTTTCATGTTACTCACTATTCAAATCTTAGAGCTTCAGCCGCTTTAATGCGCATTCCATAGGCCGCTGGGTAAAGAGCGCCAGCCATCCCGGTAAACATCGCCATCAAGACGACAATGAGAACAATGGAAGGCTCAATCCGAGTGTCCACATACCCCTGCAGAAAGGGAAGCGATTTCAAAACCATCATGGCCAACTTACTTAAGGCAACGCCAAGAAAAACTCCCAGCAATGAAACCAGAACGGACTCACCAAAAATCAATTGCGCAATCTGTTTACGAGAAAACCCGCAAACCCGCAAAATAGCAATTTCACGGATGCGACCAAACACGGACATAATCATGGTGTTCGCCACGCTCAGTCCGCCCAACAAAAACGCACAACCGCCAACCACCCAACCTGTCGCCTTGAGAATACGAAATTGCGAGTAACTTTTATTAAACTCCTCATTCTCCATCGCGACTAACTCAGGATGGTTTTTTTTAACATACTCGCGAAATTCATCCGCCGCCCCCTTATCCGTGAGCTTGATTGTGACCACTGAGGCACTTTCCTCTTTATGAAAGTATTCCTGGCAAAGTTTGAGCGGCATAAACACACCACCATCTTCGAAGCCATTTTCCGTCTGAATGACACCGGCAACAGGAAATGACTGATTGCCAATGCTCACCTCCTCGCCAGCCGTGGCATTCATAAACTCCGCCGCACGAGACCCCAAGATAATGGCATTCCCATCGGCGGCAAAATCATCAATCGAGCCCGATACCCACTCGGCCGAGAGCAGACGGGGAGCATCCGATTCAATGCCAAAACAAGTAATCACCGGCTGCTCAGGGCTCTGCACGATGCCAAAGAGCGCCGGCATCGCCTTATCCACCATCTTCTGGTTTCTAAAGTCCTCGAGCACCGACACGGGAACCGTGCTGAAAAAGAGGTCGGAAACATTTTTCTCAAACACAATCATCTCGCTGTCATTGCTGAGGATGCGCTCAAACATATGAATCGCACCTTGAAGAATAGTCACCACACAAAGCATGGTCGCTACACCAAAAGCAATACCTGTGGATCCGATTGCCGTACGCACACGATGTCGACGCAGGTTCGTCGTAATTAATCGAAGTAAACTCATGCGGAAGCCGAGATTAATGTGTTTTCTACTTCCGAAGCTGTCCACTCGGACAGATCCTGATCAAAGCGTGTGCGCATAACAGCCAAAAACTGCCAAGATGGCTGCCGAGCCACGAGCCGATCCAATACAGAATCACCCTTAGAAACATAATGCAGCATCCTGCTGACCGCTTTGGGAAGCCCATCGCACACAGCGATGTTTGGCCGACCTTTAATGGCATCTTGACGCACGGATTTACCCGTATCCTTCACCAAACCACAGACATCCTTGAGATCATCCGATACCTGATAGGCCAAGCCCCAATAAATCGATAATCGCTCCAACTCACGCACATCCTCAGCATTCGCCAATTTTCCAAGAATCGCAGGAAACGCCAATGTCAACTTCACCAAGGTCACGGTTTTGCCATAAGCCACGCGAATGATCTCCTTGGAATCCGCATTGGCGGAAATATTAACATCCTTACTCTGCCCCCCGAGAATCCCCGTCATGCCAAGGCATTCATCGAGGTAGGCTGCTGCCTCACGTCGAACGGACTCCTCCTGAGTCTGCATCGCACTCCAGATCAGAGAGTATCCACGGTTGATCAAGCCCAGCGCGGCAAGCATCGCGGAATCCTTCCCGTAAATCGCATGCACCGTAGGAAAGCCCCGGCGCTCAAGAGCATCATCCATGCAGGGAAGATCATCAAACAACAGCGACGCCGTATGCAGATACTCGATCCCTGTGGCTAACGAAAGGGCATCCTCCTCGGCCAAGCCGACGGTTACACTGGTTTGGTAAGCTAGCTGAGCTCGCATCAAACTTCCCGGATGCCGCAAACAATAACGTAATGCATCCGACGCTGCGGAATCATCCTTGAAGGACTCTGGCAGCGACTGCCGAAAGGCCTGATCGCATTTCTCCAATACCGAAGCCGCCTTGCCGCTCTCGTCTGAATGTTGATGTATAAGATTCATCGTATTTAATGGGTGGGTAATGCTGATTAACCTTTGATTTTGCCACGCAATGAAAACCGTACCTTCACAAGGGGGTCCACCTTAAACAAACCAATCATTTTGATCACGGGCAAACTGAACTTCCGAGTATCAATCGTTGCCGTGCCTCGAATCGTCATCTTACCGCTCTTGGCAATGACTTTCACGGGAAACTCGACAGTTTGTTTAACGCCGTGGATGGTCATCTCCCCTTTTGCCCACATCCGCCCGTCGGTGCGCTTCGTAAAAGTAGAGAGGACAAAGTGCCCTTTGGTTTTATTTTCCAACCACGAGATCATTTTAGCATCACGTTTGTCCTTGCCTGTTTTCAGATCGGAAAAATCCCAGTCAAAGGTCACCTTGCTTGGTTTTTTGGAGCTCTTGTTACCCTGGATCACCGCGGTGTAGCTGTTGAGTTGACCCGTGAAGCTGTCGCCAGTCGCTTTGACGTCGATGGCGATGCTGCTGTTGACCTTATCGAGAACAAAGGTCGAGGCTTGAAGTGTGCCGGCGATTGCGGCGAAGGATAGAAGTTGAATAGATTTTTTGAGTAATGGGTTCATTTTAAGAATGGGGTTAAGTTTGATTTTTGAATGTTGATTGAAATGCCCATGCACTTTTATCAGAAAAGTGATGCCCTCAGCATAGGCGGGTAGGCGATAGGAGATCGTGACTCTTCATGTTATTCCAAAAAAAACACAGACACGATCAAGCTGATGCTACCATCAAAGGTAGCATTGAACAAAAATCAAAGTCGATACACACCCGTCCAAGGACAGGTCAAAACAGAACCCAGCAACAACTGGGGAGGAGGTGCGCGGGCCGAAAACGAACAAGCTTCACTCCGCGATGGAAGCACATCTCCCAGATCAAGGATGGGCACAGCCAACTTGGAAGAAAGCACCAGCTCTTCACCTTCGCACTCTTCCGCTGTTTTCGACAAGCTGTCTTGACAATGACACAGCGGTAAATCCTTACCCAGCTCAGTCGTTCCAGCATCCAAAGACAATGGACCTTGTTTGGCACGGGAGACCTCGGAAGGATACCCCTCTGTATGCCGATGCGGAAAATCAATACCCAAAGCCTCAAAAAGCTGACACGGACAAGACGGCAAGGCCAAAAAGACCGCCGTCCACACCGCCAATATGACTTTAAGGGAATACATCGAGTAACTGCTAAGTTCTAAGAGTAAGAGGGACATCGTAATCACGATCACGCTTTTGTCAATATCGAAATCGCCCGTCGGGACTTGACGCGGATCCTCGCAGGAGAGGTGGCTGATTTTTTTCTCCTCCCGGTTGCCGATGCGCGTCCTTTTGAGGTGGCTTCTGGTGGCGGGTCGAAGCCGATGTGTGTGACACGAACACTTCGGCGGGAGCGTGGCGCGGAGGCTGACATGAAACCCGCGACGAAGGAGCCTGTATGCACGGACAGGCGCGGGGCGTGCGGGCTCTACTTGGTTGTCGAAAATTTGCTACTTTCCCTTCGTTGCAATTCGGAGAGTTGCCTGAGCCATAGAGCTCGAAGCCCAAGTATGAAACACAGATGAAATCTACAATAAGTAAACTATATGTTGGAATCGATATTTGCAAAGCAAAACTCGACATTCATTGCAATGAATGGAAATTCGTTGAGGTATTTACTAATGATAAAAATGGAATAAACGCCCTTTTTCGCGCCCTTCAAAAGGTATCGAGGTACTTTGCAAAAGCTGAAGGAATTTTGGCAAAAAAAGATGCAATAGATGCCTCTGTCATTACCCATTATGCTGAGACTTTTCATCCTCGTTTAGCAACTCCACCCAGTAAGGAGATTGAGTCCTTGCAGCAAGCTGTAAGACACCGATCAGCCCTGGTTAAACAGCGGATGCGAGAAGAAAATATGCCAACGCAAATTTCGGATTCATTTGTGAAAAAAGATAGTGAAATCAGCATTAAATCCATCAAAAAACGGATCAAAAAAATGGAAAATCAAATTCACAGTATCATTTCGGCTGACGAAAATTTAGCTAGCAAATCAGAAATAATGCAAGAGCTTCAGGGTGTCGGCCCAGTTGTTTCAAGTAGCCTTCTAGCTGAGATGCCAGAATTAGGAAGCATCAGTAATAATCAAGCCGCCAGTCTCCTTGGAGTGGCACCTTTCAATGACGATAGTGGTCCAAGAAAAGGGAAGCGGCGAACCAAGGGAGGACATTCGGAAAACCATTTATATGCCTATACTTTCAGCTATTCGATACAATCCGATTTTTAAAGATTTTTACAATCGCTTGATCAGTAAAGGAAAACCTCATCATGTAGCCGCAATAGCTGTCATGAGAAAGCTCATCTGCCTCATTAATCGGATGCTTTCAGATCCTGATTTCAAGCCTCAAAAAATAAATTAAATACAGAGTTGCTGGGCTGGTTTGCAAGTTGGTGTCATTATTTATCGCTGCATGTCCGGTGTTCTGAATCTACGATACGGCTCCTCTGAGTAAAGCCATGGCCAGATTGAAGGTGTTATGGGCGACTAATAGGCAGTAATTTTCCACACCCATCTTTAAAATGATACTTTTAAACGTAAAAATTGTTGCGGTGATACGCTCGGGTCGTATTTGACTCGCATCTGTAGTAATTGGCTGCTATCATCCCCATCGGGATCAGTATCCAAAACCTCTTCAAAAATGGAGAGATCATCGACGGACAGATCAACCCAACTGCCTTCAGCCAGCGTTGAGCTCCATTGTAATTGATAGTTGAGCCCAAGAGCCAAGCTGTTTTTTCGATACGTGAAGATCATCCACGGTCCAGCAGCAAGGGTGCGGTCAAGGGAAACATGGGGTAAATCGTTTATTTTCAGATTCACGAGCGGGTCAAGATCAAGCGCAAATGCCAGAAAATTTAAAACACCATCTCCATTGGCATCGGTCATTTCAGAAGGGTTAGAACCTTGCCAATCGATCTGATCTGCCCAGGTCGAATAAGAAATAGAATGGCGGGAAAGCTTCAGCCCTAAAAAACGAGCCTGATGCCCATATTGACTACCATGGAAATAGATACGAAACTCAACAGGACCAGTTAGATTTTGGTATGAGGGTGTATTGGGAAGTTGAAAAACATGTTCTGCCCGTGCGCCCATCTCTGGCATCGTGGTCAGTGAATAAAGCGGAGCCCCCTCAGTAAAACCATCCACTGAACTCATCACAGAAAAAGAGCGCGGTGCATGATATCTTGACCTATCCCAGGCAATCTGAAACTCAGCTTGACGTAAATCAAGTGCTTTCCCGACCTTCGGTGTGACAGTGAATTTTAAGTATTCCTGATCGCTGATGGCGCTCGCAAGTGTTGAATCAGAGGCTGATCCCGCTCCTTGATCCACACTGAAACCCAAGCCGTTTGTCTCAGGGTATACTCTTACGCCCACCCCATCAGTGCCAGTCGCCGTGCCACCGGTATTACCATAACTCATCCCAATATCGATTCCAGACCATGTAATAGCGGGATCGAGAACATGTGTCAACGTCCAGGGCAGGCTGGACGAGCCTAAAAAGTCACCACGCATATCGAGCTCGACCAATGTGCCGAGCCCCCCAGCAATATAAAAACTGTAAATCTGCCATGAAGAATCTCCATCGTCATCAGATACTCTCACATAAAAATAATTCCACCCACTCGTCTCTGGCGTGCCACTGATCCGGAAGCGTCTTGGGTCACCTACCACGGGAGCCAGCGTGAATCCTTCATCGGCTTGACTTCCAATCACACTGAATTGTAGCGCGCTGCCACTTGCGACATCCCCACCTGTCACCACGATGTCTTGGCTGTATAATGCGCGGTAATTACCAACAGGCAAAGTGCCTACCGTCGAAAAAATAGGCCGACTTCCCATCACTTCGTTCACAGATCGAATCCCTGCCATATCACTCCTCCACGCTTGAACGGCAGACCATTTTACGGATTCCTCTAGTGGTTGCCCTTGGTATTCTAGGTGCCCCCACTGACCGTATTTCCCCCATCTACTCACATCCACAAATAAGGAATGGGAATCGAGCCCTTTGGCGCGCGCCATATTGAGTTGGATACGGTAGATTTCAGCAAACCCCGGCTGACGGTTGATGTCGACAATGAAGTTGGTGATACCATTGTCCTGAAGATTCCCTCCATCGTAGTAATCGACATAAAGTGATGGTCCTCCTTCGTAGGCGACAATAGGCAAATTCACACCAAACACACTGAATATATCAGTGCGTAAACTCGCATTAAACCCACCACCCATCCCAGTGGAATCGGGTCCACCTCCACGGGCGGTCGAGCCTGAGAATATGCGTTTTTTCCACTCTGTAAATGTCGCATCTTGCTGACTGGTGAGCTCTGGGCTCTGCCAGTAGGGTGCGTTTAGGGGAACAGAAACAGGGCGTGTCGCTCCGGTGCTTGTGTTGTAAACAAAGTCGGCACTGGTGTGAAACCATTGCTTGGTCGTGCCGCGAGTGAGGTTCGCTTGTTCGTAAACCCAATCTTGTATTCCGTTTCCAAAATAGGTCGTTGGCGAAATGATATCAGGGCTGACCGCAGGGGTAAGCGTAGGGCCATAACTATGAAGTTCATTAAGGAATGCACTGGTGTAACTACTTCCACCTGTCCAAATGCCTGCCGAACGCACTATCCGTGAGGATCCGCCAAATCGCTGTTGGAATATTTGCCAAATCTGAGAATACCGCCGTGCGTTAAACTGAGCTTTGCTGATGCCTAACGAATCGGCTTGGGCCTGAGCCCAATTCCCTTGAGGAAACGAATTTCCACGCGACCAAATTTCGTTGGAATATTCCACCCAAACTTTCAAGGATGAGTCAAGTGGTGGATGCACTGGGCTAGCCGTCACGGAGGAATAAGGGTTGACCCCATCCGAGCCAAAGGCGATGAGATTGGCTAACTTGACAACAAAGTCATCGGTTGCAAGATGGGGCACGCAAATCCACATATCTTTGCCCGTGGCATTACAAAGAGCCACCATGTGTTCAAAAGCCACTCCGGTGGGTCGATCTCCTGTAAAATAGTGTGGGGTACCTACTTCATCCGTGTAATAAATGACTCCATCGGCAGGACTACGCCGATGCAGCACTCCTGATTGTAAGGCAAATGTGGGTAATCGGCGATCGATCCAATCCTGCTGTGGACTTTGATTGGTCGACCCCCAATCCATAAACCGCAAATGGTTAAAATCCGCACTCGCAATCCTCGCAACTAGCGATGGATGCCACATCGAACCCGAATTTTCGAGAGAGCTGTTTTCCGGATCTGCGGGATCAGGTAGCCAAACTTTCAGATCCGTGAGAGGTGAGGCGGCGTTAATTGCTTCAATTCGAAGGTGCCCACTAGAACGGGATTGAAGAGCACTCATCCTATAGACACGGCGACCATTCAGGATAGATCCTTTACCCGAGGGCTCTCCCGAAGATTCAGCAGAAATCAATGTCCCTGCACTGAGACGGATATCGGCATCACCTTGCCACGTCACGACCCATTTTCCAACCCCCGAAATCCCACGATTGGGCTCCCCCTCTGTTTGGGCACTGAATGGCCAGAAAAGAATCCGAAGTCTTTGATCTGGGTTCAAATACTTAGGCAATCCATTGGAATTAAACTGCGGATTGATCGTTCCGTCCGTGTTTTGAAAAAACACGGGGCTTCCAAAGTTCGTGTCATACTCAAGCCATTCGGCTCCACTTTGAAGCGTATTCGCAAATGGCCCAGAACTCCAATAAGCAAAACCACTAAGTCCAATGCTTACTGGCTTAATCGAAGTAGGCACATCAGCATTCACCCCACAGCCAATGAATACGCCCCCCACACAGAGCATCACTTTGATACAACTAAACCAATTTTGATAAGTCTTCCTCAAACACATAATAGGGCGATAAGCACCAATATCATAAATATTGCAAATCATTTTTGATCAAATCAAAAAATCCATCTCCCTAATTCTCATGTCGGATTTCTCCAGATCATTAAAATACTCATAATAAGTAAGTTAAATAAAAATTATAAACAATTTAAATGATTTGGGTAAGTGTCCGACATGCCCAAAACATCCTCTCACCTGCCAAATCTCAAGGAACAGCAAATTCTAGATCGCGTAGAAGTTATTCTCCTCGGTGATGATCCTCTTGACCGGGCGCGGTATAAAGAGCTGATGAGTCAA